>Ga0209278_1000548_pt1 | contig 27851 bp, 20 predicted proteins | sample JI81BgreenDNA_FD_187504 | JGI IMG/M metagenome (GOLD analysis project Ga0209278, IMG submission 187504) | Wastewater effluent complex algal communities from Wisconsin, to seasonally profile nutrient transformation and Carbon sequestration -... | ecosystem: Engineered > WWTP > Effluent > Algae...
AGAGGATGCTTGCGCCCCTTTTAAGAAAACTTTAACCAAAATGATCTTTTCGTGACACAGCCCAAGAACTCACATGAGGTCACGCGCGGCTGAAAAAAGCTTGGTGAAAGCCCGCATCACTTTCGCTTGGATAAGCAAGCTATACAAGTAGATTAGCCGGGGTAAAACGTGTGCACAACGCGCTATTGGAGCAAAATTTACGCTCGTCGAGCTTTTAGGCGAAAGCTTGCTGCTCGCTGCAACAAAATGGCGGCGACCCTTGTTGTTCAATGGTTATTCCCGAAATTCGCGTTTTGAATCCTTCTGCCTTGTCACTACCCCAAGTTGATTCGCTGGACCCCCGGCACTACATACTCATCAAAAATGCCCGTTTGCACAATCTGAAGGGTATTGATCTCGCCATTCCCCGCAATAAGTTGGTGGTAGTTACCGGCTTGTCGGGCTCCGGCAAGTCGTCGCTGGTATTCGATACGCTGTATGCCGAGGGGCAGCGCCGGTATGTGGAGAGTTTGAGCAGTTATGCCCGCCAATTTATGGGGCGCATGAAAAAGCCCGAAGTAGATTGGATTAAAGGCATTGCGCCGGCCATGGCCATTGAGCAAAAGGTGGTCAGCCGCAACCCCCGTTCCACCGTGGGCACTTCAACCGAAATATACGATTATCTCAAGCTGCTGTTTGCGCGTGTAGGCCGCACCTTCTCGCCTATTTCGGGCACAGAGGTTCGCAAAGACACGGTGAGTAGCGTAGTTGATAGCCTCCTGGCTTTGCCCGCCGACAGCAAGGTGCTGTTACTTTGTCCGCTGGTATTCCACGAAGGCAGGCAGCTGAAACAAGAGCTCACCGTTCTGCAGCAAAAAGGCTTCATCCGCATACGGGTGAAAGGAGAGCTGCTGCGCATCGAAGAGCTGCTCGGCGATGCGGCTGTTTTGACCGCCCTTGCTGGCGAGCAGGTGTATGTGGTCATCGACCGGATAACCATCGACCCGGCCGACGAGGAGCAGGTGCATCGGCTGTCGGATTCGGTACAAACCGCTTTTTTCGAAGGTCATGGCGATGCCCTCGCGGAAATTGAAGGCGTAGACCGACTGTATAGCGACCGTTTCGAAGCCGATGGTGAACGTTTTGAAGAGCCCAGCGTGAACTTGTTCAGTTTCTCGAACCCCTACGGCGCCTGCAAACGCTGCGAAGGCTTTGGCAGCGTGATTGGCATCGACGAGGAGTTGGTTTTCCCCGACAAAAGTTTGAGCGTTTTCGAAGGTGTAATTGCACCGTGGCGCGGCGAAAAGATGAGCGAATGGAACGATGTGCTGGTGAAAAACGGCATCCGTTTCGACTTCCCCATTCATCGGCCATACTTTGAGCTCACCGATAGCGAAAAAAAGCTACTCTGGACCGGCAACAGCTATTTCGAAGGCCTCGACAGCTTTTTCCGTTATCTCGAAGAGCAATCGTACAAAATCCAATACCGTGTGATGCTGAGCCGCTACCGCGGTCGCACCGTTTGTCCCGACTGCCGGGGTACACGTTTGCGGAAAGATGCCGGCTATGTGAAGCTGGTAGATGCCGCGACCCACGAGCAGCACAGCATCATTGAATTGGTGTTGCAGCCCGTTGACCGGCTGCTGGCGCTTTTCAAAGCCTTGCAGCTCACCGAAACCGAACAAAAAATCGCCAACCGCCTGTTGGCCGAAATCACCAACCGCTTGCAGTACCTCAGCGATGTGGGCTTGGGGTATCTCACCCTCAACCGTTTGAGCAACAGCCTCAGTGGCGGCGAGGCACAACGTATCAAACTGGCTACCTCACTGGGCAGCAATCTCGTGGGCAGCATGTACATACTCGACGAGCCCAGCATAGGCCTCCACCCCCGCGACAGTCAACGCTTGATAGGCGTATTGGAGCGTTTACGTAACAACGGCAATACGGTAATCGTGGTTGAACACGAAGAAGCAGTGATGCGAGCTGCCGATCAGCTGGTAGATATCGGCCCCATGGCCGGGCAACACGGCGGGGAGCTCATCTTCCAGGGTAATTTCGACGCCTTGCTGCACGACAAGCAAAGCCTCACGGGCCAATACCTCAGCCGCCGCGAGCAAATACCCACCCCTGCACGCCGCCGTCCGTGGAAGCGCAGCATCGTGGTGAAAGGTGCTCGCGAAAACAACCTCAAAAACATCGACGTAGAACTGCCCTTGCACAATTTAACCGTGGTGACCGGTGTGAGTGGCTCGGGCAAAACATCGCTCATCAAAAAAATACTCTACCCGGCGGTGAAAAAAATCACCAGCGGCTACGGCGAAAAGCCCGGGAATTACGACCGGCTCGAAGGCGACTTCAGGGGACTCAAAGACATTGAGCTGGTTGACCAAAATCCCATTGGCAAATCGAGCCGCTCGAATCCGGTTACCTATACCAAGGCTTACGACCATATTCGCACCCTGTATAGCGAACAGCAGGCTTCGAAAATCAACGGCTATAAGCCAGCGCACTTTTCGTTTAACGTTGAAGGAGGTCGCTGCGAAACCTGCCAGGGCGAAGGTACGGTGACCATAAGCATGCAATTTTTGGCCGACATCACCCTCGAGTGCGACAGCTGTAAAGGCCGGCGCTTCAAAGACGAGCTGTTGGAGGTGCGCTACAAAGACAAAAATGTGTCGGACGTACTCGACATGACGGTGAGTGAAGCCATCGTGTTTTTCCACGACCAAAAAAACATCGTCCAACGTTTGCAGCCCCTCGAAGATGTAGGCCTTGGTTACGTGAAGTTAGGACAGTCGAGTGCGACTTTATCAGGCGGGGAGGCACAGCGGATTAAATTGGCCAGCTACCTCACCAAGGGCAACCAAGCCACCGATACCCTTTTTGTATTCGACGAGCCTACCACCGGACTGCATTTCCACGACATCAAAAAGCTGCTTTACGCACTCAACGCGCTCATCGACCAAGGCAACTCGGTGCTTGTGATTGAGCACAACCAGGAAGTGATACGTTGCGCCGACTGGGTGGTTGACCTTGGCGCCGAAGGTGGCGATGCCGGAGGCTATTTGGTGTTTGCCGGCACTCCCGAGGACCTCATCCAATGCAAAGCCAGCTATACCGGGCAGTATCTGCGCGAAAGTATGCTGCTTCAGAACGCCTCGGCTACCGAAATATAAAAGGCAGGGCCCTCACGGCCCAAGCCCACATCTACGCGGGCGTTGAGCTTTTCTTTTTTGTTGAGTGCGTAACGCAGGCCGGTACCGATGGAGTACTTGAACCGCTGTAGCGATAAGTCGTCGGCCGTGGCAAATACATCGCCACCACCAGCAAAAGCCACCCCACCGAATCGTCGCCAGATGGGGAAGCGCAACTCGCCTTGAAAAGCGTACATGTTGCGGTCGCGGAAGCGGTTGGCCGGGTAGCCACGTAAAATATCGTCGTTGCCAATGCGTGCCATATCTAAAAAGGGCACATCGCCAAAATTGGCACGCCCTACTACATTTACGCCCAATACCAGCTTATGTGGCAATTTAAAATAGGTGGCATAGCTGAGGTTGTAGTTGCTGAAGTTGAAGTCGCTGCCAAAACCCGGTCGGTACCAATACGACGAAAATTCGAAAAAATGTCCCGAAGAAGCATTCACGATATTGTCGCGATCGTCGTAGGTGGCCACGAGCCCCACTGCCGAGCCTGTACCGCCATTGGCACCGGTTACGCGGTTGTTGAACAGGTCGCCATCGCTAAACTGCTTGAAATTGAACTGATGTCGCAGCTGGTAATCGATACCGGCAAACCAATACCGGTCGAACCGTCGCATGGCAAGCAGTTTAAAGCTGAACAGGTCGTAAGAGTACCGTTCTTCTTGCGCCAGTGTAGTGGCGTTTCCTACCCCGAAGTAGCGGTCGGGAAAGTTCCGGTAGCGCAGTTCTCCTTTGATGAGGTAACGTTCGGCTTTGGTGAATACCGACCAGAGCGACCACACATCGAGTTGTCGGTTCTGGGTGTAATCGGCCAGCAGCTGCACATACGAGAGCCGTGGCGAAACACTGTCGAGCGAGCCTGAAGCCGTACGGAAATAGTACACGCCCGCAGCACCAGCTGCCAATCGGGTATCGGGGGTATAATACAGCAGCGGAATCACCACCACACCGTCCTTTTTCGACGAATCGGAAGGCAGCACCCCTGCCCTTAAGCCGAGACTGCATAGCAACAAACTGATGTATACAAGTGCTTTGGTCATACCCCGATTTACTTAGGCTTAATGCGAACGTGAAAGCCAGCAAAAAAGTTTATTCGGCAAGCGACAATAAACTTTCGAGGGTTTTGCCATTGCGTGTGGTGGCTGCGGTTTTTAATTTTTGCTCTACAAAGTTGTTGTTGAGTTTGCTACGGGCATAGTTGGCGGGTACATAAAAGTAAACCATCCTGCTGTTCCAGGCCAAAGCTTCGGGTGCTATAGCATTGGCAGCGAGTTTGGCAAAAGCTTCGTCGCTGCAGGGTTGCTTGAGCAGGGTAAAAAAATGGCGGTCGGCTGGCTTGTCTGCATCTCCTGCAAAAGGGTTCTGTGCCAACCAGCTCTTCAGCTCTTCGGCGCTAAACACCCAAACCGGAACTTCATAGCCAAAATGTTCACGGATAGCGTTTTCGAGCTGTTCTTCGAGCTTTTCGTGCTGCGTTTGGGTGCTGCTAAACACGATGTTGCCACTTTGGATGTAGGTCTGCACCGATTCCCAGCCCAAACCAGCACAAAGCTCCCGCAGTGCTTCCATCTTCATGATTTTGCTGCCGCTAATGTTGATGCCTCGCAGCAAGGCTATCCAGCGCATCAGGCAATCAATTGCTCGAGCCAGTTACCTACCACATAACTCAACACGGCTGCTGCCGCGCCCAAGGCCAGGGTTTCGAGCATGCCTTTCCAGCGGCTGGTTTGTGTAACGTAAGTTTTTAGCCAGCCAATCAACAAAAAAGCAGCGGAAGTCATCACCGACGAAACCACAAACAAATCGGCAGTAAGCGGACTGAAATAATCGTACACATATACGAGCAACGGAATAAGACCAATGGTTACAAAGCTGGCGAAGGTTACGGCACCCATGGCGAGTGGGGAGCGCTGCTCTTCCATCATCTCCAGCTCTTCTTTCATCATCACATCCACCCAACGGTCTTTGTCGCTCGTAATCACCTCCACCACCTGCTCGAGCAACGCGCCTTCAAAACCTTTGGCGCGGTAAATATCACGTACTTCTTCCTTCTCCTTTTCGGGCAAATGATCCACCTCCCAATACTCTACCTTTTTATGTTTTTCGTAGTTCTGCTGCTCGCTCTTTTTGCTGAGGTAGCTGCCTACGCTCATGGCAAAACCGTCGGCCAGCAAATTCGCAAAGCCCAGAATAATCACCACATTCGACTCCAATCCGGCGCCTGCGGCGCCTGCAACAACGGCGAAAGTGGTCACACTGCCATCAATTCCGCCATATACAAACTCACCCAGGTAGTCGGAAAATTTGCCAAATGCCGTTCCTTGCTGGTGTAGCTTATCTTCATGTTTGCCTGTCATGCCTCTGCTTTTGGTCGAAGATACGCAATGCTCACTCTTCTTCGGGTGCAAGAAGTTGTTGATAGTAGGCCTCAAGGTATTCTGCCCCTTCGTGCACGTACTTCATACTGCTGTCGATGCCGCTGAGGGCTACCTTACCGTCGGCTTGCTGACCTAACTCCACAACTGTCCTGCGGAAGCTGCCCGTCTTGAGTTCAGCAAATACCACATAGCTGTTTCCACTTTGTACCAGTGCCGACCCGGGCAATACCCAAGCACGGCGTGATCCGGTTTCGATGCTTGCCTTGACAAACATGCCGGGGCGTAAGAAGTCGTTCTCGTCGTCGATATGCCCGTGGATGTTCACCGAACGTGTGACAGGATCGACCGTTGGGCTGATGAGGAATACGTCGCCACGAAAACGCTGCTGCCCGGCATTGAGAAGTTGGAAGGTCAACTTCTGCCCGATGGCTACCTTGTCGAGGTCTTTTTCGAACAACTGCAGCTCCACGTGCATATGGGCTTTATTCACCAACTGCACCAGCGGCTTGTCGCTACCAACAAATCTCCCTATGGCCCCGTCAACCGCGGCTACAAAACCATCGAACGGGGCTTTGAGGGCAATGGTGGTATGTAGGGTAGTGGCTGTGAGCTTATCGGGGTCGATGCCCAAACGTTTGAGTTGTGCAGCCAAGGCGGCAACGTTGGCTTGTTGAATGCGGTAGTCGCTTTCGGCTTTCTCGAGGCTTTTGGCGGCAGTAGCTTCGGCCTTGGCCAAGTCGCGCTGGCGCTGGTACTCGCGTTCGCCGAGGGCCAACAAACTTTTGGCCTCCAAATAACGGCGCTGCAGTTCGATGTAGTCGGGATGCTCCAAAACGGCTAGCTGTTGGCCCTTTTTCACGGCTTCGCCGCCTTTCACACGCAACTCAACCACATACCCGGGTAGTGGCGGATTTAAATCGGCCATGTACTGCGGAGGCAATTCTATTCGACCGTTGAGTTCCACGGGGGTGTTTATTTGAGTCATCTCCGGAGCGGTAGCGCTTATGCCCACTTTCTCGAGCTGGTCGGCTGTGAGTTGTAGGGTGTCGGCTACGGCTACGGTTTCGCTTGCTTCGGGCGCAGGCTCTTGGCTGCCGCAGGCTTGTAGCACGCTTACCAGGAGGATATACGGGATTAACTTTTTCATTTTAATGGATTTGTTGGTTACGCAACTGCAGCAAACTAAAGGCTGCCAGTTGATACTGATAAAGGGCCTGTTGCTGGTTGAGGCGAATCTGCAATACGGCATCGAGTGCCTGAATGTATTCCACATATTCGATTTCGCCTTTGCGGAAGAGGGCTTCGGCATTGTCGGCCATAAACTGTGCGCGTTCGGCGGCGGTGGTTTGGTAGTACTTTACCCGCTCGTATTGCTGCTGCGCCAATCTGCCGGCGGCCACAAGCTGCATCTCGTGTCGGCTTAGGGCGTAGTCGGTAGCGAGCGCCTGCGCTTGGCTGCCGAGCCGGGCCGACTGCGCCTGTGCGGCACGGGGCCGAAACCAAAGTGGTATGCCTACCGTAAGTTGCCAGCCTTGAAAGCCCCCAACATTTTCGAGCTCCTGCACAAAATAGCCGGCCGATAGGGAGGGGCTAAACTTCCACTGCTCTACTTTCCAGGCTTGTTGCGCTTGCCTGCTAAGCTGCTGTTGCAGCTGCATGGCGGGTGGTAAGCTAGCCGCGGTTTCGGGGAGAGGTATCGGCTGTATCAGCGGAAGGCTGTCGGAGGGCAGAGCTTCGCTGCGGGTTTCGAGCTGCAGCTGACGTAAGGCTTCTTCCCGCGCCACCACTGCATCGGCATGCTGGAGCCGCGTTTCGTCGTACTGATGGCGGGCAATGGTTAGTGCCAGCAGGCTGGTTGCTCCTGCTTCGTAGCGCGCCTCGGCTATGCGGCTAAACTCCGCATAGCGCAGCAGCTGCTGCTGCAAGGCAGCGACCCTTGCCGACTGCCAAGCCCATCGTTGCCAACATTCAAACACCCTCGCCGCTACTTCTTGCGTCCGCTGTTGCAACTTAATTGCTTGCAAAGCCACGCCCATGCGGTTGTACTTACGCTGCGCCAAGGCCACGGCTGGCTGCCCAAACGACTGCCGGAAGGTAAAGAAGTTGTCGATAGGCGCGGCATTGAGCTGTCCTCGTTGCCAGTCGAAGGTAAATTCGCCGGGATCCCAGCTCGTTCTCAGCTGACTTTGGGCGCGTTCTACCTCCAGCTGAGCCATGCGGACCTCGGGATGGTTGGTGAGCGCAGTGCGTATGGCGGCTTCGGGCGACGCAAAAGGCGACTGGGCTTGCGCACTGCCACCAAAAACGGCTAAAAGTGCCACAACCACCGCGGCCATGCCCGTTGTACCCGTTTTTTTACGCTTTTCGAGCAGCAGGTACAGGGCGGGAAGTACTACCAGCGTGAGCAGGGTGGCCGTAACCAGTCCACCAATCACCACCGTGGCCAAAGGTCGCTGTACCTCACCTCCATTGCCGGTACTCAAGGCCATGGGTAAAAAACCCAGCGAAGCCACGGCGGCAGTCATCACCACCGGACGCAAGCGTACCAAACTGCCCGTGCGAATACGTTCTTCTACATCGTGCATACCTTCCTGTTTGAGCTGGTTGAGGTAGCCAATGAGTACGATGCCGTTGAGCACTGCAACCCCAAACAGGGCGATGAAACCCACACCTGCCGAGATGCTGAATGGCAAATCGCGCAGCCACAAGGCGGCAATGCCACCGATGGCGGATAGCGGGATGGCCGAAAATATCATGGCGGCCTGTAACCACGAGCCAAAGGTGAAATACAACAGCAAAAAGATCAACGCCAAGGCTACCGGCACCGCAATGGCGAGGCGACTACGGGCATGCTGCAGATTTTCGAACTGCCCACCGAAGGTAAAATAGTAGCCGCTTGGCAGCTTTACTTCCTCGGCCAAGCGTTGCTCCACTTCTTTGACGAACGATTCGTAATCACGATCACGCACATTGATGAGCACCGATACGAGGCGGTTGGTATTTTCCCGGCTGATGAGCATGGGACCCGGTTCCATCCGGATGTCGGCCAGGGCGCCAATGGGGACCATCTGCCCGTTGGGGGTGCGCAACTGCAGCTGTTCAACGGCCTCCAGTTGCGACCGCAGTGCAGGCGTTGCACGCACCACCAAGTCGAAGTGTTTTTCACCTTCGTACACCTTCCCGGCAAAGGCGCCGGCGTAGGCAGTTTGTACTGCTTGGTTGAGGGTAGCGATGTTGAGTCCATAGGCGGCAATTTTGTCGCGCTGCCAGCGGATCATCAGCTGCGGTAAGCCTTCGGTTTGTTGCACCAGTACGTCGCCAGCACCTGCCACTTGCCGAATAACGGCTGCCGACTTCTCCGCAAGCTCGGCAAGGGTGGCAAGATCGTCGCCATAAATTTTTACGGCGATGTCTGACTTCACTCCGGTGAGTAGCTCGTTGAATCGCAGCTGTATAGGCTGGGTAAATTCAAACGACACACCTGGAAGTGCTTCAAGCGCCTGCTTCATCTTGTCCGACAGCTCTTCACGGGTGCTGGCACTGGTCCACTCGGTTTTGGGTTTCAACAATATCATGATGTCGGCATCTTCTACGGCCATGGGGTCGGTAGGGATTTCGGCGGTACCTATTTTGCTCACCACGGCACGCACCTCCGGGAATTTGGCCAGCAGTATGGCTTCCGCCTTGGTGCTGTTGGCAATGCTATGGTTCAACGAGCTGCCGGGTGCTACGGTCATTTGCATGGCCAAGTCGCCTTCCTCGAGATTGGGAATGAAAACGGAACCCAAACGCGTGAACAACCATAAGCTAGCCAGCAAGGTAAGTCCCGAGGCCAACATAACCTTTCTCGGATTTCGTAGGCTGTATTCCAAGGCCGGGCGATAGGCGGCATTTATTCTTTTCATGAGCTTATCGGCCCAGTTTTCACGTGCGTCGGGGCGACGACTCAAAAACAGCGCACTCATCATGGGCACATACGTGAGCGATAAAATGAGCGCTCCGAGTATGGCAAAGCCCACCGTTAGGGCCATAGGTTTGAACATTTTGCCCTCTACACCCACCAAAGCCAGTATAGGCAAGTACACAATGAGGATGATGATTTCGCCGAAAGCTGCCGACTGCCTGATCTTTACCGACGAATCGTAGACCAGATGGTCCATCTCACGGCGACTGAGGAGTCCGCTTTTACCCGAATGATGCAAGCGGTGTACGATGCTCTCCACAATGATCACGGCACCGTCAACGATGAGGCCGAAGTCGATTGCGCCGAGGCTCATCAAATTGGCCGATACCCCAAACTGACGCATCATGGCCAACGCAAAGAGCATGGCCAAGGGTATCACCGAAGCCACTACCAAGCCTGCCCGCAGGTTTCCTAGCAACACTATGAGGATGAACACCACGATGAGTCCACCTTCGATGAGGTTTTTGCCCACGGTACCAATCACCTTCCCCACGAGCTCTGAGCGGTCGAGATAAGGCTTTAACTCCAAACCTTCGGGCAGACTACTTTGCAGCTCTTTCACGCGCTTATGCACTTCGGTGAGCGTTTCGTTGGCATTGGCGCCTTTCATCATCAGCACGATGCCTCCCACAGCCTCCCCTTTGCCGTCTTTGGTCATGGCGCCATAACGTGGAGCATGTCCATACCGCAATTCTGCAATTTGCCCGAGGGTTAGGGGCGTTGCTCCGTTTTGTTTGATTGGGATTTGCGCCAGCTGCTCGAGATTTTCTACCAGCCCTTCACTACGTACGTAATATGCATTCGGCCCCTTTTCGATGTAACTGCCACCGGCATTGCCGTTGTTTTGTTGCACGGCCGCAAACACATCACTGATGGTGAGGCCGTAGCTGCTGAGTCGCTGTGGGTCTACGGCCACTTCGTACTGCTTCAAAAAACCTCCAAAGCTGCTCACTTCAATCACGCCCGGTATGCCCGCCAATCGACGTTTTACTTGCCAATCTTGGATGCTGCGAAGCTCCATGGCGGTGAAACGTGAGGCATAACCGGGTTTGGGGGTAAGGGTATATTGATAAATTTCGCCGAGGCCGGTGGTAATCGGCATCATGTACGGCAAGCCGAGACTGGGGTCGAGCTCACCTTGCAGGAGGGCGAGTTTTTCGCTCACCAGCTGCCTTGCGCGCAGGGTTTCTACCTCGTCGTCGAAAACGATGGTAACCACGCTTAGCCCGTAGCGGCTGATGCTGCGTACCAGCTCCACACCGGGTAAGTTGGCCATGGCCAGCTCAACGGGAAAGGTGATAAATCGCTCCACCTCTTGTGGGGCAAGCGCCGGCGACACAGTGACAACCTGCACCTGATTGTTGGTGATGTCGGGTACAGCGTCGAGGGGCAGGTGCAAGGCCGAATAGATGCCCCAGCTGGCTAATAAGGCCACCAGCAGACCTATTATTAGTTTGTTGTGTATGCTAAAATGAATGATGCGGTCGATCATAAATCAGGCTTTCTGTCCGCATGCGGACCGATGAAACAATGACTCCCTGAGGAAGCCGGAAAGCGGATGATTTATTCTTGCGGGGGACCGCGGCGGGGTGTTGCCTCACGCAGGAGGCGGACGATGAGCTCAGTAGCAGCTTGCGACTTGGGCGATTCGTCGATCATGCCCTCGATGGGCGGAAGACTCAGCCAAGTACCCAAAAGTGCGATGTCGCTATCGCTCTGGGCAAGGTCTACAAATTCTTCTTCAAATTCGTTGAGGCGTATTTCTTCGAGGTGATTGTCACCCATGTTCAGGTCGAAGAGATCGCCAAGGAAGCCGCTCGAATCCACCCCAATGTACGGATGTTGTTGCGCCATCTCGTGGTGGTGAGGCACAAGCGCGTGACCCAACAACATGAGTAAGGATGTAAACAGCGCTATTTTAGAGGCTCTACCCAAAACAATACAAATATATGAAAAAGTTTAACGTGCAACTATCAACGACAGTCTGTTATGTTTTCCTTAAGGCTGATTGTCAGTGTAGTTCCTTTTGCTGGTTTGTCGATAGCCAGCAGCTGCATGGGATAGCTAATCATATCGGCCACCACGCAGTTTTCGCCTGGCTTTTGCAAAACTGCCACAAGCTTTAGCGTCTTGCCTGTTCGTACGAGGCTGTCGGTTTGGATGCTGTAGCCGCTGCTCGGCCGGGTGCCGCCAAACAGGAGCACGAGACTCCGTTTTTCGAAGTCGAAGCCCTCAATTTCCTTGCCTTGCGGGGTACAGCCCAGTGCTTTGAGCTTACTCTCATATTCGGCTGCGCTGCCGATGAGCTGTGCTTCTGCGCCTTTTTCCACATAACTGTGCTCGTATACCCCACTGAGGTATTCAAACGCCAGCGGTTCGGGCTTTTGGCTCGCGCAGGCAAGCAGTAGGCTGCTAAGCAAAAACAGCAGTGCGGGTGCGTTCGTAAAGTGCTTCATAGTGGGGCAAGATATTATGAATATCGAATCGTTTGGCTTGAGTAAGCGCTCTACTGCGGAATGCTGCCAAACGTTGGTCGTCGTGCAGTATGTCGATCGCAAAGCGGGTCATGGCGTCAATATCGTCATAATGCGCCACATATCCTGTTTCGCCATGCACATTTACCTCGGTAAGTCCACCGGCATCGCTCGACACAACCGGCACCTGACAGGCCATCGCTTCGAGGGCGGCGAGTCCGAAGCTTTCGGTTTCGGAAGGCATCAAAAAGAGGTCGCTAATGCTCAGGAGCTCTTCTACGGCTTCCTGTTTGCCGAGAAAGCGTATTTCGTCGCAGAGACCCAATTCGCGGCATAAGTTTTCTGCTTTTTGTCGCTCAGGTCCATCGCCAACGAGTAACAGCCGGGCTGGAACTTCCTTCAGGATGCCTGCAAAAACACGTATCACATTGTCGATGCGTTTCACCTTTCTGAAATTGGAAATGTGGGTTACAATCCGCTCACCGTTGGGCGCAATGGCCATCTTAAAGTGACTTTTTGAGCGGTGGGTGAAACGATTCAGGTCGACGAAGTTCGGGATAACGCTAATGTCTTTGTCGACGTGAAAGTGCCTGTAGGTATCGTCTCTCAAAAAATCCGACACTGCGGTCACAGCATCGCTCTGGTTGATGGCGTAGCTCACCACGGGCTCGAAGGTAGGGTCTTTGCCCACGAGGGTCACATCGGTACCGTGTAGTGTGGTTACCACAGCCACCCGAATTCCTTGTGTGGCCAGTATTTGTTGGGCCAGGTGTGCTGCCGTAGCATGTGGGATGGCGTAGTGCACGTGGAGGATGTCGAGTTTTTCGTACTTCACCACATCCACGAGCTTGCCGGTGAGGGCGAGCACATAGGGTGAATGTTCGAATAGCGGATAATGCACCATGGCCACTTCATGATAGAAGACATTCTCCATAAATATGTCGAGCCGTGCCGGTTGGGTATAGCTGATGAAGTGCACCTGATGGCCGCGGCCTGCAAGCGCTTTTCCGAGTTCGGTGGCGATTACGCCTGATCCACCGTAGGTGGGATAACAAACAATTCCGATGTTCATGCAATAAGTTGCTTGAAAGGTACAACGCTTTCGAAAGAAAAAAGTGCAGCTTTCGTGTTAATTCCTGCACAACTGCCCCAATGATGGCTATTTTCGCGCTTCCATGCGGTTACTGCTCCTCTTTATGCTTTCGTTAACATCGCTTTCGCTCGCCCACGGGCAGGACGAGAAGCGCATGCGAGCACAGTTTACGACCGAAGAAATTGTGGTGGATGGCCGCTTAGACGAAGCCGTATGGTCGCAGGCCGAGCGGGTGAGCCGATTTACACAGCGAGAGCTGCAATTAGGAGAAGCGGCAAGCGAACGTACCGAAGTGGCCATTGCCTACGACGAGCACAAGCTGTACGTGGCCGTTTGGTGTTACGACAGCGCGCCCGACAAGCTTATAGCCCGGGAGTTGCGGCGCGATTTCGACTACAGCCTCGACGACAACTTCATGGTGATTATCGACACCTACCACGACAAACGCAACGGTTTTCTGTTTGTTACCAACCCTAATGCGGCACGTTTTGATGCACAGGTATACAACAATGGAGCGTCTACCAATGCCTTCTGGAACGGCGTGTGGGACGTAAAAACGCGGGTTACTGCCGAAGGTTGGTTTGCCGAGTTTGAAATCCCGCTCTACACCTTAAAGTACCGGGCCCATCTCGAGGAGCAGCTGTGGGGCATCAATTTCGAGCGCAACATTCGCCGCAAGCGCGAGCAGGTGCGTTGGCAGGGCTGGAGCCGCGATGCCCGTCTCGAGCAGCTCAATTTAGCTGGTGCGTTGGGCGGTTTACGCCAGCTGCGCGACAAACGTTTTGTGGAGGTAAAACCCTATGCCATTGGTGGCGGCGAGCAGCAGCCTGGCGCTAGGCGCCTCACAGGCAATGTAGGAGGCGATATCAACTACCTGCTCAGTCCCACCTATCGCCTGAACCTTACCTTCAATACCGACTTTGCCCAGGTAGAGGCCGACCAGCAGCAGGTGAATATCACCCGCTTTCCGTTGTTTTTCCCCGAGCTACGTGAGTTTTTTCTCGAAGGCGACGACTTTTTCAATTTTGGTTTTGGTGGCAACCGCATCATCCCGTTTTATACGCGGCGGATTGGCCTGAACGAGCAACGCGAAGCCGTTCCCATTGTTGCTGGCGCTCGTTTGTTGGGCAAAGAAGACAATGCCACCTTTGGTTTGATGAGCCTACAAACCGCTGCGAGTGGAGGCCAGCCCTCTACCAATTACACTACAGCTTCGTGGCGGCAGGATGTGGGCAACCAAAGTGTAGTAGGCGCCATGACCACCAATACCATCACGGGCAACCGCTGGCACAGCACTACGGGCGTGAATGGTCGCTTCAGCACATCTAAATTTTTGGGTAATAAAAACCTCGATTTTGGCGGTGCGGTGCTGCAAACCTACAATACCGACGACGGCTACGATCCAGCCGCCACTGCCTTTCGCTTTTTTGTAAGCTACCCCAACGACCTCATCAACGTATTTGCGTCGGCCCAACGCGGTCCTGCCGAGTTTAATCCCGAAGTCGGGCTCCTCCTCCGACGCAGTTTTAGGGAGCAGTTTGCTGGTATCAACATCAAACCTCGCCCCAAGGGCCGCTTGCGCTGGATACGTCAGTTTGATTTTAGTCCGCTCAACATCACCAACACCCAATACGACGATAATGGCGCCATACAATCGTTCAATTATAGCTTTCAGTACCTTGGTTTCGACACGCGCAAGGGCGAACGAATCACCCTCGATCATGCAGTGGTTGCCGAAGGGTTACGCAGTAATTTTACCATAGCACCGGGCATCGTGATTCCGGCAGGCTTGTATTGGTGGCGGCAGTCGAACGCCAGGCTCAGCACCTTTCGCGGCAGGATAGTTTCGCTCACCAGCAATTGGAGCTGGGGCGAGTTTTACAATGGCGAAAGTGTACAAAGCCGCAACGAGTTGCTGTGGCGTACTTCTAAATACTTCAATGTAAGTCTGCGCTACGAAAAAAACGTTGTACGATTGCCTTATGGCAGCTTCCAAACCGATTTGGTTGGCGCCAGGGTAGCCTATGCGCTACATCCCAATTTATTTGGCTCGTTGCTCAGCCAATGGAACTCGGCCCAAAACGAATTTAACCTCAACTTCCGCTTGCAGTTTATTCCGCGGATTGGTACCGACTTTTTTCTCATCGTAAACCAGGTTTACGATACCACCACTGGCAAAGCCGATCCTACCCGAGGTACGATATTGGGTAAGCTCATCTGGCGTTTTGTGGTTTAGGCATCGGGGCTCGAAAAGCCATCGAGCGGTTTTTGCGGCGGTCGCTTGCGGGCATTCTTAGAGAGTTGCTTTTGCTCGTTCGACAAGCGTTTTTTTACTTCCTCCACATCGTCGGCTGCCGGTAAAAATTCAGGTTTAATACCTCTGGCCAAAAGCATCTGCCGCACCGCTGCATTGTTGCTCTCGTGCTCTGTGGCTACTTGCTCTAGTCCAAACAAGTTTTGGTCTTCCACCTTGTAGCTGGTCATTTCGGCCGACATCTCTTTGGCCACGATGAGCATGGTAGATAAAAAATCGGCGAGTGGACGGTGGGGTGGCACGCCCAACTGCTGTTTCATGGCTTGGGTATCGGGGCCACCAAAAAGAGCAGCATCGCCTCGGCTGTGGAGTTTACCCATTTCGGTCGCCTTTACCCCGTGGTTGATCGCCAATTTGCTCAATCGTTTTTCGGCCTTGGTCAATTTCAGGCGATGATGCAGCCGCGCCCTTTCTTTCAACCTCGCCTCGACGAGCTCCAATTTTCGCGTTTGCATCGCAAAGTAGGTTTGTGCGAAGGCAATTTGTGGCTTGCTGGGGTCGCCATTTTGCGCGATGAGGTAGCAAGCGTACCGTGTGAGGGCGTATTCCGTCATGGTACGTTCACCTCCGCGAGGCAGCTTAATCTCGCGATAGCCCGATATAAAATGGAATTGGGGGTTTATACCTGCCTCCAAGCACGATTGCACGGCCTTTTCAATCACCTTGTAAAAATTTTCCCACTTGGTGTAGCCCAATATCTGTTGAAGCTCGCGGCCGCTCCAACTTTCCAACTCACCATCGTCCGAACGGTAAACCGCACGCTCAAACGTATGGAGTAATGCTTCAATTTCTTCAGATTTCATACAGATGGGTTTGGATGAAGTTCAAACCTAATCAATATAACAATACAAGAATGTCGCGTTTCACGCAACTTTTTTCAAATTTCCAAAAAGTGCGTTTTTGGCTCAAATTTACATCTTCCTGACGTCAGGAAATCATAAATTAGAGCGCATTACAAATATATCTAATTTATACTTTTTGATTCCAGAAGTGTTGGTTTTTCCACTCTTGGATCGGCAACCACCCGTGCATCCCATGCGCGGTAAAGTTGCTCCTGCAGGCGGGTGCGCACATTGGCATCGAGCAGGCGGGTGTTGCCAGCATCGGGATGTATGCGGTTGCTCAAAAAGATAAAACACAATTCGTTGCGAGGATCTACCCAAACGGCTGTACCACTAAAGCCTGTATGCCCGAAGCTACTGCCTGGGGTGCTAGCGGCAGTAGGTGATGCTTTTCCTCGTTCGGTTTCGGGCTTGTCGAAGCCCAAGCCGCGCCGGTTACCGGCAAATTGTGGCGACGTAAACAATTCTAAAGTGGCCATCGGCCAAACGGGGGCTGCAGACAAACGGCCAGGGGCCGCGGCATGTACCCAAAAGCGCAACAAATCAGGACCCGTGCTAAAAAGACCGGCATGCCCGGCAATACCGCCTAGCAGGGCTGCGGTTTGATCGTGCACCTGCCCTTGCAATTGTTGCTGCCTGAATTCCCGATCAAACTCAGTGGGGGCGATGCGCGCTAATGGAATACGCTGCTGTGGGCGATACCCCAAGGTATGGGCACCCAACCGTTGATAATACATGCTATCGAGCCAAACGGCTGGCTGCGGATGCAGATGCTGCTGCAAAATACGCCAAGCGATGTGCATGCTTAAATCGCTGTAGCGGTAACTCCCGCGGCCATTCAACGGTGCCGACTTCACCCAATACCAAACGCTGTCGGCATAGTCGCTGCGCAGCCACAGGCTATCGGCTACCTGCAACGAAAAGCTGTCGCTGTGGGCACTGCGGTAAAGAGCGGGATTTCGCTGCTTTCCCTTCATGGTGTTCTTCCAAAAAGGTAGGTAAGCGGGTAAACCCGACTGGTGGCTGAGCAGCTCTCGCAGGGTGATATCGGCTTTGTCGGTACCGACTAGCTCAGGCAAAAAAAAACCGAGCGAGGAATCGATCGGTAGCCTACCTTGTTGGTGTAAGGCCATGAGCCCTGCGGTGGTTGCCGTTATTTTGGTTACCGAGGCCAGGTCGTACACCGTTGCCAAGGTGGCGGGTGTGAGCGAATCACGGGCTTGAAAGCCCATCGCACGGGCATAAATCACGTTGCGGCGATGTGCCACGATGAGCTGTCCCCCGGGCATGGCACCCATACGTACCGCAGCCAGTAGGAGGGTATCGAGCTGGCGCAAGGCCGAAGGTTGCATCCCCAGGGCAGCAGGTGTTTCCCAGCGGAGGTTAAACTGCCCACTGGTTCGTAAGCCGCTTCCTAGAGGCATCTGTTCGTTGATGGTTACTGGCAAACGGCCGCTAAACCTCCCGCTGCCAAAAAGTGCGTTGGTGAGCGCCCGAAAGGCTGCGGGGTGTTCTTCGTAGCCTACCGCCACCAACTCCCCAAAATTGAGAAGCTGCAAACTGTATGGATTGCCGTAAATAAGTTGGGTAAGCGCCTTGCCATCGGCATAACGTTTCAAACTATCGAGCGTGAGCGTATCAATGCCCCACCGCAAACCGGCCTTCTGGGTGGGCAGGTGCCAGGCATAAACTACCCGGTCGGCTTTTTCGATACGTTCGCGCAGTTGCTGCAACTGCACGACATCGGCTTTGATGGGTAGCTGGTAGAATTCGGCACTGTGAAACAAGGCATAGGCATCGAAGGCTTCGCGGCTAGGCTGTGCACCGCCAATGCCAACGTATAAGGTATTGAGCGGCAAGGCTCGCAAAGGAACTTGCTTCTTGTCGTCGCGTACCAACGTAACCGCTTGCTCAAATATCCGTTGATGTAAGGTGTACATCTCCAAAGGCTGCATGCGCAGCAACAAGCTGTCGGTATTCACCGGACGATATTGGTGCAGTCCTGCCCAATACTTTGCACCTAACACCTTCTTCACCCGCCCTTCCAACTGCTTCCAACTGATGCGCTTGTCGCCAATAGCCTTCAAAATACGCTGTATGGCTGTGGGAACATCCATCGAATACAGCAGGATATCGTTGCCGGCGAGCAGCGCCAGCGCATCTACCTCACCGGGAGGATACAGGTCGGCCACCCCTTTCATGTTCAAGGCATCGGTGAAGACCAAACCCTTGAACCGCAAATCGTGCCGCAGCAGCTCGTTGATGGCCTTGGGCGATAAGGTTGTGGGGGTTTTGGGGGTTGGATCGATGGCGGGAACCGACAAATGCGCTACCATCACGCTAGCCACCCCTTCGTTGATGAGGTGTCGAAAAGGATAGAGCTCTAAGGTATCGAGGCGTTTGCGGTCGCCGCGAATCACAGGCGTGGCCTCGTGCGAGTCGGCATCGGTGTCGCCGTGGCCGGGGAAGTGTTTGGCGCAGGCAATGATGCCCTGCTCTTGTAACCCCTGCATGTAGCGAGCGCCACGGTTGGCCACCACGTATTTGGAACTACCAAACGAACGGTGGCCGATGACTGGATTGGCGGGGTTATTATTGACATCTACCACTGGCGAAAAACTGATGTGCACACCCATGTTGCGGCATTGCATGGCCAGTTGACGACCCATATCGTACACCAACTTATCGTCGGCGATGGCGCCTAGTGTAATCTGGTAGGGATAACGCTGCAGCGAATCGAGGCGCATGGCCAAGCCCCACTCGGCATCCATGGCGATGAGCATGGGCGTGCGGGCCAGCGACTGGTAGTAATTGGTGAGGTTTGCCTGACGAACGGGAGTACCCTTCATGAAGATGAGTCCACCCAAATTGTAGTTGCGTATCAAGGCTTCGAGCTTCGCATCGGGCTTATCGGTGGTGCTAAATGCCGCTACCATAAACAGCTGCGCCAAACGTTGCGTATCGTTGAGGGCTGCATATACCGAATCAACCCAAGCATTCTGCGGTACATGGAATCGTTTATCCACTACGGCTTGTTTTCGTTCGGCAGCTGGGGTATTGGCTGCTACATCGGGTAAGCGGCGTACTGGGGCATTGCCGGCAAGTGCCAATAAACCCAAAAGCAAGGTGGCGGCGAGGAGGAAGTAGGCTGAAAAACTATGTTTGAGTGGGGTCAAGACGAAGGTTTGGCGCTAAAATACGGTGTTGGAGGCATTTTCTGCCAAAAAATGCTCAATCTCCGTGTAAAAGTCGGTCGATATCCAACTTTTGCATCGTCAGCATCCGCTGCAGCACATCGGCATCCTGCAACCAATCCGACAGGCCGCGGGGCACAATCTGCCAGTTCAGGCCGTAGCGATCGGTGCACCAGCCGCATCGACTTTCGCTGCCGTCGTGGGTGAGTGCTGCCCACAAATGATCGATTTCGGCTTGGGTGTCGCACAAAAGCACCAGCGAAAATGCCTCTGAAAGCCCTTCACTACGGCCATGCTTCAACAACAGCAGCGGCTGGCCAGCAAGCAACAGTTCAATCGACGCCGGTGTATCGTTCACCACGCGACTGTTGGGAATGAGCTTGCAGTAAAAATCGGCCATGGCAGCAGCATCGTGCGCCGTCCACAAACACGGATAAGGTGCTGAGATCATGGAATTTGGGTTTCGGCCAATTCACGGATACGTGCCAACGCCAACGGCCACTGGGTCATCAGATAATCGGCATATTGATGGGGAACATCCACATCGACTGTGAGCAAACAACCGTATTCGCGCGGACTAAAAGAGTATATTTCATTTAACCCTAACCAAACTTCGGCTTCGGCACCTGTATCGATGAAGGTATCGCCTTCGATCAAACCTTGGTGGACGAGCCGTATGTACTGCCCCGGCCGAAATGCCACTACCCGGGCACGTGTACCGCGGTGGGCGCCATTGGGCAAGGTGCACAAAAAATCGACCGTGCTACCCTCCTTCCAATCGCCCACATAGTGCGAAGTGGGGTCAAAAACGGTGGTCCAATACCGATACGGAAGCTCTTGCAGTATGAGTTCGGCCAATGCCGCAGGCGCCATGCGTATTTCTTGAGCGAAATGTGCTGCCGTAGCCCCTTTGTAAGCTTCTGCCCAGCGTTTAAAGTTATCGAGTATGGCTTGCCACCCTTGTTGTTGGAGTTCTACAGGGAATTCATTTTCCGGCTCGAAACGCTGCATCAACACGGTTTCATGGCCTTCAGCATGTAGTTCGAGCTCCACGCTACGGCCGTCGCCCAAGCGATAAACCAGGCGATTTGGTGCATCTACCACTTCGTACACCGCCTCGAAATCGAAACCAAAACTACCATCGCGGGCTTCCATGCGTGATTGGAGCTTTCCGTCCACCCGCAAGTCGTTGGCTGCCTCGGGTGTATGCCAATCGTCGTTGGCAGCATTCCAGCGTACGATTTGAGCAGGATCGTTCCATAGCTTCCAAAGCTGTTGCGGCGGCAGTTGCACACGCACACTTACCGTAATGGGGGCCATTGACATGTAAATAGTTTTGACCGAAATATATAATTTTTCTTCATATGAACGGTGTAATTTTAGGCCGCAAGTAGTTCGACGGCCGAAGCCGCTCCGCGCCAAAATTCGTATCTTTGCAGTATGCTGTTTTCGTTTTTCAAAACCCGCAAAGTCCGGCAGTTCGACTACACCCCCCGTTATTACGACGAGGAGGCCGAAGCCCGTGCGCAGCGCAAACGCGAACTCGCCGGCGAGGCAGCACCCGACAGCGGCGGGAAACGCATCCAATTCAGGCGCAACTACAGCACCCGAGCCCAAGAAAACAAACGCAGCAACCGCCATGTACTCATTCTGGTGGTACTGCTGGGCGGCATGTTTTATCTACTCATCCAAGGATATCTCGACCTAAGCACCACCCTTATCCTCATGGCCGGTTATGTGGCCTGGCGTAGTGGCACCTTTCATCGCTTTTTTGGCAATTCTTCGCGTAATACGCCCCAATGAGCGACATAATCCGATTGTTACCCGACGCACTGGCCAACCAGATCGCCGCAGGTGAGGTAGTGCAGCGACCTGCATCGGCTGTGAAGGAGTTGCTCGAAAATGCCGTAGATGCCGGCGCTACCGATATTCAACTGGTAGTAAAAGATGCCGGCAAAACGCTGATACAGGTCATCGACAACGGTTGCGGCATGTCGGGCACCGATGCCCGCATGGCTTTTGAGCGGCATGCCACCAGCAAAATCAGGAACATCGACGACCTTTTCGCCATCCGCACCTTTGGCTTCCGGGGCGAGGCCCTTGCCTCTATCGCGGCCATTGCCCAGGTTGAGCTGCGCAGCCGCAGGCACGAGGACGAACTCGGCACGTCCATACACATCGAAGGCAGCGAAATACGCAAGCAGGAACCCATCAGCTGCCCGGCCGGAACCCAAATATTGGTCAAAAACCTGTTCTACAACGTACCTGCGAGGCGCAACTTCCTCAAAAAAAACGAAACCGAATTCCGCAATGTGGTGGAGGAGTTTTTACGCGTAGCGCTCGCACAGCCGCAACTGGCGCTGCGCTTGCAACACAACGGCTCCGATTTGTACCGACTCAAAGCAGGTAACCTTCGTCAACGCATCGTAGGCGTGATGGGCGATGCCATCAATAGCGCCTTGGTGCCGGTACAAGAACAAACCCAGCTGCTGCAGGTGAGCGGCTTTATCGGCAAACCCGCACAGGCACGCAAAACACGAGGACAGCAGTACTTCTTCGTCAACAACCGCTTCATCCGCGACGGCTACCTGCACCATGCCGTGATGGGCGCCTTCGAAGGTCTGCTCGCCGAAGGCACACACCCCGCCTACTTCCTCTACCTCGAAGTAGACCCGCGCCGCATCGACATCAACGTGCATCCCACCAAAACCGAGATCAAGTTCGAAGAAGAGCAAGCGGTTTATGCCATCCTACAAGCCGCGGTGCGCCGAGCCTTGTCGCAGTACCACGTGGCCCCCTCGCTCGACTTTGAGCGCGAAACAGGCCTCGACGGCATCGACCTGAGCCCCAAAGCCCCCGAAGATGTGCGGCCACCCGTGATCCGTTTCAACCCCGATTACAACCCTTTCGATCAAAAAAAACCGGCGAGCAACAGCCCCAGCCCAGCGCGCACCGCTGTGCCCGATGGCTGGCAGGACTTCTATCAAATTGCTTCGGCACCCCGACAAGGCCAGATATTCCCGGCCACCGAACCCGTGGAGGGCGACGAGCAACCGGCCGGCGAGCAGCAACTTTTTCAGCTGCATCAACGGTACATCTGCTCGCAGGTGAAAAGTGGACTGCTGCTCGTGGACCAAAATGCCGCCCACGAACGTATCCTGTACGAACGGTATCTGAACCAGCAGCAGGCCGTAAACAGTCAGCAGCTCCTCTTCCCCGAAAATCTGAGCTTATCGGCCCACGACCGCCTGCTGCTCGAGCCCGTTTTACCCGAATTGCAGCGGCTGGGGCTAGAGATACGCACGGGCGACCCCTGGCAGGTAACGGGCTTGCCCGCCGACTTGCAGCCCTCACAGCTCGCCATACTCGTAGACGAATTGCTCGAGCAGCTGCGCCAGCAGCCCCATGAAGCCATCTACCGCAGTAGAGAGCAGCTCGCCCGCGCCCTGTCGCGCTACGGCGCCCTGCCTGTGGGGAAAAGTCTCGAGCGCCCCGAAATGAACCTAATTATCGACCAGTTGTTTGCATGTGAACAACCTCATTTCGCACCCGACGGCAGGGCGACGCTGGTAAAAATACCGCTCGACGAAATTGCCCGAAGGTTCAGCTGAGTCGCTTATCTTTAGTCCGCATGAGTACACAATTTAGCCCCGGCCGTTTTGAGTTTTTGCCCGTTGTGGTCAAAAACATCCTCATCATCAACGGCTTGTTTTTTCTCGGCACCATTGCCATGGCCAACGCCATGCGGGTCGACCTCGTCGATATTTTTGGTTTGCGCCTACCTGGCGCCAGCGAGTTCCGCCTGTGGCAGCCCATCACCCACCTGTTCATGCACGGCAGCTTCGGGCACATCTTCTTCAATATGTTTTCGTTTTGGATGTTTGGCTCGGTGCTCGAAAACATCTGGGGGCCCAAACGATTTCTGAACTTTTACCTCATCACAGGCCTTGGAGCCGCCTTTTTGCACTATGTGGTGGTATACCTCATCGACTTGCAACCCGTACTCGAGCAACTCAACAGTCAGTTGAGCACCGCCAGCGGCGCAGAGGTAGGTTACCTGGAGTCGCAAAAAGCCTACGTACTCAATCTGCCTAACATCATTGGTGCCAGCGGTGCTGTTGCCGGCGTATGGATAGCCTTCGCTTACCTTTTTCCCAACAGCACCCTATACCTCTTCTTTGCTTTTCCCGTTAAAGCGAAGTACCTCGCTGGTTTTTACGTGGTGTACGAACTGTGGCAAGCCGTACAATTCAACCCCAACGACAATGTAGCGCACTTCGCTCACCTCGGCGGGATGTTGTTTGGCTTTCTGATTGTGCGCTACTGGTACCGCAGCGACCGAACTAATTTTTATTAAAGCGTTATGGCACAATCGGTTTTTCAGGAGTTGAAAAATCAGCTGTTCCGCACTGGCAACAGCTTGAATCAGCTTATCGGCGCCAACCTGGTGGTGTTTTTGGTGGTGAACCTGCTGGCAGTACTTTTTGCCCTGTTCGACCTGCGCAGCGGCTGGTATGCCGATATCGCGCGCTGGGGCATGGTGCCCGCGTACTTGCCTACCTTGCTGGTTCGGCCGTGGACCTTGATCAGCTATATGTTTTTGCATACCGGCTTTTTCCACATCCTCTTCAATATGTTGTGGTTGTATTGGATTGGCCGCATCTTTCAAGAATATCTTGGCAATAAAAAGCTGGTGAGCACCTATTTTTTGGGTGGATTGAGTGGCGCCTTGGTGTATGTGGCCGCGTTTAATATTTTTCCATTGTTCGACAGCATGGTACCCAACGCCTATGCGCTAGGTGCCTCGGCCAGTGTTTTGGCCATCGTGGTGGGCACGGCTACCCTGCTTCCCAACTACACCATCCGTTTATTGCTGTTTGGCGATGTGCCCTTGAAGTACCTCGCGCTGGTGATGATAGGCCTCGACCTGCTGCAGATAAGCGGTAGCAATGCCGGCGGGCACTTCGCCCACCTCGGCGGTGCCGCCTTTGGCTTTGTGTACATCAAACAGTTGCAAGGTGGTCGCGACCTTGCCAAGGGCTTCAACCGCCTGGCCGACTGGCTGGTTACCCGTTTCAGTCGCCGTAAGCCAAAGCTTACCGTAAGTCACCGCACCACCACCCCCCCACGCAGTGGCCGGGTGCCGCAGGAGGTAATCGACGCCTTGCTCGATAAAGTGAGTCGCAAGGGCTACGACAGTCTTTCGGAAGAAGAGAAAACACTACTTTTAAGGGCCAGTAAACAATAAACCATGCGCTTGCTTGCCCGGGGATTGCATCATTTGCTCCTGCTCCTGAACGTAGGGGTCGCGCTCGCGTCGGTACTCACCTACGCTGCCTCCTACATCAGCCCCGACGAGTTTTGGTACCTCTTTTTCCTGACCTATGCCGCGCTGCCCTTGCTTTTCGTGCATTTTGCCTTCGTGCTGTATTGGGGTTTTCGGCGCGATAGGCTCATCTGGCTTTCGGCTGTGACCCTGGTGCTGGGCTTTCCGGTAAACAATCGCCTCCTGCAGTACAGCAGCACAAGCAGCAACCCCAACGAAATACGGGTGATGAGCTACAACATAGGCAGCTTCATGGAAAACGGTCGGCAACGCGCCGAGGTAGGCCGCACCAAGAGCAGCGTAGCCGAGCTCATTCGCACTACCAACCCACATATCCTGTGCTTTCAGGAATACAGCAGCCAAGCCCGCGGCCGGCACGACATTACCGACTTCCTACTCGATACGCTCGGCTACAAATCGGGTTATTTCGAAAAAATCCGCGATTTGCGGCATGAAGGTTTTGCCGGCATGGCCATTTTTAGTCGCTACCCCATGATTCAGAAGCGGTTTGTGCCGTTTAAGAGCAAAAAAACCACCAATGCCCTCATCTATGCCGATTTGGTGATTGAGCACGATACGGTGCGGGTGATCAACATCCATTTGCAGAGCAACAGGCTGCGCAACGAGGAGTACACCTATGTGACCGACCTCGCCGACAACAACGAAGAACGCAAGCGCGGACTACTCAAAATCATGGGCAAACTGCGCGACGCCGCCCGTGAGCGTGCCGTGCAGTCGCTGATCGTAGAAGAGCAGGTAAACCGCTCGCCCTACCCTGTTATTCTCTGCGGCGATTTTAACGACCTGCCGTCGAGCTATGCCTACCAAAAAGTACGCGGCGAGCTAAACGACAGTTTTATCGCCAAAGGCAACGGCATCGGAAACACCTATGCAGGCATTTTCCCGTCGTTCCGTATCGACCATATTTTCGCCTCGTCGCAATTTGAATTTTTCAGTCACCAGGTGCTGCGCAGCAAGTTCAGCGACCACTACCCGGTGCTGAGTAGCCTCTATTTCGCCACCGAAGAATAAGCCGTTCGCTCGTATCTTTGTCGCCATGCACCACCCCATACAACTCTACAACACCCTGAACCGCAAGAAGGAAAACTTCGTGCCCATCAACGAACCCTTTGTAGGCTTGTATGTATGTGGACCTACGGTGTATGGCGACCCGCATTTGGGTCATGCACGACCGTATACCACCTTCGACGTGCTCGTACGTTATATGGAGCACTTGGGCTATCGTGTACGGTATGTGCGCAACATCACCGATGTGGGCCATCTCGAAAACGACGGCGACAGTGGCGACGACAAAATCGCCAAAAAGGCACGCCTCGAGCAGCTTGAGCCCATGGAAGTGGTGCAACAATATACCGTAAGCTTCCACGAAGCCATGGCCTTGCTCAACAACCGTCCACCCGCCATTGAACCTCGCGCATCGGGACATATCATCGAGCAAATTGTCATGGTAGAACAGCTCATCGCCAACGGTTTTGCCTACGAAGTGAATGGCTCGGTGTATTTCGACGTAACGGCCTACGCCAAAAATCACGACTATGGCAAACTCAGCGGCAGGGTGGTAGAAGACCTCATTGCCGGTGCCGGCAACGAGCGCAGAAGCCTGGAAGGTCAGGATGAGAAGCGGAATCCAGCCGACTTTGCCCTTTGGAAAAAAGCACAACCCGAGCACATCATGCGCTGGCCCTCGCCCTGGGGCGAAGGTTTCCCGGGCTGGCATATCGAATGTTCGGCCATGAGCAAAAAATACCTGGGCGAAACCTTCGACATACACGGTGGCGGTATGGACCTCCTATTTCCGCATCATGAGAGTGAGATCGCCCAATCGAAAGGCAGCTGCGGTCACCATCCGGTGAACTTCTGGATGCATAACAATATGATTACCATCGACGGGCAGAAGATGGGCAAGTCGCTGGGTAACTTCATCACGCTCGACGAGCTATTTCGCGGCAAGCACCCGCGCTTGAGTCAGGCTTATAGCCCCATGACGCTCCGCTTTTTCATCTTGCAGGCGCAGTACCGCTCTACGCTCGACTTCAGCAATGAAGCCCTGCAGGGTGTTGAAAAAGGTTTAAAACGACTTATTGAAGGCATCAAAAACCTAGATAAACTCCAAGCTAATGCTGACAACAGCAGCTTTGACGTGGCCGCTTTGGTGCAAAAATATTACGAGGCCCTCAACGACGATTTGAATACGCCTATCCTCATCGCCCATTTATACGAAACCGTACGTTTAGGCAATTTGGTAGCGAATGGTACTGAAAAAATCACCGCTTCTGACCTTATTCTACTACGTGACAAAGCGAAACTTATGTTTTTCGACATTCTCGGCATGCGCGACGAACAAGCTGTGGGTGGTAACCAACTCGAAGGGGTGATGGATTTGTTGCTATCATTACGTCAGCAAGCCAAAATGAACAAAGATTTCGCTACTTCGGATCTTATCCGTGACAAACTAGCTGCTTTAGGCGTTCAATTAAAGGATGGGAAAGAAGGCACTAGCTGGACAATTTAAATAGACGATATGCTCATGGTAGCATGTTACTTTGTTGGAGCTCCAAAAATATTTATGGCGTATTATCGATGAAATCAGAGTGATTTATTATCTGTTAAAAGGCTATGCTTTAATCGCTCGATACACGAAGGTTTGAGTAGGCGTGCGTACCTCTAGAATAAGTAAACCACTCGCCAAGCCGTTTAAATCGAACTGAAGTTCATTTGGGCCATGTAAAACAGAATGAACCGGGTAATGGCGCATTAGCCTACCGTAGGTATCTTTAATCAATACTTCGAGTTCCCCATCCTTTTCGGCCCTGAAAGTCATATTCAACATATCGGTAGCTGGAACTGGATATATCTTTACATCATGCCTCTGAAACAGCTCAAGAGGCTCGCCAAACCATAAGCCCTCGGGATTAAATGCAGCAAGACCGCCTCCATAGGTAGCAATCCAGGCATTTCCTCTTTTGTCGAAAACAAATTTAATGGCCATCGGATGCGGGATGAACGAACTGCCATAATTGAAAGCAGTCCATTTGCCCTTGTCCAATATGGCCAAACCATCGCGCG
>Ga0209278_1000550_pt1 | contig 27792 bp, 24 predicted proteins | sample JI81BgreenDNA_FD_187504 | JGI IMG/M metagenome (GOLD analysis project Ga0209278, IMG submission 187504) | Wastewater effluent complex algal communities from Wisconsin, to seasonally profile nutrient transformation and Carbon sequestration -... | ecosystem: Engineered > WWTP > Effluent > Algae...
CCTGGGCGATGAGCTGGCTCTTCGTGGGCCTGGCCGCGGGCATGCCGGCCGGCCGGTTGCGGTGGCTCTGGCTGATGCCGGTGGGCACGAAGTACGGGCACAGCACGTGGGCGTGCACCTGGTCGGTGACGAGCGCCAGGTCCTGGTAGAGCGTCTCGCTCATCGACACCACGGCGTGTTTGCTGACGTTGTAGACACCCATGTTGGGCGCGTTCAGCAGGCCGGCCATGCTGGCGGTGTTGACGATGTGGCCTTGCCAGGCGGGGTTCTTCGCCGCGGCCTCCAGCATGGCCGGCGTGAACACGCGCACGCCGTGGGCCACACCCAGGAGGTTGACGCCGATCACCCAGTCCCAGTCGGCCGCGGTGTGTTCCCAGATCAGGCCGCCGGCGCCCACACCCGCGTTGTTGAACACGAAGGTCGGCACGCCGAAGCGCTGGAACGTGGCCTCGGCCAGGGCCTCGACCTCGGCGGCCTTGGACACATCCAGCCGGAAGGGCAGCACCTCGGCGCCCAGCGACTCGATCTGGGCCTGCGCCGTGGCCAGTGCGTCGGCCTGCACGTCGGCCATCACGACCTTGAGCCCGCGCTGGGCAGCCAGCTTGCTGGCCTCGAGGCCGAAGCCGCTCGCGGCGCCGGTGATGACGGCGATGCCGCCGGCTTGAAGGCTCATGGTGTCTCCTGTGCGTCCGGGTTGCGAGGCCGAAGCATCTCGCAGTGGGGGATGTTGTCTTCGAGGTAATCGGGCCCCGTGCGCCGGAAGCCGAAGCCACCGTAGAAGCGCTCAAGGTGCGACTGCGCGCTGATGCGGATGCCCTGCCCCGGCCACGCCGCCGCGCAGCGCGCCACGCCCTCGGCCACCAGCAGCCGGCCCAGGCCGGTGCCGCGCATCTCGGGGCTGGTGATGACGCGGCCGATGCTGGGCTCGGCGTACTTCACGCCGGGGTCCACCACGCGCAGGTAGGCGTGCAGCACGCCCATGGCGTCGCGGCCCAGCAGGTGCCAGGCCTGGCGGTCGATGCCGTCGGGGTCGAGGTAGGGGCCCTGCTCGAGCACGAAGACGCGGCAGCGCAGGGCCAGGGCGTCGTAGAGGTTGTCGACGCCCAGCTCGCCGAAGCGCGACCAGGTCCAGTTCACGGCCATGGGTGGGCTCTCAGGATCAGACCAGCTTGACGACCTGCTTGCCGAAGTTGCGGCCCTTCAGCAACCCGAGGAAGGCCTCGGGCGCGGCTTCCAGCCCCTGCGCCACGCTCTCGCGGTACTTGATGCGGCCGGTGGCCACGCCCATGCCCAGCTCCTTGAGCGCCGCGGGCCACAGGGCCATGTGCTCGCTGACGATGAAGCCCTGCAGCTTGAGCCGCTGTGTGAGCAGCAGCCGGGCGTTGGTGATGGCCAGCGGCTGGCCTTCGTAGCCCGAGATCATCCCGCACAGCGCCACGCGGCCGAAGGCGTTCATGCGGCTGAGGATGACGTCGAGGATCATGCCGCCCACGTTCTCGAAGTTGCCGTCGATGCCCTTGGGCGCCGCGGCGTCCAAGGCAGTGGCCAGCGAGGCGGCATCACGGTGTGCGCGGTGGTCGATGCAGGCGTCGAAGCCGAGTTCGTCCACCACGTAGGCGCACTTGTCGGCCCCGCCGGCGATGCCCACCACGCGGCAGCCCTTGGCCTTGGCCAGCTGGCCCACCACGCCGCCCACGGCGCCGCTGGCGGCGCTGACGATCACGGTCTCGCCCTCCTTGGGCTCGATGATCATGTTCAGGCCCACCCAGGCCGTGACGCCGGGCATGCCCACGGCGCCCAGGTAGGCGCTCAGCGGCACGCGGGTGGCGTCGACCTTGCGCACCATGCCGGGCAGGCGCGCGTCCAGCACCGCCTGCTCCTGCCAGCCGCCCATGCAGACCACGGCGTCGCCGGCCGCAAAGCCCTCGTGGCGCGACTCGGCCACCACGCCCACGGTGCCGCCCACCATGACCTCGCCGATGCCCACGGGCGCGGCGTAGCTCTTGGCGTCGTTCATGCGCATGCGCATGTACGGGTCCAGGCTCAGGACGTGCACCTGCACGCGCACGTGGCCCTCGGGCACGGCGGGGGTCTCGGTGCTTTCGAGGCGGAAATGCTCGAGGCCGGCTTCACCCTGGGGGCGGGCGGCCAGCACGATGCGGCGGTGGGTGCTCATGGTTGTTCTCCGGTGTCGGTGTTGCGCTGCAGCGCCTTGGACGCGCGCCCCTTGGTGGGGAGCGCGCGCAGGAACTTGAAGGTGGCCGTGGCGTGGGCGCAGAGCTGGTGGTCTTCGTCGTACACATGGCCTTCGGTGAAGGCCATGGTGGTGGTGCGGTGCAGCAGGTGGCCGACGGCGCGCAGGCGGCCTTCGCCGGCGCGCATGAAGCTGGTCTTCATCTCGATGGTCACGACGCCGGGCGCCGTCATCGGGTCGGCGGAGTTGGCACTGCGCGCGGCGTGCGCCATGGCCACGTCGAGCATGGTCATCAACACGCCGCCGTGCGCAACTTCCCAGCTGTTCAGGTGGGCCTCGGCGAGGTCCACCTGCAGCTCGGCCTTGCCACCGCCGAACTGCCAGAGCTCCAGGCCCAGTTGCTCGACGAAGGGAATGCGCAGCGGGAAGGCCAGCGGGCCCTGCTTCTTGTGCATGCGCGGATCAGCCGCCGTGGCAGGAGCTGACACCCCCGTCGATGGCGAGGATCTGCCCCGTGATGTGCTTGCCCGCCGGGCTGGCCAGCAAGAGCACGGCACCCTTCAGGTCGTCGTCGTCGCCCAGGCGCTTGAGCGGCGCGGCCTGCGCCAGCTTCTCGGCGCCGAAGTGCGCCAGCACGCCGGCCGTCATCTTGCTGGGGAAGAAGCCCGGCGCCAGCGCGTTGACGTTGATGCCATGTGCACCCCACTCCGCCGCCAGCGTGCGCGTGAAGTTCACCACCGCGCCCTTGCTCGTGCCGTAGGCGATGAACTTCACGTCCATGCTGCCGCCCAGGCCGGCGATGCTGGCCACGTTGACGATGCGGCCCCCCTTGTTGGGAATCATCCAGGCCTTGCCGACGGCCTGCGCGAACAGGAACAGGCTGCGGATGTTGAGGTTCATGACCTTGTCCCAGGCCTCGAGCGGGTAGTCCTCGGCCGGCGCGCCCCAGGTGGCGCCGGCGTTGTTGACGAGGATGTCGATGCGGCCGAAGCGCTGCATGGTCTCGCTCACCACGCGCTGCACGTCCTCGGGCTTGCTGGCGTCGGCGGCGATCCAGCGCGCGTCGATGCCGCGCGCGGCCAGGTCGGCCACGGCCTCCTCGAGGTCGGCCGCCTTGCGGCTGGTGAGCATGACTTTGGCCCCGGCTTCGCCCAGGGCCTCGGCCATCTGCAGGCCCAGGCCGCGCGAGCCGCCGGTGACCAGGGCCACCTGGCCCGTGAGGTCGAACAGTTGCTGGATGGGCGTGCCCATGGGGAGTGTCTCCTTGTGTTTGTGCAAGCAGGTCGAACGAAAGCTCAGCGGTCGGGCGGCCGGCGCGCGCGCACCACGACCAAGGCCGCGCCGACAGCCGCGACCAAGCCGCCGCCGATGAGCAGGCCCCATCCCAGGCCGGCATCGGCGCGCAGCACGAACACGCCCAGGCACAGCGTGAGCAGGCCGCCGTAGATCAGCACCCAGATCAGCTTGTCGAGCGTGGCGTTGCTCATGGTCTCCTGGCGCGGCAGCGGTCGATCAGAACCACTCGTCGCGCATGGTGCGCGCGGTGTCGTCGCGGCTGGCCACCACGGCCAGCCAGGCGTCGACCTTGGGCAGCTCGTGTGCGAAGAAAAAGCGCATGGCCGCCGTGGTGCCGGGCTCGCGGGCATGGCCCCGCGCGGCCAGGGCCACATCGAGCCACAGCCAGGCCAGCACCACGTGGCCGAAGGCCTGCAGGTAGGGCACGGCGTTGGCCAGCGCCTCCTCGGGCACGCCCGTGGCCCAGGCGGCCTTGGTGGCGGCGCCCAGTTTCTGCAGCGCGGCGGCCAGGCGGTTGGCGGGCTCGGCCAGGCCCTCGGCCTGCCCGGCGCGCTCGATGCTGGCGCTGATGCGCGTGGCCAGCAGCTTGAGGCCCGCGCCGCCGTCCATCACGACCTTGCGGCCGAGCAGGTCGAGCGCCTGGATGCCGTGTGTGCCCTCGTGGATCATGTTCAGGCGGTTGTCGCGCCAGTACTGCTCCACCGGGAAATCGCGTGTGTAGCCGTAGCCGCCCAGCACCTGGATGGCCAGCGAGTTGGCCTCCAGGCACCACTCGCTGGGCCAGCTCTTGGCGATGGGGGTGAGCACTTCCAGCAGCAGCTTCGCCTCGGCGGCCGCGGCGGGATCGCCCGTGTGGGCCTCGTCGACCAGGCGCGCGCAGCAGAGCTCGAGCGCCAGGCCGCCTTCGACGTAGGCCTTCTGCGCCAGCAGCATGCGGCGCACGTCGACGTGCTGCATCAGCGGCACGGGCGGCTGCGACGGGTCCTTGCCGGCACCGGTGATGGGGCGGCCCTGCGTGCGCTGGCGCGCGTAGTCCAGGCTGGCCTCGTAACCGGCATAACCCAGCATCACGGCGCCGAGGCCGACGCCGATGCGCGCCTCGTTCATCATGTGGAACATGCAGCGCAGGCCCTCGCCGGGCTGGCCGACGAGGTAACCGATGGCGCCGGGCCCGCCGCGCACGGGAAACCGGCCCTCGCCGAAGTTCAGCAGCGTGTTGGTCGTGCCACGGTAGCCCAGCTTGTGGTTGAGGCCGGCCAGGGCCACGTCGTTGCGCTCGCCCGTCAGGCGGCCCTGGGCATCCACCAGCTTCTTGGGCACGATGAACAGCGAGATGCCCCGGGTGCCCGGCGGCAGCGTGCCGTCTTCGCGCGGGATCTTGGCCAGCACCAGGTGCACGATGTTCTCGGTGAGCTCGTGTTCGCCGCCGCTGATCCACATCTTGTTGCCGCGCAGGCGGTAACGGGGGCCGAGGGCATCCGAATCGAAATCAGCGCCATCGGGCACCGCGCGTGTGGCCACGTCGCTGAGCGACGAGCCGGCCTGCGGCTCGCTCAGGCACATGGTGCCGAACCAGCGGCCGGCGAACTCGGCCTTGGCGAACACCTCGCGCTGCGCCGGCGTGCCGTGTGCCATCAGCAGGTTGGCGTTGCCGCTGGTGAGCATGGCGTAGCCACCCATGGCCACGCTGGCCTTGCTGAAGAAGGCGTTGGCGGCCATCTCCACCACGCAGGGCAGCTGCATGCCGCCCACGTCGTAGTCCTGCGCCGCGGCGAGCATGCCGCTCTCGACATAGGCCGCCATGGCCGCGTGCGTGGCCTCGGGCAGGTGCACACGTTCGCCGTCGAAGTGCGGCTCCTGCGTGTCGGCCAGCCGGTTGAAGGGCGCGAACTTCTCGCGGGCGATGCGCTCGCAGGTGTCGAGCACGGCATCGAAGGTCTCGCGCGAGTGCTCGGCGAAGCGCGGCCGCTCGAGCAGCGCGCCGATGCGCAGCCAGTCGTGCAGCAGGAAGTCGACGGTGGATCGCATCGTGTCAGTCGTCCTTGGGGACCAGGGCCATGGTGGCCGAGGCCTTCATCACCAGGGTGCGCGCGCCATCGGCGGCCTCGCCCCAGACCTCGGCCTCGGTGAAGCTCAGCCGCCGGCCGGCCTTCACCACCCAGGCCTCGCACACCAGGCGCGCGCCGCGGCCGGGCCGCAGCTGGCTGGTCTTGAGCTCGGCCGTCAGCGCCCAGTGGCCCGCGGGCGCCAGGGTCTGGGCGGCCGAGCCCATGCAGTGGTCGGCCAGCGTGGCCATGGCGCCTGCGTGCACCTGGCCCGTGTGCTGGAACAGGCGCTCCGCCACGGGCAAGGCCGCCGTCACGCGGCCGTCCTGCACCGCCAGCGGCACCACGCCCAGATCGCGCAGAAAAGGCGAGGCCTCGAAGAAGCCGCGCAGTTCGTCCAGCGTCACCATGGCCGGCGCGGCCGTCAGAGCACCTCGAAGATGCCCGCCGCGCCCATGCCACCGCCCACGCACATGGTGACGCACACGCGCTTGGCGCCGCGGCGCTTGCCCTCGATGAGCGCGTGGCCCGTGAGGCGCTGGCCGCTCACGCCGTAGGGGTGGCCCAGCGCGATGGCGCCGCCGTTGACGTTGAGGCGGTCCATGGGGATGCCCAGGCGGTCGGCGCAGTACAGCACCTGCACGGCAAAGGCCTCGTTGAGCTCCCAGAGGTCGATGTCGGCCACCGTGAGGCCCAGGCGCTTGAGCAGCTTGGGCACCGCGAACACCGGGCCGATGCCCATTTCATCGGGCTCGCAGCCGGCCACGGCAAAGCCCAGGAAACGGCCCAGGGGCTTCAGGCCCTTCTGCTGCGCGTAGGCCTCGCTCACCACCACGCAGGCACCGGCGCCGTCGCTGAACTGGCTGGCGTTGCCCGCCGTCACCACGCCGCCGGGCACGGCCGAGCGGATGCCCTGGATGCCCTCGACCGTGGTGCCCGGGCGCAGGCCTTCGTCGGCGCTGACGGTGAGCTGCTTGCTGCGCAGGCCCATCACCGGGTCGGCCACGCCGGCCGTCACCGTGACCGGCACGATCTCGTCCTTGAACAGGCCCGCCTCCTGTGCGGCGCAGGCCTTCTGCTGGCTGCCGGCGCCGTATTGGTCCATGCGCTCCTTGGGGATGCCGTAGCGCTTGGCCACCTGCTCGGCGGTCTGCAGCATGTTCCAGTAGATCTCGGGCTTCATGGCCTTGAGCTCGGGATCGACGAGCATGTGCGTGTTCATCTCCTGCTGCACGCAGGAGATGCTCTCGACGCCGCCGGCCACGTACACATCGCCCTCGCCCGCGATGATGCGCTGCGAGGCCATGGCGATGGTCTGCAGGCCGCTGGAGCAGAAGCGGTTGACGGTGGCGCCGCTCACCGTGATGGGCAGGCCGGCGCGCAGCGCGATCTGGCGCGCGATGTTGCTGCCGGTGGCGCCCTCGGGCGTGGCGCAGCCCATGAGCACGTCGTCCACGGCACCGGGGTCGATGCCGGCGCGCTCGACGGCGGCCTTCACGGCGAAGCCGCCCAGCGTGGCGCCGTGCGTCATGTTGAAGGCGCCCTTCCAGCTCTTGGCCAGGGGCGTGCGCGCGGTCGAGACGATGAGGGCTGCGGTCATGGGTTTGTCTCCTGGATGCGGGGTTTCAGGCGGCGCTCTTCAGCACCGAGGCCGACTTGTAGACGCTCTGCCGCGGCTGCGCGAACACGCGCCGCAGCATGGGCTCGAAGACCTCGATGGGCAGCGTCTCGCCGGCGGGGTCGAAAGCGGCGTTGTCGTACAGCGCACAGAACTCCTCGGTGCGCGCAAAGTGTTCGTGGCCCCGGAACTGCTCGCGCAGGTTCCGGTCCAGCCCCACGTGGTGGAAGAAGTAGTAGCCCTGGAAGATGCCATGGTGCTGCACCATCCAGTGGTTGGCCTCGCTGACGAAGGGCTTGACGATGGCCGCCGCGATGTCGAAGTGGTTGTAGCTGCCCAGCGTGTCGCCGATGTCGTGCAGCAGCGCGCAGACCACGTACTCCTCGTCGCGGCCGTCGTTCAGCGCCCGCGTGGCCGTCTGCAGGCTGTGCTGGTAGCGGTCGATGGGGAAGCCGCCGTGGTCGCCGTCGAGCAGCTTGAGGTGGGCCAGCACGCGGTCGGGCAGGCTGCGGGCCGAGGCCATCACCTCGGCGCCGATCAGCCGCCAGTCGGCGGCGGTGCTGTCTTCCATGCGGGTGAAGGTGGCGCGGGCGTTCATGGCCTCGGCTCCGGCGGCCGCGCTCAGGTGAAGCTCTTGCCTTCGGCCACCAGCCGCGCCAGCAGCGGCGCGGGCTGCCAGAACCCGGCATCGTCGTGCGGGTTGGCGGCGAACTTCTTCATCGTCTGCACCACGTTGAAGAGGCCCTGGCTGTCGGCATAGCACATGGGCCCGCCGCGGAACAGCGGGAAGCCGTAGCCCGTGAGGTAGACCATGTCGATGTCGCTGGCCTTGCTGGCGATGCCTTCTTCCAGGATCTTGGCCGCCTCGTTCACCAGCGAATACACCAGCCGGTGCACGATCTCGTCGTCGCTGATCTTGCGCGGCGCGATGCCGAGCGCGGCGCGGTGCTCCTCGATCATCTTCACCACCACGTCCGACGGGATGGCGTCGCGCTTGCCGGGCACGTAGTCGTACCAGCCGGCGCCCGTCTTCTGGCCGTAGCGGCCCATCTCGCACAGCAGGTCCGCCGTCTTGCTGTAGCGCATGTGCGGCTTTTCCACGTAGCGGCGCTTGCGGATGGCCCAGCCGATGTCGTTGCCCGCCAGGTCGCCCATGCGGAACGGGCCCATGGCGAAGCCGAACTTCTCGACCGCCTTGTCCACCTGGGCCGGCGTGCAGCCTTCTTCGAGCAGGAAACCGGCCTGGCGGCTGTACTGCTCGATCATGCGGTTGCCGATGAAGCCGTCGCACACGCCACTGACGACCGCCGTCTTGCGGATCTTCTTGGCGATGGCCATCACCGTGGCCAGCACGTCCTTGGCGGTGTGCGCGCCGCGCACCACCTCGAGCAGCTTCATCACGTTGGCCGGGCTGAAGAAGTGCATGCCGACCACGTCCTGCGGGCGCTTGGTGAACGCGGCGATGGCGTTGACGTCCAGCGTGCTGGTGTTGCTGGCGAGTATTGCGCCGGGCTTCATCACCTCGTCCAGCGTCTTGAACACCTTTTCCTTGACGCCCATCTCCTCGAACACGGCCTCGATCACGAGGTCGGCGTCGGCGATGTCGGCATAGTTCAGCGTGGTGCTGAGCAGCGCCATGCGCGCGTCGAGCTTGTCTGCCTTCAGCTTGCCCTTCTTGACCTGGGCCTCGTAGTTCTTGCGGATGGTGGCGACGCCGCGGTCCAGCGCCTCCTGCTTCATCTCGAGCATGGTCACCGGGATGCCGGCGTTGAGGAAGTTCATGCTGATGCCGCCGCCCATGGTGCCGGCGCCGATGACGGCCACCTTGGCGATGGGGCGCTGCGGCGTGTCTTCGGGCACGTCAGGGATCTTGCTCGCCGCGCGCTCGCCGAAGAACGCATGGCGCAGCGCCTTGCACTCGGGCGTCATCATCAGCGCGATGAAGGTCTCGCGCTCGTAGGCCATGCCCTGGTCAAAGGGCTTCTTCAGCGCCTGCTCCACCGCGTCCACGCACTTGGCGGGCGCCGGGAAGTTCTTCGCCATGCCCTTGACCATGTTGCGCGCGAACTGGAAGTAGGCGTCGGGGTTCGGGTGGCTTACCTTCAGGTCGCGCACGCGCACACGCGGCTCGTTCGCCTTGGCCGCGGCCAGCGCCACGGCGGCATCGACCACGCTTTCACCCGCGGGCACGATCTGGTCGAACAGCTTCTGGCCCGGCAGGCTGGCGAGCAGGTCGCTCTTGACCGGGTCGCCGCTGACGATGATGTTGAGCGCCGTCTCGACACCCAGCACACGCGGCAGGCGCTGCGTGCCACCGGCGCCCGGGATGAGGCCGATCTTCACCTCGGGCAGCGCCACGTCCACGCCGGCCGCGGCCACGCGCCAGTGGCAGCCCAGGGCCAGCTCCAGGCCGCCACCCATGCAGGTGCCGTTGATGGCGGCGACCACGGGCTTGGGGCAGTCCTCGAGCAGCTTGATCAGGCTCAGCAGGTTGGGCTCGGCGATGGCCTTGGGGCTGCCGAACTCCTTGATGTCGGCGCCGCCCGAGAAGGCCCGGCCGCCGCCCGTGACGACGATGGCCACGATGGCGGGGTCGGCCACCGCGCGCTCCACGCCGGCCGCGATGCCGGTGCGCGTGTCGTAACCCAGGCCGTTGACCGGGGGGTTGTCGAGCGTGATCACCGCGACGTTGCCGCGGGTGTTGTAGCCGGCTGCCATGGCTGGTCTCCTGTGTTTCGTCTGCAAAAGCGAACGCTCGTGCGATTCTAGGTAGCCACGGGCAGGCCCCCGCGTCGCCGAGGTGACGCCCGGCAGTATCGGCGCGCCGCGCCTGCCCTCGGCGCTGGAAAGCCCTTGGGCGGCGGTGCTCAGCCCGCGGCTCTGTCCGCCACGGGCCAGGCCCAGCGGCGCACCACGCGCCGCAGGCCCTCCATCTCGACCGGCTTGGTCACGTACTCGACGAAGCCGGCCGCACGCGCCGCGTCCATCTCGGCCGCCGTGGCGTCGGCGCTCAGCGCGACCACGGGCACGCCGGCCGTGCGTGTGTCGGCCTGCAGGCGGCGCAGCACCTCGTGCCCGTCCATCACGGGCATCTGGATGTCGAGCAGCACCAGGTCCGGCGGCTCGGCCAGCGCCGCGGCCAGGCCCTCGGCGGGGCGGCTGTGGGTGGCCACCTGCAGGCCGGGCATGCGCTCGAGCATGGCACGCAGCAGCAGGAGGTTGACCTCGTTGTCGTCGATGTAGAGCACGCGCCGGGCCGCCTCGGCGCCGGCGGGCGCGGGCGCCACGGGCGTGGGTGCCGACAGGGCCGCGGGTGCCTCAGCGGTTGCCGCCTCGCCCTCCACCTCGCCCGCCAGGGGCAACCGCACCCAGAAGACGCTGCCCTGGCCGGGCGTGCTGTGCACGCCGATCTGCCCCTGCATGGCCTGCACCAGGCGCTGGCTGAGCGCCAGGCCGATGCCCGTGCCCTCCACGGGCCCGCGCTCGGCGCCCAGGCGCTCGAAGGGCTGGAACAGCTTCTGCTGCGCCTCGGGCGCGATGCCCGGTCCGTCGTCGCAGACCTCGATGAGCAGCTGCCCGGCCTCGGCGCGCAGGCGCACGGCCACGCTGCCGGCCGGGTGGCTGTACTTGATGGCGTTGGACAGCAGGTTCAGCAGCACCTGGCGCAGCCGCGTGCGGTCGGCCCACACGGCGGGCAGTGCAGCGGCGCGTGGCGGCGCGGCCAGCACCACGCCGCGGCCGCGGGCCAGCTCGCGCACAAGGCCATGGCACTCGTCCACCAGCGCCTGCGCGTCCACGGCCTGGGGCTCCAGCGCCAGCCGCTCGGCCTCGATGCGGCCCAGGTCCAGCATCTCGCCCACCAGCTGCAGCAGGTGCTCGGCGGCGCCGAGGATCTGCTGCACGTGCCCCGCGGCCACCGGCGACAGCGGCGGCTCCAGCCCCCGCAGCAGCACCTGGCCGAAGCCCATGATGGCGTGCATGGGCGTGCGCAGCTCGTGCGACACCTGCGACAGGAACTGCGACTTGGCCTGGTTGGCGCGGTCGGCTGCGTCGCGGGCGGCGGCCAGCGCCTGAGCCGCGGCACGCGCGGCCGTGGTGTCCAGGCTGAAGGTGTAGACGGCGCTGCGGCCGTCGGGCTGCCGCGGGCCCGCGACGTGGCGGATGGAGAGGTGGAACTCGCCGCCCCGCCCGTCGGGGTAGCTGCGCTCCACCTCCACGGTGCGGCCGTCGCGCGCCTGCTCGTGCTCACGCGCGATGTGCGCCGCACGCTCCGGGCCCAGCACCTCGGCCATGCTGCGGCCCACCACGTCGTCGGGGCGGCGGCCGAGCAGGCGCGCCAGCTCGGCGTTCATGAAGGTGTAGCAACCGTCGCCATCGACGCTGGAGATGTAGCCCGGGAAGGCCGCCAGCAGCGTGCGCAGTTCGTGCTCGCGGTCGCGCAGCCGCTGCTCGGCGCGCTTGAGCCCGGAGATGTCGGCCCCGAAGGCGTACAGCGTGCGCTCGCCGCTCAGCGGGTCGGTGCCGGCGGCCAACGTCATCTGCACGGTCACGGGCCCGTCGGGGCCGCGGTACTCGCGCTCGATGTTCACGGGCTGGCCAGGCTGCACCTGGCTGGCCAGCGTGGCAAAGGCCGCGGCGCGGCGGCGGCCGATGACGTCGGCGATCGGCCGGCCCACCAGCTCGGCCACCGGCCGCCCCGCCAGCCGCGCCAGCGGTTCGTTGACGTAGGTGTAGTGCAGCCGGCTGTCGAAGCGCGAGATCAGCCCCGGGAAGGCATCGAGCAGCGCCCGCAGTTCGGCCTCACGGTCGTGCAGCAGCGTCATCGCCCGCTGCTCGGCGGTCACGTCGCGCAGGCTCCACACACGCAGGCGGCGGTCGCCCACGCTGGCGGGTTCGAAACGGCGGTAGAGCACACGGCCGTCGAGCAGCCGCACCAGCCCCTCGTGGCGATGGCCGCTGGCGGCGATGGCCGCGGCCTGGCGCTCCTCCACCTCGGGGTCGGCGAGCAGCCGCGCCCCGGCACGCCGCAGGTCGCGCAGCGTCGCCTCGCGGGGCGTGCGGTCTTGGATGCCGAGCAGGTCCAGCAGCTGCTGGTTGGCCAGGCGCACGGGCGCATCGAGGTCGTCGCTGTCGATGGCGTAGATGGCGTCGCCCGTGGCCTCGAGCACGCGGCGCAGCGTCTCGGCGGCGACTTCGGCCGCGGCGCGGTCCTGCTCCTGGTGGCGGATGTCGCGCGAGACGAGGATGACGCTGCCCGCGCCCTCCCCGCTTTCGTCGCGGTAGGGGAAGTAGTGGGTCTGCAGCACCACGTCGCGGCCGTCGGGCAGGCGCGTTGGCGTGGTCACCACACCCGGGCGGCCTTCGCGGCGGCAGGCCTGGAACACGGCCTCGCGGTCGTCGGACACCATGGCCTCCACCACGGGCCGCGCGGGCTGGCCGAGCACGTCCTCGCGGCGCCTGCCCAGCATGCGGCACCAGGCGTCGTTGACGAGGACGTAGCGGCCCTCGGCGTCGATCACCGAGACCATGTCGTCGACGGAGTTGACGACACGCTCGTGCACGTGCAGCGCACGCTGGTTGGCGGTCTGCTCGGTGAGGTCGGTCCACAGGCCGATGGAGCCGATGTGCTGGCCGTCCTCGTCGACGATGGGCGTGGCCTGGTTGATGGCGTGGCAGACGCTGCCGTCCGGCCGCTCGAAGCTCAGCGCGTAGCTGCCGCGCTGGCCGGCCCGCCGCTGCGCCAGCTCGGCCAGCAGCCGCTCGCGCGCGGCGCCGCTGAAGACCTCGGGCGCCGACAGGCCCAGCAGCTCCTCGTGGCTGCGGCCCAGCATCTGGCACATGGCCGGGTTGACGTCGAGCGTGCGGCCGTCGGGCGCCACGAACCAGTAGCCCTGCGAGGTGCCGCGCAGCAGCTGCTGAGTCAGGGCGTGCTGCCGCGCGAGCTCGCGGCGGGCGCGCTCGGCGTCGTCGGCATGGCGCTGCGCCTCGGTGCTGCGCCGCTCGGCGGCGCGCAGCGCACGCCATTCGGCCTCGAACTGCGCGGCGGCGCGGCGGCCGGCGGCCGCCACCATCAGCACCAGGGTGACGGCGCCCATGGCCAGGCCTGGCAAGGGCTGTCCGAGCGCGCCCAGCAGCGCGGCGCCCAGGCCGGCCACGGCCGGCAGGGCAAAGGCCGCCGCGGCGCGCAGGTCGGGCGCACCGGTGACGAGGGCACCACCGACCATGGCCGTCCACACGAAGAGCACGCCGCCCAGCGCCTCGGGCGGCGGCAGCGGCTGCAGCACCAGCAACAGCGCGCACCAGACCAGGCCATGCAGCGCGAACAGCAGGCGCAGCAGGCGCAGCGCACGCGCCACGCCCGCGGCGCCCAGCGCCCGCTGCACCTGGGGCAGCCACCACCCCATGCGCAGCGCCAGCACGGCGGCGAGCAGCGCCAGCCAGACCTGGGCCCGGCCACCCGCCGGCACCGGCATCAGCAGGCCCAGCACGACCAGCCCGGCCACGGCCGACGCGCCCACGGTGGTCGGCGTGGTCTCGCGCAGGCGCCGCACACGCTCGCGGTCGAGCTCGTGGCGGTCGTCGCCGGCGCTGTCGGGCAGCGGCGTCATGGCGCCCTCCGCGTCCGCGCGGCGGCGGCATCGGCCTCGTCAACCAGGGCCAGCGCGGTGTCGTAGTCGAAGCCCGCCACCGCCTGGCGCAAGGCCGCGGGCTGCAGGCCCAGGGCCTGCAGCTCGGTGTCGCCCACGCTCTGCAGCCAACGCAGCGCCGTCATGTCGCGCGGGCCCAGGCGCTCGCGCAGCGCCTGCCGGCCTTCGGCACCCGCGGCCGGGGCGGGTGCGCCTGCAGCTGCCATGGCCGGGCCGGCGGCGGCGGTGGCCAGGCGCAGGTCCAGGCCCGCGACCAGGCTCTGCAGATGGGCCGCCAGCTCCAGGGCCTGGGCGCGCGTGGTTTCATCGGCGCCGGTGGCATCCCGCGGCAGATCGGCCAAGGGGCGCGCCAGCGACTGCACCACCACCGCGCCCACCGAACCCGCCGCCGATTTCAGCGAGTGCGCGCGTGCGCGCAGCCGCGCCGCATCGCCCGCGGCCGCCGCCTCGCGCAGCGCGGCGACGTCGCCGCGGTGGAAGTCGGCAAAGCTGCGCAGCAGCCGCAGGTACACGTTGGGGTCGTCGCGCACCGAGCGCAGGCCCTGGGCGAGGTCCAGGCCTTCCAGTCCGTCCAGGCCCTTGAGGGGATCGGGGCCGGCCTCGGCCGTGTCGGCGGGCGGGCGGCCGGGCACGGGCGGGGCCGGCAGCGCTTCGGCGTCGGCGGGCGCGGGAGTGGCCAGCAGGCGCAGCCGCGTGCGCAAGGCCTCGGCAGTGATGGGTTTGTCCACCAGGCCCGCAAAGCCGGCGCGCAGTGCGTCGGCCAGGGTCAGCCGCGTGTCGGCGGGCACGGCCAGCAGCCAGCGCGGTGCGGGCCGCGTGTCCTGCGCCAGGGCGTCGCCCGGCAGGCCCAGCGCCGCGCCGGCGCGGCGTGCGCCCACCAGCACCCACTCGTAGGGCTCGCCGCGCTGCGCGGCGGCGCGCAGCATGCGCAACGCGCCCACGCGGTCGTCCGCGGTGTCGGCCACCCAGCCCAGGGTGCGCCAGGCCTCGGCCTGCGCGGCCCGCGCATCGGCCAGCGCGTCCAGCACCAGGGCGCGGCCGCGCGGCGCGGCCTCATCGGCCGGCGCTGCGGCCGACGCCAGCTCGGGCAGGCGCAGCGTGAAGCCGAAACGGCTGCCCCGGCCCGGTGCGCTGTGCGCGCGCAGCTCCGCACCCATCAGCGCCAGCACACGCTGGCAGATGACCAGGCCGATGCCGGCCCCCGAGGCCGCCCGCGTGTCGCCGCCATCGAGCTGCTCGAAGGGCTCGAACAGGCGCTCCAGCCGCTCGGCCGCCATGCCGATGCCGCTGTCGGCAACCTCGAAGCGCAGCGTGGCCCAGCCGGCCTCGTCGGCGGGCGCCAGCGCAGGCCCGCGCGCCACGCGCAGGGTGACGTGGCCTTCTGGCGTGAACTTGAGCGCGTTGTCCAGCAGGTGCACCAGCACCTGCCGCAGGCGCAGCCCGTCGACCAGCACGGTGGCCGGCACATCGGCATCGATCCACAACACGAGCTCCACCTCACCCCGCCGGCGTGCCGCCGGCAGCGCCTGCACGGCGGCCTCCACCAGGGTGCGCAGCTCGGTGGCCGTGGGCACCAGGGCCAGCTGGCCGGCCTCCAGCCGCGTGAAGTCGAGGATGTCCTCGAGCAGCGTGTGCAGCTGCCGCGCCGCACCCTGCAGCGCGGCCACGCGCGGTGCCTGGCGCGCATCGACCTGCTGCTGCAGCAGGTGCGCCATGCCCAGCACGGTGTTCATGGGCGTGCGCAGCTCGTGGCCCACACGCGCCAGGAACTCGCTCTTGGCGCGTGTGGCGGCGTGCGACTGGTCGCGCTCGTGCTGCAGTTCGGCGGTGCGGCGCGCCACCAGGCCCTCGAGGTTGCGGCGGTGGGCCTCGAGCTCGGCCTCGATGGCGACACGGTCCGACACGTCGCGCAGCATGGCCGTGTACTGCATGGCCTCGCCGAGCCGGCTGCGCGAGATGCCCACCTCCAGGTGCAGCGTGCGGCCATCGCGGTGGCGCCCGAGCACCAGGCGCCCTGCCCGCATGCGGCGCGGGCCGCCTTCGGCTTCGGCGCCGAAGGCCTGCACGTGCTGCGCGTGCGCCTGGGCACTGCCGGCGGGCAGCAGCGGCTCCAGGGTCTGGCCGATCACCTCCTCGGCGCTGTAGCCGAACAGGCGCTCGGCGGCGGCGTTGAACTGGTCGATGCGGCCGTGCTGGTCGAGCGAGATGATGGCGTCGGGGGCGGACTCGGCCAGGGCCCGGAAACGCTGCTCGCTGTCGCGCACGCGTTGCAGGCTCTGGCGCAGCTCGTAGCCCGTGCGCGACAGCGTGCGGCCGAGCGCATCGATCTCGCGCAGCGCACTGCGCGGGGGCGCCACGGCCTCGCCCTGGCCGAAGCGCTCGGTGGCCTCGCGCAGGCGGTCCAGCGGCCGCAGCAGCAGGCGGTCCAGCGCCAACAGCAGCAGCACGCCGCCCAGCAGCGGCACCAGCAGCTCGGCCAGGTGGCTGCGCCAGACCAGCACGCGCTGGCGCTGCACCTGCTGCGCCACGTCGATCTGCAGCCACAGCGTGCCGCGCTCGCCCGTGCGCAGGGTGCCGGGCGCGGCCGGCCAGGCCAGGGCGCGGGTGGCTCGCAGGCGGCCGAGCCCGCGGTCCTCCTCGAAACGGACCTGCACGCCCGAGGCCGGCGCGGCCGCCGCCAGCGCCGGGTGGGCCTCGGCCAGTGTGCGGCCGCGGTCGGCGGCCCGTGTGGAGGCGGCGACGCGGCCGGCTGGGTCCACCACCAGCACGAGGTCGGCCTCCTCCTGCAGCACGGCATGCACCATGAGCTCGCGCACCACCGAGGGATCCTGCAGCACCAGCCGCTCGGCCACCACGGTGATGCGCGCCATCTCGGCGCCGGCGGCCGCCAGAGCGCGGCGCCACGCTTCCTGCTCGGCCTCGCGCTGGGCGTGCATCGCAAAGGCGGCCAGCATGCCCAGCAGCGACACCAGGCCCCAGCCGAAGACCAGGCGCCGCAGCGACCACAGCCGGCGAGGCGGCGGCCGGCTCACGACGCCTCCGCCACGAAGCCGGCGTCGACCAGGTCTTGGGCGTCGAACGCCCCCTGCACCAGGCCCGCGCGGCGCATCACGGCGTGGACGCGGCCCGCGGTGGCCAGCACGCCTGCCGCCGAGCCGAGCAGCACGCGGTTGCGCGCGCCGTCGGGCAGCTCGAGGCCGGCAAAGGCCGCCGGCACCGCGGCCGCGACCAAGCCCAGCCGGGGCGCCAGCCGCGCCGCGTGCGCGGCCGGCTCGGCCACAAAGGCCTGGCGCGCTGCGAGGTGGGCCCGCACGGTGGCCGCAACACCCGCGCGGTGCACGGCCAGGCGGTCGCTGCGCACGGCCAGAACGTCCATCACGAGGCCGGGGCTGTCTCGGCTGCTGAACAGCGGCTGCGCCCCGGCCGCCAGCAGGCGCTGGTGCATGGGCTCGTAGGTGACCAGCGCCTCCACGCGGCCGGCGCCGAAGGCACGCTCGTGCTCGTCGGGCGCCAGCGGCACCACGCGCACCGCGTCCAGCGGCAGCCCGGCCGCCTGCAGCGCGGCATCGAGCATCAGCGCGCCCACGGCCGTGGCCTCCACGCCCACGCGCAGCCCGCGCAGGGCCTGCAACGTGGTCACGCCGGGCTGGGCCAGCAGCGCATCGGCGCCCATGGAGACGTTGAACACCAGCACCACCGTGAGCGGCACGCCGAGCTCGCGGGCGGCCAGCACCTCGTCGAGCGTGAGGCAGGCCGCCTCCAGGACGCCGGCGCCCAGCGCACGCAGGCTCGCCGAGGCCGAGGGCATCTCGACCAGGCGCACGAGCCCGGCGTCAAGCTGGCCGCGCTCGCGCGCCAGGAACAGCAGCTCGTAACCGGGGAACACCTGTGCCCCCACGCGCAGCGGCGGCGACGGCGCCACGCAGCCCGCCACCCAGGGCCAGACCCCGGCCGCCCCCAACGCACACAGCAGCCGCCGCCGGCGCGGGGGGGCAAGCGGGCTCACGACCGCACGGGCTCGTCGGGGTCGGCCAGGCGCCGCGCGATGGCGACGAAGCGGTCCCAGCAGGCGAAGAGGGCATCGACCATGTCGGGGTCGAAGTGGCGGCCGCGGCCCTCGCGGATGATGCGCTCGACCTCGCTCAGCGGCATCGGTGCCTTGTAGACGCGGCGGCTGACGAGTGCATCGAACACGTCGGCCAGCGCCATCAGGCGCGCGGCCACGGGGATGGCGTCGCCGGCCAGGCGCGCGGGGTAGCCGCTGCCGTCCCACTTCTCGTGGTGGCCCACGGCGATGTCGCGCGCCACGAGCAGAAAGTCGAGCGGGCCGGCGCCGGGCTCGAGGCGGCCGGCCTCCAGGGCCTCGCGCAGTTCGTCGCCGTGGTCGGTCGCCACCTCGCGCATGGCACGCTCGATGGCCTCGCCGCCGATGGCGGCGTGGGTCTTCATGACCTCGAACTCCTCCGCCGTGAGCTTGCCCGGCTTGAGGAGGATCTCGTCGCGGATGCCGATCTTGCCGATGTCGTGCAGCGGCGCGGCCTCGACGATGAGCGCCAGCTGCCGTGGCTGCAGCGCGTCGGCAAAGCGCGGGTGCTCGCGAAGGTGCTCGCCCAGCACCTGGATGTACAGCTGCGTGCGGCGGATGTGGTGGCCGGTCTCGTTGTCGCGCGCCTCGCCCAGCGACGACAACGCGCGCACCGCCACCTGCTGCACCAGCTCGATGTGGCGCGTGCGGCGCGCGACCTCGGTCTCGAGGTCGGCGTTGCGCGCGGCCAGCGCCACGCGGTGGCGGCGCAGCTCCAGGTGCGTGGCCAGGCGCGCCAGCAGCACCACGGGGTTGATCGGCTTGGTGACGTAGTCGACCGCACCCAGGCGCAGGCCACGTTCCTCGTCCTCGAAGGCGTCCTTGGCGGTGACGAAGATCACCGGGATATCGGCGGTGGCCGGATCAGCCCGCAGGCGGGCGATGACCTCGTAGCCGTCCAGCCCCGGCATCATCACGTCGAGCAGCACCAGCTTGGGCTGTGGCTGCTGCCGCGCCAGCGCCAGGGCCTGCTCGCCCGAGCGCGCAAAGCGCACGGCATGCTCGGCCTCGAGCAGCTCGCCCAGCACCAGGAGGTTGGACGGGTCATCGTCGACGACCAGCAGCGGCGCGGCATCGGGCACCCGGCGCGAGGGGGCGGCGGGTACGGGCAGCGCGGGCGGGTCTGCGGCGTGCATGGCGGGCATATCGGCTGCGGGTGGCGGGGCTTGAGCACCGCCGCCGGCGCGCAGCCTACACCTCCAGCCACTCCTTGCGGATGTAGGCGTTGGCGCGCAGCTCGGCCGGCGTGCCCTCGAAGACGATGGCGCCGTGGCCCATGACGAGGCAGCGGTCGGCCACCTCCAGCGCGATGGTGAGCTTCTGCTCCACCAGCAGCACGCTGATGCCGCGCCGCTTGAGCTCGCGCAGGTACTCGGCCACGAGTTCCACGATCTTGGGCGCCAGGCCCTCGGTGGGCTCGTCGATCATGATGAGCCCGGGGTCGCCCATCAGCGTGCGGCACAGCGTGAGCATCTGCTGCTCGCCGCCGGAGAGAACCCCGGCCTCGGTGTGCTGGCGCTCCTTGAGGCGCGGGAACATCTTGTACATGTCCTCGAAGCCCCAGCGGCTGTTCTTCTGGCCACTCTTCTGCCCCAGCATGAGGTTCTGGTGCACGGTGAGCGTGGGGAAGATGTCGCGGTTCTCGGGCACGTAGCCGATGCCGGCGTGGGCGATCTCGAAGGCCTTCAGCCCGTTGAGCGCGCGGCCCTTGAACTGCACCGAGCCCTGCAGGTCCACCAGGCCCATGACGGCCTTGACGGTGGTGCTGCGGCCGCTGCCGTTGCGGCCCAGCAAGGCCACGATCTCGCCCTCGCGCACCTCGAAGTTCACGCCGTGCAGGACGTGGCTCTTGCCGTAATAGGCGTGCAGCTTGTCGACCTTGAGCATCAGTGCGCCCCCGCCGCCTGGGCCTGCTGCTCGGCGAGCACCGAACCGAGGTAGGCCTCCTGCACGCGCTCGTTGGCGCGCACACGCTCGGGCGTGTCGAAGGCGATGACCTCGCCGTACACCAGCACCGCGATCTTGTCGGCCAGGCCGAAGACCACGCCCATGTCGTGCTCCACGGTGAGCAGCGTCTTGCCCACCGTCACCTCGCGGATCAGGTTCACGAAGCGCGCCGTCTCGCTCTTGCTCATGCCGGCCGTGGGCTCGTCGAGCAGGATCACCTGCGCGCCGCCGGCGATGGTGATGCCGATCTCGAGCGCGCGCTGCTCGGCGTAGGTCAGGTTCATGGCCTGCACGTCGCGCCGCTTGTGCAGCTTGATCATCTCCATGACCTCCTCGGCGCGGTCGTTCGCGTCGCGCGCGTCGGCGAGGAACCTCCAGAACGAGTAGCGGTAGCCCATGCTCCACAACACGGCGCAGCGCAGGTTCTCGAACACGGTGAGCCGCGTGAACAGGTTGCTCACCTGGAAGCTGCGCGCCAGGCCCAGGCGGTTGATCTCGTAGGGCTTGAGGCCGTCGAGCTTGCGGCCGGCCAGCAGGATGTCGCCGCTGGTGCTGCCGAAGCGGCCGCTGATCAGGTTGAACAGCGTGCTCTTGCCCGCGCCGTTGGGGCCGATCACGGCCACACGCTCGCCCGGGCGCACCTGCAGGCTGGCGCCGCGGATGATCTCGGTCTTGCCGAAGCTCTTGCGCACGTCGCGCAGCTCGAGGGCGAATTCAGACGCAATCACAGGGCCGCCTCCCGCCGCTTGATCTCTTTTTCGATCCACTCCTGCGTCTCGCCCCACTCGCGCACGAACTGCCGGCGTGTCATCTCGAACAGCGACACGCCAATGGCGAGCACGAAGGCGGCGCCGAACCAGCTGTCCAGGTCCTTGGCGTTGAGCGAGGCGCCCATGAACTTGAGCTCAGGCCCCAGCGCCTGGTTGAGCTGCAGGTGGTACAGCATCTCGATCATGGCGCCCGAGCCCGCGAGGATGACGAAGCCCGTGCCCGCCAGCGCCAGGTAGCTGGCCAGTAGCGGCCTCAGCTTGCCGAAGGCGGCCACGCGCAGGTTCATCATGATCAGGCTCGAGATGCCACCCGGCGCATACATCACCATGAAGGTGAAGACCAGGCCCAGGTACAGCAGCCAGGCCTGCGTGAGCTCGCTCAGCAGCACCAGCGCCAGCACCATGAGCACGGCGCCGATGATGGGCCCGAAGAAGAACACCGCGCCACCCAGGAAGGTGAACAGCAGGAAGGCGCCCGAGCGCACGGCGCTCACCACCTCGGCCGTCACGATCTCGAAGTTCAGCGCCGCCAGGCCGCCCGAGATGCCCATGAAGAAGCCGCTGGCCACGAACGCGAAGTAGCGGACGATCTGCGTGTTGTAGCCCACGAACTCCACGCGCTCGGGGTTGTCGCGCACCGCGTTGAGCATGCGGCCCAGCGGCGTGCGCGTGAACGCGAACATGAGCGCCGTGCACACGAAGGTGTAGATGGCGATCAGGTAGTACAGCTGGATCTGCGGCCCGAAGGTGATGCCCAGGAAGGGCTGGCCCGCCACCCGGTTGCCGCTGATGCCACCTTCGCCGCCGAAGAAGCCCGGGAACATCAGCGACATCGCCCACACCAGCTCGCCCACGCCCAGCGTGATCATCGCGAACGGCGTGCCCGCCTTCTTGGTGGTGACGTAGCCCAGCAGGATGGCCACCGCCATGCCCGCGAGGCCGCCCACCACGGGCACCAGGCTCACCGGCAGCGCCAGCGTGCCGGCGCTCACGAGGTTGAGCGTGTGGATGGCAAAAAACGAGCCCAGGCCCGAATACACGGCGTGGCCGAAACTCAGCATGCCGCCCTGCCCCAGCAGCATGTTGAAGGCCAGGCAGGCGATGATGGCGATGCCCATCTGCGACAGCATGGTGAGCGACAGGCTGCTCGTGAACAGCAGCGGCGCCACCAGCATGACGATGGCATACAGCCCCCAGACGACCCAGCGGCCGACGTTGTAGGGGCGGAAGCGGTAGACGTTGCCCTTGTGGTGCATGACGGGTCGGCCTCAGCCCTCGCGGGTGCCGAACAGGCCCTTGGGCCGGAAGATCAGGATGAGCACCAGCAGCAGGTACGGCAGGATGGCCGCGATCTGGCTGGTCTTGACGCTCCACACGGCGTAGCCGAAGGTCTGCTCGTTCACCGTCATGCCCAGGAAACGCAGGGCATCGGCGATGGAGCGGTCGGATCCCACGGCGAAGCTCTCGATGATGCCCAGCCCCACGCTGGCCACGAACGCGCCCGCCAGCGAGCCCATGCCGCCGATCACGATGACGGCGAACACCACCGCGCCCACGGCCAGCGCCATGCTGGGCTCGGTGACGCGCAGCGCGCCGCCGATCACGCCGGCCAGCGCCGCCAGCGCCGTGCCACCACCGAACACGCCCATGAAGACGCGCGGCACGTTGTGCCCCAGCGACTCCACGGCCTCGGGGTGCGTGAGCGCGGCCTGGATCACGAGACCGATGCGCGTGCGCGTGAGCAGCAGCCACACGCCGATGAGCATGGCCACCGCCACGCCCATGCCAAACGCGCGGAAGGCCGGGAAGGTGGTGCAGATGGCCTCGGCGACCTCGCGGCACATCAGCGGCGGGCTGCCCCAGGCGAGCTGCATGCCGGCCGGCAGCTGAACGATGGTGAACAGCGGGCCCTGCAGGCTCTCGGGCGGGCGGAAGTCCAGCGCCTGGCGGCCCCAGACCAGCTGCACCAGCTCCAGGATGATGTAGCTCAGGCCGAAGGTGATGAGCAGCTCCGGCACGTGCCCGAACTTGTGCACCTTGCGCAGCGCAAAGCGCTCGAAGGCCGCGCCCATGAGGCCCACGATGGGCGGCGCCAGCAGCAGCCCCCACCAGAAGCCGATGGCCTGCGTGATGCTGTAGGCCACGTAGGCCCCCACCATGTAGAAGCTGGCGTGGGCGAAGTTGAGCACGCCCATCATGCTGAAGATCAGCGTCAGCCCCGAGGCCAGCATGAACAGCAGCAGGCCGACCGAGAGGCCGTTGAGCGTGGAGATCAGGAGGTAGGAAGCGTCCATGCGAAAGCGGCGCCGGTGGGGCCGGCGCCGCTGGTAGCTAGCGCAGTTAGGCGGTGCCCGGCATCACGAAGGGCGCTTCATCTGGCAGGAGGTGGGCGTGCTGGCCACGAACGGCGGCAGCGTGCGCACTTCCTGGAAGTTGAAGCCCGTGTTCTCGACGCTGTAGCTCACCTGCGGCGTGGCCTTGCGCCACTCGGAGATGATCACCGGCTGCTGCAGCTGGTGGTCCAGGCGGCGCATCTCGATCTCGCCGTTGAAGCCCTGCACCTTGATGCCGCTCATGGCCTTCGCCACGGCCACGGCGTTGGTGCTCTTGGCCTGCGCCATGGCGCCGGCCAGCAGGGCCAGGCCGTTGTAGGTCTGGCCGGTGTACCAGTCGTCGTTGAAGCGCTTCTTGTAGTCGTTCTGGATGTCCTGGATGCTCTTCAGGCCGTTGTGGATGATGGACACCTGCCGCACCGGGCCACCCTGCCAGTTGGCCAGCGCCGTGGGCGTGCCGCTCACGCCGCCGTAGTACAGGTACCAGCCGGCCTTGAGGCCCGCGTCGTTGGCGGCCTTGATGAGCAGCGTCATGTCAGGGCCCCAGTTGCCCGTGACGACGGTGTCGGCGCCGCTGGCCTTGATCTTGGCGATGAAGGGCGCGAAGTCCTTGACCTGGCCCAGCGGGTGCAGGTCTTCGCCCGCGATCTTCACGTCGGGGCGCTTGCGCTGGATGCCTTCCTTGAAGAAGCGCGCCACCTGCTGGCCGTGGGCGTAGTTCTGGTTGATCAGGTAGACGCTCTTGATGTTGGGCTGGTCCTTCATGTAGGACGTGAGCGCCTCCATCTTCATCGTCGTGTCGGCATCGAGGCGGAAGTGCCAGAACGAGCAGCGTTCGTTGGTCAGCGCGGGGTCGACGGCGGCGTAGTTCAGGAACACCACCTCCTGGCCCGGGTTGCGCTCGTTGTGCTTGGTCACCGCGTCGCTGATGGCGGCCGCGGCACCCGAGCCGTTGCCCTGCACCACGTAGCGGATGCCCTGGTCGATGGCGGCCTTCAGGGTGTTGAGGCTCTCCTGCGGGGAGGCCTTGTTGTCGAAGCCCACGACCTCGAACTTCACGCCCGCGGCGTTTTTCTTGTTGAAGTGCTCGGCCATGAACTGCCAGCTCTTGAGCTGGTTCTGGCCGACCACCGCGAACGGGCCCGACAGCGGGTCCATGAAGGCGATCTTCACCGTCTGGCCGGCCTGCGCGAACACCAGCCCCGAGCTCAGCAGGGCGGTGGCGGCCACCGTGGCACCGAACAGGCGGCGCTTGAATTGCAGGGCCATGTCTTTGTCTCCTAGAACGTTGTGGATCCGAACGCGGCGGAAGGTAACGGATGCACAAAGCCCTGCCCCTCGGGACGTTCCCGCAGTGATGTCGCGCCCGGGACATCGGTCCGGCCACGGGGGCATCGCAGCCGCCGGACAATGCGGGCCTTCCACGCAGCCCCCGCCGCCATGAGCCACCCGCACGACCACGACGACCCGCGCTACCCCGTCCGCAAGTCCGACGCCGAATGGCGCGCCCAGCTCGACCCCATGCAGTACCAGGTGGCGCGCCACGCCGCCACCGAGCGTGCCTTCACGGGCCGCTTCTGGGACCACTGGGAGAGCGGCCAGTACCGCTGCGTGGGCTGCGGCACGGTGCTCTTCGAGAGCGAGACCAAGTTCGACGCCGGCTGCGGCTGGCCCAGCTACCACACGGCCGCGGGCGCCGAGGTCATCGAGCGCGTGGTCGACAAGAGCCACGGCATGGTGCGCGTGGAGGTGCGCTGCCGCAGCTGCGGCTCGCACCTGGGCCATGTCTTCCCCGATGGCCCCGAGCCCACGGGCGAGCGCTACTGCATCAACTCCGCGGCCATCGACTTCGCGCCGAACGACAGCGGGGAAACCCGGCTGTGACGGCCGCCGAGATCGAGCAGCGCCTGCGCGCCGCCCTGGCCCCGGAGTCGATCGAGGTGCAGGACGACAGCCACCTGCACGCCGGCCACGCCGGCGCGCGCGAGGGCCGGCACTTCACGGTGCGCCTGCGCAGCCCGCGCTTCGCCGGGCTGTCGCGCGTGGCGCGCCATCGCCTCGTTTATGATGCCCTCGGCCCCCTCGCCGCCCAGGGCATCCACGCCCTGGCGCTGGAGACGAAGGCGCCCGGCGAAGACTGAACTTCGCCCGTCCGCCGCCACTCACACGCGGCGTTCCCACCTGCAACACCTGCCACCCATGCTGCTCAAAACCTCCGCCGCCGGCGCGCTTGCGATCGCCCTCCTCCTGCCCGCCGCGCTGCCGGCCTGGGCCCAGAACATCGCCATCGTCAACGGCAAGCCGGTGCCCAAGGCGCGCATGGAAACCCTGCTGCTGCAGGCCACGCGCAGCGGCCAGGCCGTGACGCCCGAGATGGAAAAGCAGGCCCGCGACCAGCTGGTGCTGCGCGAGATCTTCGCGCAAGAGGCCGAGAAGCGCGGCATCGGCGCCAGCCGCGAGTTCCGGGCGCAGATGGAGCTGGCGCGCCAGAGCCTGCTGATCCGCGAGCTGTTCGAGGACCACAAGCGCAAGAACCCGGTCACCGACGCCGCCGCCAAGGCCGAGTACGACAAGTTCAAGGCCCAGGCCGCGGGCACCGAGTACCGGGCGCGCCACATCCTGGTCGACCAGGAAGCCGAGGCCAAGGCCCTGATCGCGCAGATCAAGGGCGGCGCCAGCTTCGAGGAGCTGGCCAAGAAGCACAGCAAGGACCCCGGTTCCGGCGCCAACGGCGGCGACCTCGACTTCGCCAAGCCCGAGAGCTACGTGCCCGAGTTCGGCCAGGCCATGACCAAGCTGCAGAAGGGCCAGATGACCGAGGCCCCTGTGAAGAGTCAGTTCGGCTGGCACATCATCAAGCTCGAAGATACGCGCGAGGCCAGCTTCCCGGCCTTCGACGACGTCAAGGACCAGATCAAGCAGCGCCTGGAGCAGATGCAGGCGCAGACCTTCCAGGACGATCTGCGCAAGCGCGCCAAGACGGACTACAAGTTCGACTGACGCACCACAAGCCGCGGCGCCGGGCGCGCCGCGGCGGCTTGCCGCCGATCAGGGCAGCAGCACGGTCGAGCCGGTGGTCTTGCGCGACTCGAGCTCGCGGTGGGCCTGGGCGGCCTCGGCCAGCGGGAAGCGCTGGTCGATGCGGATCTTGACCGCTCCGCTGCCGACCACCGCGAACAGATCGTCGGCCATGGCCTGCGTGGCCTCGCGCGTGGCGATGTGCGTGAACAGGGTCTGCCGCGTCACGTAGAGCGAGCCCTTGGGCCCCAGCGCGCCGGGCGCAAACGGCGGCACCGGGCCGCTGGCGTTGCCGAAGCTGGCCATCAGGCCAAACGGTCGCAGGCAGTTGAGGCTGCCCTCCCAGGTGTCCTTGCCCACCGAGTCGTAGACCACCTTCACGCCGCGGCCGCCGGTGATGTCCTTGACGCGGGCCACGAAGTCCTCGCGGCTGTAGTCGATCATGTGGGCGGCGCCGTGCGCCAGCGCCAGCTCGCACTTGGCGGCGCTGCCCGCGGTGCCGATGAGCTGCAGGCCCAGCGCGCGCGCCCACTGGCAGGCGATGAGGCCCACGCCACCGGCCGCGGCGTGGAACAGCACGAAGTCGCCCGCCTCCAGGCCTTCCACGGGCCGTGTCTTCTTGAGCAGGTACTGCGCCGTGAGGCCCTTGAGCATCATGGCCGCGCCGGTGTCGAAGCCGATGGCGTCGGGCAGCTTCACCACGCACTTGGCGGGCATCACACGCGCCTGGCTGTAGCTGCCGGGCGGGTTGCTGGCGTAGGCCGCGCGGTCGCCCGCCTTCAGGTGCGTGACACCCTCGCCCACGGCCTCGACGACGCCGGCGCCTTCCATGCCCAGCGTCAGCGGCAGCGGGTTGGCGTACAGGCCGGTGCGCTGGTAGACGTCGATGTAGTTCAGGCCGCAGGCGTGGTGGCGGATGCGGATCTCGCCCGGCCCGGGATCGCCCACGCTCACGTCGACGAGCTTCATGTGCTCGGGGCCGCCGAAGGCGGTGATCTGGATGGCCTGGTGGGTGCTGGGCATCGGACGGTCTCCTCGGGGGCTGTGGGCACTCGGTTCGGTGGGGCGCGAGGTTACGACAGCGCCGCGCGACGTGCTGGCCCTCGGCGATGGGCGCGCGTGGCACCATCGCCCGCCCCGATGAAGCGCCTCGCCCAAGCCCCCAACCTCGCCCTGGCCACGCTGTGGGCCGACATGCTCACGGCCTCGGGCGTGGGCTGCCGCGTGCTGCGGGCCTATGCCAGCGGGCTGGCGGGCGAGATCCCGCCCGACCAGGCGCTGCCCGAGATCTGGGTGCTCGACGCCACCGAGCACGCGCGCGCCAAGGCGCTGCTGGCCGAGCTGCAGCACGCGCCGCACCGCCACTGGGCCTGCCCGGGCTGCCACGAGATCATCGACGGCCCGTTCGACCAGTGCTGGAACTGCGGCACCGACATGCCCGGGCCGGCATGACGCTCACGCCCCGCCTGGCCCTGCTGCTGACGCTGCCGCCGTTGCTGTGGGCGGGCAACGCGGTGGTGGGCCGCCTGCTGGCCGGCGCCGTGCCGCCGCTGACGCTGAACCTGCTGCGCTGGCTGCTGACAGCGCTGATCCTGCTGCCGCTGGCCTGGCGCGCGCTGCGGCCTGTGTCGGCGCTGCGCGAGCGCGCGGGCTATCTGCTCGCCGTCGGCTTGCTGGGCGTGGGCGCGTTCAACTCGCTGCAGTACCTGGCACTCGTCACCTCCAGCCCCATCAACGTGACGCTCGTGGGCGCCAGCCTGCCGGTGTGGATGCTGGCCGTGGGTGCGCTGGTGCACGGCGTGCGGCCCACGCGCCGCCAGCTGCTGGGCGCGGCGCTGGG
>Ga0209278_1000551_pt1 | contig 27717 bp, 25 predicted proteins | sample JI81BgreenDNA_FD_187504 | JGI IMG/M metagenome (GOLD analysis project Ga0209278, IMG submission 187504) | Wastewater effluent complex algal communities from Wisconsin, to seasonally profile nutrient transformation and Carbon sequestration -... | ecosystem: Engineered > WWTP > Effluent > Algae...
TCCGGATGCCGTGCTTCGTCCATCCGGCGGATCGCGAAGTGCATCCACGTCAGCGCGATGGCCACCAGGGCGAACAGCAGCATGAAGCAGCTGGTCCACACGCCGATGAGGTCGTTCAGCGCCCCGAAGACGATCGGCAGGATGAAGCCGCCGAGGCCACCGATCATGCCCACCACGCCGGCCACGGAGCCGACGTTGTTCGGGTAGTAGACCGGGATGTGCTTGTAGACCGCGGCCTTGCCGAGCGACATGAAGAAGCCCAGCGTGAAAACCAGCACGGTGAAGGGCACCAGCGTGATCGCGAAGGTGAACTCGATCGGCCCGCGCACGCCCTGCACCACGTAGGTCGTGGCCGGATAGGCCAGCAGGAAAGTGCAGATCACCGAGCCGATGAAGGTCCAGTACATCACTTTGCGTGCGCCGTACTTGTCCGAGGCCCAGCCGCCGACGATGCGGAACAGACTCGCCGGAATGGAGTAGGCGGCGGCGATCAATCCGGCGGTTTTCAGATCTAGGCCGTAGGCGCCGACGAGATAGCGTGGCAACCAGAGCGCGAGCGCGACGAAGGCACCGAACACGAAGAAGTAATACAGCGAGAAGCGCCAGACCCGCAGTTCCTTGAGCGGCTGCATTTGCTCCATGAACGGCACAGCCTTGACGCCCTGTGCCTTGCGCTCGACGAGGTCGGGCTCATCCTGGGTGGTGAACAGGAAGACCACCGCCATCACCGCCAGCGCGACCGCCCAGATCTTCGCCACTCCCTCCCAGCCATAGGCGACCATGACGAGCGGTGCGAGCATCTTCGTGGCGGCGGCACCGATGTTGCCGGCCCCGACGATGCCGAGCGCGGTGCCCTGCTTTTCCTTGGGGAACCACTTCGACACATAGGTGATGACGACGGTGAAGCTGCCGCCAACGATGCCGACGCACAGTGCGGCGAACAGGAAGCCGGTGTAGGTCGTCGCTGTGGTCAGCAGCCAGGCCGAGATCGCGCCGGCCAGCATTACGCCGAAGAAGACGATGCGGCCGCCGAACTGCTCGGTCCAGACGCCGAGGAAGATGCGGATCAGCGAGCCCGTGAGGATCGGCATCGCGACCAGCAGACCGAACTCGGTGTCGTTGAGCCCCAGCTGTTCTTTGATCTTCAGTCCGATGATCGAGAAGATCGTCCAGACCGCGAAGCTGACGGTGAAAGCGAGCGTGCCCATCCACAGGGCGGCTTGTTGCTTGGCCGGGCTTACCCGGCTGAAATCCGTGGCCATGTCGGGTCTCCGATCAGCAGGGATTGGCGGCGCCGCGGCGGGCGTACATCCACCAGTTCAGCACGACGTTGAAGGCAAAGAAGGCGGCGAGGCCGTAGAACACCGGCACGGCGGATTCGAAGCTTCCGAACGACCACGCGAACAGCATGCCGAACAGGAAAGGCCCGTAAGCCGCGATGGCCGCGGTGAAGCCAATGACACCCCCCGCTTGGCGGGGCTGGAAGAGCATCGGCATCTGCTTGAACGTCGAGGCGTTGCCGACGCCGGCGAAGAAGAACAGGGCCAGCATCGCCGCGACAAAAGCCGGGAAGCCATCGATCGAGTTGGGTGCCACGGTCATCGCAACAAGCACGGTGCAGACCACCATGCCCAAGCCCGCCCACTGGGTGACGCGCGCGCCGCCCAGCTTGTCCGACAGCGGGCCGGCGATGACGCGGGCAAGCGAACCGACGAGCGGACCCCAGAACGCGTACTTCAGCGGATCAGGCGCGCCTTCGAAGCCGCCGAAGCCCTGCTTGATCAGCAGCGGGAAGGTGGCGGCGAGGCCCGAGAAGCCACCGAAGGTCATAATGTACAGCGAGGTCATCGACCACGTGTGCTTCGACTTGAAGATGTCGAACTGCTCGGCGAAGTTGGCCTTCACCGGCACCGACTTCAGCATCAGCCACGCGGTGATGCCGAACACCACCACGAAGGGGATGAACACGGCCGCGGCGTTCTGCAGGTAGACCGGGCTCTCGACGCCGTTCTTCACCATCGTCTGGCTGTCGCCCATGAAAGCCACGCCGCCGAGCAGCGCGAAGCCGATGATCCACGGCGTCACGAACTGCACGATCGACACGCCGAGGTTGCCGATGCCGGCCTGGATGGCCAGCGCCGTGCCTTGCAGGCGCTTCGGGAAGAACAGGCTCGTCGACGGCATGAAGGACGAGAAATTGCCGCCGCCGAGGCCCGCGAGGAAGGCGAGGCCGAGCACGACCCAGTACGGCGTGTTCGGGTCTTGCACGGCGTAGAACCAGCCGAACAGCGGGATCAGCAGGGACAGCGTGGACAAGGCAACAACGTGCCGCGTGCCCGCCATCGGCGTCAGGAACATGTGGATCAGCCGCATCGAGCCGCCGGCGAGGCCGGGCATGGCCGTCAGCCAGAACAGCTGGCTCGGCGTGAACTGGTAGCCGACCTGCGGCAGGCGCACCACGAGGGCGGAGACGAGGAACCAGGCGGCGAAAGCAAGGGTCAGGTTGACCGTCGTGATGGCCAGCGTGCGCCAAGCGACGCGGGAGCCACCGCCGTTCCAGAAGCTGTCGTTTTCCGGTTCCCAGCGTTCAAGCCAGGTCCCGGAGGCGCGGGGTGGGGAAGCAGTGGTGGTGGACATCGAGGACTCCGAGGGCAGCGTTGCGCGCTAGGTGCGCGTTCGCCGTCACGATGCCCGCGGAGCCGGGGCGCTGCCTTGACATCCATCAATCGCGGCGGGCGCCGCGATTGACCCGCATCAAGCGCCCAGCGCGATGCCTTCGACGCCGTACTGCTCGGCGAGGATGTGCAGGTACTGGTGCACGGCGTTCTGCCGGGCCTGCGTCTCGAGGTAGGACGCGATACGGTCGCGCGCCTCGTCAAAGGACAGAGCGGCGCCGTCGATCCGCTCGAGCACTTCGACCACGTGGTGGCCGTAGCGCGTTTCGACCGTGAGGCCGGCGAGGCCGGGCTTCAGCATGAACAGCTGGCGGTCGAATTCCGGCACGGTGTCGCCGCGCTCGATCCAGCCGAGCTCGCCGCCCTGCTCGCGGGACGGGCAGGCGGAGTGGCGCATCGCGAATTCGATGAAGCGGTCCGGCTCGGCCTGCAGGGCGGCGATCAGCTCCTCGCCCTGCACCTGCGCCCGTTGCCGGGCCTTGGTATCGGCCGGCGGCGCCGCGAGCAGCACGTGGCGGACGCGCACGCGGTCCGGCTCGTGCAGACGGGCCTTGTTGGCCTCGTAGTACTGGCGCAGCGCGGCCTCGTTGGCCTCGGGGGTCTCGACCGCTTCGGCGAGGAGGATGCGAACGCGGGCTTCTTCCTCGGTCTCGCCTTCGAGGGCCTCGATCGGCAGTTCGAGCCGCGCGCATTCACGAGCGACCAGCTCGCGGATCACGAGGGTCGTGGCCGCGGCCTCTCGGGCCGCGTGCGGATCGGCGGCGCGGTGGAACTGCATTTCGCGGGCGATCTCGGCTTCGTCGATCGGCTGGCCCGCCACGCGCACGAAGACCGGCGCCGGGCCCGGGACCGGGCTGCTCGGATCGGCGTCGTGGTCGTGATCGTGCGCCTCGGCGGCGGCCTTGGCGGCCGCCTCCGAAAGCGCACCGGCATCCATGACGACCGGGATGATGCGTCCAGCCATGGCTCAGTGCCCCGGGTAGCGCAGCGCGGCCTGGCGCTTGCGGACGATCTGGTACGGGCGCGTCAGGTAGCCCACCGGCACCGACCACACGTGGACGAGGCGGGTGAAGGGCGTGATCAGCACCAGCGTCAGGCCCAGCGTGATGTGCGCCTTGAAGATCCAGTGCGCGTCGGCGACGAACTCGGCGGCGCCACCGCGGAAGGTCACGATGTGCTGCGCCCATTCGCCGAGCTTGATCATCTGCGAGCCGTCGAGGTGGTCGGCCGAGATCGCGATCGAGGACATGCCGAGGATCAGCTGTGCATACAGCAGCACGAGCACCAGCAGGTCGCGGCCCGTGCCGGTGGCGCGGACGCGGGCGTTGAACAGCCGGCGCAGCAGCAGGAGGGTCATGCCGATGAAGCACATCAGGCCGAAGAAGCCGCCCACCACGATGGCCACCATCTGTTTCTGGCCGGCGGTGATGAAGGGCTCGTAGGCCCAGTGCGGCGTCAGCAGGCCGACGAAGTGGCCACCGAGGATCGCGAGGATGCCGACGTGGAACCAGTTGCTGCCGAGGCGCATCCACTTGTCGGACAACAGCTGGCTCGAGCCGGTGCGCCAGGTGTAGGCGCCATGGTCGAAGCGGGCCCAGCAGCCGATCGCGAAGATCGCGAGGGCGATGTAGGGATAGAACTGGAACAGGAAGGTATTCAGGTAGCTCATGGCGTCACCGTCGGTTCGATGCGCTTCACGCCGGCCGGCAGCCGGGTGGGCGGGTTGCAGTCTTCGGTCGGCGCTTCGACGCCGAAACGGATGGCTTCTTCTTCCCAGACCTTGTCCATCGCCTCCGGCGTGTCGTCACGCTCTTCGGTGGCGACGCGACGGCGCAGCAGGTCGAGGTCGACGCGGCCCTTGGCGATCTCGACGAGCGCCTCGACCAGCACGGCATAGGGGCTCTGTCGCTCCTGCGCGCGGGCGGCGAGCAGCTCGAGGATGTGCGCGGTGTGGCCGAGCCAGTCGCGCACTTCGCTGACCGGCTGCGTGGCGAGGAACTCCAGCACCACCGGCAGGTAGTCCGGCAGCTGCTTGGCGCCGAGTTCGAAACCGGCCTTCTTGTACGTGGAGAGCAGGTCGACCATGGCCTGGCCGCGGTCGCGGGATTCGCCATGGATGTGTTCGAACAGCAGCAGGCTCATGGAGCGGCCGCGATCGAACAGGCCGAGCCAGCGCTCCTGCGCGTCCATCGGTTCGGTGGCGAGCAGTTCGTCGATGAAGCCGAGCAGGGCGGCGCGACGGGCCGGCGACAGCGCCGGATCGTCGACCGCCTGGCGCAGTTCCTCGCCGTGGGCCCAGAGCTCGTCCTGCGGGTAGTCGAGCAGGACGGCGATCAGCTTGAGGAGCTTCATGCCTTTTCCCTTTCCGGCGTCTGCCGGTTCGGCGGCACGTGGTAGGTCTGCGTGGAGCGGCCGCCGAACAGGGCTTCCGCCGGGCTCGAGGGCGAGCAGCCGTTACCGAAGGTGAAGCCGCAGCCGCCGCGCTCGCCGAAGGCGTCGTTGGCGTACTCGCGGTGCGCCGTCGGGATGACGAAGCGGTCCTCGTAGTTGGCGATGGCGAGGTAGCGGTACATCTCCTCGGCCTGGTGCAGGGTGAGACCCGCCTGCTGCAGCACCTCGAGGTCCTCGACGCCGTCGACGTGCATGGCACGGCGCCAGGCGCGCATGGCGAGCATGCGTTCCATGGCACGGACCACCGGGGCTTCGTCGCCCGCCGTCAGCATGTTGGCGAGGTAGCGCACCGGGATGCGCAGCGACTTCACGTCCGGGATCTCGCCGTTCTTGCCGATGCGGCCCGAGTCGGCGGCCGACTGGATCGGCGACAGCGGCGGCACGTACCACACCATCGGCAGCGTGCGGTATTCCGGGTGCAGCGGCAGGGCCAGCTTCCAGTCCACCGCCAGCTTGTAGACCGGCGAGGCCTTGGCCGCGGTGAGCCAGCTGTCCGGGATGCCCTCGGCGCGCGCGGCGGCGATCACCGCCGGATCGTTCGGGTCGAGGAAGATGTCGAGGTGGGCCTGGTAGAGGTCCTTCTCCTGCGGCACCGACGCGGCTTCCTGGATGCGGTCGGCGTCATACAGCAGCACGCCGAGGTAGCGGATGCGGCCGACGCAGGTCTCCGAGCACACCGTCGGCTCGCCCATCTCGATGCGCGGGTAGCAGAAGATGCACTTCTCGGATTTGCCCGACTTCCAGTTGTAGTAGATCTTCTTGTACGGGCAGGCGGAGACGCACATGCGCCAGCCGCGGCACTTGTCCTGGTCGATCAGGACGATGCCGTCCTCCTCGCGCTTGTAGATCGCGCCGCTCGGGCACGAGGCGACGCAGGCCGGGTTGAGGCAGTGCTCGCACAGGCGGGGCAGGTACATCATGAAGGTCTTCTCGAACGCGCCGTAGATCTCGCGCTGGACGCCCTCGAAGTTGCTGTCCTTGCTGCGCTTGGCGAACTCGGTGCCGAGGATCTCCTCCCAGTTCGGGCCCCACTCGATCTTCTGCATGCGTTCGCCGCTGATCAGCGAGCGCGGGCGGGCGGTGGGCTGGTGCTGGCCTTCCGGCGCCTGGTGCAGGTGCTGGTAGTCGAAGTCGAAGGGCTCGTAGTAGTCGTCGATCTGCGGCAGGTCCGGGTTGGCGAAGATCTTCGCCAGCAGGCGCAGGCGGCCGCCGGCCTTCAGCGTGACCTTGCCGTTGCGGCCGCGCACCCAGCCACCGTTCCACTTCTGCTGGTTTTCCCATTCCTTCGGGTAGCCGATGCCGGGCTTGGTCTCGACGTTGTTGAACCAGGCGTACTCGACGCCTTCGCGGCTGGTCCAGACGTTCTTGCAGGTGATGGAGCAGGTGTGGCAACCGATGCACTTGTCGAGGTTGAGCACCATCGCGATCTGGGCACGGATTTTCATCACACCACCTCCTTCTTCGCGGCCGCCGGCACCGGTTCGCCGTCGTGCCATTCGACCTTGTCCATCTTGCGGACCACGACGAGCTCGTCGCGGTTGGTGCCGACGGTGCCGTAGTAGTTGAAGCCGTAGCTCAGCTGCGCGTAGCCGCCGATCATGTGCGTGGGCTTCACGACCACGCGGGTGACCGAGTTGTGGATGCCGCCGCGCGTGCCGGAGATCTCGCTACCGGGCGTGTTGATGATGCGTTCCTGTGCGTGGTACATCATCGCGATGCCGTTCATCACGCGCTGGCTGACCACCGCGCGCGCCGCGATGGCGCCGTTGACGTTGAACAGCTCGATCCAGTCGTTGTCCTCGATGCCGGCGCTCTTGGCGTCGTCCTCCGAGAGCCAGACGATCGGGCCGCCACGCGACAGCGTCTGCATGATCAGGTTGTCGCTGTAGGTGCTGTGGATGCCCCACTTCTGGTGCGGGGTGATCCAGTTCAGGACGATCTCTTTGTTGCCGTTGGGCTTCTTGCCCATGATCGGCTTGATCGTCTTGGTGTCGACCGGCGGGCGATAGCCCATGAAGCCTTCGCCGAAGTCACGCATCCACTCGTGGTCCTGGTAGAACTGCTGGCGTCCAGTGAGGGTGCGCCACGGGATCAGCTCGTGGACATTGGTGTAGCCGGCGTTGTAGCTGACGTTCTCGTCCTCGAGGCCCGACCAGATCGGCGAGCTGATGATCTTGCGCGGCTGGGCCTGGATGTCGCGGAAGCGGATGGCTTCGTGCTCCTTGCCCACGGCGAGATGCTGGTGCTCGCGGCCGGTGAAGCTTTCGAGCGACTCCCATGCCTTCACGGCGACATGGCCGTTGGTCTCCGGGGCGAGGTGCATGATCGCCTCGGCGGCGTCGATCGCCGATTCCAGCTGCGGCCGGCCCTGGCTGATGCCCGGCGCGGTCACTTCGTGGTTCAGGCGGCCGAGGAATTCCACCTCGTGCTTGGTGTCCCAGCTCATGCCCTTGCCGCCGTTGCCCTGCTTGTCGAGCAGCGGGCCCAGCGAGCTGAACTTCTTGAACAGGTTGGGGTAGTCACGCTCGACCACCACCATGCTCGGGGCGGTCTTGCCGGGGATCAGCTCGCACTCGCCCTTCTTCCAGTCGGTCACGCCGTAGGGCATGGCGATTTCGTTCGGGGTGTCGTGCAGCGTCGGCACGAGCACGAGGTCCTTCTCGACGCCGAGCACGCCGGGGGCCATGTCGCTCACGGTGCGGGCGATGCCCTTGAAGATCTCCCAGTCCGAACGCGCTTCCCACGCCGGGTCCACCGCCTTGGAGAGCGGGTGGATGAAGGGGTGCATGTCGGAGGTGTTGAGGTCGTCCTTCTCATACCAAGTCGCGGTGGGCAGCACGATGTCGCTGTAGAGCGCCGTGGTGCACATGCGGAAGTCGAGCGTGACCAGAAGGTCGAGCTTGCCTTCCGGCGACTCGTCCCGCCATTTGATCTCCTCGGGCTTGGCCGCGCCGCGCTCGCCGAGGTCCTTGCCCTGCAGGCCGTGGCGCGTGCCGAGCAGGTGCTTGAGCATGTACTCGTGGCCCTTGCCCGAGCTGCCCAGCAGGTTGCTGCGCCAGATGAAGAGGTTGCGCGGGTAGTTCTCCGGCGCATCCGGATCGGCGAAGGCGAAGTCGAGACTGCCGTCCTTGAGCTTGCCGACGGCGTAGTCGACCGGCGAAACGCCGGCCTTTTCGGCGTCCTTCACCAGCTTCAGCGGGTTGGTGTTGAGCTGCGGGATGGCCGGGAGCCAGCCCATGCGCACCGCGCGCAGGTTGAAGTCGGCCAGCGAGCCGGTGTACTTCGACTTGTCGGCCAGCGGCGAGAGGATCTCGTCGACGCCGAGCTTTTCGTAGCGGTACTGGCTGGAGTTGAAGTAGAAGAAGCTCGTGCCGTTCATCTGGCGCGGCGGCTTGCTCCAGTCGGTGGCGAAGGCGATCGGCGCCCAGCCCGACTGCGGGCGGAGCTTCTCCTGCCCCACGTAGTGCGCCCAGCCGCCGCCGGTCTGGCCGACGCAGCCGCACATCACGAGCATGTTGATCAGCCCGCGGTAGTTCATGTCGTTGTGGAACCAGTGGTTCATCGCCGCGCCGACGATGATCATCGAGCGGCCGCGGGTCTTGTCGGCGGTGCGCGCGAACTCGCGGGCGATGTTGATCACCTCGGCGCGCGGCACGCCGGTGATGGCTTCCTGCCAGGCGGGGGTGCCGGGGACGTTGTCGTCGAAGCTCGCGGCGACGTTCGCACCGCCGAAGCCGCGGTCGACGCCGTACTGGGCCAGCAGCAGGTCGTAGACGGTGGCGACCATCCACTCCTTGCCGTCGGCCAGCGTCAGGCGCTTCACCGGGATGCTGCGTTCGAGGACGTCGGTGAACTTCGATTCGGTCCAGTACTCGTTCTCGATGCCGCCGAAGTACGGGAAGCTGACGGATTCGATGCCGTCGTTGGCGTCCTTGAGGCTCAGGCGCAGGCGGGTTTCGCGCCCGGCGCTGTCCTTCTCCTCGATGTTCCACTTGCCCTTCTCGCCCCAGCGGAAGCCGACCGAGCCGTTCGGCACGGTGATGGCGCCGTTGGCCTCGTCAAAGGCGAGGGTCTTCCACTCGGGGTTGTTGGTTTCGCCGAGGCCGCCGAGATCGGCGGCGCGCAGGTAGCGCTCCGGAACGAGGCGGCCGTCCGCCCGCTTCTCGAGGCGGACCAGCATCGGCATGTCGCTGTACTGCCGGCAGTAGTCGGTGAAGTACTGCGAGGGGTTGTCGACGTGGAACTCTTTCAGGATCACGTGGCCGAAGGCCTGCGAGAGCGCGGCGTCGGTGCCCTGCTTCGGGTGCAGCCAGTGGTCGGTGAGCTTGGCGACCTCGGAGTAGTCCGGGGTGATCGCGACCGTCTTGGTGCCGTTGTAGCGGGCTTCGGTGAAGAAGTGCGCGTCGGGCGTGCGGGTCTGCGGGACGTTCGAGCCCCAGGCGATGATGTAGCGGCTGTTGTACCAGTCGGCCGATTCCGGCACGTCGGTCTGCTCGCCCCAGACCTGCGGCGAGGACGGCGGCAGGTCGCAGTACCAGTCGTAGAAGCTCAGGCAGGCGCCGCCGAGCAGCGACAGGTAGCGCGCGCCGGCGGCGTAGCTGACCATCGACATCGCCGGGATCGGCGAGAAGCCGACCACGCGGTCGGGGCCGTACTGCTTGACGGTGTAGAGGTTCGACGCGGCGATGAGTTCGTTGACCTCATCCCAGCTCGAGCGGACGAAGCCGCCCATGCCGCGCTTCGACTTGTAGCTGGTGGCCTTGGCCTTGTCCTCGACGATCGAGGCCCAGGCGTCGACCGGCGACTTGGTGCGGCGCGCTTCGCGCCACAGCTTCAGCAGGGCCGAGCGCATCAGCGGGTACTTCACCCGGTTGGCGCTGTACAGGTACCAGGAGTAGCTGGCGCCACGGGGGCAGCCGCGCGGCTCGTGGTTCGGCAGGTCGGGGCGCGTGCGCGGGTAGTCGGTCTGCTGGGTTTCCCAGGTGACCAGTCCGTTCTTCACGTAGACCTTCCAGCTGCAGGAGCCGGTGCAGTTCACGCCGTGCGTCGAGCGCACGATCTTGTCGTACTGCCAGCGCTGCCGGTAGCTGTCTTCCCAGCTGCGGTCGTCGCTGCGCGTGGCCCCATGGCCGTCGGCGAAGGGTTCGGGGGCCGGCTTGAGGAAGTTCAAGCGGTCGAGGAAGTAGCTCATGGTCGGGCTCTCTTGCGTTGGCTCGTGCAGTGTTCCGTCGAACGCGGCTCACGGCATTGACGTGCGTCAACCGGCTCCTGCTCCGGAGGCCACCTGGCGACGCCGGCTGTCGCGCACGTCCACTTCGACGTCGATCTCGAGGCCACCGGCTGCGAATGAGAATCCATCGCGTCGCGGACGCTCCGCGGCGAAGGCCTGGAAGGCCGTCCGGGGCAGTCGGATGCGCAAGTCCATCAGGTCGCCCGCGCAGGCCGGTTCGCCGAGCCCGTCCTCGAGCACGAGGACGCGGTGCGCGCGTTCGCCGCTGGGGCAGCGCAGGCCGGCGTCGAGCCGGCCCGTGGCGAGCAGGGTGGTGAGTTGCTCTTCGGAGAGGCGAAGGCGCAGGCGGGTGTCGTCGATCTGCAGTTTCATCGGGTCATCCGGGCCCAGTCGTCGGGCGTGTTGGCGTTGTCGAGTTCATGCCCCCAGGCGGGCGGCGCGGCGATCGTTGCGGCGTCGAGGGCGCGGAGGAGGTGTTTCAGGGCGCGCGGCCCCGCGGGGTCGTCCAGCCATGCCGTGAGCTGGCGGCGCAGGTCGAGCGTGGTGTCGATGCGCAGCGGCAGCGGGTGGCCGTCGTAGTGCAGGGCGGCTGCCGTGGGCGAGGCGGCCGCGAGTTGCGCCAGCCAGGCCGCGGGCAGGCGCGGCATGTCGACGGGCACGACCAGCAGGCGCCGCCCGGGATGGGCGTGCGCGACGGCCAGCAGGCCGGCAAGCGGCCCTTCACCGCGATGCTGGTCGGGGATGCCGCCATGCTCGGGGCGATCACCGCTGACCACGCTCTCTGCGATACCCGCGTCGGCGAAACGTCGCCGCGCGTGATCGATCAGCGAGCGGCCCTGCCAGTCGAGCAGGGCCTTGTCCTGCCCCATGCGGCGGCTCTGGCCGCCAGCGAGCACGACGCCGAGGCAGGCCTCAGCCGAGGGCGCGGAAGGCGCCATGCATCGCCTGTGCCTGCGCCGGGGACGGCGTGGCCGCGTCGGCGCTCGACGATTCGCCCGCGTCAGTCTCCTTGCCGCAGAGCGAGCAGCCCTCGCTCCATTCGGTCACGCCGTCGATGAAGTGCTCGCGCTTCCAGATTGGCGCCTCGTGCTTCACCGCTTCGATGATGTCGCGGCAGCCGCGGAACGATTCATCGCGATGCGGCGTGCCGAAGGCGACGACCACGGCGAGATCGCCCACGGCGAGCTTGCCCTTGGCATGCGCGACATAGCCCTTGGCCTTCGGGCCGTACTTCGCGAGGGCCTGCGCAACGGTGCGCTGGAAGACGGTCAGGGCCAGCGGATCGAACATGTCGTAATGCACGGCCACGCACTCGCGCCCGTGGCTGTTGGCGCGGACGCGGCCGATGAAGACGTCGATGCCGCCGAAGGCGTCGTCGGCGACGAAATCGATGGCGGCTTGGGGATCCAGTCGGCCGTCGGCGATGTCGACGACGTGGCAGGCGATGCGCGGGGTCGTCTCCATGCTCAACCCCCGCTCACCGGCGGCAGCACCGCGAGCCGCCCATCGGCCGGCAGCGGGCTGTTGGCGCGCAGCAGGCTGGCATCGGTGGCGATGGCCGCCGATTGCAGCAGGGCCGGCCGGTAGCCCGGCCAGTTCGCCAGCGCCCAGGCGTCGAACGCGGCGCGGAACTCGCCGACGGTGGCGATGCCCGGGAATTCGAGGGCGATTTCGGGGTTCGGGCTGAATTCGCGGAAGCGGCCGAAGAGTTGCAGCGTGATCATCATGGCGAGCGATCCTTGGAAACGACGCTGGCGCCGGGGCGCAGCGGATAGACGGAAACGGGGGTGCCGGCCGGGATCGACTCCGCCGCTTCGGGCAGCACGGCCCAGGCATTCGCGGCGAGCAGCGGCGCGGTCTTGAAGCTCTCCTGGCCCTTCAGCAGGCGCACGACGAGCCGGCCTTCGGCATCGATCGCGATGCGGGCCTTCTGCAGCATCGAGAAACCGGGTTTCTTGCGGGCCTCCGCGGCGAGCGGCAGGGCCATCGCCGTTTCGTCGGCCTGTCCGCCCAGCCGACGGATCGCCGCGTCGACGAAGAAGCGGGCGCCGACCGTGCTCGACACCGGATTGCCGGGCAGGCCGAACACCCGCGTGCGCCCCTTCGTGGCGAACAGCAGGGGCTTGCCGGGGCGCATCTTCAGCTTGTGGAAGCGGATCGTCGCTCCGGTTTCGCGCAGCACGTCGGGCACGAAGTCGTAGCGGCCCATGGACACCGCCCCGGTGGTGACGACCAGTTCGAGGCCGGCGTCGAACCAGTCGCGCAGTGGCGCGGCGAGCAGGGCGGGTTCGTCCGGGATCGTCACGCAGGCCACCACCTCGGCACCGGCCTCGGCGAAAAGCGCTTCGAGATACGGCCCATTGGTGTTGGCGATCTGGCCGGGCGCGAGGGCAGCGCCATCGGTGTCGACCAGCTCGCGGCCGGTGCAGGCCAGCGCGAGTCGGGGGCGGCGATGCACGGCGACGTCGGCGATACCGATGCCGCGCAGGACCATCAGGGCTTCGTCGGTCAGCGGGGTTCCGGCGTCGAGGACGCGTTCGCCGAGGGCGACATCCTCGCCGGCAAGGCGCACGTGCTGGCCTTGCCGCGGAACGGCGGCCAGTGCGATCGCCAGTGGTTTCCCTTCGGCATCGCGGGCCAGCACGGTGCAGTCCTCGACCGGCACCACCGTATCGAGCCCGTCCGGGATGCGGGCGCCGGTCATGATGCTGCAGGCGCCCATGGTCTGGCCGGCCTCGCCATCGCCCGCCGCCTGCTCGGCAAGCACGGGGATCGCCGTGCCCGCTGCGATGCCGGCGTGCCAGCGCAGGGCGAAGCCGTCCATGGCGGCGTTGTCGAAGGGCGGCAGCGCGCGCGGGGCATCGATGGGCGAGGCCAGCACCCGGCCGCGCGCCTGCCTTAGCGCGATGCGTTCGGCCGGCAGCGCCGCGCATTCCTCGCGGATGAGGGCCAGCGCCTCGTCGATGCTGATCAGGGTCGTCATGTGTGCGGCGCCCCGCGCATCATCGCCAGCGCGTGCGGCAGCAGCGGGCCGAGGATGTCGAGGCCCTGCGCCACGGCCTTCGGGCTGCCGGGCAGCAGCAGCACCAGGGTGCCGTCGCCGACCAGCGCGCTGCGCGCGCGGCTCAGCCAGGCCAGCGGCGTGTGTTCGCTGCTGGCGTTGCGGAACAGTTCGGCCAAGCCCGGTACCTCGCGCGTGGCGACCTGCGCCAAGGCCTCGGGAGCGAGATCGCGCGGGCCGAAGCCGGTGCCGCCGGTGCACAGCACGAGCGGCGTGCCGCGTGCGGCTTCCTCGCGCAGCGCCGCGGCGAAGGCGTCGATGCCGTCGGGCAGGAGGCGGCGTTGCACGCGCGCGCCCATCCCTTCGAGGGTCTCCGCCATCAGTGCGCCGCTGCGGTCTTCGTAGACGCCCGCACTGGCGCGATCGCTCAGGGTGATGACGGCGATGGCTTCGCCGTCGAGGCGCGGGTCGGCTTTCGGCCGGTAGTGCGCGCGTTCGTCATCACTCAGGCCGTTGGGATGGACCCACAGGCCCTTTTTGCCGCCTTCCTTGAACAGCAGGCGCACGGCCTCGATCGACAGCGCGGGCTCCACCGGTTTGGTGAGGTCGTAGAGCGTCAGCAGGGCGGCGCTGGCGCCGGCCAGGGCTTCCATTTCGACGCCAGTCTTCGCGGTGAGGGACGTCTCGCAGTAGACGCGGATGGCGTGGCGCTCGGGCACCGGCACGCAGCGCACGTCGACGTATTCCAGCGACAGCGGATGGCACAGCGGCATCAGCTGCGCGGCGTTCTTCGCGCCCTGCAGGCCGGCGACTTCGGCCATCGCCATCGCATCGCCCTTCGGCAGGGTGCGGTTGACCAAGGCCGCGTAGCCCACCGGCCCGGCGCGCAGTTCGCCGACGGCGACGGCGCGGCGCTCGGTGGCGCGCTTGCGACGCACATCGGCCATGTGGAAGCCGGAAGGGGAAGACGTTGCGTCCATTCAGCCGCCGATGGTGGAAAGGTTGGGGATGAGCCCGGTCTCGCCCTCGTGCAGGCGGTGGCCGATGGCCTTGAGGCCGAGCTGGGTGCGCAGCGCCGAGACGAGGCGCGGACGGTCGTCGTCGTGCTGCAGCAGCGGACGCAGCGGGATGCCGACGTTGCCGAACAGGCACAGGCGCAGGTCGCCGGTGTGGGTCACGCGCAGGCGGTTGCAGCCCGCGCAGAAGTCCTTCGAATACGGCGCGATGACGCCGATGCGCCCGGCGAAGTCGGCGTGCGCGTACTCGCGCGCCGGACCGGCATCGGTGGCGCGCGGCAGCAGGCGCCAGCCTTCGTCCTGCAGCTGCTGCTCAAGGCCTTCGGCACGCAGGTGGTGGCGCTCGAAATAGGCGCGGTTGTCGCCGGTCTGCATCAGTTCGATGAAGCGCAGCGTGACCCGGCGTTCGCGCAGGTAGTCGCGCCAGGCCGGCATCTGGTCGTCGTTGAGGCCGCGCAACAGCACGGCATTGAGCTTGATGGCCTTGAAGCCCAGCTCGCGGGCCAGCTCGATGCCGCGCAGGATCTCCGGCAGCCGGTCGTGCCCGGTGATGGCGTGGAAGCGCTCGCGGTCGAGGCAGTCGACGCTCACGTTCAGGTTGGTCAGGCCGGCTTCGCGCCAGCGCGTCACGCGGCGGTCGAGCAGGGTGCCGTTGGTGGTGAGGCCGATGGACTCGATGCCGCCGACGGCCGCGGCGCTGGCGATCAGCTCGGGCAGGTCGCGGCGCAGGCTGGGCTCGCCGCCGGTGAGCCGCAGCTTGCGCAGGCCCACGGCCGCGAAGCCGTGCAGCAGGCGGGCGATCTCCTCGCGCGACAGCGGCTCCGGGCGGCCCGCGCGGGCCAGGAAGCCGTTGGGCAGGCAGTAGGTGCAGCTGAAATTGCACGCCTCGATGACCGACAGGCGCAAATAGGGAAACGTCCGGCCGAACCGGTCCGCCAGCAACGTCATGTTGTCCGCTCCTTTCCAAACACGGGCGGCGCCAGCGTTTCCGATGGTGCCGGGTGGCGAGGCTCCGCCACGGTCGCCAAGCCATGCCCTGGGGGGACGAAGGCCGGGTGACTCGGAGTGCAGCGCAAACTGCCCGTGCAGCCTACGGAGCCCGCAGCCCCCCCCGCATTGATCCGGATCAATGGCCGGCGCCCCGGCCACTGGACGCCCTCGGCTTGACCTGCCTCAGGGCGCGGGCGCCGGCGGCGGGGGACGATGGCCCACTTCGGGAGAGCGCATGGACATCCACGATTTCCGCCAGCTGAATCCGCCGGAACCCCTGAACCGGGCCTTGGCGCTGGCGGATCGCCTCGCGCCGGGCGAAGCCGTCGTCGTGTTGACGCCGTTCTGGCCCGCCCCCCTGCTCGAGGCGCTGCGCGATCGCGGTCTCCTGCGCCACGCGAAAATGCTCCCGGAGGGCGGCTGCGAGATCCATCTGGAGGGCGCGGATGGTCCGGATCGCGCCTGAGGGCGTCCCGCCCGCCCAGCCCCTGCTCGCGCTGGGCGCATCGGTGCTGTGGGCCCTGCTGGTGCCGGCCCTTGGGTGGTGGGGGGCCGACGACTGGACCCTGCTGCATGCGGTGTTGCTCGGGGTGTTCGGCAATGCCGCCGCCGGCGCCACCCTGCAGTTCGGCAGCGCTGCCCTCGGGCTCCCGCGCCTGTTCTCGACGGCCGGGTGGGGCGGTGTGCTCGCGGTGTTCAACGCGAGCCTGCTCCTGATGCTCCTGGGCCCATCCGCGGGTGCGCCGGAATGGCGGGCGATCGGCGCGCCGGGGGTCGCCGTGGCGTGGTGGGTGGTGGCGACGCCGCTGGTCATCGGGCTTGGGCGCTCGCCCGGCCCGGCCGCGGTCCGCGTTCCGTTGATGCTCGGGTTCGTGGGGCTCGCCGTGGCGGCCTCGCTCGGCGCGATTCGCGTCCTTGGCGGGGAGACGCCCGGTGGGGTCGCGCTGCACCGGACCATGGGGCTGGTGCTGGGACTGGGCGGCGTGGTGCTCGGCGCCTCGCGGCTGCTGCTGCCCACGCTGACGGGCGTCGAATGGCGCCAGTTGCTTCGCCTCGCCTGGCCGTTCCGGCGGCGGCCCCTGCTCGGCGTGGCCTGGCTGTTGGGGGCCGCGATGTCGATGGCTGCCCTGCTGGTGTTCCTGCGGCCCGACCGCGGGCTCGACGCCACCCTGCCGGCCCTGCTCGTCGCCGGGGCCGTGGCCCTCGTGGTGCCGCCGACGGCCCTGACCGTCGCCGCGTTCCTGCACTGGTGGCGATTGCGCCAGCAGGTGCCTCGCGGCCGCCAGGTGCCGGGCATCGATCGTCTGCTGCCGGCACCACTGCTGGGTGCCTGGCTGGCACTTCGCCTGCTCGCGCTGGCGGCCTGGATCCTCGCGATGGGGCCTGCGGCAGCGCCGGACGCCCGCACGTTGGCCCTGCTCGCCGAGAGCGTCGCCGCCATCGGCCTGCTGGCCGCCTTCCTCTGTCCCGCCTGGCGTGCCCGGCGGTTCCGCCTCGCTGCCCACGCCTTCGAGCCGTCATGAAACGTTCCGACCTGCCCCTCGTCTACTCCTGCTCCGGCTGCTCCAGCGCGGCGCAGTTGGCCAACCGCCTCGCCCTGATGCTCGATCGTGACGGCGAAGCCGAGATGTCCTGCATCGCCGGGGTGGGTGGCGGCGTGCCCGGCCTGTTGAAGACCGCGCGCAGCGGACGGCCGATCCTCGCCTTCGACGGCTGCGTGATGGCCTGTGCGGCCGCCTGCCTCGAACAGGCCGGTGTCGTGGCGCAGCGCCATGTGCTGTTGTCGGACCACGGCATCCGCAAGCTCAAGCATTGCGACCCGGATCCGGACGACGTGCAGCGCCTCTACGAGACCCTCGCCCGGCCCGAAGCGCGGGCCATGCAGGCGGCGCAGGACGGGAGGCGTCCGGATGCCGCGTAGGACCGAAAGCCCCCCCGTCCTGCAGTTGCGCAAGGCCTTCCGCTTCGAGGCCGCGCACCGCCTGCCGCGCGTGCCGGCAGGCCATCCCTGCGGCACCCTGCATGGGCATTCGTACCGGGTGGAGTTGCACCTGCGTGGCCCGCTCGACCCCGAGTTGGGCTGGGTCGTCGATTTCGGCGAGGTGAGCCGCGTCGCCAAACCGCTGATCGCCTTGCTCGACCACGCCTGCCTCAACGACCTGCCCGGCCTCGAGAATCCGACCAGCGAGCACCTCTGCGTGTGGCTGGCGGACCGGCTGGCACCGGACCTGCCGACGCTGGTGGCGGTGGAAGTCCGGGAAACCGAATCGAGTGTCGCCCGCTACGACCTTCCCGCCGGGCCGCGGGCATGAGCGTGGCCACGCGCCGCTCCCGCTTGTCCCTGGCCCGCGCGTGGATCGACCACGTCGATGCCGCGATCGTCCGACTGGCCGCGTCGCGTCGCTATGCCGCGCTTTGGGCGGCGGCGGCGAAGCCGCCGGGCAGCGGACGGGATGCGGCCCGCGAGGCCGAGGTGTTGCGTCACATGGGTGACGAGGCCCTTGCTTGGGGCCTGCCCGAACCCACCGCCCGGGCGATCGCCCGCCTGCTCATCCGTGATGCCTGCCATGCGCAGGGCCTGCCTTTGGAACCCGCCGCCATGCTCGACGACCACCACGCCCTCGCACCTCCCGCGTGGAAACAACACCTTGCCACCCTGTTGCCGCCGCCGAGCCGCTGGCGCCCGCTCGCGTCACGCCTGCCGCCGCGCTTCGCCGGTCCGCTGCTGGTGGCCGCCGCGCGGCATGCCCTGGCCAGGGCGCTGGCCCAGGGGGAGTTCGCCTTCCTTGAGGGGCGTCGTCTCGGCATCGATGTCCAAGACCTCGGCCTGTCCTGGACCCTCGGCCTGCGCGCGGGACAACTCGTCACGCTCGACGGGCCGGCCGAGGCGACCGTGCGGGGTGGCGTCGTCGACCTGATGCTGATGGCGAGCCGACTCGAGGATGCCGACACCCTGTTCTTCCAGCGCCGGCTGGTGCTGGTCGGTGACACCGCACTCGGTCTCGAAGCACGCAACGTCCTCGACCGGCTGGACTGGGCCGAGGTCCCGCTGGCCCTGCGCGTGCCCCTGCATCGGGCCGCGCTGCTGCTGCGCGATCTGCGCGCCCTGTCGAAGGAACGACGGCCCGTGAAGGTGGCCAGCGCGACGCCCACCCTGCCCGCTCCCTGAGGGCGGGCGGCGCGGCTGCCGGCCTCAGCCGATGGGGCCCGGCCCGCGGCCCGGGGCGCCCTGCCAGAAGCCGGCCGGCTCCCCGGTCGGGGGTGGTGCCTGCCGCGCGTCGATGGCCGCGCGCCATCGGTCGACGGCCGCGCGCGTGCTCTCGGGTGACTGCGGGACGATGCGCAGGACGGCCACGTCGAGGGCCTGCAGGTCGTCCCAGGCGTCCCCGAGGTCGATCGGCGCGTCGCCCTGCACCTGGATGCCGTTGATCCGCAGGAAGGCTTCGCCCTCGCGGGTGGCCAGGGGCAGGCCGTCCGGGAACTCGATGCAGCGGAAGCCGCAGTCGTCCTTGGCGATGTCGAGGGCCCGCGCGGTGAAGCAGCGCGCCGAGTAGGCGAGGCCTTGCCGACCCCAGGCCTGCACCTCGAGCGGTGGGAACACCCAGCCTTCGCCGGCATAGGCCTCGCGCAGCTGGTCGAGTTGGGTGGCGCCGACCTCGACCCCCGGCGCCCAGCGCACCAGACCGTCCTGTTCCAGCAGGCGCAGGGTCTCGTGGTTGTAGACGTTGAGCGTGGGGCCGCCGACGAACGGGCGGCCGGCTTCGCGGCAGACCTGCACGGCGCTGAGATCGTTGGCTTCGACGAGGAAGCGGCCGTCGGCGACGAGACGGCGCAGGGCGCCGACTTCGGACTCGGCCTCGATCAGCGCGAGCGAGGACAGCACGACGGTCTTGCCGGACGCGGCGAGGCGCTCGGCGACGCCGAGCCAGTCGGCGGTGCGCAGTTCGCGGCGCTTGCTGCAGACGGTTTCACCGACATGGACGATGTCCACCGGCCAGTCGGCGACGGCGTCGTAAAAGGCGAGGGTGGTGGCACGCGGCCAGAAGTAGGCGAGTGGAGCGAGGCTGAGGTGCATGGGTCAGTGCCAGGCGCGGTGGTAGGGGCCGAGGGTGGTCTGGTGGCCTTCGGCATGGCGGCCGAGCGCGGCCATCCACTCCTCGCGGCACTGCCAGTCCTGGGGCGCGGCCAGCAGCCGGTCGATGGCGCGTCGCCAGGTCGTCGTGACCTGGCCGATATAGGCGGCACCGCGCTGGCGGCCTTCGATCTTCAGGGCGACCACGCCGGCGGCGTGCAGCTTCGGCAGGATCGGCAGCGTGTTCAGGCTGGTCGGCTCCTCCAGCGCGTGGAAGACCTCGCCACCGACGTCGAAGCGGCCCTTGCACACCGTGGGGTAGCCGGCGGGCTCCTCGGCGTCGAAGCGATCGATCAGCACGCCGTTGAGCCGCACGCTGCGGCCACCGTCGCCGTGCTCCTCCCAGCGCACGAACTGCGCCGGCGAGCACACGCCGTGGCGGTTCGGCGAGGCACCGGTGACGTAGCTCGAGAGCTGGCAGCGGCCTTCGACCATGATGCAGAGGCTGCCGAAGGCGAAGGCCTCCAGCGGCACCGGCGACGCCGCGCAGACGCGTTCCACCTGCGCCAGCGAAAGCACCCGTGGCAGCACCGCGCGGGCGATGCCGAAGCGCTCGTGCATGTAGCGCAGCGCCGGTGCGGTGGTCGCCGAGCCCTGCACCGACAGGTGCCGTGGCAGGCCCGGGTGGCGTTTCGCCGCGTAGTCGAGCACCGCCATGTCGGCGGCGATGATGGCGTTCGCGCCGAGGTCGGCGGCGCGGTCGACGGCGCGCTGCCAGTGCGCGAGGCGCGCGGTCTCGGGGTAGGTGTTGAGCGCGATGTAGACCTTGCGGCCGAGGTCGTGGGCGGTGCGGAGGCCGGTGGCGATCTCGGCCTCGGTGAAGTTCAGGCCGGGGAAGGCGCGCGCATTGGTCTGGTCGCGGAAGCCGAGGTAGACGGCGTCGGCGCCAGCCTCGAGGGCGGTGTTGAGCGCGGGCAGGTTGCCGGCGGGGCAGACGAGTTCCATGGCGGGCCTCGGGTCAGGGCGTCGGGGTGGGCGTGGTCGCGAGCGAGGCCCAGAGCCGGGCCATGCGCTGTTCGACCGCGGGGTCGGGGCGGATCGGGCGGCTCCAGCCGCGGCGCGATTCCGACGGCCCCTTGCAGGTGGCGTCGAAGCCGATCTTGCCGCCGAGGTTCGGCTCGGGGCTGGAGAAATCGAGGTAGTCGATCGGCGAGCGTTCGACGATCAGGCTGTCGCGCGCGGGATCGGCGCGGGTGGCCAGCGCCCAGAGCACATCGCCCCAGTCGCGGACGTCGATGTCGTCGTCGACGACGATCACGTACTTGGTGTAAGTGAACTGCCGCAGGTGGCTCCAGATCCCCATCATGATCCGCTGCGCATGGCCGGGGTATTGCTTGCGGATCGAGACGACGGCGATGCGGTAGGAGCAGGCCTCGGGCGGCAGGTGGAAGTCGACGATCTCGGGGAACGCGCGCTGCAGCAGGGGCACGAAGACCTCGTTCAGCGCCATCGCCATCACCGAGGGCTCGTCGTGCGGCGAGCGGCCCATGTAGCTGCCGTGGTAGATCGCGCCGCTGCGCAGCCGCATCGTCTCGACCGTGAATACCGGGAATTGGCCCTGCGCGTTGTAGTGGCCGGTGTGGTCGCCGAACGGGCCCTCGAGCGCGGTGTCGCCCGGATGGATGAAGCCCTCCAGCACGATCTCCGCCCCGGCCGCGGCGTCCAGCCCGGTGAGGCGGCTGTGCCAGACGCGCGTGCGTTCCCCGCGCAGCAGGCCGGCGAATTCGTACTCCCCCACGGTGTCCGGGATGGGGGCCACCGCGGCCAGCAGGGTGGCCGGGTCGACGCCGATGGACACCAGCAGCGGGAAGGGCTGGCCGGGACGGTCGGCGCACCAGTCGGCGAAATCGAGCGCGCCGCCCCGATGCGGCAGCCAGCGCATGATCAGCCGACGCGGGCCGATCACCTGCTGCCGGTAGATGGCGACGTTCTGGCGCATCTTGCGCGTGCCCCGCGTGGTGACCAGCCCGAGCGTCACCAGCGGGCCAGCGTCCTCGGGCCAGCAGGTCTGGATCGGCAGGCGCGTGAGATCGATCGCCTCGCCCTGCAGCACGATGTCGTTGAAGGCCGCCTCCTTGACGGGCTTCGGCGTCACATGGGCCAACTGGCCCAGTTCCGGCCAGTGCGAGAGCGCTTCGCGCAGCGAGCCCGGCAGGCGCGGCTCGCGCAGCGAGGCCAGCAGGTGGCCGAGTTCGCGCAGCGAGGCGATGGGGCGGTCGCCCAAGGCGGCCTCGACGCGGCGGCGGCTGCCAAACAGATTGGCCAGCATCGGATGGGACGATCGTCCCACTGCCGTCATCAGCAGCGCGGGCCCGTCGGCGCGCAGCACCTCGCGCGCCAGCGCCGTCGTTTCCAGCACCGGGTCGAGCGGCATCTCCACCCGTCGCAGGTCGCCCTCGCGCTCGAGCCGGCGCAGGAAGGCCCTCAGCTCATGCATCGCGGGCCGGGGCGTGATCGGCGATCCACCGCTCGAGGAAGGCGAAGTAGCCGTCCATCACCGGGCTGTCGCCGTGCTCGTCGAGCAGGAAGGGATTCATCAGCGTGTGGCGCAGGATCACCAGGCGGTCGTTGCCTTCGCCGGGCTCGGCCTCCAGCGCGTCCGGTGGCAGGCCGAGCGCCTCGAGCAGGCGCGCGGTGTCGGTATCGCCCATGGCCTCGCGCTTCAGCGTCGTCACCGAGCCGAAGTACTCGCCGAGCTGCAGCGGGCGCGTGGGGTCGGCGGAGAGCGCGCGCTGCAAGGCGCGGACGAAGCGGTTGGCCTCGGCCAGCCGCGCATTGCCGCGTGGGTTGAAGGCGAGGCAGACCAGGTTGCTGTCCGGGCGGAAGGGCACGAGGGCCTGCACGCGTCCGGCCACGCGCTGGCAGAAGGCCTCGGCCTTGGCGACGAAGACTTCGGTGGCGCGCAGGCTCAACGCCTGCAGTTCGCCGAAGTGGCCGGCATCGAGCGGCAGGACGCGATGGGTCACGTAGACCGCCGCGGCATTCGCCCCGGCCTTCGAACCCTCCGGGATGTAGCGCCCGAGGCTGCGATGGCGGGCGAAGAAATCGCCGTCGCCGCCCGGCTGGAACACGTAGTCGGCACCTTCGGCGAGCACGTCGATGGCGCGTTGGTCACGGCACAGGAAGGCGCCGGCGCCGTAGGGCAGGTAGCCGAGCTTGTGCGGGTCGATGGTGATGCTGTCGATGCGATGCAGGCCCTCGATGGCCGCCTGCACGTGCGGGGCCGGGAAGGCCGCGAAGCCCTCGGCCACGGCCGCGCGCGAGCGCAGCGCGCCGTCGGCCTCGCGGAACAGCGAGGCAAGGTAGCCGCCCCAAGCCGCGTCAACATGCACGGCGAAGCCCTGCCCGCGGGCGGCGCAGCGGTCGCGCAGGTCGAGCAGGCCGCCAATGGGATCGATGGTGCCGAACTCGGTGCTGCCCAGCACACCCACCGCCATCAGCACCGGTTCGCCGGCGGCGTGGCAGGCGTCGAGTGCGTCGGACAGCGCGTCGAGATCGAGGCGCATGGCCTTGCCGGGGATCAGGCGCAGCTGGTCGCGGCCGAGGCCGAGCAGCTTGCAGCCCTTGCTCCACGAGTAATGCGCCGTGCTCGGTGCGAACACCACCGGGGCGCGCAAGCCGGGATGGCGGGCGAGGAAGCCGGCAAGGCCGAGCTGTTCGAGCCGCTGCGCTTCCACGCGCACGGACCAGTCGCGGGCCTCTTTCGCCGGCAGGGCATCGCGCCACTGCTTCCACGCGGTCCACAGGGCGACGCTGGCCGCGGGCGCGAGCTGGAACGCCGCGCTCGCGGTGTCCGGCAGGCCCGGCAAGGGCACGCCGGCCGCCTGCAGCGCGACCGGAAACGCCTTCAGCGCCAGCGCCAGCCGCAGGCCCTGCACGTTGGCCAGCGTGCCGCCCGAGGTGAGGTGGCCGAAGGCGCAGTCCTCGCGCGTCGGATCGGCGACGAAGCCGATCATCGCCGCCAGCTGCAGCCCGGCCTTGAGCTCCATGTCGATGGTCACCGGCGCCGATTCCGCCGAGACGTTGTTCGGGTTGTACGGCAGCGCGAGCATCTGCGCGGCGAGGCCCGGGATCAGCAGGTCGCTGACCATGTGGCCGATGTAGCGCGGGCTGTGGAAGGGCACGCTGCGCTTCAGCGCGGCCGACAGCCCGTGCAGCTCGCGGCGCAGCCGCGATTCGAAAGCGAGGAACTTCGGCAGCCGGTTCGCGCCGGTGGGGATGACCGGGGCGTCCTCCGGGTGCAGGTTGCGCCGCCAGTAGACATGGTCGCGCAGGAACTCGACCGTCAGCGATTCCAGCAGCTGGTCGTTCTCGCCATAGGGCCCGATGAAGCAGGCGTTGAGCTCGCGATCGATGGCCATGCGCTCAGCCCGGTCGCCCGTCGGCGCGCGGCACGAGGTAGATCCAGAGATGGCGCAGCACCCAGGGCAGGAAGACCAGCAGCCAGCCGGCGGCGCTGGCCTGCCACCAGGGCAGCGGGTCCGGCACGAGGTGGGCCATGATGCGGATCGCCACGACGATATTCATGCCGATGAAGGCGAACGCGCCCACGCGCCCCAGCACCAGCGGTCGGCCCGAATGCCCCGCGGTGACGCGCGTGACCATGGCCACCAGCAGGGTGCCGAAGCAGCCCACCGCCAGCACGTGCAGCGGCAGCCGCCCGAGCGCATCGCCCACGCCAAGGATCGGCGCCAGCGCGTCCCACGCGTAAAGGCCCATGGCCACCGGCCACCACGCGAGGCCGACGAAGAGCACGAGCAGCAGGGGTGGCGCCTTGCCGCGCGGCCACCAGCGCCACAGCACGACCGCGCCGAGCCCGGCCAGCGCGAGGTCGGCGACGCCGCGGAGCGCATTCCAGCCCACGATCGGTGCCACGAGGTGGACCAGCGTGAGCGCCCACAGGGCGCCCAGCACCCCCATCGGCCGCCACGGCACATAGCCCTTGATCACGTTGCCGGCGAAGAACGGGAACACGCGGTGCGCGACCGTCGCGTAGATCGGCATCAGGAAACCGACGCCGCCGATCACCGCCATGAAGTGCAGCCACAGCGGCGAGCCGCCGTGCAGCCACACGCCGAAGGAGAGCACGCCGCACAGGCCGACCAGCAGTGCCGCGAAGGCCGAGCGCGCATGCCAATCGCCCATCCGCGCCTCGCGCAGCCAGCCGGCGAGCACCGCCATCGCGCCCAGCCATCCGGCCAGCGTATTCAGCCAGCCGAAGTGCAGCAGCAGGCTGGAACCGGTGAATGCCGCCGCCAACGTCGCAGCCTGCCCCAGCAGCAGCCCGAGGCCGACCGGCAGGTAATGCCAGCGCTTCGCCTCGCCGAGGCCCATCCAGCGCGGGAAGACCGTGAGCAGGAAGCCGAAGATGAAGGCCGGAAGCACCTGGTACTGCATCAGGAAGCCGTGCAGCCAGGTGGCCGGCAAGCCCTCGAGCGCGGCCTCCGACCAGCCCATCAGGTGGGCCAGCCACCAGGCCATCGCCGCCAGCACATTCGTGGCACCGATGAAGAATAGAAGGCGATGCGGGGCATCGACGAGGGCGAAGCGCATCGGCGCGGGCATCACGGTGGCCATGGCGGGGCCTGCAAGCGGAGGAGGGCGCCAGCCTCGCGCGTCGCCGCCGCTCTCGCCCTGATGTGGGTCAATCCGACGGCGGTCGCAGCCCGTCCACGGCCCGCAGGTAGGCGGCATTGCCGGCGGTGATGCGCGCCGTGCCCGCCCAGTGCTGCAGCGAGGCGATGTGCGGCACGAGGGCGTCGAGCGGCGCGGCGCTGTCCGCGGCGTCCACCAGCCAGGTGCAGGCGTCGCGCAGGGCCCGCAGCGAGGAGCGCGATTCCTCCGTCAGGGACAGCAGGCCGGCGTACAGCCCGGGATCGCCCGAGAGCAGGCGCATGCCCATCGCGAGGTCGAGGCCGAAGGTCGGCGTCGCGCAGGCGTCGAGGGCGTCGAGCGTGGGGCCACCGCGCGCCAACGCCGTGAGCTGGGCCAGATGGGCCGCATGGCCGAGTGCCTGCACGTGCGCGGCGCGGCGGTCGTGTTCGCGCGCGTCCAGCGGCACGAGGGTGGCGCGGGTGGCCGTCAGGAAGGCCGTTGTCCAGGGTCGCCAGACCTTGAGCCGCCCCTCGCACACCACCAGCCGCTGCCCGGCGAGATGCGGCAGTGCAGGCGGTGCGCACATCGGGTGCAGGCCCAGCACCTCCGCGCCCGAGGCTTGCATCGCCGCCACCGGGGCGGCCTTGATCGAGGTGAGGTCCATCCAGAGTTGTTGTTCCGCGCGCTCACGTGCCAGCGCTGCGAATCGGCCGATCACCTCGACGGTGGTCGCCACCGGCGCGCTGAACACCACGACGTCGGCCCAGTGCGCGAGCGCCGCCATCGCCACACTCGACGGATCGGCGGGGTCGTGGCCGCGGACCTCGGCGGCCAGCGCGGGATTCGCCGCGAAGAAGCCGCCGAGCCAGCGGCCGTAGCGGCCGGCCGAGCCGATGATCGCTACGCGGGCCGCGCCGGGCGATGCCGGGTCCGCCGCGCCGCTCATGGCTCGATGGGCATCGGATCGGTGTCGGCCACGCCAATCTCGGCGCAGAGGCGCGCCAGTTCCATGTCGGTCTCGTGGATGTGATGCAGCAGCCAGGAGCCGAGGAATTCCATGAAATGGGCGCAGACGTCCGGCGGCAGGTTCTCGACCGCGTCGATCACCCCGTGGATCGTGTCGAGGAATCGCTGGTGGGCCTTGAGGTGGCCCGAGCGATGGCTGTCGTGGATGCCCGGATGCGCCAGCAGCCGCTCCTCGAAAGCGAAATGCTGCCGCGCGAAGGCGTCGAGGGCCTCGATGCGTCGCCGCACGTCGGCCTTCGGCAGCGTGGCGTCGGCCAGCGCGCGCCAGCTGTCCGCCAGTAACGCGATCAGTTGCCGGTGGTCGTCATCGATGCCGGCATGCCCGGTGGCGAGCGCCTCCGTCCATTCGGGGCACGCACTCCGCGCTTTCGCGCGGGCGGGCCATGAAGCGTTGGAGAGGCCGGGGAGGTCCATGGGTGGCGCCAGTGATCGCGTCGAGGGGGCCATTGGGCCCCCCCTCGCGCGAACCCGCATTGACAGCGGTCAATCGCCGTTGCGGTCTACAGCGCCCATTCCAACTGCAGCCACAGCTTCCGGGTGTCGCGGGCGAAGCCGTCGCTCTGGTAGTCAGCAAGCTTCGCCAAGGCGACGAGCCCCGGACGCAGTGTGAGGGCGAGCGACGCATCCCATTCCGTGCCGTAATCGGCGCCGCGATCCGACTGGAAGTCGTGGCCCATCACCTGCCAGGTCGCGGCCTTGCCGGCCACCGTGAACCCGCCCTGCACCGAGACGTAGCGGTCTTCGAGGCCGTTGATCGGCGTCGTCGCGAACTTGTCGGCCCAGCCGTTGAAGGCGTGCAGGGTGGCGAGCGGTGTCTGGAACGCCCGGCCGTCACCGGCCCCCAGCCGCTCGAGGCCCGCCTTGAACACCAGCGGGCCGCGCTCGAGCCGCGGTTCCACCAGCGCGTAGCCGGTGCGACCGCCAGCGGCCTCGGCCCACGGCTGCTGCGTGGCGCCTTCGAGCGTGAGCCCGAGCTTCCACGCCGGATTCAGCGCCCACGCGCTGGACCAGCGCAGGCCCATCGTGCGGGTGGACGCGGCGGCCACGTCCTGGTCCTCCACCCAATAGCCGTAGGCCGCGACGCCGCCCCCCGGCACGGTGCGCGCCACGCGCAGCAGACGGCCGTCGAGGTCGCGCTCGCGGGCGAGGCGGTCGCGGGCGTTGTCGCCACCGGAGCGTTGGACCGCGTCGAGATAGAAGGTCTGGACGTCCCATGCCGCCGAGGGCTTCCACTGCGCTTGGACGGCATCGAAGGTCTGCATGTTCTGACGCCACGCCCCGTTGCCGAGGAATCGGGCGTTGTCGAGCACGATCATCTGACGTCCGACTCGAGCACCAAAGTCCCCACCACGCCAGTCGAGCCAGGCCTGGTTGACCTCGAGGGCGCGCGCGTCGATAACGGCCGGGTAGGCCGTCTCGCCATTGGCGCCGGAATTGAAGCGGTCGTTGAGTTCAGCCACGCCTTCGCCTTCCAGCTGCGCCGTCCAGCCGCCGCCGAAGGCGAAGGTGTAGCCCGCGCGCACGCGTGCCGTGTGGGCATCAGCGTCACGGGCGAAAGCATCGTCGTCCACGCCTTCGTAGCGGTAGCGCAGGTTGACGGC
>Ga0209278_1000552_pt1 | contig 27704 bp, 20 predicted proteins | sample JI81BgreenDNA_FD_187504 | JGI IMG/M metagenome (GOLD analysis project Ga0209278, IMG submission 187504) | Wastewater effluent complex algal communities from Wisconsin, to seasonally profile nutrient transformation and Carbon sequestration -... | ecosystem: Engineered > WWTP > Effluent > Algae...
GGCCGAATTCGAGGTGGCGGACACCGGCATCGGCATCGCGCCCGATGAACAGGAACGCATCTTCATGCCGTTCGACAGAGGCGCCGGCCGGGCCAGCGGCGTGGCGCCGGGCATCGGGCTGGGCCTTGCCCTGTCACGGATGCTGGCCCAGATCATGGGCGGCGAGATCACCGTGCACAGCGCCGTTGGGCAAGGCAGCCGGTTCGTGCTGCGCGTGTTATTGCCGCAGCCCAACACCGCGCCGCAGGCCGATGCGAAGGGCCTGCCCATCGGCTATGAAGGCCGGCGCCGCACCATCCTGGCGGTTGATGACGATCCGGGGCAGCTGGCCCTTTGGCAGGAATTGCTGCGCCCCATCGGTTTCAACCTGTTCGTGGCGGGTTCCGGCGGGTCTGCGCTGTCGCTGGCCGAACTGGGGCGGCCCGATCTGGTGTTGCTGGATGTGTCCATGCCCGGTCTCAACGGCTGGGAGGTGGCGGCGCGGCTGCGCGAACGCTTCGGGCGCGAGATCCGCATCCTGATGGCATCGGGCAACGCCGCCGAACTGGTGGGCAGCGAGGGGCAGCATGATGGCTTCGTGCTGAAGCCGGTGGATCAGCAGTTGCTGTTCGCCATGCTGGCCCGGCAACTGGGCCTGGTGTGGGAATATGAAGGCATCGCCCACGCCGAAACCGGGGAGGTGACCCTGCCCGAAGCGGCGCGCGACCATCTGGCCGAGCTGGCACGGCTGGCGCGGACGGGGCATGTGCGCGGCCTGACGTCGGCGCTGCTGGCGCTGGCCGAAGCGGTGCCGCAGTCGGCGCCACTGGTTGCCCGCTTGACGGCGGCCCTGGATGATTATGATCTTGCCGCCTTCCAGAAACTGTTGGCGCAGCAGCAACCCGGCGATACGAACGGGGCGCAGATCGAAGGGGAGCAGACACCATGACCGAACCGGCCCGCGCCACCATCCTGGTGGTGGATGATGCGCCCGATTCGCTGCGCTTCCTTACCGATACGCTGGAAGGCGAAGGCTATGCCGTGCGCATCGCCCGCGATGGCGAGACCGCGCTGGGCAGCCTGGCCGCCGAACTGCCCGATCTGGTGCTGATGGATGCGATGATGCCCGGCATCGACGGGTTCGAGACGACGCGCCGCATCAAGGCCGATCCGGCGCTGTCCCGCGTGCCGGTGATCTTCATGACCGGCCTTTCCGAAACCGAAAACGTCATCGACGGCCTCGCCGCTGGCGGCGTCGATTATGTGAAGAAGCCGATCGTGCTGCCGGAACTGCTGGCACGGCTGCGCGTGCATCTGGGCAATGCCCGCATCGCGGCCGGCGCGCAGGATGCACTGGACGCCAGCAACCGGCCGCTGGTGGCGCTGGATGGCGACGGGCGCGTGCTGTGGACCACGCCGAAAAGCGCCACCATCCTCACCGCCCGGTTCGCGGTTGGCGTGGGGGACAGGCTGCCCGCGGTGCTGGCCGGCCAGTTGCTGCGCCTGAGCGATGGCGAAGGCCGGGTGCGGCAGGAGTTTCCCGGCGGCAAGGTGGAATTCGCCGCTGTCGCCACGGTGGGCGAGGAACGCCATTTCCGCATTACCGAGACGCTGGAAGGCGCCGAGGAAAAGCTCCTCGCCCAGCGCCACGGCCTCACCGAACGTGAAGCCGAGGTGCTGCTGTGGATCAGCCGCGGCAAGGCCAACCGCGAGATTTCCGAGATCCTCGGCATTTCCCCGCGCACCGTGAACAAGCATCTCGAACAGATTTTCGAGAAGATGGGCATCGAAAACCGCGCATCGGCCGCTGCTGCTGCGGTGAAAACCCTGTCGCAGTAACCATTTTTCCGCCTGCATGGGTTTGGCGTGGCGCCCGCATCGCGCTATGGCACCGGCCATGATCATCGGCATCGATCTGGGCACCACCAACAGCGCCGCGGCCTATTGGGCCGATGGCGAACCCCGCCTCATCCCCAACCGGCTGGGGGAAGTGCTCACCCCGTCGGCGGTGGGGCTGGATGATGATGGCACGCTGCTGGTGGGCCGCCCGGCGCGCGAACGCATGGCCAGCCACGCCGCCCTCACCGCCACGGCCTTCAAGCGCTACATGGGCACGCAGCACCGCATCGCACTGGGCAAGAAGGACTATGGCGCCGAGGAGCTTTCGGCGCTGGTGCTCAAGTCCCTGAAGGAAGATGCCGAGGCGCACCTGGGCGAACCGGTGACCGAGGCGGTGATCACCGTGCCGGCCTATTTCAACGACAAGCAGAGGAAGGCCACGCGCCGGGCCGGCGAACTGGCCGGTTTCAAGGTGGAACGGCTGATCAACGAACCCACCGCCGCCGCGCTGGCCTATGGCATCCACCAACTGGCCAGCGAAACCCGCTTCCTGGTGTTCGATCTGGGCGGCGGCACCTTCGATGTGTCGGTGCTGGAAATCTTCGAAGGCGTCATCGAGGTGCGCGCCTCCACCGGGGACAACCGCCTGGGCGGGGAGGATTTCAACGCCGTTCTGGCCGGGATGCTGGTGGACGCGCACAAGCCGCTGGCCGCCAAGGCGCGCGAGGATCGCCAGCTGGCTGCCAAGCTGAACGAAGCCGCCGAACGCGCCCGCCGCGCGCTGACCAGCGCGAACGAGGCGGTGATGGAGCTGCAATGGCAGGGCGAGATGCTGCGCCACCCGATCACCACGGACGCGTTCGAGGCCGCCGCCGCGCCGCTGCTCGACCGGCTGAAGACGCCGGTGCTGCGCGCCCTGCGCGATGCCGACATCCGCCCGGAATCGCTGGCGGAGATCATCCTGATTGGCGGTTCCACCCGCATGCCGGTGGTGCGCCGCACGGTGGCGCGCATGTTCGGGCGCTTCCCCAACGCCAGCATCAATCCCGATGAGGCGGTGGCGCTGGGCGCTGCCGTGCAGGCCGGGCTGAAGGCGCGCGATGCCGCCCTGAAGGAAGTGGTGGTCACCGATGTCTGCCCCTATTCGCTGGGCATCGGCATATCCGAAAGCCTGCCCGGCGGCGCCATCGAGGAGGGCATTTTTTCGCCCATCATCGAACGCAACACCACCGTGCCGGTGAGCCGCGTCAACTGGTATGAGACGATGGCGGCCAACCAGCGCGAGATCCGCGTGGCCATCTACCAGGGTGAGGCGCGCCGCGTGGCCGACAATGTGCGCATCGGCGAGCTGAAGGTGCCGATGCCGCGCGGGCCGGCCGGCCAGCCCATCGAGGTGCGCTTTTCCTACGACATCAATGGCCTTCTGGAAGTGGATGTGACCGTGCCGGGCAGCGGCGCCACCCACAATCTGGTGATCGCCGATCCTGAAGACGATGTGAGCCCCAAGGAACTGGAGCGCCGCCGCACGGCGCTGGCCGCCCTGAAACAGCACCCGCGCGATGCCGAGCCCAATCGCGCCGTGATGGCGCGGGCCGAACGCCTGTGGGAAAATGCGCTGGGCTTCGAACGCGACGAGATCGGCCGGCTGATCCAGATGTTCCAGGCCGCGCTGGCAACGCAGGATCCGCGCACGGCCGACAAGGCCCGCGAAGAATTGAGCGCCCAGCTTGACCGGCTGGATGGCCCGGCCTGGTTGTGATGGCCCTGCCGTGATTGTGCGCTCGTGAGTTCGCCCTGGAAGATATTGGGCATCAAGGCCGGCAGCGACCGCGACACCATCCGCCGCGCCTATGCGAAGAAATTGAAGGGCGTGAACCCGGAGGATGACCCGGAAGGCTTCATGCAGCTGCGGCAGGCGCATGATGATGCGCTGGCGCAGCTGAAATGGCGACAGACCTGGGCTGAGCCTGAGGAGATTGGCGAGGCGGCCGCGCCGCAGGGGAGCAGCTGGGTCGGCCCGCCACCCGATGGCCCGCATGGCGGCGGCGCACCCCGTGCGGCGGACGGCGAACCGGCGCTGCCGACAGAGCCGCCACCGGAGCTGCGACCCGAACCGCACGAACCCGATCCCGCGCAACTCGCGGCGCAGGCCGAGCTGGATGATCTCGCCGCACGCCAGCAGGCGTTGGTCGATGCCCTTGCCGCCGGCCCGGATGGCCAGCTTGCGGCGTTCGATCATCTGCTCGCCGCGCCGGCGCTGGAATCCATCACCCAGCGCGACCGCCTTGAGCGCTGGATTGCCGCCACCATCCGTCGCCGTCTGCCCAACAGCGATCCGCTGGTGGTGGCGGCCATCACCCGTTTTGGCTGGGACGAACTGGGCACGGATGATGCGGGTGCCGACGTGCAGGCGCTGCTGCAGCGGCGAGAGGAAGGCGAGTTCATCGCCCGGATCGCCCGCCCGCACACCGATCTCCATGTCGGCTACATGGCGCTGCAGGGGCTGAAGGGTCCAGACTGGTGGCGCCGGGTTTCGGCCCTGTTCAGTGCCGCCCCGGCACAGACCCGCAGCATCCTGGGGTTCGCCGATGGCCGGCTGCCCGGCATTGCCGATTGGCTCGATCCCGCCGCCATGGCGTGGTGGCGGGAATGGCACAGCCGGCCGCGCCTGCGGCTGTGGATGATCCTGCTGCTGTTTCCGCTGGCGGCCGTGGCGCTGGTGGCGGTGCTGGAACCCACGGGCTGGCCCGAACCGGCGCAGGCGGGCTTTGGCCTGCTGGCCTATGCCGCGCCGTTCGGGATGCTGTGGCTGCTGCGCTTCCGGCAGCGGTTTCTGGCCGATTGGCAGCGGCCGGACTGGCAGTATCGAGCGTGGGTCTATGCGGCGCTGGGGCTGCCCGTGCTGGCGGCGGCGTGGCCGCCGTTTGCCGAACTGGGGCTGCTGTGGCTGCTGATCGTCACCGGCGTGGTGGCGCTGACTGTTGTTTCGGTGCAGCGGCTGCTGCCCGATGCGCCCAAGACGCTGATGGTTGGCTTCATCCGCGCCTGGCCGGCGTGGGTGCTGCTGTGGACGTTCACCTTCACCGCGCTGCTGCCCCCCTGGGCGCCGCCGGTGCTCAATCTGCTGATCGCCGCGCTGATGATCATCTGGTGGCAGGGCGGCGATGAGCTGAGCTGGCTGGCGCAGGCCCGCTTCGGGCGCTGGAGCGTGTGGGCGGTCACCGGCCTTGCGGTGCTGGTGATCGGCGCCGCGGGCGCGATGCTTGCACTCGGTAGGGATGCCACCGGTGACGCCCACATCTGGCTGCCGCGCGCGCTGGCGCTGCTGCCGCTGGCGCTCACCCTGTTGTTGATCGGTGGCCGCCTGGCGTCCGGCTGGCTGCAGGCCGTGCCGCTGCTGGTGATGGTGGCGATGTTCCAGATGGTGATCCTGGCAGCGCCGGAACGTCCTGCGCGCCTGGGTGTGCCGGCCAGCAGCCGGCAAGGCACGCCGGCCGGGGCCGTTGGCGAGCCGATGGGCTGGATCAAGGCGACGCCGCTGCTGCAGGGGCAGCCGCCGGGCAGTTATCGCTTCCGTGTGCGGCTGGGCATTACCGAAAAGGGGCGGGTGGCGCGCTGCGTGCTGGAACAGGGCACCGGGCTGGTGCCGCTTGATCAGGCGATCTGCGCTGATCTCAAGCGCAATGGCCATTATGTTGCGGCGCTGGATGCCAACGCCAGGTGGGTGGCCAGCGAAGTGACCCTGTCGGGCGGCTGGACGGTGAAGGCGGGCGCCCGGCCTGACGCCGCGCCGCCGCCGCCGGTTGCCATCCAGGCCCCGCGCCGGCCCGAACCGGTGATTTCCTGCGCCGGCGTGGGTGATGGCGGCAGCGGGCCGATGGTGGCCGAACCCTGCATGCCCGAACAATGGGTGCAGGATGGCGAATACCCGCCGGCTGCGCTGGCGCTGGGGCAGAGCGGCAGCGTTGGCTATCGGCTGCTGGTGGATGCCAAGGGGCGGGTGGAGAGCTGCGATATCGTCGAGAGCAGCGGCCATGCCGCGCTCGACAAGGGCACCTGCGATCTGGTTGCCCGTCGGGCCCGCTTCGTGCCGGCGCGCGGCGTGGACGGTGCCCCAATGGCCTGGAGCTATCGCGGCCGTATCAAGTGGATGTTGCGCACGCCCTGATCGGGCGGGCCACGCAGTTGTTTCGAATCGCGCCGCGCGAATCTTGCCCGCAAAGCGCCTGGAACACCCCTGAAACGGCAAAAATCTGCATCCGATTCGGCGGCGATTCGGGCGGAATTGGCGGTCCTTGAGGGGCATTTTCGCCCGATTTCACCGCTTTGGCGGCATTTTCTGCAGGCCGCGAAAATTTTTTTTGCAACTGCAAGGCCGCTGATCGGGCCGTTCCAGAAGCATGTGTTGATGAAGGGTTTTCATCCACCAACAGCTTTACACATTGTTGTCAGCGATACTTCAAAGCACGGAAATATGGTGTTTTTTCGGTGGGTTTACGGGATGCAACAGGTGTTGCGGAATGGTTTCCGGACGGTCGCAAGTGTTTGCTGTAACAGACGAAAGTATATTCGAAAACGACCGGCAATAAATACTAATATCTGCTAACGTTAATGAAATTTACCAAAATATTCGCAAGAAATCATCCCCGAATTCGATATTGTTCTCGTCGATGCGGACGTATATCCAGATGCCGGGATACTGGCCGGAAGGAAGCAGTGGTTTTCATCCGATCGGCATCAACGGTGGTCCCTCCCGTTCACGTGTTGCGGAACGGGATCGTCAAACCGGCTGCGGCCGCAAACAGTGGGAAGTAGTGTCATGATGAAGTTCCTCAAGGCTCTGAAGAGCAACAAGTCGGGCGCCTCGGCTGCCGAATACGCCCTGATCCTCGCCGTCCTGGGCGGCATCACCATCGCCGGCGCCAACGCCGTGGGTGGTGGTCTGACGACTGCGTTCGGCCGCGGCGCGACCGATCTGAACAGCGCTGCCACCGCTCCGTAAGAGCAGGGCCTTTGCTGCGGCTGGCCGGGGTTCGCCCCGGCCAGCCAAAGCAGCCAGCGGCTGCCGCAGCCAGCGGCAAATTTCGGGCGCAGTCGGCCGCGCCGCGATGATCGGCATCACGATCACCAAAATGGCTGAAACAGTTTTTAGCGATATATCAACTACCTTGCCTATAATGCTTGTGTAGCGTGCGAAGTCCGGTGCGGCGTTTCGGCCCGGTCTGCGCAAGAAGGGTGCCGCGTTGGGCGAGTGGTCCAGGCACCAGTGTAAAGGTGGCGTACTGGCGTAGCTGTCAAGCAAAACGGCGTTCCGGCCGTAACCGTCGGGGCGTCCATTTGCAGAGGGGCGAGCAGTGCACACGGTTTCTGACATCAAGATGGGGGCGGCGATCGCGATGATCGCATCGATGGCGGCCGGCCCGTGCGGGGAGGTCGCCTGATGCGCCGCTCCTCGATCATCATGCTGATTGCTGCGGTGGCGCTGGGCCTGGTGGCCGTGCTGCTGTCGCGCACCGTGCTGTCCGATTCCGGCGGCCCGTCCATCGCGTCGGGGCAGGGTGCCGTTCGCACCGTGCCGGCCGTGGTGGCAGCGGCTGACATCGGCTTCGGGGAGAAGCTGACGCCCGAAAAGCTGAAGGTGGTGGATTGGCCCGCGGATACGCTGCCCCAGGGCAGCTTCCAGCGCGTGGACGAGCTGATCACCGGCCAGGGGCGCGCTGCGATGCGCCCGATCACCGCCAATGAAATTCTCACCGTGAAATCGCTTTCGGAAGGCGCGACGCGTCTTTCCACGGCGCAGTTGCTCAACCCGAAGATGCGCGCCGTTGCGGTGCCGGTGACCGAGGTGACCGGGGTTTCGGGCATGCTTTACCCGGGTGACCGCGTGGACGTGTATTTCAGCCGCCAGCCGGAAGAGGCGCTGCCCTATTCCGAACTGCTGGCGCAGGACGCTCGCGTGCTGTCCGTTGGTCTCGACATGAATGTCGGCAAGGACAAGCCCGAGGTGGTGAAATCCGCCACCATCGAGGTGACGCCGCTGCAGGCGCAGAAGATCACGCTGGCGCTGGCTGCCGGCCAGATCAACCTGGCGCTGCGCCACTTCACCGATGAAAGCCGCGTGCGCCTGCAAACGGTGCAGGTGACCGATCTGAACGATGGCACCGTGACCCGGCTGGTGCGCAAGCCGCGCGCCATGGGTGGCCCTGATTACGACGGTGAGCAGCCCGCCGCGCCGGGGCGCGTGGGGCGGCCGGCGATCCCGCCCGGCAAGGGCGTGACGGTGATCCGTGGAACTGAATCCAGCATCCAACCGGTGATTGGCCAATGATGAAGTCGATCCTTCTTGCCGCAACGGTCGCGCTGGCGGCCCAGGCGCCCGGTCTTGCCGCTTCGGCAGCGGCGCAGGCCAGCATGGAAGCCCGCACCGGTGCCGTGCTGAACCTGGCGATCAACAAGTCGCAGACGCTGCGGGTGCCGCGGCCCTTCGCCCGCATCGCCATCGGCAATCCCGAAGTGGCGGACGTGCAGCCGGTGACGAACAGCTCGGCCTATCTGCTGGGCCGCGCCATCGGCACCACCAACCTCACGCTGTATGACCGGCAGGGCCAGGTGATCGCGGTTGTCGACGTTGTTGTCGGCCCCGATGCCATGGGCCTGAAGCAGAAGCTGGCCGATCTGCTGCCAACCGAAAGCATCGGCGTGCAGGTCGCCAACGACATGGTCGTGCTGTCGGGCACGCTGTCCAGCGCGGTGGCGGTGGAACGGGCGATGACAATCGCGGAAGCCTATGCGCCCAAGAAGGTCATCAACTCGATGGGCGTGGGCACCGCACAGCAGATCCTGCTGGAAGTGCGCTTCGCCGAAATGCAGCGCGGCACGGCCAAGGCGCTGGGCATCAACAGCGTCGGCTTCGGCAACAATGTGCTTGGCAGCACGGCCAACAACGGCGGCACCATCACGTCGCCCGGCACCGGCCTTGGCACCGTTGCACAGTTCGGCGCCACCTTGAATTTCCCCAACCTCGGCATTCGCCTGCAGGCGCTGGAACAGCAGGGCCTGATCCGCACCCTGGCCCAACCGAACATCATCGCCCTTTCGGGCGAGACGGCCAACTTCCTGGCGGGCGGCGAGTTTCCGGTGCCGACCGGTGTGCAGCTGAACGGCCAGGTGGCGATCGAGTTCAAGCAGTTCGGTGTTGGCCTCGCCTTCACGCCCACCTTGCTGGATGATGGCCTGATCAACCTGCTGGTTGCCCCGGAAGTGTCCAGCCTTGATCCGGCTGCGGGCATCGACATCGGTGGCCTGCGCATTCCCGGCCTGAAGGTGCGGCGTGCGCGCACCACGCTGGAACTGCGTGATGGACAGACCTTCGCGCTGGCCGGCCTGATCCAGAATGATTTCCGCGACACGGTCAGCAAGGTGCCGCTGCTGGGCAGCATCCCGATCCTGGGTGCCCTGTTCCGGTCGCAGAGCTTCGAACGGCAGGAAACCGAACTGGTGATCCTGGTGACGCCGCGGATCGTGCGCCCGGTTGCTGCCGGCACGGCCCTGCAGATGCCCACCGATCGGGTGCAGGAACCCGGCGACGCCGAATTCTTCCTGCTCGGCAAGAGCGAGCGGCTGACCAAGCCCGGCCCGGCCCTGCCGTTGCCGGGCCCGGCCAGCGCCATCAACAAGCCCGGCGGGGTTGCCGCCGATCACGGTCACATCGTGAGGTGAACCATGCGTAGCGTCAGCCTGTTTCTCGTTCTTGCCGTGATGGCGGCCCCGGCGGTTGCCCGCGACAAGGGGGTGGGCCTTGTGACCCAGAACAACATCGCCGCGATGACCGTGGATCTGACCCCCAGCTATGCCGGGGTGAAGCTGGAAGGCAGCGCCGGTACCCAGGCTGAAGGCGCCGTTTCGCGGTATCGCGCCGGCAAGGTGAAGCCGTTGCTGCCGTTGTCCGGTCGGTCTGCCGTGGGGGCGGCCGGTGTGGGTGGCGGCGGTGGCCAGGGTGGCGGTGGCGGCGGCGAACGCGGGGGACAGAACTGATGGCTATGCTGGCTCGCCTGGGCGCCCTGGCGGGGCGCAGCACACAGGAAGACGCGCAGGTGAATGGCGGGGACGATGCCGCCGCGGTGCGCGTGACGATGATTCTCGCCAAGGACACGGCGGCCCAGGCCGATGTGGCGCGGATCGGCCTCCCCGATTGCAGCATCCGCAGCTTCGACGGAACGCTGGACAGTTTCGCCGCCAATGGTCCGCTTGTCCGCCGCACCGACATGCTGGTGATCGAGATCGATCCCGACGACACGGCGGCGCTGGCGACGCTTGAACAGTTTGCGGCCGGCCCCGGCAGCCGCATGGCGGTGGTGGCCGCAGCGCGTGACCTGACCATCAGTGCCACGCGCCGCCTGCTGCGCTCCAGCATTGCCGATGTGCTGCCGGTGCCGTTCACCCACGAGGAACTTGGCCAGGCCGTGGAAACCGCGCGCAGGGGCCTCGCCCAGCGCCAGACCGGCGACGGCAGCGGTGGCAAGCTGGGCAACATCGTTGTGTTCCACGGCGCACTGGGCGGCGTGGGCACCAGCATGATTGCTGCCCAGGCCGCGTTGCAATGGGCCGAAAGCAAGCAGGTGCTGGTGATCGATTGCGACATGCAGCGCGGTTCGGCCGCCCTGTATCTCAATCTGAAGCCGCGCCTGACCCTGGCCGATCTGATCGAGGCGGACGACCGGCTGGACGTGGAATTCCTGAAGATGGTGGCGGAACGTCACCAGTCCGGCCTGTCCGTCGTGGCCGCCCCCAGCGACATGGCGGGGCTGGACACGATGACGCCGGAGTTCCTGGAACGCCTGCTCGATCTTGCCGCGCAGAACTATGATCTGGTCGTGCTCGACATGCCGGGCGTCTGGATGGACTGGACGGCGCTGGCCATGCAGAAGGCCGACATCATCGCGCTGGTCACGCAATTGACCGTGGCGGGCGTCCAGCAGGCGCGCCGCCAGCTGGACGTGATGGAAGCCAACGGCCTTGGCGAGCGCGTGCGGGTGGTGATGAACCGCATGACCGCCGGCCTGTTCGGCAAATATGACACCGAGGAAGCCGCCAGCGTGCTGCGCTTCCCGGTGCACTTCGCCCTCGCCAATGATTTCCCGACCGTCGCTGCCGCCCTGGATGAAGGCGTGCCGATGAAGAAGATCAAGATGAAGGCGCGGATCGACAAGGAAATGCGCCAGATGACCAGTGCCATGGTGCAAGACATGGCTTCGGCCAACGCGGTTGCGGGGGCCTGACCATGATCTTTCCGACCCGTCGCAAGCCCAGCGGTGATACCCCCGCCGCACCGACGACTGAGAACCCGGTGGCGCCCGCCGCCAAGCCGGCCGCCGCCCCGGTGGTGAACATCCGCGACAAGCGCCGCGATGATTACACCGAACTGAAGGTCACGCTGCACCAGCAGCTGATCGACCGCATCAATCTGGCCGCTCTGGACACCATGACGCGCGATCAGATGCAGCGTGACATCGGTGACATCGTTCAGGAAATGCTGAAGGAAAACAACCAGGCGCTGAACGCCAACGAGCGCAAGCAGCTGGTTGAGGACATCCTGGACGAGCTGCTGGGCCTGGGCCCGCTGGAGCCGTTGCTGAAAGATCCCAGCATTTCGGACATCATGGTCAACAGCGCCACCAAGGTGTTCGTTGAACGTGGCGGCCGCATCGTCGAGGTCGGCACCCGTTTTGCCAACGATGGGCACCTGTTGCGCATCATCGGCAAGATCGTTTCCAACGTCGGCCGCCGCGTCGACGAAAGCTCGCCGATGGTGGACGCCCGCCTGCCGGATGGCAGCCGCATCAACGCCATCATTCCGCCGCTGGCCATCGACGGGCCCTGCCTGTCGATCCGCAAGTTCCCGCCCAGCCGCACCAGCATCGACAAGCTGGTGGACTATGGCTCGATGACGGCCGATTGTGCCGCCATGCTGAAGGCCGTCGTGGCCAGCCGCCGCAACGTCATCGTTTCGGGCGGCACCGGTTCGGGCAAGACGACGATGCTGAACGCGCTTTCGGCGTCGATCGGCAGCCACGAACGCGTGGTGACCATCGAGGATTCGGCGGAACTGCAGTTGCAGCAGAGCCACGTGGTGCGCCTGGAAACCCGTCCGCCCAATATCGAAGGGCGCGGTGAGGTGAACCAGCGTGATCTGGTGAAGAACGCGCTGCGCATGCGGCCCGATCGCGTGATCCTGGGCGAAATCCGTTCCGGCGAAGCCTTCGACATGCTGCAGGCGATGAACACCGGCCACGACGGTTCGATGACGACGCTGCACGCCAACACGCCACGCGATGCGCTGTCCCGCCTTGAGCAGATGATCGGCATGTCCGGCATCGACATCAGCCCGAAATCGGCGCGCGCGCAGATTGCATCGGCGATCAATGTCGTGCTGCAGCTGGAACGCCTGCAGGACGGCAGCCGCCGCGTCACCTCCGTGGCCGAAATCACCGGCATGGAAGGCGAGATCATCCTGATGCAGGAGATCTTCAAGTTCGTGCGCGAGGGCGTTGACGAGAACGGCAAGGTCATCGGCGAGATGCGCCCCATGGGTGTGCGGCCCAAGTTCATGGAAGTGCTCAAGGCACGCGGCTTCGACCTGCCCTCCACGATGTTCGATCCCTTCCGCAAGAAGGAAGGCCAGCCATGATGATGCCATCCTTCCTGAATGGCGAAACGCTGTTCTATGGCGTGGTCTTCCTCGCCGTGGTGCTGCTGATCGAAGGCGGCTTCCTGTGGTATCAAGATACCTATGGCGGCCGTCGCCGTGTCTCCCGGCGCATGGAAATGCTGGAAAAGGGCGCCAGCAGCGAGGAAATCATCACCGCGCTGCGCCGGCAGACGACAGACCTGTCGCGCACGTTGCTGCCGTCGGCGATCAAGTATCTCGACAGCCGCATGAACCAGGCCGGTATCCGCATGAGCGCGCAGCGCATGCTGTCGCTGATGGCCACGGCCACCTTGCTGATCGGTTTCCTCTTCCCGTTGATCGGCGGGGTCACCGGCCAGGTGCAGACTGTCGGTGCGATCCTCGTGCTGGTGATGTTTGCCATCGGCGCCGGCATCGTGCTGCCGATCCTCTACATCAACTACAAGGCTGCTGCGCGGCTGAAGAAGATCGAGGCCCAGTTCCCGGTTGCGCTCGACGTGCTCGTGCGCGGCCTGCGGGCTGGCTATCCGGTCACTGGCGCGCTGGAACTGGTGGTCAAGGAAATGCCCGATCCACTGGCTTCGGAACTCGGGCTGGTGGTGGCCGAGATGAACTATGGCTATCCGCTGCGGCAGGCGCTGGAGAATTTCGCCGCCCGCGTGCAGACGCAGGACGCCAACATGTTCGTCGTCTCCGTGGCGATCCAGACCGAAACCGGCGGCAGCCTTGCCGATATTCTGGACGGCCTGTCCAAGGTCATTCGTGACCGCGCCGCCATGGTTCTCAAGGTCAGGGCGCTGGCATCGGAAGGCAAGATGACGGGCGCCGTGCTCACCGCCATGCCGGTGATCACCTTCCTCGGGGTCTTTTCGAGCAATCCCGAATTCTATCTGTCGGTCAGTGATGACCCATGGTTCATGCCCGGCGTGCTGGGCATGCTGTTCCTCTACACGCTGGGTGTCGTCATCATGCGCCGCCTGATCGCGATCAAGGTGTAAGGTCATGATCAGCACCAATCTTGCCAATCTCGTGGTGATGGGCCTGGTGTTCGTCGCCGTCGTGCTTGTCGTTCTGGCGCTGGCGCCGGCGCTGATCGGCCGGGTGGGCATCAAGGATCGCCTTGCGGCCCAGGGTGGCGGCGCGGCGATCGATGCACCTGGCAGCATCAGGGCCGATCAGGGCAACAGCATGTGGGCCCGCCTGCTGGCCGAAATCGAATCGCGCGGTCTGAACCTGACTGACGAGGCCTCGAACAAGATGGCCGAAAAGCTGGCGCTTGCCGGCTTTGACCAGCCCTATGCGCAGCGCGCCTACACGCTCGCCCGCGCCGCCGGCACCCTGGGTCTGCCGGCCATCGTGCTGACCTTCATGTCCCTCACCGGGGCCTGGCCGAACGTCACCAAGCTCTACATGATCCTGCTCGGCTCGCTGATGCTGGGCCTCTATCTGCCCGCCATCATCGTGTCCTCGCGGGCGGACACGCGCGCCAAGGAAATCCTGAACGGCTTTCCCGACACGCTCGATCTGCTGCTGGTCTGCCTCGAAGCCGGTCTGGGCATTGATGCCGCCTTCAGCCGCGTCGGCTCCGAAATCGTCGGGTCGCATCCGTTGCTGGCCAAGCTGTTCGGGCAGGTCAGCCTGGAACTGCGCGCCGGCCGCAGCCGTGAGGATGCGCTGCGCCTGCTGGCCCGCAAGAGCGGCGTCTCGGAAATCACGGCCTTCACCACCCTGATCATCCAGTCCGACAAGCTGGGTGCATCGGTGGCCCAGGCGCTGCGCATCTATGCGGCGGAACTGCGCGAACAGCGCCGCATGCGCGCCGAGGAAAAGGCCCATCGCATCCCGGTGCTGCTGTCGATCCCGCTGGTCTGCTTCATGCTGCCCACCATGATCGCGGTGCTCATGCTGCCGGCCGGCATCAACATGAAGAACCAGATGGCATCGGTGGACAAATGAAACAGAAAACCGGCTTCATCCTCGCACTTGCATCGGCGGCGCCGGGCGTTGCCGGAGAGGTTGCGCCCGAAGCGCGCATGCTGGCCACCGATGCGGTTGGCATCGGGCTTGCCGCCACCGCCAACGCGCAAGGCGTGGCCGCCGCCCTTGATGAGGGCCGCGCCCTGTTGATGGCCGGCAATGCCGCGCAGGCGGTGTCGGCCTTCCGCCTCGCGCTGACGGCGGATCCAAGTTCGGTCCCGGCGCTCAATGGCCTTGCCATCGCCTATGATCGGCTGGGCCGCAGCGATCTGGCGCGGCGCCACTTCGAAATGGCGCTGTCGATCGAGCCGGAGGCTGCCGACATTGCCTATAATCTTGGCCTGTCGCTGCATCTGGCCGGTGATCATCGCGCCGCCGTGCCGTGGTTGCAGCGGGCCTCTGGCGGTGACGACGGGCGGGCTGCCACCGCCGCGCGCCGTGTGCTGGCGCTGATTGCCGCCCGCCTCGAAGCCGAGGCCAGCGGCCAGCTGCCGGCCAGCCCGGCGGCCGGCGATGCGCCGGTTCGGGTCGCCAGCGCCCGCATCGACATGGCCAGCACCGGCGAGGCCGTTCTGGTGCTGCCGTCTTCGGTGGCTCACCCCGCTGCGCCGACACCGGTTCTGGCCCGTTCCGCAGCCCAGCCACGGGCCTTGGCACTGTCTGTGCCGGTGGCACGCCTGGCGGCGGATGCGCTGGCCACGGCCACGGCTGATGTTGCCGGCCTTGATGTCAACGTGCCGACACTGGCGACGGATGCCGATGCCGCCCCGCAGCCGCGCGCCGCAGTGGCGCCGTTGGCGGTGCGGGACGTGATGGCTGCCCGTCTTGGTGCGCTGGCCGCGCTGACGATCCCGCTGGCTGTGCCTGCAGTTGCAACGCCGGCGTTCGCGCCGCCGCCGGTGGTGGAGGCGCTGGCCGATGCACCCGCCGTGCCCGATGCGCGGTCCGCACTCGCCGTCGATTCCGATGCCGTTGCCGATGCCGGTGTTAGGGCGCTGGCGGCAACTGCTGCGCCAGCACGCGCAGCACCGGTCCTGCCGCTGCCGCGCGTGATCACGCTTGGCGATGGACCGCCGGATTTCGCCGACCTGTCGGCCGGAGCGGCGCCGACGCAGGATGCGCCTGCGCCCGCGCCGCTGCGTCTGCTTGATCTTGCCGCGCTGCCGCTGCTGGCAACGGCCACGCCGCTGCAACCCCTGCCGCTGCTGGTGCCGGCGCGCATTGCGGTCGACTGGCTTGCCGGCACCGATATCGAAGCCATTGGGCCCGGCGAAGAAGCCTCCCTGCAATCGCGCCTGATGGACGCCCTGCTGGCCCAGGCCGATCTGGCCGATACCATCGATCCGCAGGCGGTGCGGATGGCGATCAACCGGCTGGAAGCGCTGCTGTCGCGCATCCGGGATATCACAGGCGAGATGATGAATGCCTGACGGGAATGATGATGGCCGCGATCTGATGACCGAACTTGGCATCGGCCAGGTGCGGGACGATCTGCAGCAGATCCTTCCCCCGCCCCGGCCCGGGCTGCTGTCGCGCATGCAGCATCTGATGTTTGCCGCCCTGCTGGTGGCGCTGGCGCTGGCGCTGGCCGGGCCGGCCCTGGCGGCCAAGCGCAAACCCGTGCTGCCTGTTGCGCCATTGGTGGTGGCGCCGCCCACGCCTGCGGCACTGGCGTTGCTGGATGCCGCGATTGCCGATGGCCGGCTGGAGGATGCGCGCCAGATGATGGCGCCGATGTGGGCCAGTGGCGCGCCGCAAGTGACCTTGCGCGGCGCGGAACTGGCGTTGGCCGCGGGCTCGCTGCCCGAAGCGGCGGATGGTTTCTTGGGGCTGGTGGACGGGCCCCTGGCGGCTGCGGCCCGGCAAGGGTTGGGCATCACCCGGCTCAAGCAGGGCCGCGCCGCCGAAGCCAAGGCGGAACTGGAACAGGCTGTGGCGCTTGATCCGGGGCAACCGCGCGCATGGAACGCGTTGGCCGTGCTGGCCGATCGCAGCAGGGACTGGGCGGCCGCCGATGCCGCTTATGCCAAGGCGATTGCCGCGGCACCCGGCGATGCGTCGCTGCTGGCCAACCGCGGCTGGTCGATGCTGATGCGCGGGCATCCGGTTGCCGCAGAGCGGGATCTGGCGACGGCGCTGCAGATGGCGCCCGGCCTGCAATCGGCGCGCACCAACCTGGCGCTCGCCCGGGCCATGCAGGGCCGATACGAGGATGCCTTCCGGCTGTCCGACAAGAAGACGCTGGCCGCCGATCTGAACACCGTGGGCTATGCCGCAATGGCGCGCGGCGATCTTGCCATTGCCGAGGCCTATTTCAACCGCGCGCTCAGCCTCAATCCGCAGTTCGATCGGGTGGCCTGGGACAATCTCCAGTATCTGGCCGAGCTGAAAAGCGCGGCCCGCCCGCCGCAATGAGCCTGTTGTGACGATGGCCGATGCCGGCCTGCTGCTGATGGCGCTGTCGGTGCTGGCTGCCGCCGGCTTCGATCTGTGGCGCTTCGAGATTCCCGATACGCTCACCGTCACCATCATCGCCGGTGCGGTGCTGTTCGGGCTGGGCACGCCGGGCTTTGATTGGGCCCGACATGCCGCAGCCGGCGGTGCCTTCTTTGCCTTTGGCCTGCTGGCGTTCGCGCGCGGCTGGCTGGGCGGCGGCGACGTGAAGATCATGACCGGCTGCGCCTGCTGGGCCACATTGGGCAATCTGATCGAACAGCAGGTGTTGATCGCACTGGCCGGGGGTGTGCTGGCGCTGGCACTGATGCTGGTGCGCCGTTCGCTGAAGCTGGCCGGCGTGACCGGCGAGGATGCGCCGCGCCTGGTGCGCGTGGGTGCCGATCTGCCTTATGCCGTGGCGATCGCCGGCGGCATGGCCGTGTGGGCCTGGCGCCACCTGCCGCTGGGCTGATCCTGCCCATCAGGTTCGTCACAAAACTGCAAAACAAATGTCATAAAGGCGCAATCATTCCGCGCCCCCGTCATCCTGTCAGGAGGGTCGCAAAGGCCCCCCTTGCCCATGAACATCACCGCTTCGCGTGTCGCCTTCCTCATCAGGGTGACCTTGCTGGTCAGCACGGCAGGATCGGCCGTGCTGGCGCAGCCGACGGCTGATCCCGCCACGCCGGCGTCGACGATTGCCGAACTGCAGCGCCAGATCGATGAGCTGAAGGCCATGGTGGCGGAACTGAAGGCGGCCCAGCAGGCGGCGCCGCTTGCGGATCGTCCGGCTGCCGCTGTGGCGCAGGCCGCCGCAGCGCCAGAGCCTGCACCCCAGGTCGATGCGGCGAAGGCAGGCGCCGAACCCGCGGCCGCTCCCGTCGCTGTTGCCGCAGCCAGCCAGCCCATCGTGCTCACCCAGCCGCGGCGCCGCAGCAAGCCCTGGTATGAAAAGCTCACGCTGCGCGGCTATACCCAGATGCGCCTGAACGAGATCATATCGGGTGATGCCACCGCGCCAGCGGGCATCTCACGGCTGCGTTCGGTGGGGGACAGCGCTCTCAGCGACCGCGGCAACTTCAGCTTCCGCCGCGTTCGCCTGATCCTGCAGGGCGATCTGAACGATCATGTCTCCCTGTATCTGCAGCCTGATTTCGCGACCGCTGTTTCCAACCAGTCGGTGGGGGAGCGCCGCGAGAGTTTCGGCCAGTTGCGTGATGCCTATGTCGATGTCTTCCCCACGGCGGATCACAGCCTGCGGCTGCGGCTGGGCCAGTCCAAGGTGCCGTTCGGGTGGGAGAATCTGCAATCCTCCTCCAGCCGTCTGGCGCTGGACCGTACCGATGCCATCAACAGCGCGGTGCCGGGCGAACGCGATCTGGGGATCGTCCTCTATTACACGCCGGCGCGGGTGCAGCAGATCTGGAACCGGCTGGCGCTGGATGGCCAGAAACTATTCGGCAATTATGGCGCATTCGGGCTGGCGCTCTACAACGGCCAGGGCACCAACCGCACCGAAACCAACAACAACCTGATGACGGTGGTGATGGCCACCTGGCCGTTCGCGCTGGATGGCCTGGGCCTTGATGGCCAGGTGCTGGAAGTGGGCGGCGCGCTGATGCGCAACCGGTTCCAGCCGGAACTGCGCAGCGGCGGCATCAGCCCGGCCAGCTTTGCCGACAATCGCGTCGGCCTGCATGCCATCCTCTATCCGCAGCCGTTCGGCGTGCAGGCGGAATGGAACTGGGGCACCGGCCCCGAATTCGATCCGCTGACCCAGTCCATCCGGGAACGGCCGTTGTCTGGCGGTTACATCCAGGCGATGGCGCGGGTGAAGCGTTCGCCGCTGGGGCCGTTCATGCCGTTCGCGCGCTGGCAGCATTATCGCGGCGGCTGGAAGGCGGCGCTGAACGCACCGCGCCTCGAAACCGACGAGCTTGAGCTGGGCATCGAGTTCCAGCCGATGCCGCCGCTGGAACTGACCTTCACCTATGGCCATGCCAGCCGCCGCGAGGCCGATGAACGGCGCAGTGGCCGGGCTGAAGGTGATGTCGTGCGCGTGCAGGCGCAGTGGAATTACTGACCGCGCGGCGGGCTGCCGTGGCGCCGGCGCCACGTCACCGAAGTGCAACCCTATTGCCATGCCATCGTCATGCCGCCGCAATCGGCCTGTCACGCAGCCCATTTAACGGCGGGCGCTGAACCGCCGGGCGATCAAGCCCGGGGCAACAGGGCCGAACCATGATCCGCACACCTCTCGCGCGCACCGCCGCCGTTCGCGTTGTCCTGCTGGCCAGCGTGGCCGGCACCCCCGCCATGGCGCAGACGCTTGCCGCTGCCGATACCGCCAGCGCCGATGTCGTTGCCGTTGATGATCAGCAGACCATCAACGCCAGTGCCGGTGAGACCACCAGCGAGAGCGGCGAGATTGTTGTTGTCGGCAGCCGGCCGATTGCCGAATCCCTCGCCGCCGCGCTGGCCGTGCAGAAGAACAGCGACAGCCTGGTCAGCGTGCTGGCCGCCGACTCCATCGGCCGCCTGCCCGATCAGAACATCGCGCAGGCCATCAGCCGCCTGCCTGGCCTTTCGGTGCAGCGTGACCAGGGCCAGGCCCGCTTCGTCAACATTCGCGGCGCGCCGCTGCAGTGGACCACGCTGAGCTTTGACGGCATCTATGTGATCAGCCCGGAAGGCCGCGATGCGCGCTTTGACTCGCTGCCGTCGGCCATCGCCGGCCAGGTGATCGTCAACAAGGCGGTGACGGCCGATCTGAACGGCGAAACCATCGCCGGCAACGTCAACATCGTCACGCGTTCGGCCTTTGATTACAAGGGCCTGCACTTCCAGTCCAAGGCTGGCCTGGGCTACAATGATCTTGGCGGCGGCATGGAATATGAAGTCTCCGGCGTGCTGTCGAACCGCTGGGAAACCGGCATCGGCGACATCGGCGTGCTGGTGTCGGGCAGCTTCTACCAGCGCCGCATGGGCACCGACAATTTCGAGATCGACTGGGAAACCGTCAGCCAGGACGGTCGCCCGGTTGGCGCCAGCGACAATCCCGATACGCTGTTCAACGGCGGCAACGGCCCGCAGCGCGTGTGGGCGCGCGAAATCGAGAACAAATTCTATCGCCTTACCCGCCAGAACTGGTCGCTCACCGGCCGGCTCGACTGGGCGCCGGATGCGGACAACAAGCTGTTCGTCTACTCCATCTACTCGATCTTCCTCGACGACGAGCTGCGCGACAATTTCCGTGTCGACGCCGATGATCGCCAGGGCAATGTCCCGTCTGCTGCCTGCACGGGCGGCCCGCCGCAGCTGCCGGCACCCGGCACCACCGGCTATGCCGATGTGTGCACCGGCAACACGCCGCTCAGGGGCACCGTCTATGGCGTCGATTATGACGCCCGCTATCGCCGCAACCAGCCGCGCCAGTCGATCCTGACCAACACGATCGGCGGTGACCACACTCTGTCGGATGCCATCACGCTGCGCTGGCGTGGCAACTACACGCGCTCGGTCGATGCCCGCAACGCGCCCTATGTGATCACCTATCAGTCGCCGGGCTTCGGCTCCGGCGGCTCGGGCGCCGTGAACCGCGTGACGGTGGATTACAACCTCACCGACCCATTCAACAGCCAGGTGGCGCTGTTCCGCACCCTGCGCGATGCCAATGGCGTGCTGTCGCGCGGCGAACCGATTGGCAGCTATCTCACCCTGCCCAACAGCCTGACCAGTATCGAAAGCGTGGACGGCCGCGACGTCACCAACGCCTACACCGCCAAACTGGAGCTGTTCTGGAAGACTGGCCTGTTCGGCGACACGTTGCTGCGCTTTGGCGGCCAGTATGACAACCGGGTGAAGACTGCGCAGGAAACCCGCTTTGCCATCTCGGGCGCCACCGGCACGCCGCTGGCCAACGCCCTGGCCGCGCAGGGGTTGACCAACACGGCCGCCAGGATCCTGTCGAACGAGTTCTATCGCCAGACGCTGCGGCCCGGCTATGGCTTCCAGCTGTTCGACGATGCGCTGGCCACTCGCGTGCTGACCGCGGCGCAGGGCGTGACCAGCTATCAGCCGAACGATGCCAACTTCTACCGCGTCGAGGAAAGCGTGATTTCCGGCTATGCCATGGGCACCACGCGCTTTGATTGGGGCAATATCGTCTATGGTGCCCGCATCGAGTATGTCCGCAACAGCGGCACCGCCTTCGTCTTCATCAACGATGATCCGCCGGTGCTGACCACGGTGGACACCAGCACCACGCTGGTGTTCCCCAGCGCGCACCTGAACTGGAACGTGTCGAACGAGCACAAGCTGCGGCTGGGCTTCACCACCGGCGCGGCCCGGCCCGATTACACCGTCGCCAACCCCAGCTTCGAGATCAACGATGGCGACGAAGCCATCTCGGGCGGCAACCCGTTCGCCGTGCCGGAACGCGCCAAGGGCGTTGATCTTTATTGGGAATGGTATGGCCGCAATGGCGGCTTCGCCAGCGTTGGCGTGTTCTACAAGGATGTCAGCCGCGCCCTGTTCAGCGCCAGCCGCCAGTTTGGCGACACCCGCTTCGACACCGCCGGCCTGCCGCGCAGCCAGTATGACTACAGCACCACGGTGAACGGCGGTGACGGCTATATCTGGGGCGCAGAAGCCGCGCTGCAGTTGCAGGTCGACAATTTCGGCGGCGACCACGGCTTCCTTGGCGGCTTCGGCATCATCGCCAACGTGACGTACAACAAGAGCCAGGTGACGACGCCCGATGGTCGCCGCATCACCTTCCCGGGCACGTCGCGCTGGGTCTACAACGTCGGGCCGTACTTCGAAAAATATGGCGTGTCGGCACGCGTGGTCTATCAGAAGCGCACCGAATGGCTGTCGGAACTGGGTGATGGCAGCACAGGTGGTGACCTGTTCTGGGACACCGATGGCGAACTGGATGCCTCCATCCGCTTTTCGGTGACGCCGAACTTCGAAATCTATGCCGAAGGCGGCAACCTGCTGAACGGCCCCGGCCGCCGCTATGCCGGCACCAAGGCCCGCACGCTGGAGTTCGAGAAGTTCGGCCGCCGCTTCCAGGCCGGCGCCCGCGTCACCTTCTGATGCAGGAACAGCGGACCATGCGCCTGATCACCCTCATCGCATGGTCCGCCCTGCTTGCCGCGCCCGCCGTCGCCCATGGCGATCATGGCGGGCTGGCCGAACGCTATCGGAACAAGCCCACAGCGGGCGCACTGCCGGCCAGGGGCCGGCAGTGGCTGGCGGGCGATCATCACATCCATTCCGAATATAGCGCCGATTACGAAGCCGATCCCGCCAGCCCGCAAACGGCGCCAATCCCGCTGCTGGGCAAGGATGGGCGCTATGCGATTGCGAAGAACGCCGAAATGGCGCGGCAGTTCGGCCTGCGCTGGATGGTCAGCACCGATCATGGCGGGCCGAACCATTCGAAGCTGAATTACGAACAGGCCTGGCCTGCGGTGCAGCAGGCCCGCGCCGCCGTGCCCGAAATGCTGATCTTCTATGGCATGGAGTTCGATACGCCGGCGGGCGATCACAGCAGCCTGATCATCCCCTTCACCGGCGATGAGCGCGAACAGCTGCGGGCCATCGAGGCGGGCTTTTCCAAGCGGGAACCCTGGCCGCGCAACCCGGCGTGGGACAGCGAAGGCCGCATGATCGACGCGCTGAAACTGATGCGCGACCAGAAGGCGCCGCCGGTGCTGATCGCCAATCACCCCAGCCGGTCTGCCACGGCACCGTTCGGGTGGGGCCAATATGCGCCGGCGGAATTTCGCAACTGGAACGATACTGCGCCGCGCGTGGCCATCGGCATGGAAGGCGCACCGGGCCACCAGGCCAGCGGGCTGAAGCCGGGCGGCAGCCGCGGCGGTTACCGCAATGCGCCCACGCTGGGCGGGTTTGACCAGATGACGGCGACGCTGGGCGGTTTCTGGGATTCGATGCTGGCGGAAGGGCGGCAGTGGTTCATAACCGCCACATCCGACAGCCATGCCAACTGGCGCGACGGCGGCAATGATTTCTGGCCGGGCGAATACAGCAAGACCTATGTGCAGGCGCAGGCCAATCATGCCGACATCATCGATGGCCTGCGGTCGGGCCGCATCTTCGTGACCACCGGCGATCTTGTGTCCGAGGTGGAGGTGATCGCCAGCAGCGGTGGCCGCAAGGCGGGCATCGGCGGCACGCTGAAGGCAAGGCCGGGCCGGCAGGTGGACGTGACCATCCGCGTGCGCGATCCCGCCACACCGAACGCGGCCGGCCGCACGCCGAGTGTGGCGCGCATCGATCTGATCACCGGGCCGATCACCGGCCCGACGGCCAACCGCAACACCGATCGTGCGCCCGGCACAGCCGTGGCGCGGCGCTTCACCGCCAGCGACTGGCGGCGGGACGGCGAAATGCTCACCATGACGCACCGCGTGGTGGTGGACGGCCCCATCTATCTGCGCGTGCGCGGCACCAGCACCAATGAACTGGAACCCGATCCCGACCCCAAGGGCGAAAATCCGTGGGATGATCTGTGGTTCTATGCCAACCCGATCTTCATCCGCGTCAAATGAAGGCTGTTTCCATGCGCCTGCCGGCCCTGTTTCCTGCTGTTGCGCTGGCCGCCTGTGCGCCGCCGGCCGTGGCGCCCTGGGTGAAGACGGCCAGCGTGACGGCGGAGGCCGAAACGGTGGCAGTGAAGAACAGCGACGATGCCGCCGATGATCCGGCGATCTGGCGCAACGCCGCCAACCCTGCCGCCAGCCTCATCGTGGGCACCGACAAGCAGGCCGGGCTTTATGTTCATGGCCTTGATGGCCGGGTGCGGCACTTCCTTGATGCCGGGCGGGTGAACAATGTCGATCTGGCGGAAACGCCGGCGGGCGTGATCGTGGCCGCCAGCGATCGCAGCGACAACGACAACGCCCACATCGCCCTGTTCCGGCTCGACACGGCAAGCGCGCGGCTGCTGCCGCTGGGCCGCGTGCCGGCCGGCACTGGCGAGGCCTATGGCCTGTGCCTGTGGGCAACGCCCGGCGGCAATGGACCGGGCGCTCTGACTGCCTTCATCATCATCAAGGATGGCACGATCCGGCAGGTGGAACTGGACGCGAGACAGGCCAGCGGGCGCATCGTGCGCACCCTGAAGCTGGCCACCCAATCGGAAGGGTGTGTGGTCGATGCCCGCACGGCCCGGCTGTATGTGGCAGAGGAAGATGCGGGCATCTGGCGCTTCGATGCCCGGCCTTCTGGCAGCACCATGCCGGTGAAGATCGCCGGCATCGACAGGGCGCGGTTGTTCGATGATGTCGAAGGGCTGGCGATCGCGGCCGAAGGGGCCGGCCATGGCGGCTATCTCGTCGCCTCCAGCCAGGGCGACAATGCCTATGCCGTGTGGCGGCTTTCGGATGAACGCTACATGGGCCGGTTCCGCATTGGCGCCGGCGCGGTGGGGGCAACGGAGGAAACCGACGGCATCGAAGTGATGACCGGCGATTTCGGCCCGGCCTTCCCGGATGGCCTGATGGTGGTGCAGGATGGCGACAACCAGCCGGCGCAGAACTTCAAGCTGGTGCGCTGGGGCAGGGTGAAGAAGGCGCTCGACCTGCCCTGATTGCGCGGATTGACCGGCCGCTCCCCATGCGCCACGCTGCGCCGGAAAATCGGGGAGAGGCAGGCACATGCCACTGTTGGAAGGCTATCAGCGCTTCACCTTCACGCGTGGCCAGTTCGGCCATGAGCGCGTTTTGACGGCGACGATCACCGGCAACAACCCGGTGAACGGCGTTGATGAACAGATGCACCACGAACTGGCGCGGGTGTTCACCGATCTGCAGCAGGATCGGGACAGTGACATCATCGTGCTGACCGGCGCCGGCCGCGCCTTCTGCGCCGGCGGCGATTTCGACTGGTTCGAAGAGCAGATCGCCAACCCCAACCAGTTCCGCGACATCGGCTGGGATGCCAAGCGCATCGTCACCAGCCTGCTCGACATCGAAAAGCCGGTGATCTGCCGCATGAACGGCGCGGCGGCCGGCCTGGGCGCCACCATCGCGCTGCTGTGCGACATCATCATTGCCGATGAAAACGCCGTGATCGGCGATCCGCACGTGAAGGTGGGGTTGGTGGCCGGCGATGGCGGCGCGGTGATCTGGCCGCAGCTGATCGGCTATGCCCGGGCCAAGGAATTCTTGATGACCGGCGATCTCATCAAGGCGCCGCGCGCCGAGGCGATGGGGCTGATCAACCATGCCGTCCCCACCGATCAACTGGATGCCAAAGTGGCCGAACTGGTCGCCAAGCTTATGGGCAATCCCAAATATGCGGTGCGCTGGTCCAAGGTGGTGGCCAATCAGCCGCTGCGCGTGCTGGCGCAGCAGTTGATGGACGCGTCCATCCCCTATGAAACGCTGTCCAACCTGGCGGCAGACCGGGCCGAGGCGGTGCGTGCCTTCCGCGAGCGCCGGCCACCCAAACTGACGGGTGAGTGATGGCCCCGCCGTTGCCGCCCGTGACCTTCACCGACGAGCCTGACCACATTGGGCAGCTGCGCGATACCATCCGGCGCTTCGTCGCAACCCACGCTCCGCGCGAGGCCCGCATCCAGTGGGACCGCGATCACCGCTGGCCGCGCGATGTCTATGCCGAATTGAACAAGCTGGGGCTGACGGCGCTGACGGTACCGGAGGCGCATGGCGGCGCCGGGCAGGATCTGGTGGCGGCGATCGCGGTGATCGAGGAACTGGCCGCCGTGGGCCCGTGCCTGGCCGGGCCCTATATCCACACCGCCTTTTATGGCGGCATGAACCTTTCGGAAAACGGCAGCGCCGAACAGAAGGCGCGCTTCCTGCCCGCGCTGGCGCGCGGCGAACTGTTCTTCGCCTATGGGCTTTCGGAACCCGATGTGGGCGGCGATCTGGCCAACGTTGCCACTCGCGCGCGCCTTGACGGCGACGAGGTGGTGATCGATGGCGCCAAGCGCTGGTGCACGGGCGCGGACTGGTGCCATTACATTTACGCCCTTGTGCGCTCCGGCCCGGCTGAAGACCGGTATCGCAACCTGTCGTTCGTGCTGATTCCCACCGATGCGCCCGGTGTGCGCATGCAGGACATTCACCACGCCAACCTGCGCTATACCGCCAGCCAGGACGTGTATTTCGATGGCGCGCGGGTGCCGGCCAGCAACATCGTGGGCGGCCCCGAGATGTGGAACCAGGGCTGGAAATTGCTGGCCGGGCGCGCGCTCGACGTGGAGAAGCTGGAGATCACCGCCGTGGCCTTCGGCATCGCCCGCGCCGCGCTTGATGAAGCGTGGGATTATGCGCAGAGCCGCGTGCAGTTCGGCAAGGCCATCAGCCAGCACCAGGCGGTGCGCCACAAGCTGGTGACGGCGCGCACCAAACTGCAGGCGGCGCGGCACATGCTGTATCATGCCGCCTGGCTGGCCAACGAGGGCCGGCCGTGCAGCGCCGAAACCAGCATGGCCAAGCTGTTCGTGGCCGACACGGGCGTGGAGATCGCGCTGGCCTGCCAGCAGGTGATGGGCGCCTATGCCCTGTCGGACGCGTTCGACATGGAACGCCACGTGCGTGATCTGCTGGGCATGCCGATCGTCGGCGGGTCATCGGACATGCAGAAGAACAATCTCGCCAGCCTGTGGAAGCTGTGATGGCGGTGCCGGCTGCCCTGCTCGAGACCATTGCCGCCCGGGCCGCCGATACCGAACGCCAGCGCCGGCTGCCGGCCGATCTGGCGGGCGAACTGGCCGAGGCCGGCTGCTTCCGGATGCTGGTGCCCAGGGCGCTGGGCGGGGCGGAGGTGGACGTGGCGACGCTGTTTGCCACGCTGGAGCAGTTGGGCCGCGCCGATGCCGCCACCGGCTGGTGCGTGATGATCGGTGGCACCACCGCGCTGATCTCCGCCTGGCTGCCGGACGCGCATGCCCGCGAAATCTGGTCCGATCCGAATGTGATCACCGGGGGTGTGTTCGCGCCGATGGGGCGGGCGGTTGCGGACGGCGATGATTATGTCGTGTCCGGCCGCTGGGCCTGGGCATCTGGCAGCGCCAATTGCCGCTGGCTGCTGGGCGGCGCGGTGATCATGGATGGTGGCGAGATGCGGCGGCTGCCATCGGGGGCGCCCGATCATCGCATGATGGTGATGCCGCGTGCCGATGTGGAATTGATCGACACGTGGGATGCGCTGGGGATGCGCGGCACTGGTTCGGGCGATATGGCGGCCACCAATGTGCGCGTGCCGCAGGGCCGCAGCGTGTCGTTCATCACCGATTCGCCGCACCATGAAGGCCCGCTGTATCGTTTTGCCCCGTTCGGCCTGCTGGCGCTGGGCATCGCGGCGGTCGCCAGCGGCAATGCGCTGGGCGCGCTGGATGATCTGAAGGCGCTGGCGACCGCCAAGAAGGCGCAAGGGTCAAGCCGCACGCTGGCCGAACGCGGCGTGGTGCAGGCGGAATTTGCCATGGCGCAGGCCGATCTGGAGGCCGCGCGCGCGCTGGTCCACGCCGAAATCGCCGCAGCGTGGGATCGCGTCGTGGCCGGCGATGCGCTGGCTCTGCCCGAACGCGCGCGACTGCGGCTGGCGGCCACGCGCCTCACGCAGGTCGCGGCACGGGTGACGGCCAAGATGCACGAACTGGCCGGCGGCACGTCGGTTTATGCCAGCCATCCGCTGAACCGCCGTTTCCGCGACGCGCACGTGGCAACCCAGCATGTGATGGTCGCGCCGCCCACACTGGAACTGGCGGGGCGCGTGCTGCTTG
>Ga0209278_1000554_pt1 | contig 27647 bp, 26 predicted proteins | sample JI81BgreenDNA_FD_187504 | JGI IMG/M metagenome (GOLD analysis project Ga0209278, IMG submission 187504) | Wastewater effluent complex algal communities from Wisconsin, to seasonally profile nutrient transformation and Carbon sequestration -... | ecosystem: Engineered > WWTP > Effluent > Algae...
GTGACCACGATGAGCCGGCTGCGCGCAAACGCCGGGTGCGAGCGCAGGCCCATGATCAGCGTGGCGCCGTCGATGCCCGGCAGCAGGATGTCGACCAGCAGCACCTCGGGCTCGAGCTTGCCGGCCATGGCCAGCCCGGCGATGCCGTCGTCGGCCAGGTGCAGCTCCACCTGCGGGAAGCGCGCCTTGAGCAGCAGGCTCACGAGCGTCTGGAAGTGGCGCGAGTCCTCGATGAGCAGCACGCGCGGGCCGTGTCGCGGCCCGGGCGCAGCGGCCACCGGGGCGGCGCCCACGGGCGCCAGCGGCGGGCCCAGCGGCACCGGGCGCGAGATGCCGGCCTGGCGCTCGGCCACCCAGCGGTCCACCGACTCGCGGCGGATGCGGCGGTGGCCGCCAGGGGTCTTCCAGGCCTCGAGCTCGCCTCGGTCGACCATCAGCTGCACCGAGCGGACGGCCAGCCCGAGCCGGCGAGCCACCTCCACGGTCGTGCAGTCGTCGCTGTCGGGCAGCGGGGCAGGGGCGATCATCGTGCGATTCTGCCGGTTGAGACTGTGTCTTAGCAAATCGGCCGAAATGAAACTATCAAAACTAGCATAATGGACGCACAGCAGCCAGGAGCCGCGCCATGCACAAGATCCTCATCGTCGAAGACCACGCCGACATCCGCCGCCTCATCCGCATGACGCTGGAGTTCGAGCCCGTGGAGATCCACGAGGCGCCGGACGCCATCGTCGGCCTCGAGGCGGCCCGGGCACTGCGGCCCGACCTCGTGCTGCTCGACGTGATGATGCCCGGCGGCATGGACGGCCTCGAGCTCTGCCGCGCCCTGCGCGCCGACCCCGCGCTGGCCGAGGTGCCGGTGGTGGTGCTGTCGGCCCGCGGCCAGGCCAGCGACCGCCAGGCCGCGATGGACGCCGGCGCCAACGCCTACCTCGTGAAGCCCTTCAGCCCCATGCAGCTGCTCGACCTGACGGGCGCGCTGCTGGGCATCGGCGCCTGATCGGGCCCGTCCCCGCCGCGCCGCCATCACCTGCTCCCTCAAGAAGACCGCGATGAACACCGCCCCGATGCCCCTGCCGTCGCACCCGCCGCTGCCGCCCGCTGCCCTGGGCATGGCCGCGCCGCCGGCCGACCACTGCTTCAGCGACGACGCCGGCGCCCAGATGGAGCGCCTGGTGGCCGACTTCGGCCGCATGTACCGCGAGCGCAACGAGGCGCTGCGCGAGGTGGCCCAGGCGCACCACGAAGCGCTGCTGCGGCTGTCGCGTGCGGCCGAGTTCCGCGACGACGACACCGGCGTGCACATTGTGCGCATCGGCTTCCTGGCCTGGGCGCTGGCGCTGCGTCTGGGCCGGCCCTCGGCCTGGGCGCTGCTGCTTCGCCAGGCCGCGCCCATGCACGACGTGGGCAAGATCGGCATCTCCGACGCCGTGCTCAAGAAACCCGGGCCCTTCACGGCCGAGGAGCGCGCCGAGATGAACCGCCACGTGAACATCGGCGCCGAGATCCTGGGCCGCTCGCGCATCCCGCTGTTCCAGCTGGCGGCCGAGGTGGCGCTCACGCACCACGAACGCTGGGACGGCAGCGGCTACCCCCGGGGCCTGGCCGGCGAGGACATCCCGCTGTCGGGCCGCATCGTGGCCGTGGTCGACTTCTTCGACGCGCTGACCATGGACCGCTGCTACCGCCCGGCCATGACCGACGCCGAGGCGCTGCGCATGCTCGGGGCCGAGCGGGGCCGCGCCTTCGATCCGCGTGTCGTCGACACCTTCCTGGCGCACCACGAGGACCTGATCCTGCTGCGCGACGCCATCAACCGCCAGGGCCCGAGCTTCGACGACCTGTCGGCCGACGCGCCGTTCTGACGCCCATGCTGCCGCGCGCCCTGCCACACTTACCCCAGAGAGCCGTCATGCCCATCCCGTCCCTCCTGCCCCCGAGCGCCCGCCGCCTGCGCGCGGCCCTGGCGGCCACCGTGCTCGGCGCCCTGGCCACGCTGGCCGCGGCGCTGCCGGCGCAGGCCCAGGCCGGCCCGGTGCTCGACCGCGTGCGCGCCGCCGGCACCGTGCGCGTGTGCGTGTGGCCCGACTACTACGGCGTGAGCCTGCGCAACCCGCGCACGCAGCAGCTGGTGGGCATCGACATCGACCTCTCGCAGGAGTTCGCGCGCGACCTGAAGCTGCAGCTGCAGCACGTGGACTCCTCGTTCGCCACGCTGGTGGCCGACCTGAAGGGTGATCGCTGCGACGTCGCCATGTTCGCCATCGCCATGCTGCCGCAGCGCATGGAGCGACTGCGCTTCACGCGGCCCTACCTGCAGAGCGACATCTATGCCATCACGACCAAGGGCAACCGCGTCGTGCAGCGCTGGGAAGACATCGACCAGCCCGGCGTGGCCGTGGCCGTGCAGGCCGGCACCTTCATGGAGCCCGTGATGGCCGGCGCGCTGAGGAACGCCCGCCTCGTGCGCGTGAGCCCACCGGCCACGCGCGAGCGCGAGCTCGAGGCCGGCCGGGTCGACGTCTTCATGACCGACTACCCCTACAGCCGCCGCCTGCTCGACAACGCCGACTGGGCGACGCTGATCGCACCGCCCAAGCCCTTCCACGTGCTGCCCTACGCCTACGCCGTGAAGCCGGGTGATGCAGCCTGGCTGGCGCAGGTCGACGAGTTCGTGGCGCGCATCCAGCGCGACGGCCGCCTGGAGGCCGCGGCGCGCCGCCACGGGCTGCTGCCCATCGTGCGCCTGCCGTGATGCCCGGCGAGGCCCGCCACGCCCCGCGCCTGACGCCCCACCGCGTGGTGGTGCTGGCCGGCGGCCTGGTGGGCCTGCTGATGGCGCTGGCGCTGGCGGCGCTGGCCTGGTCGGAGCACCAGGCCAACGACGAGCGCGCCCGCGCCCAGACCGAGCTCATGGCGCGGGTGTTCGCCGACCACGCCACACGCAACATCGATGCCACCGCGCTGGCCCTGGCCACGGTGGACGAGCTGCTGGTGCGCGGCCTCGAGCCCAGCGCGCCCGAGCTGCAGGGCGCGCTGCGTCAGACGCTGGTGAACCTGCCCTTCCTGCGCGGCGTGGGCGTGCTCGATGGCCAGGGCCTGGTGCTGGCCGCGGCCGATCCTGCCGACCGCGGCATCGTCGTCGACCTGGCCAGCCTGGGCAGGCTGCCACCCCCCGGCCGCACGGCGGTGGGCACCTACGTGGCCGCGCGGCGCCTGGGTGATCTCAACCCCAGCACGGCGCGCATCGTGGCGCCCGGCGTGGGTTTCCTGCCCGTGCTCGCGACGACGCGCCTGAGCGACGGCCGTGAGCTGGTGCTGGTGGCGCAGGTCAACCTCGACGCCTTCAGCAACTTCCAGCTCGTGACGATGGACGACGAGCGCATGGCCTCGGCCCTGTTGGGCTACGACGGCCGGCTGTTGGCGGCCACGCCCTCGGTGCGGCACGAACCGGGGGCCTCGCTGGCCGCGCTGCCCCCGTTTGCGAGCTTCCTGCCGCAGCGCGAACACGGCAGCTGGTGGGGCACGGGCCTGCGCGAAGGGGTGCAGATCGCCTCGTTCCGCGTCTCGCGCAACTGGCCGCTGGCGGTGCTGGTGGAGTTCGACGAGGCAGCGGCGCACGCGCAATGGTGGCGCGACAGCCGCGGCCGCCTGGCGGTGGGCGCGGGCGTGCTGGTGGCCACCTTCGTGATGACGCTGCTGGCTGCGCGCAGCCTTCGCGCGCGCGCGGCCACGCAGGCGCGCGTGGCCGCGCGCGAGCGCGAGATGGGTGTCACGCTGGCGGGCCTGCAGGAGGTGGTGTTCCGCTGCGACAGCGAGGGCCGCATCAGCTTCGTCAACCCGGCCTGGGTGCGCCTGACAGGCCGCGAGGTCGGGGCGTGGCTGGGGGAGCCCTTCGTCGACGCCGTGGCCTCGGGCGACCGCATCGCCGCCCGCCGGCTGCTGGCGCCCGTGCCGGCCGACGGCCGGCCGCGCACCGCCGCGCTGGGCCTGAAAGCGGCCGACGGCCGCACGCTGCAGCACGAGTGCGTGGTGACGCCGCTGCCGCTGGGCGCGGGCTTCGTGGGCAGCGCGGTCGACGTCACCGAACGGCTGGAGGCCCGCCGCACGCTGCAGTCACAGCTCGCGTTCAGCGAGATGCTGCTCGAGAGCAGCCCGCTGCCGATGTCGGTGGTGGGGCGCGACCGCCGCTACCGCATCGTCAACCGCGCCTGGGAGGCCTTCAGCGGCCGCCGCCGCGAAGACGCGCTGGGCGGTCCCGTGGGCGCCCACCTTTCGCCCGAGGAGCGGCGGGTGCACGAGCAGCAGGACGAGCGGGTCTACACCTCCGGCGAGCCGCTGCGCTACGAGGCGCGGGTGCCGCACGCCGACGGCTCGCTGCGCGACGTGGTGATCGAGAAGCGCGCGCTGCCCGGGGCCGATGGCGGCGAGCCGGGCGGCATCCTGGCCGTGATCATCGACGTCACCGAGTTCCGCGCCGCCGAGCGCGCCACGCGCGATGCGCGCGACGCGGCCGAGGACGCCTCGCGCGCCAAGAGCGAGTTCATCGCCAACATCAGCCACGAGCTGCGCACGCCGCTGCAGAGCATCATCGGCTTCTCCGAGCTGGGCCTGCGGCGGGCGGGCGAGCAGGCGCGGCTGGGCGCCATGTTCGGCGACATCCACGCCTCGGGCCAGCGCATGCTGGCGCTGGTGAACGACCTGCTGGATGTGGCGCGCATCGAAAGCAGCGCCGGCACGCTGCACCTGGAGCGCGGCGACCTCCGCACCCCCGTGCGCGAGGTGCTGCGCGAGCTCCAGCCGCTGGCCAGCAAGCGTGGCGTGGTGCTGGACGACGCACTGCCCGACGCGCCCATGCTGGCCAAGCTCGACCCGCTGCGGTTCGGCCAGGTGGTGCGCAACGTGCTGGCCAATGCCCTGCGCTTCTCTCCTGAAGGCGGGCGCATCGAGATCGAGGCCGACGTCACCGGGGCCGGCGAGTGGCGCCTGAGCATTGCCGACCGCGGCCCCGGCATCCCCGACGGCGAGCACGAGGCCATCTTCGAGGCCTTCGTGCAGAGCAGCCGCACCAAGGACGGCTCGGGCGGCACGGGCCTGGGCCTGGCCATCAGCCGCACCATCATGCAGGCGCACGGCGGGCGCATCACGGCGCGCAGCCGCGAGGGCGGGGGCTCGGTGTTCGACATCGTGCTGCCCGCGCGCAGCGGCGACACGATGCCGGCCCCGCTGGCCTGAGCGCGCACCCGCCGAGCAAGAAGAAAAAAGCCGCCGGCCCGGGCAGGGCGGCGGCTTCGGCGCCGGGGCGCGAGGCCCGGCCTTACTTCTTGCGCAGCTTCTGGATCGCCGCCAGCTGCGCGGCCATGGTGGCGAACTCGCTGGTGGCGGCAGCCAGGTCGATGTCGCTCTTGGCGTTTTTCATCGCCTCTTCGGCCTGCTTCTTGGCCTCGAGCGCCTTGGCCTCGTCGAGGTCGTGGCCGCGGATGGCGGTATCGGCGAGCACGGTCACGACGCCTGGCTGCACCTCGAGGATGCCGCCGGCGACGAACACGAACTCTTCCTCGCCGTTGTCGGCGCGCTCGATGCGCACGGCACCGGGCTTGATGCGCGTGATCAGCGGCGTGTGGCGCGGCAGGATGCCGAGCTCGCCGTTTTCGCCCGGCAGGGCAACGAACTTGGCCTCGCCGCTGAAGATGCTCTCTTCAGCCGAGACCACGTCCACGTGCAGGGTCGTGGCCATGTCGGCTCCTTAGTTGATCTTCTTGGCCTTCTCGAAGGCCTCGTCGATGGTGCCGACCATGTAGAAGGCCTGCTCGGGCAGGTGGTCGCACTCGCCGGCCACGATCATCTTGAAGCCGCGGATGGTTTCCTTCAGCGGCACGTACTTGCCGGGCGAGCCGGTGAACACCTCGGCCACGTGGAAGGGCTGGCTCAGGAAGCGCTGGATCTTGCGGGCGCGGGCCACGGCCAGCTTGTCTTCCGGGCTCAGTTCGTCCATGCCCAGGATGGCGATGATGTCGCGCAGTTCCTTGTAGCGCTGCAGGGTGGCCTGCACGGCGCGCGTGGTGCTGTAGTGCTCCTCGCCGACGACGTTGGGGTCGATCTGGCGCGAGGTGCTGTCCAGCGGGTCCACGGCGGGGTAGATGCCCAGCGCGGCGATGTCGCGCGACAGCACCACGGTGGCGTCCAGGTGGGCGAAGGTCGTGGCGGGCGAGGGGTCGGTCAGGTCGTCCGCGGGCACGTACACGGCCTGGATCGAGGTGATCGAACCCACCTTGGTGGAGGTGATGCGCTCCTGCAGGCGGCCCATCTCCTCGGCCAGCGTCGGCTGGTAGCCCACGGCGGAGGGCATGCGGCCCAGCAGCGCGGACACTTCCGTGCCGGCCAGCGTGTAGCGGTAGATGTTGTCCACGAAGAACAGCACGTCGCGGCCTTCGTCGCGGAACGACTCGGCGATCGTCAGGCCCGTCAGCGCCACGCGCAGGCGGTTGCCCGGCGGCTCGTTCATCTGGCCGTAGACCATGGCCACCTTGGACTCGGACAGGTTCTCCTGCACGACGACCTTGGAGTCCGACATCTCGTGGTAGAAGTCGTTGCCCTCGCGGGTGCGCTCACCCACGCCGGCGAACACCGACAGGCCCGAGTGCGCCTTGGCGATGTTGTTGATGAGCTCCATCATGTTCACGGTCTTGCCGACGCCGGCGCCGCCGAACAGGCCCACCTTGCCGCCCTTGGCGAATGGGCAGATCAGGTCGATCACCTTGATGCCGGTTTCCAGCAGCTCTTGCGACGGAGACAGCTCGTCGTAGGCCGGGGCCTTGCGGTGGATCGAGGCGGTGAGCTCCTGGCTCACGGGGCCGCGCTCGTCGATGGGGTTGCCCAGCACGTCCATGATGCGGCCCAGCGTGGCCTTGCCCACGGGCACGGTGATGGGCGCGCCGGTGTTGGTGACCATGACGCCGCGCTTGAGGCCGTCGGACGAGCCCAGCGCGATGGTGCGCACGACGCCGTCGCCGAGCTGCTGCTGCACCTCGAGCGTCAGGGCGCTGCCTTCCATCTTGAGCGCGTCATACACACGCGGCATCTGGTTGCGGGGGAACTCGACGTCGACCACGGCGCCGATGCACTGGACGATCTTTCCTTGCGACATTTGCTGTGTCCTTCTGAATCGAAATAGCGTGGCGGAACGTCAGCCCGAGATGGCGGCCGCGCCGCCCACGATCTCGGACAGTTCCTTGGTGATGGCGGCCTGGCGCGTCTTGTTGTAGATGAGCTTGAGCTCACCGATCAGCGTGCCGGCGTTGTCGGTGGCGGCCTTCATGGCCACCATGCGCGCGCTCTGCTCGCTGGCCATGTTCTCGGCCACCGCCTGGTAGACCAGGGCCTCGATGTAGCGCGTGAGCAGGTCGTCGATGACGGTCGGCGCGTCCGGCTCGTAGATGTAGTCCCAGCCGTACTGCTTCTTCTCGGCGGCGGTCTGCTCCAGGCGCGAGGCCGACAGCGGCAGCAGCGGCTCGACCATCGGCTCCTGCTTCATCGTGTTGATGAACTTCGTGTAGCAGAGGTAGACGGCGTCGAGCTTGCCCTCGACGAAGGCGTCGAGCATCACCTTCACCGGGCCGATGAGCTTTTCCAGCTGCGGGGCGTCGCCCAGCTGCGTGGCGTGGCTCACCACCGTGGCGCCGATGCGGTTGAGGAAGCCGAAGCCCTTGTTGCCGATGGCCACCGTGTGGATGGTGGCGCCGGTGGACTGGACGTCCTTCATCTTCGTCGTCACCGCGCGCAACACGTTGGTGTTGAGGCCGCCGCAGAGGCCCTTGTCGGTGGTGACGACGATGAAGCCGACCGCCTTGGGCTTGTCGGTGCTGCGCAGGAACGGGCTCTTGTACTCGGGGTTGGCTTCCGAGAGGTGCGCCGTGATGTTGCGGATCTTGTCGGCGTAAGGCCGCGCCGAGCGCATGCGCTCCTGCGCCTTGCGCATCTTGCTGGCGGCGACCATTTCCATGGCCTTGGTGATCTTCTTGGTGTTCTCCACCGATTTGATCTTGCCGCGAATCTCTTTACCGACCGCCATGGCCGTGCTCCTTGGCTAGAAGGCCGTCAGGCGAAGCTCTTCTTGAACGCCGCGATGGCGCCGGCCAGCTCTTCTTCAGCCGCCTTGTCCATCGCCTTGTCGTTCTCGAGCTTGGCCAGCAGCGCGGCGTGGCTCGCCTTCAGGTGCTGGTGCAGGCCGCTTTCGAACGCGAGCACCTTCTTGACGTCGATGTCGTCGAGGTAGCCCTTGTTCACGGAGTACAGCGTGGCGGCCATCAGGCTGATGGGCAGCGGGCTGTACTGCGCCTGCTTGAGCAGCTCGGTCACGCGGGCACCGCGGTCCAGCTGCTTGCGCGTGGCGGCGTCGAGGTCGGAGGCGAACTGCGCAAACGCGGCCAGTTCGCGGTACTGGGCCAGGTCGGTACGGATGCCGCCCGACAGGCTCTTGATCAGCTTGGTCTGCGCCGCACCACCCACCCGCGACACCGAGATACCGGCGTTGATGGCCGGGCGGATGCCGGCGTTGAACAGGCTGGTCTCCAGGAAGATCTGGCCGTCGGTGATCGAGATCACGTTGGTCGGCACGAAGGCGGACACGTCACCGGCCTGCGTCTCGATGATCGGCAGCGCCGTCAGCGAGCCGGTCTTGCCCTTGACCTCGCCCTTGGTGAAGGCCTCGACGTAGTCGGCATTCACGCGCGCGGCACGCTCCAGCAGGCGGCTGTGGAGATAGAACACGTCGCCGGGGTAGGCTTCGCGGCCCGGCGGGCGGCGCAGCAGCAGCGACACCTGGCGGTAGGCCACGGCCTGCTTGGACAGGTCGTCGTAGATGATCAGCGCGTCTTGCCCGCGGTCGCGGAAGTACTCGCCCATCGTGCAGCCCGAGTAGGCCGACACGTACTGCATCGCGGCGGATTCAGAAGCCGAGGCGGCCACGACGATGGTGTAGTCCATCGCGCCGGCCTGCTCCAGCGAGCGCACCACGTTCTTGATCGACGAAGCCTTCTGGCCGATCGCGACGTAGACGCAGGTCATGTTCTGACCCTTCTGGTTGATGATCGTGTCGATCGCCACGGCCGTCTTGCCGGTCTGGCGGTCGCCGATGATCAGCTCGCGCTGGCCACGGCCCACGGGCACCATCGAGTCGATGGACTTCAGGCCGGTCTGCACGGGCTGGTCCACGCTCTTGCGCGCGATCACGCCCGGGGCGACCTTCTCGATCACGTCCGTCATCTTGGCGTTGATCGGGCCCTTGCCGTCGATGGGCTGGCCCAGCGCGTTGACGACGCGGCCGATGAGCTCGGGGCCCACGGGCACTTCAAGGATGCGGCCCGTGCACTTGACGGTGTCGCCTTCCGAGATGTGCTCGTACTCGCCCAGGATCACCGCGCCGACGCTGTCGCGCTCGAGGTTCAGCGCGAGGCCGTAGGTGGCCTGGCCGCTGGCGGTGGGCGGGAACTCCAGCATCTCGCCGGCCATCACGTCCGACAGGCCGTGCACGCGCACGATGCCGTCGGTGACGGAGACCACCGTGCCCTGGTTCTTGATGTCCGCGCTGGCCGACAGGCCCTCGATGCGGCTCTTGATCAGCTCGGAGATTTCTGCGGGATTCAGGTTCATGGGGTTCTCCTTGGCGTCACGCGGCGAGCGTGAGCTTCATCTGTTCGAGGCGGGCCTTGACCGAGGTGTCCAGCACCTCGTCGCCCACGGTCACGCGGATGCCGCCGATCAGCTCGGGGACGATCTCCACGTGCGCATTCAGGCGCCGACCGAAGCGCTTCTCGAGCGCGGCCAGCACCTCACCCAGCTGGGCGGCGTCGATCGGGAAGGCGCTTTCCACCAGCGCGTCGGACACGCCGCTGTCGGCGTTGACCAGCGTGGCGAACTGCGACGCGATCTCGGGCAGCGCCGCGAGGCGGCCGTTCTCGAGCACCGCACGCAGCAGGTTGCCGGCCTTGGGCGACAACGACACGCCCTTCTGCAGGGCGACGCCGGCGACGACGTCGAAGACCTGGTCCGACGACACCTTGGGGTTGTCGGCGAACTGCTTCAGCACCGGGTCGGCGGCCATCGCGGCGAGCGCGGCGACCTCGTTCTTGAGCGCGGCGGCATCCCCGCCGGCGGCCTTGAACAGGGCTTCGGCGTAGGGCCGTGCGAGGGTGGCGATCTCGGCCATCGTGGCGCCCTTTACAGCTCGGTCTTCAGGCGCGAGAGCAGCTCGGCGTGCACGCCGGCGTTCACCTCGCGCTTGAGGATGGCCTCGGCACCCTTGACGGCCAGGCCGGCAACCTGGTCGCGCAGCACCTCGCGGGCCTTCACCGACTCCTGCTCGGCCTCGGCGCGGGCGGCGGCGATGATCTTGGCGGCTTCTTCCGAAGCGCGGCCCTTGGCCTCTTCGACCATCTGCTGCGCCAGGCGCTCGGCGTCGGCCAGCCGCTTGGCGGCGTCGTCGCGCGCTGCCGACAGCTGCTGCTCGACCCGCGTGTTGGCGGCGGCGAGGTCGGCCTTGGCCTTGTCGGCGGCGCTCAGGCCTTCGGCGATCTTCTTGGCGCGTTCGTCCAGGGCTGCCGTGATCGGCGGCCAGATGAAGCGCATCGTGAACCAGACCAGGATCGCAAAGACGATCAGCTGGAAGATGAGTGTGGCGTTGATGCTCACGGCGTGAACCTCGTCATGGGAGATCTCGGGGGGCCGTGCCGCACGGCACCGCCCCCCACCCTGCCCCGCGTGCGGCGGGAATTACTTCGGCAGGTTGGCGATCTGGGCCAGGAACGGGTTGGCGGTGGCGAACCACAGCGCGATGCCGGTGCCGATGATGAAGGCGGCGTCGATCAGGCCGGCCAGCAGGAACATCTTGGTCTGCAGTTCGCCCATCAGCTCGGGCTGGCGCGCGGCCGACTCGAGGTACTTGCTGCCCATGATGCCGATGCCGATGCAGGCACCGATGGCGCCGAGACCGATGATCAGGCCGACGGCCAGGGCGACAAAGCTGATGACTTCCATGTTGTGCTCCGAAGGGGGAAGGTTGGTTTGGAAAGGGAACGGGAAACGAACGCGAGGGAGGCAGCGCCTTGAGCGTGCGGGGCGCTGACTCGGCAGGGGAACGGTGGGGTCAGTGGGCGTCGTGTGCCTGACCGACGTAGACCAGCGTCAGCATCATGAAGACGAAGGCCTGCAGCGTGATGACCAGGATGTGGAAGATCGCCCAGGCCGTGCCGGCAATGACGTGGCCAATGCCCAGCAGGATGCCCGTGGCCGACAGCGTGAAGGCACCGCCCATCAGCGCGATCAGGAAGAAGATCAGTTCGCCGGCGTACATGTTGCCGAACAGCCGCATGCCGTGGCTCAGGGTCTTGGCGAAGAACTCGATCAGCTGCATCAGCAGGTTCACCGGCCACAGCAGCGGGTGGTTGCCGAAGGGCGCGGTGATGAGCTCGTGCGCCCAGCCGCCGATGCCCTTGATCTTCATGTTGTAGAAGAGGCACACCAGCAGCACGCCGAGGGCCAGGCCCATGGTCACCGAGAGGTCGGCGGTGGGCACCACGCGCATGTAGTCCTTGAAGCCCAGGGCGGGACCGACGCTGTGCCAGATGGCGGGGATCAGGTCCACGGGCAGCAGGTCCATGGCGTTCATCAGGAAGATCCAGACGAACACCGTCAGCGCCAGCGGGGCCACGAGCTTGCGGCTGTGCGCGTTGTGCACGATGCCCTTGGCCTGGCTCTCGACCATCTCGACCAGCAACTCCACCGCCGCCTGGAAACGGCCCGGCACGCCGGCCGTGGCCTTGCGCGCGGCGCGCCACAGGATGAAGCAGCCGAGCACGCCCAGCAGCAGCGACCAGAAGGCCGAGTCCAGGTTGAGCACGCTGAAGTCGGCGACCGAGGTCTGCTTGCCGGTCTGCAGATGCCCGAGGTGATGGCGGATGTACTCGCCCGCGGTGAGTTCCTGGCCTTGCGACGACATGACTGACGAGTCCCTCTGGCTTCTTGAGGCTCTAGCGCCTTAGCTCTTCGGCGATGGGCGCCACAGCAGCGCCCACCAGTAAACCTTCATGCACACCACCAAGCCCACCAGCAAGGCCGGCCAGCTCAGGGGCTGAACCACCTTCGGCGCCAGCACAAGCAGGGCGATCGAGGCGGCGATCTTGACCATCTCCCACAACATGAAGCTGACGGCACTCACGCCGGGCGACACGCTGCTGAGCCGGCTGGTCATGCCACGGGCCATCAGCGCCCCCGGCAGCACCACCGTGGCGGCGCCATACAGCACCGACCACACCAGCTCGACCCTGCGCGTGACCAGCGCCACCAACAGCGCCAACCCCACGCCCACCGCCACTTGCACCATCAGCACCCGCCACGGCGAGAGCGGTGGCTGCTTCTGGCGCAGGGCCGACGCTTCCTCCCGCGTCAGCGGCTTGAATGCCTGCTGCTCCGAGCCGTCTTCGGGGTGGTCCCAGGGGTCAGTCCGGGTTTGCGGAAGCTGCGCCATCTGGAACGACCTGCGGCTGTGGGTAGCAAAGCCAATCGATTATACGAAGAAACCCGCGGTGCCCCAGAATGCCCCCTCACACCCGGTCGCTGGCCCGGGGTTGAACTTCAGGCGCTGCTCAGCGTCGTAACCCATGCTGGGGCCCGAGCGACTGGGTGTCGCTGGCTTCGTCACCGCATGAAACTCCACGCCTTCCTGCTTGCCCTCGCCCTTCCGACCCTGGCCGCCACCGCCGCGGCGCAGGGTGCGGCCGTCGTCACCACGCCGCAGGTGCGGGCCGAACTCGTGGCCCACGCGCCCGAGGGTCTGCAGCCCGGCAAGCCGGCCTGGCTGGGCCTGAAGATCCAGCACAAGGAACACTGGCACACCTACTGGAAGAACCCGGGCGACTCGGGCCTGCCCACCACGCTGACCTGGACGCTGCCCGCGGGCGCGGCCACCGGCGAGATCGACTGGCCCACGCCGCAGCGCCTGCCCATCGGCCCGCTGATGAACTTCGGCTACGAAGGCACGCTGCTGCTGCCAGTGGCGCTCACCGTGCCGGCGGGCCTGCAGGGCGACACGCTCACGGTGAAGCTCGCCGCCGAGTGGCTGGTGTGCAAGGACGTGTGCATCCCCGAAAGCGGTGAGTTCACGCTGCAGCTGCCGGTCAACGCCGCCACGGCGGGTCACGCGGCGCTGTTCGAGGCCGCGCGCGCCGCGCGCCCGCAGGACGTGGCCGGCGCCAAGGCCGAGGCCGCGCTCGAGGGCAACGAGCTCGTCGTGCGCGTGGCCGGCCTGCCGGCGGCCTGGCAGGGCCGCGAGCTGGGTTTCCTGCCCGAGACGCCGGGTGTCATCGTCAACGCCGCCAAGCCGGCCATGGCCTGGGCCGACGGCACCTGGACGGCGCGTGTGCCGGTTGACGCCATGCGCAGCGAGGCGCCCACCACCATGCCCGCGGTGCTCATCACCGACGGCCAGCCCGCCGGCCTTCGCGTGGCCGTGGCGGTGACGACGCCCTGGCCGGCGCTGGCCGCCGCGCCGGCCGCCGAGCCCGCGCTGGGCAACGCGCAGATCGACGCCGCGCCCGCGGCCGCGCCGCCGGGTTTCTGGCTCGCCATCGGTTTTGCGCTCGTGGGCGGGCTGATCCTCAACCTGATGCCCTGCGTCTTCCCGGTGCTGTCGCTCAAGGTGCTGGGCTTTGCGCGCACGGGTGCCGACCGCCGCGCGCAGCTGGCCGGCGGCCTGGCCTACACGGCGGGCGTGGTGCTCAGCTTCGTGGCCCTGGCCGGCCTGCTGCTGGCGCTGCGCGCCGGTGGCGAGCAGCTGGGCTGGGGCTTCCAGCTGCAGCAGCCGGCGGTGGTGGCGGTGCTGGCGGCTTTGTTCACGCTGATCGGCTTGAACCTGGCGGGGGTGTTCGAGTTCGGCTCGGTGCTGCCTTCGTCCCTGGCCGGCGCGCAGGCCCGGCATCCGGTGGCGGATCACTTCCTCACCGGCGTGCTCGCCGTGGCCGTGGCCAGCCCCTGCACGGCGCCGTTCATGGGCGCCTCGCTGGGTGCGGCCATCACCATGCCCACCGTGCAGGCGCTGGCGGTGTTCGCGGCGCTGGGCCTGGGCATGGCGCTGCCCTACCTGGCGGCCAGCGCCTGGCCGGCGCTGGCGCGCGCGCTGCCGCGGCCCGGCGTGTGGATGCAGCACTTCAAGACGCTGATGGCCTTCCCCATGTTCGCCACCGTGGTGTGGCTGGTGTGGGTGCTGGGCGTGCAGGTGGGCATCAACGGCGCCGTGGCGCTGCTGGGCCTGCTGGTGGCGCTGGCCTTCGTGGCCTGGGCCATCGGTTCGCCGACGCTGGGGCCCAGGGCGCGGGGCGGCTTCGGCACCGTGGCCGTGCTGCTGCTGGCGGCGGCGCTGGTGTGGGCGCTGCCCTCGCTGCGCTCCGACGCCATGGCCGGCGCCGCCGGCCCGGACGCACAGGCCACGGCCGACGACGGCTGGGCCCCCTGGAGCGCCGAGCGCGTGGCCCAGGCCCAGGCCGAGGGCCGCACGGTGTTCGTGGACTACACCGCGGCCTGGTGCGTGACCTGCCAGTTCAACAAGCGCACCACGCTGGCCACGGCCGACGTGAAGGCCGGCTTCGAAGCGAAGAACGTGCTGCTGCTGCGCGCCGACTGGACGCGCCGCGACCCCGCCATCACCGCACAACTGACGCAGTACGGCCGCAGCGGCGTGCCGGTCTACGCCGTCTACACCCCGGGCGCCACAGGGCCTCGGCTGCTGAGCGAAATTCTGAGCGTCGACGAGGTGCTCGGTGCCATCGGTGCCGCGCGCTGAACCCCACACCCCACCCAGGAGTTCGCATGCACAGCCTGACCCGCCGCACCCTCACCGCCGCCGCCCTGGCCCTGGCCGCCGGCGCCGCCTTCGGCAGCGCCACCGTGGGCCAGCCCGCGCCGGCCTTCACGGCCACCGACACCAGCGGCAAGGCCGTCTCGCTCGCCGACTTCAAGGGCAAGCACGTGGTGCTCGAGTGGGTGAACCCCGGCTGCCCCTACGTCGTCAAGCACTACGGCAGCGGCAACATGCAGGGCACGCAGCGCGAGGCCATGGCCAAGGGCGTGGTCTGGCTCAGCGTCAACAGCACGGCCATGGACGCCAGCGACTACCGCAAGCCCGCCGACATGGCCGCCTGGATGCAGCAGCAGAAGGCCGCACCCACGGCCACGCTGATGGACGCCGACGGCAAGGTGGGCCGCGCCTTCGGTGCGCGCACCACGCCGCACATGTACGTCATCGACCCCGCCGGCAAGCTGGTGTACGCCGGTGCCATCGACAGCAACCCCAGCCCGCGCCCGGCCGACATCGCCACGGCCACCAACCATGTGAAGGTCGCGCTGGCCGAGACGCTGGCCGGCAAGCCCGTGAGCACGCCGGTCACGCGGCCCTACGGTTGCTCGGTGAAGTACTCCTCGATGTAAGGCGCTGATCGGCGGGCCGGGCCGGGCGCGCTTCAGCCCGGCTTCATGAGCCCCGCCGAGCATCCCGTTGTCGCACCACGCGGCACACGGGATGTCCATGAAGAACCTGCTTCTGAACCTGCGGCGCACCGGCGCGCCGCTGCTGCTGGGGGCCGTGGCGCTGCTCGGCGGCTGTGCCCAGATGGGCGTGCAGCCCTGGGAGCGCGACCTGCTCGCCCAGCCGGCCATGGCGCCCGAGGGCGTGCCGTTGCACGGCGACCTCGACGACCACGTCTACTTCAGCAAGGAGGCCGCCACCGGCGGCCGCAGCTTCGGTGGCGGAGGCTGCGGATGCAACTGAAGCCCACCGACTGGCGCGCCGCCCTGGCCGGCGCCACCGCCTCGCTGCTGGCGCCCGTGGCGCCCATCACCGCCCACGCCGCCGGCAGCGGCGACGGCAGCACCCCCTGGCTCGTGGACAGCGCCGTGCTGGTCTACAGCGAGGCCGGCGGCCGCGTGAAGGCCGTCGAGCCTGCGGTGGGCCTGAAGCGCACCGACGCCGCCGGGGTGAGCACCGGCCTCAAGCTCACCGTGGACACGCTCACCGGCGCCTCGCCCAACGGCGCCGTGGCGCAGCCGGGCGTGCAGACCTTCACCACGCCCTCGGGCAAGGCCAACTGGGAAGCGTCCGCCGGCCGCGTGCCGCTGGACCCGAGCTTCAAGGACACCCGCGTGGCCCTGGCCGCCAACCAGGAGCGCCCCTGGGGCGCCGACACGCGCCTGGGCTACGGCGCCAACTTCTCGCACGAGTACGACTTCACCTCGCTGGGCGCCAACGTCTCTCTGGCGCGCGACTTCGACCGCAAGAACACCACGCTGAGCCTGGCCCTGGCGCTGGAGGCCGACCAGCTGCGCCCCGTGGGCGGCCAGCCCCTGGCGCTGAAGCCCATGTTCGGCGCCGGCTCGGGCAAGACGGGCAACGGCACGCGCAACGTGGCCGACCTGCTGCTGGGCTGGACGCAGGTCGTCAACCGCCAGTGGCTGATGCAGCTGAACCTGGGCCTGGGCACGGGCAGCGGCGAGCACACCGACCCGTACAAGCTGCTGAGCGTGGTCGACGGCGGCACGGGCCTCGTCACCGGCTCGCGCTACGTGGCCGAGGGCCGGCCCGACAGCCGCACGCGCACCAGCCTGTTCTGGGGCCACAAGGTCAGCCTCGGGCCCGGCGTGCTCGACGCCTCGTACCGCTGGTACGGCGACAGCTGGGGCGTGCGCGCCCACACGGTGGACCTGCGCTGGCGCCACCCGCTGCCCGGCGGCGGCTTCGTGCAGCCGCGCTGGCGCCACCACGTGCAGTCGGCGGCCGACTTCTACCGCGGCTGGCTCGTCGAAGGCGTGGACTGGGACAGCGCCACGCAGAGCACGCCGCTGGCCCACGCCTCGGCCGACACGCGCCTGGGCGGCTTCAGCGCCGACACGATCGGCGTCACCGTGGGCTGGCCGCTGGCCAAGGAGCAGATGGTGACGCTGCGCCTGGAGAGCTACCGCCAGCGCCAGGACACGCTGGCCGGCGCGCCGGGCGTGCTGGCCTCGCTGCCGCTGACGCCCGACCTGAAGGCCACGATGCTGACGGTGGGCTGGTCGTTCCGCTGGTGAGCGCCGCGTGAACCCCGAGCCCTGGCTGCAGCGCACCACCACCGGCTGGCGCGGCGGTTTCGACGCCATGGCCAGCCCCTGCGAGCTGCTGCTCGAAGGCGTGGACGAGGCCACGGCGCGCGCGCTGCTGCAGCGCGCGCAGGCCGAGGCGCTGCGCATCGAGCAGCGCTTCAGCCGGTACCGCGACGACAGCGTGGTGGCGCGCCTGCACGCCGGCCGCAACACCTGGCAGCTCGTCGACGAGGAGACGGCGCTGCTGCTGGACTTCGCGGCGCAGTGCCACGCGCTCAGCGGCGGGCTGTTCGACATCACCAGCGGCGTGCTGCGCCAGGCCTGGCGCTTCGACGGCGGCACGCAGGTGCCCACGGCCGCCGCGGTGGCCGCGCTGCGCCCGCGCGTGGGCTGGCACCTCCTGCGCTGGCAGCGCCCGCGCCTGTGGCTGCCCGAGGGCATGGAGCTGGATTTCGGCGGCATCGGCAAGGAGTACGCCGTCGACCGCACCCTGGCCCTGCTGCAGGCCGAGGCCCCCGTGCCCATGCTCGTGAACTTCGGCGGCGACCTCGCCTGCAGCGGCCCGCGCCGCGACGGCAGCGCCTGGCAGGTGGGCATCGAGCAGCCCACGGGCACCGCCGGCGAGCCCGTGGCCGCGGCCGTGCTGCACCTGCGCCACGGTGCCCTGGCCACCAGCGGCGACGCGCGGCGCTTCGTGTGGCACGAGGGCCGCCGCCTCGGCCACGTGCTGGACCCGCGCACCGGCTGGCCCGTCGAGGGCGCGCCACGCTCGGTGACGGTGGCCGCGCCGCGCTGTGTCGAGGCCGGCATGCTGTCCACGATGGCCCTGCTGCGCGGCCCAGGCGCCGCGGACTGGCTGCGCGAGGCCGCCGTGCCGCATGCACTGATCGGGGCCGACGGCACCCTGCACAACCACTTCGAAACCCACCCGCACCCGACATGAACACCGTGTATTCCCGCCGCTCGCTGCTGGCGCTGCTGCCCCTGGCCCTGGCCGCCGGCACCCGCCCCGCACTCGCCCTGACCGGCGGCGACGCCGCGCCGGCCCTCGAGCTCGAGGGCCCCGCCGGCCCCGTGAGCCTGGCCGCGCTCAAGGGCCGCGTCGTCTACCTGGACTTCTGGGCCTCCTGGTGCCCGCCCTGCCGGCAGTCGTTCCCGTGGATGGACGAGCAGCTGGCGCGCCACGGCGCGGCGGGCCTGGTGGTGGTGGCCGTGAACCTGGACCGCCAGCGCGCCGCGGCCGAGCAGTTCCTGCGCGCCGTGCCCTCGCGCGCCACCATCGCCTTTGATCCTGCGGGCGACACGCCCAAGCGTTTTGGCGCGCGTGCCATGCCCAGCAGCTTCGTCATCGGCCGCGACGGCCGTGTGCGGCTGCAGCACGACGGCTTCCGCGAGGAAGACCGCGCGCCGCTGGAAACCGCGCTGCTGCAGGCACTGCGCGCCTGAGCGGCTGAGCGCGGGCGCTCAGGGCAGGCGCTGGTACTGCGCGGCCAGCGCCAGGCAGGCGTCGAGCGCCGGGTCGCGCCCGGTTTCCTCGGCCACGATGGCGGCCACGGCGGGCGCGGCCTCGGCGGCCTGCGCGGCATCCAGGAACAGCAGCCGCGAGCGCCGCGCCAGCACGTCGGCGGTGGTGCGTGCGAACTCGAAGCGCACGGCAAAGCGCACCATGGCCTCGCTGAGCAGGCCAGCGCCCGTCTCGCGGTCGTGCGCCAGCCAGCGGCCGGCGCCGGGCAGGGCCTGCAGCGTGGCGGCCTCGGTGCCGTAAAGGTGCTCGCCGGGTGGCGCGGCCAGGCTGCGCGCCGGGTCGGCGGCGGACGGTGTGCCCAGCAGGCGCAGCGCCGTCGTCACGCCCGCGGCGCGGCGTGGCAGCAGGCCCTGGTCCATGCAGCGCGCGAGCACGTCCTCGGCCATGGCGCGGTAGGTGGTCCACTTGCCGCCGGTCACGCTGACCAGGCCGCTGGGGCTGACCCACACCGTGTGCTCGCGCGAGATGGCCTTGCTGTCGGCCGCGGCCCCCGCCGGCGGCTTGACCAGCGGCCGCAGGCCCACCCACACCGAGCGCACATCGGCCGGCTGCGGTGCGCGCGCCAGGTAGCGCCCGGCCTCGCGCAGGATGAAGGCCACCTCGTCGGCCTGCGCCTCGGGCTCCAGCGGTGCGTCGTGGCGCGGCGTGTCGGTGGTGCCGAGCACGGTCTTGCCCAGCCAGGGCACGGCAAACAGCACGCGGCCGTCGTCGGTCTTGGGCACCAGCAGGGCATGCTGGCCGGGCAGGAAGGCGCGGTCCACCACCAGGTGCACGCCCTGGCTGGGTGCCACGCGGGCCGTGGATGCGGCCCCGGGCGCCACGCGGTCGTCGAGCGCCGTGATGCGGTCCACCCACACGCCCGTGGCGTTGACGACGCAGCGCGCGGTGAGGGCGTGCTCGGTGCCGGTCTCGGTGTCGCGTGCCACCAGGCCGCGAAGCTGGCCGCGTTCGTGCCGCAGCGCCGTCACCGGCATGTGGTTGAGCAGCAGCGCACCACGCTCGGCGGCCGTGCGCGCCAGCAGCAGGGCCAGGCGCGCGTCGTCGAACTGGCCGTCCCAGTAGCGCACGCCGCCCTGCAGCGCGCCCACGGGGCCGTGCGTGCGCACGCCGGGCAGCAAGGCCTGGGCGCGGCGCGCGTCCAGCCACTCGGTGGGGCCGAGGCCGCGTGAGCCGGCGAGCAGGTCGTAGGCCTTGAGGCCGGCGCCGTAGAAGCCACGCTCCCACCACTTGTAGGCCGGCATGACGAAGGGCAGCGGCGCGGCCACGTGCGGTGCGTTGGCCAGCAGCGCGCCGCGCTCGTGCAGGGCCTCGCGCACGAGGCCGAGGTCGCCCTGTGCGAGGTAGCGCACGCCGCCGTGCGCCAGCTTGGTGGCGCGCGACGAGGTGCCGCCGGCGAAGTCGCCCGCCTCCAGCAGCACGACGGAGAAACCGCGCGCCACGGCGTCCAGCGCCACACCCAGGCCCACCGAGCCGCCGCCGACGACGGCCAGGTCCCACTCGCGCGGCGCGGCCAGCCGCGCGATCAGCTCGTGCCGGGGCAGCGCCGTGGCCACGCCTGTTGCCGCCCCGTCAGCCGCGCGCGAAGTTCACCGGCAGCCCGGCCACCGGTGCGCGCGCCATCAGCACCTGGCCGGCCCAGGGCTGGGCGGCCAGCTCCTCGGCCGCGCGGCCGATGCAGGCCGTGGTGACGAACAGCGTGCGCCCGTCGGCGCCGCCGAAGCAGGGCATGGTGGGGCAGCGCACGGGCAGCGGCACGCTGGCGCGCTCCTCGCCGTCGGGGCCCAGGCAGGCCAGGCGCTGGCCTTCCATCATGGCCACCCAGTAGAGCCCGTCGACGTCCATCGCGGCGCCGTCGGGGCGGCCGCCATAACCGTCGAGTGCTGCGCCTTTGACCTTGGGTGTGAAGCGGTGGAAGGACCGCGGCGCGACCAGCTTGTCGGTGCCCACGTCCAGCGTGTGCGCCATGACCTCGTGCGTGGGCGTGTCGGCCGTCAGCACCGTGTGGCCGTCGCGGCTGAAGGCCAGGCCGTTGCCGATGGTGAGGCCGCCGAGCAGGCGCTCGAGCGTGGCACCGTCCCAGCGGTAGAGCGCGGCCGCGGGCTTGTCGCGCGGCTCGTAGATGGTGCTCACCCACAGGCGGCCGGCGGCGTCGGCCTTGCCGTCGTTGAAGCGCTCGGTGGCGGGCTCGTAGGGCGGCGCGGCCAGGCGCTCGGCCGTGCCCGTGGCGGGGTCGAAGCGGAACAGGCCGTCGCGGCGCGCCATCAGCAACGGGCCGCCGGGCAGCGGTGCGATGCAGCCGGGCTCGGTGGGCAGGTCCCAGCGGCGGTGAATCGCCCCTTCGGGCTGCCAGCGGTGCAGGGCGCGGCCCGGGATGTCGAGCCAGTACAGCGCCTGCTCGTCGGGGTGCCAGAAGGGCGATTCGCCCAGCTGGCAGGCCGGCACGGGCAGCGGCTGCCAGTCGAGCTGCAGCACGGGCACCGTCATGCCGAGGCCACCTCGATGCGCATCCAGCCCTCCAGTGTGGCGCCGGGCAGCAGGTCGACCAGGCCGTGCGTGGCCGGCTCGGCCATGTGGATGGCGTTGCTCACGTGGCTCACGGGCTCCACGCACCAGTAGGGTTTGGTGGCGGGCGTGTAGACCACGAGGCGCGTGAACGACGAGGTGAGGCGGATGGACAGCCGCTCGTCGCGCAGGCGCGCGGCGCCCTGCCAGCCGTCGAAGCAGTGGTCGTAGCCCAGGTGGGCCACGTCGCCGTCGATGCCGGCCTGCGGCTGCTGGCGCACGGGCAGGCCGCTGGCGTCGGGCTCCCAGCGGCTGCTGACCTCGGCGTGCAGCCGGCTGCGCGAGCGCTTGGGGAAGTACGGGTGCCAGCCCAGGCCCGCGGGCTGGGCGTGCTCGCCGGTGTTGGTGACGGCCAGGTGCAGCGTGAGCGCGTCGTCGGCCAGCTCGAAGCGCTGGCGCGAGGCAAAGGCAAAGGGCCAGTGCGCGTCGGGCGTGTGCGTGTAGGTGAGCTCGGCCGCGGTGGCCGAAGCGCTGGCCACGGACCAAGGCCGCAGCCAGCCCACGCCGTGCACGGAGTGCGGGTTGTCGTCGAAGTTGGGGGCTGTGGTGTGGTCGTGCCCATGCCAGCGGAAGCGGCGGTAGCCCAGGCGGTTGGAGTAGGGCACCAGCGGGTAGCTCGCGGCGGCGCGGCTGCTCGTCAGTTCGGCAGGCTCGGTGCTGCGCAGCACGGCGTTCTCGCCGTGCGCGTCGGTGAACCACAGGCCGGCGACGGCGCCGCCGAGGTCGGGCCGCAGGGCCAGGCGCAGCGGCCCGGCGTTCAGGGTGAGGGCGGTGGTGATGGTGGTCTCCGGTGTGGGTCTTGTGCGGTGATGATGCCGCAGCCGCTGGGTGCGGCCGCGCTACAGCGTCCAGGGCGCGGGCGTGGGCGCCAGGCCCCAGCGCGCGCGCGCTTCGGCGGGCACGGTGGCGGGCAGCGCGCCGTCGTCTGCCAGGGCCACGAGGGCGCGCAGCGCGATGTGCTTCGCATCGACCTCGAAGAAGCCGCGCACGGCCTCGCGGCTGTCGCTGCGGCCGAAGCCGTCGGTACCCAGCGTGGCGTAGCGGCGGCCCGGGGGCACGAAGGCGCGCACCTGCTCGGGCACGGCGCGCACGTAGTCGGTGGCGGCAACGATGGGGCCGGTGGTGGCCGCCAGCTGCGCCGTCACCCAGGGCTCGGGCGCGTCGGCGCCGAGCAGGCGGGCGCGCTCGGCCGCCATGCCCTCGCGTGCGAGCTCGCTCCACGAGGTGACGCTGGCCACTGTGGCGGCCACGCCGAACTCGGCCGCCAGCAGCCGCGCCGCGGCCAACGCCTCGTGTGCGATGGCGCCGCTGCCCAGCAGCACGCAGCGCGGCGCACTGGCGGGCAGCGCGGCCACCTCGGGCAGCGCCGGCAGCCCATGCAGGCCGCGCAGCACGCCCTCGGCCGCGCCCTCGGGCATCGAAGGCTGCGCGTGGTTCTCGTTCATCACCGTCAGGTAGAAGAACACGTCGTGCCGCTGCTGCAGCATGCGCTGCAGGCCGTGCTCGACGATGAGCGCCAGCTCGTAGGCGAAGGCGGGGTCCCAGGCCACGCAGTTGGGCACGGTGGCGGCCACGAGGTGGCTGGATCCATCCTGGTGCTGCAGGCCCTCGCCCGACAGCGTGGTGCGGCCCGAGGTGGCGCCGAGCAGGAAGCCGCGCGCGCGCTGGTCGGCGGCGGCCCAGATCAGGTCGCCCACGCGCTGGAAGCCGAACATCGAGTAGTAGATGTAGAACGGCAGCATCGCCAGGCCGTGCGTGCTGTAGCTGGTGGCCGCGGCCGTCCACGAGGCCATGGCGCCGGCCTCGCTGATGCCTTCCTCGAGGATCTGGCCGTCGCGGCTTTCGCGGTAGCTGGCCAGGGTGCCGGCGTCCTCGGGCTCGTAGCGCTGGCCCTCGGGCGCATAGATGCCGACCTGGCGGAAGAGCGAGGCCATGCCGAAGGTGCGCGCCTCGTCGGCCACGATGGGCACGATGCGCGGGCCCAGCTGCGATTCCTTGAGCAGGTTGCCGAGCACGCGCACGAAGGCCATGGTGGTGCTCATGGCCTTGCCGTCGGCCTGCAGCGCAAACGCCGCCACGCGCGCGGCCGGCGGCACGGGCAGCGGCGGCTCGGCGGCCTGCGGCGCGCGCACCGGCAGGGGCCCGCCGAGCGCGGCGCGGCGCGCGTGCAGGTAGCGCGCCTCGGCGCTGTCGGGCGCGGGCCGCACGAAGGCCTGCGCGCGCGCGGCCTCGTCGTCCATGGGCAGGCGGAAGCGCCGCGCGAAGGCCACGAGGTCGTCGCCGTCGAGTTTCTTCTGCTGGTGCGTGGTCATGCGGCCCTGGGCGCTGCTGCCCATGCCGTAGCCCTTCTTGGTCATCGCCAGGATGACCACCGGCGCGCCACGGTGCCGCACGGCCGCGGCGTAGGCGGCGTGGATCTTCACGAGGTCGTGGCCGCCGCGGTGCAGGCGGTCGATCTCGTCGTCCGTCATCGCGCCCACCAGGGCGCGCAGCTCGGGGCTCTGGCCGAAGAACTTCTCGCGGTTGTAGGCGCCGTCGTTGGCGCTGAAGGTCTGGAACTGGCCGTCGACCGTGCGCGCAAACGCGCGCGCCAGGGCCTGCATGGTGTCGCGCGCGAAGAGCGCGTCCCAGTCCGAGCCCCACAGCAGCTTGATGACGTGCCAGCCGGCGCCGGCGAACACGGTCTCCAGCTCGTCGACGATGCGGCCGTTGCCGCGCACGGGCCCGTCGAGCCGCTGCAGGTTGCAGTTGACGACGAAGACGAGGTTGTCGAGCTGCTCGCGCGCGGCGATGCTCAGGCCGGCCAGCGACTCGGGCTCGTCCATCTCGCCGTCGCCGAAGAAGCCCCATACCCTGCGATCGGACGCGGGTTGCAGGCCGCGGTGCTCCAGGTAACGCAGGAAGCGCGCCTGGTACACCGCCGAGATCGGCCCCAGGCCCATGCTGCCCGTGGGGAACTGCCAGAAGTCCGGCATCAACCAGGGGTGCGGGTAGGAGCTCAGGCCGCGCACGGCCTCGCCGCGCGCGCGGGCCTTGGCCGCCGTGACCTCCTGGCGGTAGTGGTCGAGGTCGGCCTCGGACAGGCGCCCCTCCACGAAGGCGCGCGCGTAGACGCCGGGGGCGGAGTGCGGCTGGAAGTAGACGAGGTCGCCCCCGTGAGCCTCGCTGCGCGCGCGGAAGAAGTGGTTGAAGCCCACCTCGAAGAGATCGGCCGCCGAGGCATAACTGCTGATGTGGCCGCCCAGCTCACCCTGGCGCAGGTTGGCGCGCACCACCATGGCCAGCGCGTTCCAGCGCATCAGCGCGGCCAGGCGCTGCTCGATCTCGAGGTCGCCCGGGAACGCCGCCTGCTCGTGCAGCGCGATGCTGTTGACGTAGGGTGTCTGCCGCGCCGGCTGCCAGGCCAGGGCATGGCGGCGGGCCTCGTCCTGCAGCGCGCTCAGCACGAAGCGCGCACGCTCGGGGCCGGCCTCGCGCACCAGCGTGGCCAGCGCGTCGAGCCACTCGCGGGTTTCGGCCGGGTCGCTGTCGCCGGGGAAGCGGATGGTGTGCAACAGCGCCTCGAACTCGGGCGTGCCGGGGGCGGGGAAGGCGGTCATGTCGGGGGCTTACCAGCGCGTGCCGGGGGTGTCGAGCTCGACCTTGAGGTAGTGCGCGCCAGGGATCGGGTTGAAGTAATAGGGCGGGATCTCGACGAAGCCCAGCGACGCGTACAGCCCGCGCGCGGCCTCCATGTCGTCCAGCGTGTCCAGCAGCATGCAGCTGTGGCCGGCCTGCGTGGCCAGGTCCATGAGCTGCTGCGCCAGCAGCCGGCCCAGGCCGAAGCGGCGGAAGGCGCGCCGCACGAAGAGGCGCTTCATCTCGCAGGCGTTGGCGTGGTCGGCCTCGGGCAGCGGACGCATGGCCACGCAGCCGGCCGGTTCACCATCCACCAGGGCCAGCAGCAGCGCGCCGTGCGGCGCCACGTACTCGCCGGGCAGCGTGGCCAGCTCCTGTTCGAAGTTCTGGAAGCACAGGTCGATGCCCAGCGAGCCGGCGTACTCGCGGAACAGCGTGCGCACGGCCTCGGTGTGGGCCGGGCCCTCGGCCGGCACGAGCTCGATGCGCGGGCCCTGCGTCGTCATGGCACAGCGGCGCCGGTGCTCAGAAGCCCAGGCGCGATACCCACCAGGCCAGCCCGCCCGCGGCGGCCGCCAGCACCAGGGCCAGCAGGCGCTGCGGCAGGCCGTCGGCACTGGCCGGCGTGCCGGGCGGCAGCGCCTTGTCGCCGTCGATCATGGGCTTGAGCAGGTTCTGGCGCTTCACCAGGTACACGACGATGGCCAGCACGTGCAGCACCACCAGGCCGATGATCAGCCACTGGCCCCAGGTCTTGTGCAGGCTGGTGGCGAGCAGGCCGGTTTCGGTGCTGACGTAGCGGTTGAGCGGCCCGAGGAAGGCGATCTCGTCGTCCGACACCAGCCCAAGGCCCACCTGCACCGCCAGCACGGCCAGGATGGCGAACACGCTCAGCGCGCCCGTGGGGCTGTGGCCGACGTCGAGGTGTTCGTCCGGCCTTGCCTGGCCGCGCAGGTAGCGGACCAGCGTGCCTGGCGCATAGATGAAGCGCACGAAGCGGCTCCAGTACCCGCCCACCAGGCCCCAGACCAGCCGGAAGACGATGAGCGCCAGCACGCAGAAACCCAGCCGCGTGTGCCAGAGCATGGCGTTGCCGCCGATCTTGGCCGTGACCACGCAGCCGATGACGGCGGCGGCCAGCAGCCAGTGGAACAGGCGCGTGGGCAGGTCCCAGACGCGGGTGGGCACGGGGGCTGCGGACATCGGCGGGCACAGGCGGTGGCGGAGCCCAAACCATACCGCGCCGGGGCGCCGCCGCGGGCCCCTGCTGGCAAACCCGGGGGTGGTGGGCGCTCGGTGATCGGGGTCACGCACACGTTTGCAGCGCCGTCGCTACACTGCGCCGGCCCTGCCAACCACTCCAACAGGAGGTCTCCATGTCCCGTTTGATGCTCGTGTGTGCGGCCGTCGTCGGCCTTGCGACGGCGCTGCCCGCCGCCGCGCAGTTCCAGAAGCCCGAGGACGCCGTCAAGTACCGCAAGGCCGCCTTCCAGGTGATGGCCGCCCACTTCGGCCGCATCGGTGCCATGGCCAACGGCCGTGTGCCGTTCAACGGCCCGGCCGCCGCGGCCAACGCCGATGTCGTGGCCTTCGTGGCGAACCTGCCGTTCGCCGGCTTCGTGGAAGGCACCTCGGGAACCGACAAGGGCGCCCCACTGGCCAAGGTCTGGACGGAGAAGGCCAAGTTCGACGCCGGCGCCAAGAAGCTGCAGGAAGAGGCCACCAAGCTGGCCGCCGCCGCCAAGGCCAACAACCTCGACCAGCTCAAGGCCGCCTTCGGCGCCACCGCCGCCACCTGCAAGGCCTGCCACGACGACTTCCGCGTGCAGTAAGCCGCCCGCGGCTGCGCACCAAGGCCCGCCACTGGCGGGCCTTTTTGTTTCTAGACGCCGCGCGCGCGGTCGGCGTGGAACTGCGCTCGCCAGGCCTCGAAGCGGCCGGCGTCCAGCGCCTCGCGCACCTCGCGCATCAGGTTCACGTAGTAGTGCAGGTTGTGGATGGTGGCCAGCATGGGGCCCAGCATCTCGCCGCAGCGGTCGAGGTGGTGCAGGTAGGCGCGGCTGAAGCCGCCGTGCACCGTGCCGTCGGGCGCCGTCCAGCCCCGGCAGGCGTGGCAGCTGCAGCTCTCGTCGATGGGTCGCAGGTCGGTCTTGTGGCGCGCGTTGCGGATCTTCAGGTCGCCGAAGCGCGTGAACAGGTGGCCGTTGCGCGCGTTGCGTGTGGGCATGACGCAGTCGAACATGTCGATGCCGTTGGCCACGCCTTCCACCAGGTCTTCGGGCGTGCCGACGCCCATCAGGTAACGCGGCTTGTGGGTGGGCAAGAGGCGCGGCGTGTGCGCCACGATCTTGAGCATCTCGGCCTTGGGCTCGCCCACGCTCACGCCGCCCACGGCGTAGCCCGGCAGGTCGAGCGCGGCCATGCGCTCGGCGCTCTCGGCGCGCAGGTTCGTGTACATGCCGCCCTGCACGATGCCGAAGAGCGCGTTGGGGTTCGAGAGGCGCGCGAACTCGTCCTGCGAGCGCTTGGCCCAGCGCAGGCTCAGCTCCATGGAGCGCCGCGCCTCGGCCTCGGTGGTGATGTGCCCGGCCGTCTCATACGGCGTGCACTCGTCGAACTGCATCACGATGTCGGAGTTCAGCACCGTCTGGATCTGCATGCTGACCTCGGGCGTGAGGAACAGCCGGTCGCCGTTGACGGGCGACGCGAACTTCACGCCCTCCTCGCTGATCTTGCGGCTCTTGCCGTCGGCGCCGGCCAGGCTCCAGACCTGGAAGCCGCCGCTGTCGGTGAGCATGGGCTTGTTCCAGCCCTCGAA
>Ga0209278_1000555_pt1 | contig 27607 bp, 17 predicted proteins | sample JI81BgreenDNA_FD_187504 | JGI IMG/M metagenome (GOLD analysis project Ga0209278, IMG submission 187504) | Wastewater effluent complex algal communities from Wisconsin, to seasonally profile nutrient transformation and Carbon sequestration -... | ecosystem: Engineered > WWTP > Effluent > Algae...
CCCTGGGCACCGGCAACCTGATCGTCGCGGTGTCCGAGACCATCGGTTCGCTGGCGGGCGCGGGCGGCACGGTGCAGATCGATGCCGGACAGACGCTCAGCCTGGGCGGCAACAATGGATCGACCAGCTTCGGCGGCGTGATCTTCAACACCGGTAATCTCGCCAAGCAGGGCACCGGCACCTTCACCGTGACGGGCTCGCTCGCGCATAGCGGCACCACGGCGATCACCGGCGGCACCTTGCTTTCCGGTGCGGCCAATATCTGGTCGGGCAATGGCCTGGTGACGATCGCCACCGGCGGAACGCTCGATCTGGGCGGCTTTGAACAGGGCATCGCATCGATCAGCCTGGCGGGCGGCACGCTGGCCAATGGCGCGCTGACGGGCGGCATCAGTTCGATCGGCGGCACCATCCGCGACATCAGCGGCACGGCCAACGCCTTGCGCGCCATCGGCGGTACCACCACGTTGACCGGCGCGGGCAGCTTTGCGCAAGGCGTGACGCTGGCAGGCGGCGATGTCGTGCTGCAGGGGGCAGGGGCCTCGATCGCGGACAGCGCCCTGGTCACCGTCGACACCGGCACGCTGGCCGTGAATATCGGCGAGACTATCGGCGCGCTGGCAGGCAGCGGCGGCCGGGTGCAGATCGCCGCAAACCAGACGCTCACCACCGGCGGCAGCAATGCCAGCAGCGCCTATGCGGGCGTGCTGGCGGGCAATGGCAGCGTGATCAAGACCGGCACGGGCACGTTCACGCTATCGGGCGTGAATACGCTCACTGGCCCCATCACCGTGAATGCAGGCGTGCTCGCACTTGCCAGCGGCGGAAGCCTGGCTGGCGCGGTGCAGAACAATGCCGGGTTCAGCAATGCAGGGACGGTCGCAGGCCTGGTGACCAATGCCGGCATGCTGATCTCCACCGGCGTTCTCAATGCCGGCCTCGCCAATAGCGGTTCGGCGGGCCTTTCCGGCCAGCTCAACGGCGTCGTCAGCAACAGCGGCCTGGTGCAGCTTCAGGGGGCGCTTACCGGCATCACCGCCTTCAACCAGACCGGCAATGGCATGTTCGATCTGGCCGGGTTCAACACCAGCATCGGCAGCCTGTCGGGCGCCGGAACCGTGTTGCTGGGCAGCGCCACCCTGACTCTGGGCAGCAGCAACGCTTCCACCAGCTTCGGCGGCACGATCGGCGGCACCGGCGGTCTGATCAAAACCGGATCGGGCACGTTTACGCTGACCAGCGGCCAGGGCTATACCGGCCTGACCACGGTCAACGCGGGTCTGCTGTCGCTGACGGCCAATGCGGGCCTCAGCGGATCGGTGCTGAACAATGCTGGTTTCGCAAGCTCCGGCCTCATCCTCGGATCGCTGACCAACAACGGCACCGCGACGCTGGCAGGCCAGATCAACGGCGCGGTCATCAACGGCGGCAGCATCACCGCCAGCGGTCAGCTGATCGTGCAGGGCCGCCTGACGCAGAATGCGGGCGGCACCACGAACCTTGCGGGCTTCAACGCGTCGCTCGGCAGCCTGGCGGGCGTGGGTCCGATCCAGCTTGGCAGCGGAACGCTGGTGGTGGGTTCGGACAACAGCTCCTCGCTGTTCTCGGGCGTCATTTCGGGCAGCGGCGGTCTGCAGAAGCTGGGCACCGGCACGTTCACACTGACCGGCATCAACAGCTATACGGGCGTCACGATCGTCAACGCCGGTACGCTGGTGATCGGCGAGGGCGCGAGTGTCGGCGGTACGACGGGCAGCGTGACGGCAACGGTCGCGGCAACCGTCACGGCACCAGTCTCCGCCAGTGCGCCGGTTGCCGTCGCAGCGTCGGCCCCGCTGGTGGCTGAACAGGCGAGAATGCCCGAAGCGGTCACCTTGCTGGCAGCGACCAGCGCCACAGCCGCCAACGCCCCTGCTGTCGCAGCGGCTCCCAACACCGCCGCGACCGCCTCGCCGTCGCTTGCTGCGCGTGCAGGCATGATCGTGGATAACGGAGCGATTTCAGGCGGGCTGACGCCAGCCAGTCTCACCTCCAGCGCAGAGCGTCTGCCGCTGGCAGGCGGTGTCTCCTCCGGACCCGAGCGGGTCGATCTGTTCGGCGATCTGGCATCGGGTGCGGTCTCGGCCGATCTGCCGGTCGTGACGCTCGGCGAGGCCGCGCAGTCGGTCGCTCCGGCGGCGGCTTCGACTGCCGATCCCGCCGCAGCGGCTGCTGGCCGTCTGGCGATGCTATCCGATCTCAGCAACGGCCTGGGCACCGCGCGGCTCGACAATGGGCTTGGCGCAGGTGCTTTGCAGGGCGGAGCGGAAGCGGCGAGCCCGGTCGCAGCGGCGCAGGTCGATCCGGCGGCTACCGCGCCGACCGCAGGCGAAGCGGCGATGGCGGGTACGCTCAGCACTGCGGTTATCGCAGGCAGCGTGATCAACAATGCCAACCTGATCAACCACGGCTCGATCCTGGGCCAGTTGGTCAATTCGGCAGGCGCCACCGCGCTCAACAATGGCGTGATCCGGGGTCTGGTGACCAACAATGGCATCTTCACCTCGGTGGGGACGCTGTCGGGAGGCCTGGCCAATGGCGGCACGGCGCGGATCAGCGGCGTGCTGACCGGCGATGTGTTCAACAGCGGCAACATCACGCTGACCGGCCTCACCACCGGCATCGCGCTGTTCCAGCAGGCGGCCACCGGCAGCCTCAACCTGGGCGGCTTCGATACGACGCTGGGCGTGCTGTCCGGCGCAGGCACGGTCACGCTGGGCAGCGCACGGCTCACCACCGGCACGAACGGCGTGAATTCGCTGTTCAGCGGCGTGATCTCGGGCAGCGGCGCGCTGACCAAGACGGGCACCGGCGGGCTGATCCTCGATGGCGACAACAGCTACACCGGCGGCACCACCATCGCGGGTGGCTCGCTGCAACTGGGCAATGGCGGCACCACCGGATCGATCATCGGACCGGTGCTGAACAACGGCGCGCTGATCATCAACCGCAGCAACGGCTATACGTTCGCGGGCGCGATCAGCGGCACCGGCATGTTCGTCCAGGCCGGTACCGGCACCACGACACTGACTGGCGCGAACAGCTATACCGGCGGCACGCTGATCTCCGCCGGTCGCCTGATCGGTTCCACGGTTTCGCTCCAGGGCCTGATCCAGAACGATGCGGCGCTCGAATTTGCCCAAGGCACCAACGGCGTATTCGCGGGCCGCATCGGTGGCACCGGGCTGTTCGACAAGACCGGCGCGGGGCTGCTGGAACTGACTGGCGATAACAGCGCGCTGCGCGGGGCGACAACGGTGCGTGCAGGCGAACTGCGCGTTACCGGATCGCTGGCGGGATCGGCCACGACGGTGCTCTCCGGCGCAACGCTGTCGGGCACCGGCACGGTTGGCGGCCTCGTCGCACGCAGCGGCTCGGTCGTTGCGCCGGGGGCAAACGGCCTCGGCATGCTGGGCGTCAATGGCGCAATCCAGCTGCAGCAGGGCAGCGCATTGCGCCTGCAGGTCCAGGCCCCCAATGGCTCGGACATGCTGATCGGCAACGGCACGATGCAGCTGGGCGGCACGGCGGCGATCACCAATCTGGGCGGCACCTATGCCTTTAACAGCAACTATCTGCTGCTTCAGGCCAGCGGTGGCCGGACCGGCACGTTCGATGCGGTGACCGGCTTTGGCGAGTTCGGCATCCTCTACCGGCCCGAACTGGTCTATACCGCCAAGCAGGTGCTGCTGCGCATGGCACCCAATCTGCTCACCAACATTGTCGGCGCCACGCCGCTCACCGCCAACCAACGTTCGGTGGTGTCGCGGATCGATGCGGCGGTGACCGCTGGCTACAATCCGCAGCCGCTGTTCAACGTCTATGCGTTGCCCAATGCGCAGCAGCCGAACGCGTTCGATCAGCTTTCGGGCGAAGTCTACGCGACTGCGGCGGGCGTGGGAATCGAGCAGGAGCGGCTGGTGCGCGAGGCGGTGCTGGGCCGCATCGGCGCGGTCGCGGCGGCCTCGCGCCAGACGCCCGAATGGGGCAATGGCGCAGGCGCCTGGGGCCAGGTGTTCGGCAGCTGGGGCGATGGCAAGCGCGACGGCAATGCCGCCCGCTATGAAAGCGATCGCCAGGGCTTCATCACCGGCATCGATTACGGCAATGCCAATAGCGAAGGCAGCTGGCGCATCGGGGCATTCGGCATGCACATGACCAGCAAGGTCGGCGTCGATGCACGCGGATCGCGCACCGAGGTCGAACAGACCGGCGGCGGCATCTATGCCGGCGTCAACAGCGGTGGCTTGAGCGTCGCAATGGGCGCGAGTGTGACCGGGGTTGACCTCACCAGCGTGCGCAACATCGTGCTGCCGAGCTTTGCCGAAACCAACCGGGGCAGGGGCGATGGCCGCGCGGTGCAGGGCTTTGCCGAGCTCAGCTACGCGATCGATGCGGGCAACGCGACCTACCGTCCGTTCGCCAGCGTCGCTGCGGGATCGTTCAAGCTCGATGCGCTGACCGAAACGGGCGGTGCGGCGGCGCTTTCGGTTCGGCGTCAGAGCTATAGCAGCGGCTCGATCACCATGGGTGCCGATGGCGTGGTGCGCATGGGCAAGGTGCAGCTCTCCGGCACGCTGGCCGGCCGCGTCCAGATCGGCGACCGCGACCCTGCGGCCCAGATCGCGCTCGCTGCAGCACCGGCTCAGGCCTTTACCGTCCGTGGTGTCCAGCTCGACAGCTTCGCTCTGGCCGCCAGGCTCGATGCGACGCTGAAGCTCGGCAGTCATGCCGATCTGTCGCTGGGCTATACCGGCCTGATCGGCAATGACACGGCGGACCACGGCGCAAGGGCAACGCTCTCGGTGCGGTTCTGAAACCTGGGCGTGGGCTGCAGCGATGGCAGCCGCTGGCTGACGCGCTGAGCCCGCGCTCCGCTCGCGTCCGCCGCGACATTTTGCCCGTTGAAGCACCGGGGCAGCAGGGCCGTGCGCTCGATCGCCATATTGTCTCGCCGCGGGCAGCGCCTTAAGGGTTCGAGGTCGGATGGGGATCGGGAAAAGGGCGGTTGGTCTTATGTGCCACCGGGAGGGCCGAAGGATGCAAGTATCGGAACCGGCGCCTTTTTCAGGCCGCTCAAGCCCGATCACAGGTGCCGCCGCCCTGCTGACGATCAGCCGCCTGCTGCTGCGCGCCAACATGCGATCGCGTCACCGGCGCACGCTGCTCGGCTATCTGTGGCTCGCTATTCCGGGAATGGCATCGGCATTTGCGTTCAGTCTCCTGCGCAAGGGCCAGTTGCTGGCGGTGGGCGAGGTCGCGATGCCTTATCCGCTGTTCGTGTTGTCAGGGGTGTTCCTGTGGCAGGCCTTTGTCGACGCGCTCATCGTGCCGACCCAGCATCTTGTCCAGCAGCGCCGGTTCCTCTCGCTTGTTGCCGCACCCTTTGAAGCGGTGGTGATCGCTGCTGCTGGCGAGGTGCTGATCAACCTCGCGATCCGGATGGCGATATTGGCGGCCGCCATGCTGGTTTTCGGGCAGGCCCCTGATTCGGCATGGTTGCTGCTGCCGTGTGCAGGGCTTGCCATGGTGGCCATCGGATTGGTGCTGGGGCTGTATGTGGCGCCGTTCGCGCAGCTTTATGATGATGTCGCCAGTCTCGTGAGCATGGCGGCGACCTTCGGCATCTTCCTCGTTCCCATCTTCTACCCCGTGCCCGCAGAAAGCGGGTTCGCCAGCAACCCCTTTGCCTGGATCCTGGACGATGCACGCGGTGCGATGATCGGCGATTTTGGCGGCGCAACTCCGCTGTGGATCATCCTGGTCTCGGCAGCGCTGCTCGTTCCAGCCTGGCTTTTCAACGCGGCGTCGCGCCCCCACATCGCTGCCCGGGCTTATTGACATGCCTGGTGCTGCTCCCCTGCTGACGGTCGACAATGCATCGATGCGGTTCTGCCGCGATACGGCGCGATCGCTGCGTTATGGCGTCGCTGACCTGGCGCGCGCGATGCTTCCGTTCCTGCCGCAAGCCCGCGCGCTGCGCGCCGGAGAATTCTGGTCGCTCGACGGTGTCAGCTTCCAGGTGCAGCCCGGCGAGGCGCTGGCGATTGGCGGCAGGAACGGGGCGGGCAAGACGACCTTGCTGCGGATGCTGGCCGGACTGCTCCAGCCCGATGGCGGCGCGATCACGCTGAACGGATCGGTCAACTCGGTCATCGAACTGGGGCAGGGGCTCAATCCTGCGCTCACCGGCCGCGAGAATGCCGAGATCGGACTGGCCTGGCGCGGATTGACCCGGCGCAAAATGGAAACGCTGGTTCCCGAGGTGGAAGCGTTCGCGGCGCTCGGCGCGATGTTCGACGCGCCGGTCCATAGCTATAGCGCTGGCATGCGCGTGCGTCTGGCCTTTGCCATCGCGGTCAGCATCCCGTGCGACCTGCTGTTGCTGGACGAGGTGCTGGCCGTCGGCGATCTGGCCTTTCAGCAGAAATGCATCGAGCACATGCAGCGGCACCTGCTACGCGGCGGCGCACTCATTCTAGTATCGCACAATCCAGTGCAGATGCAGGCGCTGTGCCGGCGAGGAATCTTGCTGGAGCAGGGGCGGCTCGTCTTTGACGGCGCGATCGAGCAGTGCATCGACCGGATGTTCGAACTGCAGACGCTGGACCGCAACCAGATGGATGGCGATGCTGGCCCAGATGCAAGGGTTCACATCGATTCGGTTCAGGTTGTCTCCGAAACGCCATCCGATCGGATAATGCGGGGGGATACGCTTGTCGTCGAAATCACATTCTCGGTGTCGGAGCCGGTCAGGGCCGGATGTTCATTTTCGATCCACACCCGCGACCTGTCCGTCTGCATCGCGGCGTTCGGCGATCCGCGGACAGGTTTTTTGGCGTCAGGTACCCATGTCCGGCGTTGCCGGATTCCGGATTTGCCGCTCGCGCACGGAGCCTATGCCGTTCGGGTCGCGATCTTCCATCCGGAAACCTATATCGGTCACGCGCAACTGGGCTATTCCTCGGCGCCGGTTGAATTTCATGTCGAAGAAGACCTGAACCGTGGGAGCCTGCTCACTCGCCATACTGGGCAGCTTGTCTGGATTGCGCATGACTGGCAGGGCCATGTATCCGAGGCAGATGACGCTGCATCGGGAAGGCAGCGGGTGGCCTAGGCATGGGGCAGTCAGAGGATCGACGGGGGAAAGTGTGGAGCACAGCGTGACCGAATCCAGTCCGGCATTTCGCGATCCGGAGCAACAGAAGTGTTTCGAGGAAAAGGGCTATGTGATCGTTCGCCTTCTCGAGCCCGAGCAGGCCGCATCCTTTCGGTCGCAGATCGCAGGCCGGATTCCAGCCCAGCCTGCGATCAACGACCCGCAAGGCGGCATGTACAACACCGCCTTTGATTCCGGTGTTTCGCGGTGCCTGCCCGATCAGCTTGAAATGGTGCGAACAGAACGTCTTGATCAACTGCTTGCGGGGTATCGCGATATCGGTGCCTGCGTGATGGGCAAGGTGGCTGGAAGCGGCCGACTGGATCTTCACCAGCACCAGCCATCCACGTCCAATATCTTTGCCAAGGTCATTCATTGCTGGATGACGCTGGACGATGTCGACGCCGACCATGGCGCTCTGCGGATTGTTCCGGGCAGCCATCGCATTCTGCGCCACATTCAGAGCTTCGACAGCGCACCGTATTTTGCGGGCTTCCAGAGCGAGTTGGAGGCGGATTTTGCGGTCGCAGTGCCGATGAAGGCAGGCGAGGCTATCCTGATGGATGGATCGCTGCTGCACGGCTCGTGCCCCAACCCATCTGTCCATACCCCATTGCGGGTTTTTTCGGTCCATGTTCCGTCGGACGAACCCTTTTGCATCATCGTGGAAAGCGAAGGGCCGCGTTTCGATGCCTATGCTGCCGAGGGCAAGTCGATCGATCCCAATCTGCATTGCATGGCGGGCGGCAGCCTGGACGGCCTCGAGCACATGGGGCGGCTCGACGCCAGGAACACGCCGCTGACCCGCGCCGAGTTTGAAGCTCTGCTGGCCCTGGGCGAGCGGATCGCGCCAGGTTTCGATCCGATTGATGTGGTGCGTTCCGCCGCTGCGCCCGATACCGCAAAACCCATCTGGCAGCGGATAGGCCGGTTGCTGGGACGCAGGGAGGCCGCGTGAGCATGCTGCAGATCAGCGATCCTCGCGAGCGGGCGGCGTTTGAACGCGACGGCTATTTTGTGCGACGAGTCCTTGACGAGGAAACGGCGGAGCGGCTCCGCGCGAAAGCGGAGTCACTGGTCAGGGGCAAGGGTGCAAACCATGCCGAGGACTCGAATTATTATTCCGCTCTGGATGAGGACACGCCCAGAGCAGACGAGATTTCGCAACTGGCATGGCAGGCATGGGCCGGCCCCATGGAACAGATCGCCAGCGGGTGGCAAACGGTCCAGTCCGGCATCGCCGCGAAAGTGCCCGATGGGGGCATCACGCACCTTCATGTGCACCCGCCTGTCACTGACAATCCGTTCGGGACAAGCGTGATCGGCTGGTGCGCGCTGGCCGATTATGACGAAGCAAGTGGCTGTCTTTACGTCATCCCGCGTTCCCATCACCTGCTGCGCTACATCAACATCGTCGAAGCAAGCTATCTTCGTGACGTAGACTTTGCCGATCGGATCGTGCGCGATCATGCGGTGCCGGTGCGGCTCAAGGCGGGTGAGGCATTGTTCCTTGAAAACAGCTTGATGCACGGTGCCTATACCAATCAGAAACCGGATTATCGTCTGGCACTGGGCCTGATGATTGCCGATGCAGACGAGACGCTTGCAACCTATCGGCTGTGCGAGACCGGCGTCGTGGTGACCGCGCAACCCGTGAACAGCTATGCGGCCTATGCTGCAGAAAGAGTCGATCCGGATCCGCTCAATGAACCGGTCCTGCGCCACCTGCCGGACTGGCGGACCTATCCGAACTATGCCCAGATCGATGCGCTGCTGCGTTCCAACGGCCGCCGGGCAAGCGAGGATTATGACCCGTTCGAGACGGTTCGCCATTTGGCAGATCCGCCGCCCGCTCCGCCAGCACCACCCGAACGGCTTTCCATGCGCCAACGCGCAAGGCATGTCGCCCGGCGCATTCCGGGGGCCAGACCGCTTTACCGGACGCTCAAGGCCATGCGAGGGACCAGCCCCGTGTCATAGCCGATCGGCAGCCAGTGTTCGATTACTCGCCGCAGCGGCATGGGCATCGGATAGCTGGACGCACGCCGACAGCCTTGGCATAGCTTTGCCTCCGCACCGGTGGCAGCCGGGTCCGGTGCGGCATTGTTTTCTTCTATTTGCCGCGCGGCGGTAAAGCCTTTTGTCGAATGGGGTTTCAATGCCAACCGAAGGTTCAGCGGACATGAATATCGCCTCATCCAGAGCGACACTCCGATCCTTCCGATCGCGGCTTCGGGCTGCTGTCGCAAGGCGGGCGCCAGCGCCCGTCAAGCAGGTCTATCGCAGGTTGCGCGGTGACCGCATGTTGGCGTCACCGGCACACAGGAACGAGCCCGATTTCGCGCCCTATCCAGTTCCGCAGACAAGGCTGAGCCCGTTTCAACGGGAGGAACTCGACAAGCCTATGCATGAGCTGGGCTATGCAACCTTCCCGTTTCTCAGCGAGCAGGACATCGATCGCCTGGCCGACGCCGTCAACGAAGCCGAGCAGCAGCACAACCAGGGCGACGTTCATATCCCGACCCATTTTCGCCTGAGTGCGTTCAACAACGATTCCGCGTACAAGGAAAGACTGTTCGATGCTGTCTGGCAGTCCATCGGCGACAGGGTCGAGGCGCTGCTGCCGGGGTTCGAGCCGCTGGTCATCAACCTTTTCGACAAGCTGCCGAGCAGCGAATACGATCCGGTTCCGATCCACCAGAACCCGTCCTTTGTCGACGAACCCGCGCACAAGTCGGTTTCCGTCTGGATACCTTTCAGCGATGTCGACCGCGAGAACGGCACCGTCGGCGTCCTGCCGCGCAGCCACAACCGGTTCAACCGCATGCGGGCTGGCAACATGGCGCATGAAGACGTTTTCGCGCTGGTGCAGACTGCGCTGGAAAATGATCTGTTCGTGCCGATTGAGCTTCGCAAGGGTGAGGCGCTGGCGCTCGACGACAGCATCATTCACTGGTCCTATCCCAATGTTTCAGACCGTCAACGCAAGGCCGTGCAACTGATCATGGTGCCCAAAGGGGTGCCGCACATCTATTTTTATTACGATGACGAGGCCCAGGATCAGCCTCCGATGATGGACCTGTACGCCGTCGACAGGCACTTCTTCTTCGGCTTCAATTGCAAGGCGCGACCGCAGACGCTCAGGCACATCGATCGCGTACCCTATCGTTACCGTCCGATCACGCCGGCGGAGCTGGCCGAGGTCACAGGCGGACAATGATGGCGATGGCGCGGCGTCTGGCGCATGGCGTGCGCTGGCGCGCCCATGCCCTGCTGGGGACGGGCAAGCGCCTGCCGCCGGCAGAGCCTGGCACGCGCTACGGCACGGACGCCGTTGCCGAATATTATGACCGCTTCACCCATAGCTATGTTGCGGCGACCGGGCCGTTTCTGGAAGCCTTTCGCGGACGCGATACCGATGCCCTGATGCGCTATTATGTTGCGCGGGCTTCGATCTCGGATGGGATGCATCTGCTCGACGCCGGATGCGGAACCGGGGCACCGGCAATATGGCTGGCGCGGCAGTTCGCCAATATCAGGATCGAGTGCCTGACCAATTCACCGGTCCAGGCAAAGATGGCGCAGGCAGCCGCCGAAGATGCTGGCGTGGCAGACCGTCTGAAGGTCACGCTGGGGGACTATCACCAGCTGTCGCAAACCTATGCTCATGGCCGGTTCGACCGAGCGCTGTTTCTGGAAACGCTGGGGCACAGCGCTGACCTGCACCGGGTGCTTTATGGCCTGCGCGATGTGCTGAAGCAGGGCGGAGAAGCCTATATCAAGGACTTCTTCCAGCGCCGCTCATTGAATGCGGAGCTGCAGGCGAAGATCGACAACGTCGTGGCCACCATCAACAGCAATTATTGCTACCATGTCATGCAACTGCCCGATCTGCTCGCGGCCAGCATGGAAACCGGCTTCATAATTGCATCCGTCACGCCGCCAGCGATCGAGCCGGATCTGACCCTGACGGTTGACTATGAACACAAGGTCGGGCGGTTGACCTACCCGCTATTTGCCCGTTTGCATGCCGTCGATTGGTATGAGGTCGTGGTGCGCCGCGAATAGCGGTCGACAAAGCGGTGAACGAGCGGCGCAAGGGTCATCGTTCCCAAGACCAATATCGATGCATATGCAGCGGGATGATCAATGCCATTTTTCTGCATGATGACAATGAATGCGAACTGCATCAGATAGATGGCATAGCTGGCATCGCCCAACCAGAGAGGAATGGCGTAGCGGGAAATCCCCGACTGGCGATCTTCTGCCTGCAGCACCGCGATGAGCAGCGCGCCGAACGCAATCGCGGCAGCAAAGTTCATGCGTTCGGTTTCCTGCGGATCAAGCCAGTAGAAAACCGCCAGCAATCCGCAGGTCAGCAACGAGAGCCAAAGGTAGCGATGCCACAGGTTGGTTCGATGCTGCCAGGCATGCCCGATCCACGCGCCGAACAGAAACTCGATCGTGATCGAGCTCGTCCAGGCTTCGAGCTGCGGCTGGTCAAAATCGTGCAGCACGCCCGCCAGGGCCAGGGACAATATTCCTAGGGAGGCCATGGGCAGCTGCCAGCGGCGGGGAAGCCACAGAGACACGGCGACGATCGCATAGAACAGCATCTCGAGATTCAGCGTCCACCCTGCCGGGATGACCGGCTGGATCGTCTGGGTCGCTGGATTGTACCACGGCACAAAGGCATAGGACGCGGCGATCAGGTCCAGCGGCACGCCATGATCCGCATTGGCGAGATACAGAAAAGGGATGGGCGAGCGCCAGCTCATCCCGCCCCAGAGCAGGATGACGACCCCCGTGGTAAGGATCCAGTAGAGCGGAACGATGCGACGCAGCCGGGCAATCGCAAACGGGAATGGCCGGGTGGTCTCGTCGGTGATGGCGACCATCAGAAAGCCGCTCAGCACAAAGAACAGATCGACGCCGGAACCCAGAAGCTTGAGCGGAAAATCATCTGGCCTGAGGGCATGCACCAGCAAGACCATCAACGCCGCCAGCGCGCGCAGATACTGCAGACCGTAATATGGTCGGTCCAGGCGGCGCAGCTGCAGCTGCGCGGTCATGGCTTGCCTGGTTGGCCCTGGGTGCCTGCCATCTCATCGCACAGCTGCAGGATGTGAAGCGCCAGCGTCGCTGCCGGGTCGGGCGGCACCTGTTGCCGGATGGCCCTGGCGGCGTCAGCCCCTATGCCTTGCCAGCGTTCGCGGGCTTGCCAGGCGCGCTCGAGCGCTTCGTCGAGCGCGGCCTCGTCTTGCCCCTGCATCAGAAAGCCCGTGATATTGTCATCGACGACCTCGCCGCTGCCGCCTGCCGTGCTGACCACGGCAACCCGTCCCGTGAGCATCGCCTCGACCAGGACAAGCGGCAACCCCTCAGCGCGCGATGGCAGGACCAGCGCATGATGATCCCGCCAGATCGCCTCGACATCATCGACATGCCCCTTGAACACGACATTGTCGCATTCGAGATAGCGCGCCATTGCCTTCAGCCCTTCGGCATTGGGGCCGGCGCCATACAGGTTCACGATCAGGTTGCGCTCCCGCCATTTGGGCATGGCGAGCACACGGAGCAGCATGTCCTGCCCCTTTTCCATCGGATAGAGCCGGCCCACGCAGGCGAGGCGGGTCGGCCCTTCATCCTCCGGCCAGGGCAGGGGTTCGGCATAGTCCACCAGAAACGGGTTTCGGACGACGCTCGCATGATGCAGCCTTGCCCCGATCTGCTCCTCGAACAGCCGGTGGTTGTGATGCGATACGAAAAAGATGTGCCGCGCCTCGATCGCCAGCGTGGTCACCCGGGCTCGGAGAAAATCCGGCGGCCAGTACAGGTCGGTCGCTTTCTGGCAGATCAGTGCATAGGGAATTTTCAGCTTGTTGAGCAGCCAGCCCATATGGAAGCCGTCCCAGTTTCCGCCCTGGGACAAGACCACCAGATGCGGCTTGGTTCTCCATATCTGCCACCACAGCGGCAGGAGCTGCAGAATGGTACTGGCAGGACGGAACACATTTCGCAAAAGCGCAGCAAGCCGATAGGGAAGGAAGCCGATCCGCGCCAGGTCGGCGATGGTCACATCCTTTTTGGCCAGGGCCTGCAAGGCTGGCACCATGGGATCAATGTGCGGCTTGGCAATCCGGACATAGGCACCGTTTTCCACCAGCCTCAAAGCCGATCTCGCCCAAAGCTCCTCGCTGCCCCCCCAAGGTGTTTCATTGCAGCTGAGAACCAGGATCCGCGGCTTGCCTTCTGGCATCGATAAATTCCCCCCAAGACCGGTAGCTTCAGGGCATTTGCCATACAAAGACTTACGGCCTATTCCAGCGGCAATACTATCCGGCATCCCATTTTTGGACCCTAGCGCTTCGATGGCTCGCGACACCCAGGTCTTTGTTCGGCTTCGCACGACGGGCGCGCAGATCATGGAGCTCGGCAGGGCATCCGAATGGTGGGAATACAAGATCGTCCCTGCGTTGATGGTCGGATATGCGACTTCGCTTTGCCTGGGCAGCAGCCCCTGGATGGCCCTTAACGGCCTAGGCCTTTTCCTGATCGCGCTTCTGCCCGGCGGAATCTTTGTCGGGGTCCTGAATGATTGGGCCGATCGGGCCGAGGATGCGCTGGCGGGCAAGCCCAACCGCCTCGAGGGCAAACCGCCCTGGGTGGGAATCGTGCTGATCGTGCTGTGTCTGGCGGCCGGGGGTGCGATCTGCTGGTTCTGGCGCGATCAACCCCTGCTCGTTGCAACCTACCTCACGGGCTGGCTTTCCTTCGCGCTGTATTCACTGCCGCCATTCCGGTTCAAGTCCCGCGGGATTGCCGGAATCCTCTGTGATGCGACTGGCGCGCATCTTGTCCCGTCGCTGCTGGCAGCCCTTGTCACGGCACGCGCGCTTGGCATGGCGTTGCACGCCGAATGGGTTCTCGCCGTCGGATGCTGGGCCTTGCTCTATGGGCTGCGCGGCATCTTGTGGCACCAGATCGGCGATCTTGGCGCGGATCAATCCTCTCGAACGCACACATTTGTCGCGCGCTATGGCAAGAGCCTGACGATCGGGGCGGTGCACTGGCTGCTCTTTCCGCTGGAACTGTGCGCGATCGCTGCCATCGTGATCCAGACGGGGCCGGGCGGTGTGGCTGCTGCCTGCGCGGCGCTTCTGCTTTATGGCGGGCTGGAACATGGCCGCTACGACCGTTTCGACATGAGCGTGACCATCGTCGAGCCCAGACCGCGCAGCAGCGTCGCTTTGCTCGAATATTACGGGGTTTTCCTGCCGCTTGCGCTTCTGGTGCTGGGCATCTTCCGGGATTGGGAAACGCTCGCCATCCTGCTGTTGCACGGCCTTCTGTTTCCAGCCCGTTGCAGGCAGATCTGCGCCGACGTCGCAAAGTTCGCCGACCCGCAATACGTCCCGCGTTCCAAGCGTTCGTGATCAGGGCAGGGGCGTGCAAGCCTGGCGGAATTCGATCAACCTTCCGATGCGACCTCAAACTGCCGGGTGATCCAGCTATTGGGCGTGCGCTGCGAGCGCTCCCGGGAGGCTGGCGGCGAGTGCACTGGCAGCGTTGCGGGTCGCGGCTCGATCGGCGTCGTCAGCAACCTCGAATGTATAGGCCGGGATGGCAAAGCTGGCGTGGAACCAGTTCTTGGCGGTGCCGCTGCCCGGCGTGCCATTGCGCGGTTCGATCGTGAAGGCATAGCCGGCAAACACGTTTTCCTTGCCCTCCAGCCAAGCCCCCAGAAACCGCCGCTGCGCCAGGCTGGCCTCATCGCCTTGCACGTAGAACAGGTTGCGCTGGGTCGAATGAAAGTCGAGCATGAGCGAGGGACGTATGCCCGTCGGCAGGCCGTCGAGCCACGCCTTGACCGCGCGGGTTTCGGGCTGCGAGAAGACCCCCCAGTCGCGATTGAGATCCTCGCCGCCGTGATTGGCACGCCAGTGGCCGCGCGCTGTTCCGTCGGGATTGAGCATCGGCACGATCAGGAATTGGAGATCGGCAAAGGCTTGCGGCTGGCGCACCGATTGCTCGACCAGCGCGTCTACAAAAGCCCGCATCGCGATCGCCCCACTGACTTCGGGCGGATGCTGGCGACCGAGCAGGATAACGAGCCGCGGCGCATCGACGCGGCCCAGGCGGATGGCCTCTAACGGGCGTCCGTCATGTGTCTGCCCGAGGATGGTGGGCTTCGTGCCCGTGGCCGCCGCCCAGCGCAGCAGATCGGCGCGGGCATCGGCGGGGGTAATGATTTCCTGTGCGGCGATGATGCCTTTGCCTGCAGGCAGTCGAACGATGGCGCCTTTGCCGTTGTCTAGGGGCTCGACCGGCAGCGCGCGCCACGCACCACTGCCGTCGCTCCATTTCGGCGCATAGCGGTGCTCGCCCCCGAGGTACCGGAGGGTCACTGACACCGGCGCGCCATCACCTGCCTCGTAACGAAAGGCATACCAAGGGCTCGGATTGATCGGCGGCGCGTGTTCCGGCGTCACCAGCACCGCGAATTCCCGCTCTCCGGTGATGCTGCAGGCAGACGCTGAAGCCCCTTCGAAATCAAAGGCGATCATCGCCGAAGCGGTGCGGCATGCGCTTTGCGCTGGGACTGCTTGAGAAAGCGAAACCGGGGGCTGCGCCTGAACGCATGCCCCCAGAAGCAAGGCCAGCCCGGCCCATAGTTGTCGCATGTGCACTCCCATGGGCCGGAGCCCGTCAGAACGTTTTGCGCAGTTCCACCCGGAACACCCGCCCGCGCGGCGAGTGCAGCGCGCTGAAGAAACCATAGGTCTCGTCAGCCAGCGGCGGAGCTTCGTTCAACAGGTTGTTGATGCCGAAGCGCAGACGGGTTCCATCAAGCGCAGTGTCGTTCTCGATGGTATAGGCGATCGCGGCGTTGATGGTCAGGAAATCATCGACGCGATAGAAGTTCGCGTTCGGGTCATTCGAGACGATCGGGACGTCACGGGTCACGCTGGTGTTCCAAACCTCGCCAACATAGCTTGCGAAAAGCGACACATCGACCGGCCCGCTTTCCCAGTTGACCGAGCTGCTGAAGCGCCACTTGGGCCGTCCGTCGAGCTCAAGCAGCTGACCCAGGCCGGCGACCACCACTTCGGGCGGCAGCGCACCGGCAGCGATCCCGTCGAGCAGCGTCTGTCCATCGGGCCCGGCGGACTGGACAAAGCTCTCCAGTCGCGCCGCGTTGAAGCGGAGGCGGAACCTGCCAATTCCGAAATCGGGGACATTATAGGCAAAGCCGAAATCCCAGCCCTTCGAGACGCGGCTGTCGAGGTTGAGATAGGGATCGAGCACCCGGATGATCTCGCCCGCTGCAGCAAGACGGGTGCCTGCGAACAGCGCGGTCTGTTCCGGCGTCGGCGTCGCACGGATCACATTCGGGTTGCTGCTGCCGTTGAGGCGGAGCAGCAGATCGAGCGCGATGGCGTTGTCATCGCCGAAGGTACCGACCAGCCCGGTCTGCTTGACGCGCCAGTAATCTGCCGTCAGCGTCAGACCCGGAATGAACTTGGGCTCCAGCACGATGCCAAGGTTGATGCTCTCGCTGTCCTCCGGCTGCAGCTGATCGGTGCCCGAACGGAAGCTGATCACGCCCTCGCCGGGACACACGCCGAGCCCGGTGATCAAGCGCTTTTCGACTTGTGCCTGACAGATCACGAAGTCGTCACGGGTATTTGAGCGAGTGGTTCCTTCGTCGTTGACCTGCACCAGGTTCGGCGCGCGGAAGCCCTGCGACCATGCCCCGCGGAAGGTGATACCGGGCACCACTGTCCATGACGCGGCTGCGCGCGGGACGATGGCGGTCTCGTTGATATCCTTGAAATGCTCCAGGCGGCCGGCGAGCTGCAGATCGAGCGCATGGACCAGTGGAATGTCCATGTCCTCGCTCACCAGCGGGACAAAGGTCTCTGCAAATGCCGAATAAACCTCGCGCGCGCCGCGCGTGTCGGGCGATGCGCTGGTGCCGGCGACATCGCTGCCGTCGAACACGCCGGTGACGCTGTCGGTCCAGGTGATGGTGCCATCAATCCGCGGATCGCGGTCGTCGAAGAAGGTTTCACGACGCCATTCGATGCCAGCGGCTACGCCGACATCGCCGCCGGGAAGGCTAAACAGGGTGCTGTTGCTGACCTTGAAATCCGCCAGCGCGAGGGTGGTGCCGTTCTTGCGGAAGACGTCGACCACAAACGGAGCGGTCGCGCTCCGCGGATTGGGCGTGCAATCGTCTTCGCCCGGATCACCGGTAACGCAGCCGCCGTTGAACGGGTTATAGGCATCGGGCGTCGAGCGGTTGACGGCCTGCTGGAACAGCGTCAGCGAAACACGGTTGCCTTCAAGGTCGATGCTCTTGGCTTCGGAATAGACAAAGCCGGTATCGAAATCCCAATCACCAAAGTTGCCGCGCAAGCCTGCGACTAGGCGGAAGGAATCCTTGTCGACATCGACCGTGCGGTTGCCGACATCGACGAAGCGGTAACGCTCCATGATGATGTCGGCGCCGGCGGCCGGGATCGTTGTGCCCGGCACGCGGTTGGGGTTGGCGGCACCCCCAGGGAAGGTCACCGGCCCGAACGGGTTCCAATAGGCGTTGCGCGAAATCCCCACTGGCACCGCGCTGAGGTTCGCCGCCGGGGTGATGTTGCGGCTGCTCTCGGAGCGGTAGAAGGTGCCTTCGAAATAGCCCTCGACGTTGTTGCTGAACTCGTAGTTGAGCAGCAGCGCCGCGTTGTAGCGGGTCTTTTCGCTGATCAAGGTGGTCCCGAAGGCGCGGTTGTAGCGCACATCGACCGCCGGGGTGTCGCCGTTGCGGGCGCACAGGCCGTTGCCGAGCTGAAGACGGCAACCTGCGATCGACGACGGCTGAAGATAGAAGTCATCGTCGCGGATCGCGGTGAGGTTGTTGTTCGTGATCTGGATGTCGAACTGGCCGAAGGGCCCGAACGTGTTGCGATTGTTGAACTGGGTGTCGCCTTCGAATGGGGTGCCGACCAGCAGCTCGCGCTTGTCGTCATCTGCCGAATAGGCGCGGGCCGAGGCGGGCAGGCCGTTTTCGTGGAAATACCCGCCATAGACGGTGAGATTGCCGCGCCCGCCGGCAAAATCAAAGCCATAGCCGGCGTTGACCTGCGTGCTGTAGAGGCTGGTGCCATCTGACCCGCGCCATTCGCTTTCGATATAGCCGCCCTTGCGGTTGCCGCGCAGTACGGTGTTGACCACGCCAGCGACCGCGTCCGCGCCATAGATCGCCGATGCGCCGTCACGCAGCACCTCGATCCGGCGCACGCTGCCCGGCGCGATTTCGTTGGTATCGGGGCTGACCACCGGCACCAGCAATTCGGTTTGGAATCCCGGGTTCAGCACCATGCGCCGTCCGTTGATCAGCAACAGCGTGTTGCCGGTGCCCAGATCGCGAAGGTTGATCGAGGCCGCATCGCCGCGCGCATTGTTCGAAGAGACGTCGTTCTGCTCGTTGAAGGCCACCGCGCCGGCCTGCGGGATCGCGCGGAACAGCTCATCGCCCGATGTCGCCGCGACGTTGGCGATATCGATCTCGTCAACCACCGTGACCGGCAGCACGTCGTTGATCTTTGCCCCCTGGATCTGGGTGCCGGTGACGACGATCTCGCGTTCGGGCTGGGTCACGTCCGCCGGAGCGGGCGCATTGGCGTCTTGCGCATAGGCAGCGGTAGCGGCGATCAGACTGCCGCCGCACATCAGGGCAAGCCTGCCCAAAAACCGTGTCGACATCGTTATTCTCCCCGTTTCTCAATTATTCCAAGCGATGCGGCCCATTGCATGAACAATGCAGGCCATTGGCTGATCACCTCGCCAGGCTTGCCTAAGCCCCAGCCATGGCCACCGTTGCGGAACATGTGCAGTTCCGCATTGCCCCCGGCAGCGATCAGTTTTTCGAACAGCAATATGCCGTGACCGGGCGGTGTCGTCGGGTCATCGGCGGCGGCGAAGATGATGGTGGGTGGTGCCTCGGCGCTGGCATAGGTGTCGAGTGACCACTCCGTCTCGGCCTTGGCATCGGGGGTCTCCCCAATGATTTCGCGCCGGGTGCGGGTGGTGTCGAAAGGTTTTCGCAGCGAAACCACCGGGAACAGCAGCACCGCGAAATCGGGACGCGCCGATGCTGTCTCGAACGCATCCGCACCGGCATACAGCGCGCGCGCGGGCTGCAGCGCAGTAAAGCCCGCAAGATGTCCCCCGGCGGAAAAGCCCATGATCCCGATCCTTGCCGGATCGAGCCCGAACTCGCTTGCGCGGGCGCGGATAATCTTCATCGCCCGCTGCGCGTCCATGAATGGGGTGCTTGCATCCCACCCATCATTGGGCAGGCGGTAAAGCAGTTCGAACACGGTAAAGCCACGCGCCTGGAGCCATTGCGCAGCGGGCGTGCTTTCCTTGTACAGCTGGATGCGGAAATAGCCTCCGCCGCCAGCGACCAGCACGGCCGCGCCATTGGGGTTCGCAGGGCGATAGACCCGCATGCGCGGCGTGGCGATGTTCGACACCGCGCCAAGCCCTGAGCCGGAGTTGCCGATCTTTTCCGGTCCCGTCACACCGCCATTGCCTGGCGGGTGGCCCGGCCACAGCGCAATTTCTTCCTGCGCCGATTCTGCTGCGGCGAGGGGGCTCAGCCGCGCCGTTCCGGCCAGCAGTGCCATCAGCACGCCGCCCTCCAGAAGTCTGCGTCGCGCGATCATGGTGCCTGCTCCAGCAGATCGGCGACCTTGGCGCTGACCGGGCCGCTGCGTTCGTGGCGCTCGATATCCTCTTGCGGAAGCGGCAGCGGCGTTCCCGCCAGGGCAGCGGCCAGCCGCTCCCGGTCGAGGGCGTTTTCCCAGCGGGCCACGATGATGGTGGCGACCGCATTGCCGATGAAATTGGTGAGCGCGCGGCACTCGCTCATGAAGCGGTCGACTCCGAGGATCAGCGCCATGCCCGCCACCGGCACATTCGGCACGACCGAAAGCGTCGCCGCCAGGATCACGAAGCCTGCCCCGGTCACGCCCGCAGCGCCCTTGGAGCTGACCATCGCAACCAGCACCAGAGCGAGCTGGTCGCTCAGCGACAGTTCGATGCCCAGCGCCTGCGCGATGAACAGCGAGGCGAGCGTCATGTAGATATTGGTGCCATCCAGGTTGAAGGAATAGCCCGTGGGCACCACCAACCCGACAACCGCCTTGCGGCAGCCGGCAATCTCCATCTTTTCCATCAGGCTGGGCAGCGCCGCCTCGGACGAGGAGGTTCCGAGCACCAGTAGCATTTCCTCCCGCAGATAACGGATCAGCGCGAAGATCGAGAAGCCGCCGAGATAGCCGACCATCCCCAGCACCACCAGGACGAACAACAGCGAGGTGATGTAGAAGGTAGCGACAAGCGCTGCGAGACTGGCCAGCGATCCGAGACCGAACTCGCCGATGGTAAAGGCAATCGCTCCGAACGCGCCGATCGGTGCCAGCTTCATGAGCATGTGGACCAGCTTGAACACGATCTCGCTGAACGACGAGAGCAGATCCAGCACAAGATCGCTGTGCGGGCGTGTCGATGCGATCGCCACACCTGCCAGGATTGCGACCAGCAGAACCTGCAGGATGTTCCCATCGGTTACCGAACTGAACAGGGTTTCCGGGATGATGTTCAGCAGGAAGCCACTGATCGTCTGGGCCTCGGCGGTCTTGGTGTAGTCGGCGACCGCGCCCGGATCGAGCGTGGCCGGATCGATATTGAGCCCTTCGCCCGGGCGCACGACGTTGCCGACGACCAGCCCTATGATCAGGGCAAGGGAAGAGAAGAACAGGAAATAGGCGAACGCCTTGCCGGCAACCGAGCCAACCGCCTTCATATCGCTCATGCCTGCGATACCGGTTGCGACGGTCAGAAAGATGACCGGGGCTATGATCATCTTGACCAGCTTGATGAACCCATCGCCCAACGGTTTGAGCGCGCTGCCGAATTCCGGGGCTAGGTGGCCGATCAACGTGCCCAGCGCAATGGCCGCCAAAACCTGCACATAGAGTTGGCGATAGAGCGGCTTGCGCGCCGGCGGGACAACAGCCCCCGATGATATGGCTTTGTGCAACGCCATGGGTTGCGGCCCCCCCCCGAGTCGTCTTTGTTCTGGGGAACAGGATCGGGGGAAGGCCCGATATCTTCAAGCAAAAGACATGCTGCCAGGATTTCCAGTATTATCATATGTTTGGCATTTAGTTCCCCGGCCTGGTGTGCGAAAATCCGCACAAATTTCTTGCGCGGGGTGCGGAAAGCCGCACAAGTGCCGGCGGGGAAAAGCATAAAAGCAGGCGAGATGAGGGGCAGGCGGGGGCGCTGGTATCTTTTGGTGGTCGCGTCGATCGGGGTCATGCTCGTCGCCGCGCTGGCGATGCTGGGGCTCGAACGGGCTGTGCGTGTGCGGGCGCTTGAAGATACCCGGATCGCCGCCACAAGCCAGTCAGCGATCCTCGCAGCAGGGCTGGAAAGCGAGCTCAACAAGTTTACGCTGGTACCCCGCGTGCTGGCGATCGATCCGGAAGTTGCAGCGCTGCTTGGCGGAGACCGTGCCCAGCGCGATGTCCTCAACCGTCGTCTCGCCGCCCTGGCACAGCAGACCAATGCCGCAGCGATCTATCTGATGGATGCCAGGGGCCTGACGCTTGCGGCAAGCAACTGGGATCGAGACGATACCTTTGTCGGGGCCAATTACGGCTTTCGCGACTATTTCGCCGGGGCCTTGCGCGATGGGACCCACAACCAGTTCGCCCTCGGCACGGTGAGCCACCGCCCCGGGCTTTATCTCGCCGAGCGGGTCGGAACGGCCGAACGCCCGCTTGGCGTCGTCGCGGTCAAGGTCGAATTCGACAGTCTCGAGAGCAAGTGGCGCGATGCAGAAGATGGTGTGTTCGTCACCGATGCGCGAGGGATTGTGTTGCTCAGCAGCAATCCTGTCTGGCGTTTCCGCGCTGCAGTGCGCAGCGCGGCGAATGCACCAATAGGCGCGCGCAAACCGTTGGAGTTGCCGTCCTCGGCTGCACGTGGCGCACCGATCAAGATGATCGAGTCGATCCAGCCCATCGCTCCGGTCGGCTGGAAACTGCATCTGCTCGCTGATCCCGCGCCGCGCCTGTCGGTCGCCATCGCCAATGGCCGCCTGGTGGGCGTGATCGGACTAGCGCTGGCCGGCGTGATCGGCGCGGCGGCGTTCATCTGGCGGCGCAAACGCCAGATCCGCGCAGCCGCCGAAGTCGCTGCGCAAACCGCGGCGCTGCGCCAGCAGCTGCAACAGGCCAACCGTTTGGCGACCCTGGGTCAGATCACCGCCGGGCTTGGCCACGAAATTCGCCAGCCGCTCACGGCCATGCGGGTCTATGCCGAGAATGGCGAGCGGCTGATCCGTGCCGATCGCCATGCCGAAGCGGCAGCAAATTTTGGCAAGATTGCCGGGCTCGCCGGGCGGATCGGCGAGATCACCGAGGAGCAGCTGCGTTTCAGCCGTCGCTCGGTGGAGGAACCCAAGGACATCACGCTGTCCAAGGTGATTGACGGGTCGCTGTTGCTGCTGAGCGACCAGATCCGGCAGAAGGAGGTTGATCTTGCGCTGCCAGACCCGGAAGCGGCCGAGAGGACGGTGCGCGCCCACCACGTCCAGCTTGAACAGGTGCTGGTAAACCTGGTCCAGAACGCGATCCAGGCTTGCGAGCCGGGAGGCCATATTGCGCTCAAGATAGCCGAGCAGTCCAACACGATCCGGCTGAGCGTCCGTGATAACGGGCCGGGCGTGTGCGCAGCCGTGCGTGACACGCTGTTCCAGCCGTTCGTCACAGCGCGCAGCGACGGCATCGGACTGGGCCTGCCGATTGCGCGCGACATCATGCACAGGATCGGCGGCGATCTGATCCACGAGGATACCGAAACGGGTGCGTGCTTCACGATGGTGATGCCGGTCGCATGATGGCCATTGCTCCACCCCTTCATGTCGCTTTGGTGGAGGATGATCCGCCGTTGCGTGATGCGATGTTGCAGGCGCTTTCGCTCGAGGGGGCCGAGGTCGTCGCCTTTCCCGATGCCCGCGCTGCGCTTGGCTGGCTCAGCGCCGATTATCCGGGTGTGGTCGTCAGCGATGTGCGGATGCCGGGGATCGACGGAATAGCCTTTTTCGCGCGTCTGCGAGAGATCGATCGTGATCTGCCGGTGATCCTGACCACCGGGCATGGCGATATCGCGATGGCGGTCGAGGCGATGAAGAACGGTGCAGCCGATTTCCTGACCAAGCCCTATTCCTTTGCCGAAATGATCCGCGCGGTGAGGGCGGCCAGCGAACGCCGCGCTCTGGCGCTGGAGAACCGGAGATTGCGCGAGGAGGCTGGGCGCGGCACGGGATCGGCGATTCCTGGCTATTCCCCGGCAGCACAACGGTTGCGCTCGGTGATCGAAGGGGTCGCGCCTTCGGAGATCGACGTGGTACTGACCGGCGCGCCCGGCACGGGCAAAAGCTACGCCGCGCGGCTGATCCACGATCTCAGCCCGCGCCGCAGTCGCCCCTTCGTGACAGTCGATGCCGGGATATTCGCGCATGAGGACGCCGAGTTGCTGCTGTTCGGCCGCGATCCGGGCGCGCGGCTTTCGCGCACCGGATTGGCCGAGCGCGCCAATGGAGGCACGCTCTTCCTGGACGAGATCGAGACGGCGAGCGACGTGCTCACCGCGCGCCTTCTGTCGCTGGTGGAAAAGCGGCAGGTGCTGCCGATCGGCGCGGACCGGGCGCGACGGCTCAATATCCGGATCATCATCGCCCGGCAGGCCAACATCCCGGCTGGCGAGAATGCCGGTGCACGTGATCCGCTGTGGCACCGGCTGGGCGCGGTGCAGATCGCGTTTCCTCCGCTCGCAGCGCGGCGCGAGGATGTCGCCGAGATTTTTCGTCTCTTCGTTGCCCGCCACGCGCGGGAATTCGACGTGCCCGCACCCGCCATCGGGGAGGCGCAGTGGCGCCATGTCCAGTCGCACGACTGGCCGGGCAACCTTCATGAAATCAACGGATACGCCCGGGCTTTCGTGCTCGGCCTTGCGGATATCGACGCGCCGGCCCCGCCGATCGCCGGGCAGCGCCCACTCCAGCAGATCGTCGCCGAATTCGAGCGCACGATGCTCGAAAACGCGCTGCGCCAATGTCAGGGTGACATGGTGATGCTGCAGGAGGTGCTGCAAACCCCCCGCAAGACGATCTACGACAAGCTGGCCAAATACGATTTGAAGCCGTCCCGATTCCGTTAGGGGCCCGGAATGATCACCCCGCTAGGCCGTGCTCCTGCGTGACTTCAACTGGATCATTGTCGAAGGGATATGGCGGAGCCAGGCTGGCCGATCCGACGCAAACAGCAAGCTCACAGCCACACGATGAAAGGGAAAAATGGTGGACGCACTAGGGCTCGAACCTAGGACCCGCTGATTAAGAGTCAGCTGCTCTACCAACTGAGCTATGCGTCCATCCATGGCGGGGCGGCTCGAATCAGCCGCCGCCGGGAGAGCCGTGCCTATATAGGATTGAGGACGGATGGGAAGACCTTTTTTGGCCTTTTTGCGCATAAATTTGCGGGTCGTAGGGTAAGGATCGGTGCGGCCGCTTTTTGGCGGCGAGCGGTCGTTCAGGCGACAACACGGCCTGCACTGCCGCCGCCCTGGCGGGTGGTGCGTTCGATGCCCATCAGCAGGCCGATACAGATCATGATCGTCATCATCGACGATCCGCCATAGCTCAAAAAGGGCAGGGGAATGCCGACCACCGGGGCCAGGCCCATCACCATCAGCATGTTGATCGCGATGTAGAAGAAAATCACCATGGTGAGCCCGCCGCCGGCAAGCTTGCCGAATCGGCTCGTAGCGTTGAGCGACACGATCGTGGCCCAGCGCAGCAGCAGCGCGAACATCAGGATCACGAACAGGCCGCCGATCAAGCCCCATTCTTCTGCCATCGTGGCGAAGACGAAATCGGTATGGCCCTCGGGCAGATAGTCGAGATGGCTTTGCGAGCCCTGGAGATAGCCCTTGCCGCCGATGCCGCCCGATCCGATCGCGATCTTGGACTGGCTGATATGATAGCCGGTGCCGAGCGGATCGCTCTCCGGATCGAGGAAGATCAGCACGCGGTTCTGCTGATATTCCTTGAGCAGGAAGAAGAAGGCGAAGGGCACGAAGGCCGCGCCGGCCAGACCCGCCCCGATGAACAGCCGCAGCGGCACGCCCGCCAGGAACATCACGGTGACGCCGCCGGTCATTACCGCGATCGATGTGCCAAGGTCGGGCTGGGTCATCACCAGGAACCATGGCACGCCGATCAGCACCAGCGGCGGCCAGATCGCCGACCAGCTGCGTGCCTGGCCGATGGGCAGCATCTCGTAGAAGCGCGCGATGGCGAGCACCACCAGCGGCTTCATGAATTCCGATGGTTGCAGACGGAAGCCGCCTAGCTCGATCCAGCGCTGGCTACCGCCCTTGACCGCGCCGGCCAGCTCGACGAGCAGCAGCAGCACCGCAAACAGCGCATAGGCGGGGAAGGTGCCCAGCTTGACGAAATTCTCGCTGAACAGGCGGATGACGAGCGCCATGGTGAGGAATACGACAAAGCGCAGCGCGTGAATGCCCGCCCAGGGCGATATGCTGCCCCCGGCGGCCGAATAGAGCACGACGACGCCGAAACCGGCGATGGCGATGGTGATGAAGATGATCTGCCAGGGCAGCTCCGCCACCGGGCGGGGGACAAAGGCCAGCATCAGTCGGCGGCCTCTGGCGCTGGCGGTTCAGTCGTCACGCCTTCGGCCCGCGCCCGGAAGGCGGCGAACTCGCTGGCCATCCGCTCGGAAATATTACCGCCCCAGCCGGCCTCCATCGCCAAAAGGCTGTCCATCGCCTTTTGCGGATCGAACATATAGGTCATGAAATCCTTGGCCACCGGCGCTGCGGCGCGCGATCCGCCCAGACCGTGTTCGATCACCACGGCGGCGGCATAAAGCGGCTGTTCGACCGGCGCGAAGCAGACGAACAGGCCATGGTCGCGATATTTCCACGGCACGCCTGCACCGCCGCGGCTGCCCGAGCCGAGACCGCGCACCTGCGCGGTGCCGGTCTTGCCGGCCATGGCAATGCCCTCCAGCGGCAGCTTGGAGCGCGCGGCGGTCCCCTGGCTCACCACCTGGGCCATGCCCTGCTGCGCGATCGCGAGATGCTCGGGCGCATAGGGAAGTGTGGGCGCGATCTTGTCGTTGGGGATCAGATGCGGATAGAGCTTGCGGCCCGATGCCAGCCGCGCGACCATCACCGCCAGCTGCAGCGGATTGGCGATGACATAGCCCTGGCCGATCACCGCGTTGAGCGAGTCCGATGCGGTCCATGCCTGCTTGAACTTGCGCATCTTCCATTCGCTGTCGGGAATGGTGCCATAGCGCTGGTTCAACCCGGCCAAGTTGAAATCCTCGCCCAGCCCCATTTCGCGCGCGACCATGGCGATCTTGTCATAGCCCAGCCGGTGCGCCTGCGCGTAGAAATAGGTGTTGCAGCTCTTTTCGATCGCGCGGACCATGTTGACCGGTCCGTGGCGGCCCAGGCACTGGTAGAAGCGGTTGCCCAGCCGGTAGCCGCCGGGGCAGTTGACCGTCTCTTCCGGATCCACCCCGTGCTGCAGGCAGGCGACCGCGGCCATCGGCTTGAGCGTCGATCCGGGCGGGTAGAGCCCGCGCGTTGCCTTGTTGAGGAGCGGCACGCGCTCATCCTGCGACAGCATCGAATATTCCAGCCGGCCAATGCCATCGGAAAAGCTGTTGGGATCGAAACTGGGCATCGACGAAAAGGCGAGGATGCCGCCGGTCTGGCAGTCGATCACCACCGCCGCGCCGGATTCGCGACCCAGGCGGCGCGCGACATACTCCTGCAGGCCGCCATCGATGGTGAGCTTGAGCGGCTTGCCGGGCACGTCTTCCTGCACACCGAGTTCGCGCACGATCTTGCCGCGCGCGGTGACTTCCACCTTGCGTGCGCCGGGCTTGCCCTGAAGCTGCGGCTCGAAATATTTCTCCAGCCCGTCCTTGCCGATCTTGAAGCCGGGGGTGATCAGCAGCGGGTTCTTGTTTTCATCATATTCCTCGGCATTGGCGATGCCGACATAGCCCAGCAGATGCCCGACCGCTGCGCCAGTGGGATATTGGCGCGAAAAACCGCGCTGGGGTGCGACGCCAGGAAGGTCGGGCAAACGCACCGACAGCGCGGCGAAATCTTCCCAGCTCAGCCCCGATGCGACCGGCACCGGTTGCAGGCCGTGCGCCTCTTTCATCGCGGCGCGCAGATCGTCGACCTTGTCGGGGGTCATCCGCAGGATGTCGCTCAGCTGGCCGATCG
>Ga0209278_1000558_pt1 | contig 27561 bp, 34 predicted proteins | sample JI81BgreenDNA_FD_187504 | JGI IMG/M metagenome (GOLD analysis project Ga0209278, IMG submission 187504) | Wastewater effluent complex algal communities from Wisconsin, to seasonally profile nutrient transformation and Carbon sequestration -... | ecosystem: Engineered > WWTP > Effluent > Algae...
ATCAGCCAGCAGCTTTTTCGACGTGAAGCTGTAGGGGAAGGGCGATTCAATGCTCATCGTGCCGCCATAGGCAAGGATGGTGCGGCCGCCGTAGTGGAACTCGTTGCGCTTGGCGTGGCCGCCGAAATCATCATGATTGTCGAGGATCAGGATCTTGCGATCATCGCCCAGCGCCTGCCGGTAGAAATGGGCCGCCGACAGGCCGGAAATGCCGCCGCCCACGATCACCAGATCATAATGTTCGCCGCTGTCGTCCGCCGCAATCGCGCCGCCGAAACGGCCGTCGCGCGCCATGTGCGCGGTTTCGAAACTGCCGGGATACTGCCCGCGCAGGCCGGTTTTCAACGGCGGGTAATCGGGCATATCGGCGGCCATTGTGGGCAAGGACAGGCCAGACGCCGCCACACCAACCGCCACGCCGCTGATGAAATCGCGCCGCGCAATCGGCTGGTTCAGCCCCAGGGCCTGATCAGACCATAAGCCCATCGCCTCGCTCCCCCCTGCTGGTCCTGCGGCTCCGTCATCTGACGGGCGCGACAAACCGGCAATCCAAGGCTAGCATCACCGCAGTTCAAGACAATCGCAAAGGGGGCAAGATGCGTATCCCGTTCTTCCTGATGGCCGCATTGCTGATCGGCAACGCCGGCCCAGCCGCCGCCCAACCCGCCACCAAACCATCGGAAACCTGCCGCGCCGATGCCAATTACCGCGCGCAGGATTTCACCGTGGGCGAATGGGATGTGTTCGCTGGCGACACGAAAACCGCCCAAGTCTCCATGAAGCTGATCCTCAACGATTGCGTGATCGAGGAACGCTGGACCGTCTACAAGGGCCGCGACGATGGCAATGGCGTTGGCCTGTTCAGCTATTCGCCGCTGCTGAAGAACTGGGGCTATTATTGGGCCACCGATACCGGCGCCACCACCAGTTTCCGCGGCAGCCTGATCAAGCCCGGCGAGATGCGATACATCACCGAACGGCCGATGCCGAACGGCAAGGTGCGGCTGCGGCACTGGACGTTGTTTGCCAACCCCGATGGCACCATCCGTGAACTTTCGGTGGGCACCGAGGATGGCGGCACGACCTGGACCACCGAATATGATCTGAAATGGGTGCGGCGGAAGTGAGTGCAATGGCCTGAGGAAAGGCAGAAAAAAGCCTCCGGCGGGCAGGGTCGCAGACCCTGCACACGTTGGTTTTTGGTCGGCCCGTGGCTTGCAGCGGTAGCTGCTTTAGGCTGCTTCGCGCCCTCATTTCGGTCATGGCCGTTCCCCGAGCGATCACCCGAAAGCAAACAAGGCTGCCAATCTGCGGTCAACAGGCCTGCTCTTGTCGGATACACGACAACCGAAGAGGGGCCGCTGCCGGAAAACTTGCCTGGGGTGCGTAGCTTTGGGCGTTCGTGGTTTCACGGCCCAGTCGCTCGTAGGCAGATTTCTGCTTGAACTTGACGTAACGTCAAGTGCTATGCGGTGACTATGGTTGAGCTTTGGGACATTGCCACGATAACCCGCCGCACTGGCCTGACGAGCCGTGCGCTTCGTCACTATGAAGCCCGCGGGCTGATCAAGCCGCTGCGCGCCGCTTCGGGTCGGCGGCTCTATGGCGCGGCCGAACTGGAGCGCATTCACCAGATCATCACGTTCAAGCGGGCCGGATTTGGTCTGCAAACCATCGCCAGCCTTTTGGCGCAGGGGCAACATGATCTGGCCCGCATGATCGATGTGCAGATCGAAGGGGTCCGCGCGCAAGCCGCGCGACTTGGGGAAACCGAGGCGCTGCTGCTGGCGGTGCGGGCGCAGCTGGACCGGCACGAGCTGTTGGATCCGGCCACCTTTTGCCAGTTGATCCTTGACAGCCAGAGCGCCACGACGGCCGAGCATGCGGCGTGGCGGCGGCTGTCCGCCCGCTACATGGACGAAAGCGTGCAGGAGGATTTCGAGCGCGTCTTGCCAGCGATGGCGGGCGAAATCGGGCAGGATGAATATTTCGAAAAGTGGCAGGATCTTGGCGAGCGTATTCGCGCCGCCCAGCCGATGGAACATGATGGCGAGACGGCACTGGGCTTTGTGCGCGAATGGATGGCGCTGCTCGCGCCCTTTTCGGCCGTGGCGAGCCCGGCGATGTGGGCGAGCACCCGCGCCATGTATGACGAGGTTGACAGCTGGCGCGGGCAGGACGGGCTCGATCCCGGCTTTGACGGCACGGTGTGGCGCTTTGTCCGGCAGGCCACCGAGGCGGCGCTGGCGCGCGGTGCCGATATCGGCCCGGTGCCGGCGTGGTTTGGCCAAATGACCTTCAGGGAGCAGTGAAGACATGCGCAAATGGGTGAAACGGCTTGGGATCGGGTTGGGCGTTGTGCTGGCGCTGATCATCGCTGGCGGCGCATGGCTGTGGACCGCCAAGCCGTGGATTCCGGAGATTGAACTGGCAGCGCCCGGGCCGGGCGGCACGCGGGTCAACGCGCCGGGGCTGATCGGCAATTTCTACCCCGGCAGCGGCGCCGCGCCGCGCGCGGCAATCCTGCTGCTTGGCGGATCGGAAGGCGGGCTTGGCAGCGCGACCGACGGGGAAGCGCAGCTTCTCGCCAGACAGGGCTTTGCGGTGCTGGCGTTGGCCTATTATCGCCTGCCCGGCCAGCCGCAAAAGCTGGAACTGGTGCCGATCGAAAGCTTCACCCGAGCGCTCGACTGGCTGAAGACGCAAGCTGGCGTTGATTCGGGGCGGCTGGCAATTATGGGCACGTCGAAGGGGGCCGAGGCGGCATTGCTGGTCGCCAGTCGGCGGCCTGATGTGCGTGCGGTCGTGGCCGCCGTGCCCTCGCATGTGGTGTGGCAAGGCTTTGACTGGAGCTTTGTCCCGGTGGACAGCGCCAGTTGGAGCGCCAACGGCAAGCCGGTGCCGTTCCTGCCGATCACCAACGTCGGATGGAGTGGCGACGTCTACTCCCCAGCTTTGGCTACCGCCGCCAGACATCCCGAGGCCGCAATCCCGGTTGAACGGATAAACGGCCCAGTGCTGCTGTTGTGCGGCGAAGAGGACAGTCTGTGGCCATCCTGCCCGATGGCGCGCGCCGCCAAGGCCCGCCGTGATCAAAAGGGCAACAGGGCCGAGACAGTGCTGCTCGCTTATAAGGATGCCGGCCATTTCGGCGTCGGTCCGCCATTAGCCAAGGGCAGGGAGGTGCCGTGGATGATCACCATGTTCGGCGGCAGTAAGGACGGCAATGTCGCCGCCCGCGCCGATGGCTGGCCGCGCATACTGGCCTTTCTGCAACAGGCGCTGGCGCCAGCGGCCAATCAGGAGAACCCGAAATGATCATCAATGCCTGGGTGCTGTTGCTGGGTGCGATTTCCCTTGAAGTGGTATCGACCAGCCTGCTGAATGCGTCACAAGGCATGACCCGCTGGGGCTATGGCATGGCGGCGATGGCGGGGTATGGCGTATGCTTCTGGCTGCTGGCCTTTGCCATGACCCGCATCCCGATGAGTGTCGCGTATGCCGTCTGGTCGGGTCTGGGCATTGTTGCCATCGCCGTGATCGGCTGGGTGGTGTTCCGGCAGGGCATCAGCCTCGCCCAGGCCGGGTTCATGGCGCTGATCCTGATCGGGGCGATCGGCCTCAACCTCACGACCGTTCGGGGCGGCGCGATCTGAAGTGGAACCGAGGGGTGGAAATGCGGGGTATGCGCTGTACATGGCCACCCTGCCTTCCAACAAATGGCAAACGCCTGTGCCGTCGCACACAGCTGAATTTGGGCCAACTGGGGAACGAACCGGAACGGTCGCAAGTCAAGCACCCTTCGGCAAAATCGGCGCGGTGCAGTGCTCCAGTCTATTGCGGGCGTGATCGGAGATCGATGCCGCAGCAACGAGAACCAAAGTCCGCTTGAGCAAGGTGCGAGACCGGAAGCCGACACCGTCGGCTCTCGGCCCAAGAGCGGCCCCAAAGCAAGCGGGTGCAGGGGGCACCCCTGCCACCCCCAACAGCTTGGCCTTCGCCGCTCGCCGTGGCACGGGTGGGGCATAACCGCTTGGGGAGTGATGAATATGGCTGGGCCGCTGCAGGGAATCAGGATCATCGAACTGGCCGGGATCGGGCCGGGGCCGTTTGCTGGCATGATGCTTTCCGATCACGGCGCAGAGGTGATCCGCGTGGACCGCCCCGGTGCGCGGATCGATGCCCGCGATCCGCTGCTGCGCGGCCGGCGGGTGATTTGCGTTGATTTGAAGAGTGCCGAAGGCAAGGCGCTGGTGCTGGATCTGGTGAAGAGCGCCGATGCGTTGTTCGAAGGCTTTCGGCCGGGCGTGACCGAGCGGCTGGGGCTGGGGCCGGCGGAGTGCCATGCGGTGAACCCGAAGCTGGTTTATGGCCGGATGACGGGTTGGGGCCAGTTCGGGCCTTATGCCAACGCGGCGGGCCACGACATCAACTATATCGCGCTGGCCGGCGCCCTGCATGCCTATGGCCGCGCTGGGGACAAGCCGACGCCGCCGATCAACATGGTCGGCGATTTCGGCGGCGGTGGCATGATGCTGGCGTTCGGCATGGTTTCGGCGCTGCTGCACGCGAAAACCACTGGCCAGGGCCAGGTGATCGATTGCGCGATGACCGATGGTGCCGCCGCGTTGATGGCGATGATCTGGGGCTTCCGCGCCAACGGCATCTGGAAGGACGAGCGCGGGGTGAACCTGCTCGACACCGGCGCGCACATGTATGACACTTATGAATGCGCCGACGGCAAATGGATCAGCATCGGCAGCCTGGAACCGCAATTCTATGCGCTGCTGCTGGAAAAGACCGGGCTGAAGGATGATGCGGATTTTGCCGCGCAGATGAATTCGGCGCAGTGGCCGGCGTTGAAGGAGCGGCTGACGGCGCTGTTCAAGACGCGCACCCGCGATGACTGGTGTGCGGACATGGAGATGACCGACGTGTGCTTTGCGCCCGTGCTGAGCATGGCCGAAGCGCCGCACCACCCGCACAACGCCGCGCGCGGCACCTTTGTGGAAGCCGATGGCGTGATGCAGCCGGCCCCGGCGCCGCGCTATTCCGCGACGGTGAGTGATGCGCCGCGGATGACGAAGGCAGCGGATACAGATGCGATATTGGCGGAGCTGGGCTATGACGGCGGCCGCGTGGCGGCGTTGAAGGCGGGCGGCACGGTGAAGTGAGGGGGCAACCCCTCTCCCGCCGCGCTGCGCGCGAGTCGACCTCTCCCACAAGGGGAGAGGTGGCAAAAATTCACCTCTCCCCTTGTGGGAGAGGTCGAGAGACGGCGCGCAGCGCCGGCCCGGGAGAGGGGTGCTGGTGACGCTCGCCCCCTACGCCACCCACTGGCAATCCTCGCGCGGCCGCCTCCACCGCGAAGCGCCATCCGCCACACGCAGCCCGTTTGCGCGCGATCGTGACCGCATCATCCATGCCGGCGCGTTCCGGCGGCTGCGCTACAAGACGCAGGTGTTCGTGGCCCCCGATGGCGATCATTTTCGCGTGCGGCTCACGCACAGCCTGGAAGTCGCGCAGATCGCGCGCAGTCTCGCCCGCGCGCTGGGTGTGGATGAAGACCTGACCGAGGCGCTGGCGCTGGCGCATGATCTGGGCCACCCGCCGTTCGGGCATAGCGGTGAAGATGCGCTGGAACGGGTGATGGCGCCGTGGGGCGGTTTTGATCACAACGGCCACGCCCTGCGCATCGTGACGAAACTGGAATGCCGACACCCCGGTTTCGATGGCCTGAACCTGACGTGGGAAACGCTGGAGGGCCTGGCCAAGCACAATGGGCCGATTTACGAGCCGGGCTGGGCGCTGGCCGGCGTGGATGCAGCCTGGCCCTTGGATCTGGCCAGCCATGCCGGGCTGGAAGCGCAGATCGCCGCCATTGCCGATGATATCGCCTATGACAATCACGATCTGGATGATGGCATCCGCGCCGGCCTGTTCGGGATCGAGGATGTGGTGGCTGCAGTCCCGTTCGTCGCTGATTGCTGGGCGGCGGTCACGCGGCGCTGGCCCGGCATTTCGGCGCGGCGGCGGCTGGTGCCCGAGCTTGTTCGCGAACAGATGGGGCGGATGGTGACGGATCTGCTCAGCACCACGCGCGCCCGGCTGGCGGCGATTGATGCGGCTTGCGTTGAGGATATTCGCGGCGCCGGCCACACGATTGCGGGCCTTTCAGACGGGCTGTCGGCCGAGGTGCGGGGGCTGAAGGCGTTCCTGCGCGAACATATGTACCGCGCGCCGGCGGTGGCGCGGCTGCGCGATCCATCGGAAGCGGTGGTGGAAGGGCTGTTTGCCGCGCTGCACGCCAATCCGGCACAGTTGCCGGGCGATTGGGCCGCGACATGCCCGGCCGAAGAGCCGGCGCGTGCGCGCCATGTTGGCGATTTCGTGGCTGGCATGACAGACCGATATGCGCTGAAACTTTATCGTGAACTGGTGGGGCCTTCGCCCCTGCCCGAGGAGATGGTGACATGAGTGACGTGCAGGGTTTTGTGCATCCCAAATTCGAAGCCGTGCGCGGCGCCTTTGCCGCGGCCTTCGCGCGCGGCGACGATCTGGGCGCCAGTTTCGCCGCCACGATTGATGGTGAACCGGTGATCGATCTGTGGGGCGGCTGGGCCGATGCCGAACAGACGCGGCCCTGGGAACAGGATACCATCGTCAACGTCTATTCCACCACCAAGACGATGACGGCGCTGACCGCGTTGTGGCTGGCGGACCAGGGCGCGTTGAAGTTCGAGGAGAAGGTGGCGCATTACTGGCCGGAGTTTGCCGCAGCCGGCAAGCAGGACGTGACGGTGGCGCATCTGATGAGCCACGCCGCCGGCCTGTCGGGCTTTCATGAACCGATGCAGCCGGCTGATCTTTATGATTGGGAACTGGTCACCAGCCGGCTCGCTGCACAGGCGCCGTTCTGGGAGCCGGGCACCGCGCCCGGCTATCATGCGGTGACGCAGGGTTATCTTGTGGGTGAAGTAGTGCGGCGCATAACGGGCAAAACGCTGGGCACGGTCTTTGCCGAACAACTCGCCGGGCCGTTGGGCGCCGATTTCCACATCGGGCTGGATGCGGCGCACGATCACCGCGTCGCCGATCTGGTGCCGCCACCGCAGGGCGCTTCGATCAGCGATGGGCCGCAATCGGCGCTGGCGAAGAACATGGCGACCAATCCGCCGATCAACCCGCTTGAAACCCGCACCAGGGCGTGGCGGGCGGCGGAGATTCCGGCGGCGGGCGGCCATGGCAATGCGCGCAGCGTGGCGGCGGTGCAGACGCTGATGGCCAACGGCGGTGTGGCCGGCGGCAAGCGCTTGCTGAGCGAGGCGGGCGTGAAGAAGGCGCTGGAACTGCAGATCGAAGGCCATGATCAGGTGCTGAACATGCCGGTGCGCTATGGCATGGGCTATGGCCTGGCGGGCCCAACGCGCCCGATGCCCAACCCCAATACCATCTTCTGGGGCGGCTATGGCGGCAGCCTGGTGGTGTGCGACATGGATGCCCGGCTGTGCATGTCTTACGTGATGAACAAGATGGCCGGCACCACCGTGGGCGACATGCGCGCCGGGATGTTGATGGCCGGCGTGTGGGGAGCCTTGATGGCATGAAGCAGGCATTCATCGCGCTGGCCTTGCTGGCGGCCCCGGCGGCTGCGGCGGCGGACGATCCGCACAAATTGGCGCTGGCAGCCGGTTACAAGGCGGCGTTCCTGTGTTCCGGGCGCTGGAATGCCGGGCAGGATGTCGCCAGCATCACTCGCGATGATCTGACTGGTATCTACCGCGAATATCAGGACAGCGTGGCCATGCCGCCCGCAACGATCGACGAAGCAGCACGAACCGTATCGGTTCGTTTTGCCGATACCATGCCGCCGCGCATCGCGGCGTGGCGGCCCTTGCTGGGCTGTGCGCAACTGCCGCCAGGCGCCGGGCCGGAGGCCGCATCCGCGCTGCCCAAGCTGGTGCCGGGCCTGACAGCGCCTGACCTGACGGCGACTGATGCCATGGCCTGGCCGCTGGGCGATGCTGGCGCGGTGCAGCCCTTGAAAAAGCGCAAGGCCCGCGCCGCGCTTGATGAAGTGGTCGCCACCGCCTTTTCCAGTGATCGCACCACGGCGGTGATCGTGCTGAAAGATGGCAAGATCATCGCCGAACGCTATCGCGACGGCTGGACGATGCACACACCACAGCGCACGTGGAGCGTGGCCAAATCGCTGACCGCCACACTGGTGGGTCGCGCCGTGCAGCGGGGGCTGGTGGATGTGAACCAGCCGGCGCCGGTGCCGCAATGGCAGGCGCCGAACGATCCGCGTGCTGCCATCACCTGGAACCAGCTGCTGCGCATGAACAGCGGGCTGTGGACGGCCGGGCCGGGCAATCGCACCGATGAAGTGTATGTGGGCGGTGCCTTGGTGGCGCAAACGGCGGCGACGATGCCGCTGGAGCATGCGCCGGGCAGCCATTTCAATTACAGCAATAATGACATCATGTTGGCCGGGCTGGCGTTGTCGCGCACGTTGGGGCGCGATGGCGGCAAGCACGCAGCGCTGGCCTTTCCGTTCACCGAACTGCTCTGGCCGCTGGGGATGACCCGCACCACGCCGGAGACGGACTGGCAGGGCGATTTCGTGCTGTCCAGCCAGGTGTGGATGACGGCGCGCGATCTGGCGCGGCTGGCGCTGCTGTATCAGAACGGCGGGCGGGTTGGCGGCGAGCAACTGCTGCCGCCCAACTGGCCGGCCTTCGTGGAAGCCGCGACGATGACCCAGCCGCAGGGCCGCCCGGAAGGTTATGGCGCCGGCTTCTGGCGCTGGGGCGGGCTGGGCGCGCATGATGCGGTGCCCGCGCTGCCAGCGGGCACCTATGCGATGAACGGTAATCGCGGGCAGTATGCGGTGATTGTGCCGGGGCGGAACATCATCGTGATCCGGCGCGGCTTCGATCTGCCGGCCGCGCCGTTCCCGATGCCGCGCTTTGCAGCAGAGGTTGTAGCGACACTGGATAAAATAACCAAATCGGCACATTTATATTGACAAGCGTAACGCTTTTGGTTATCAATACGGCATGCCTGCGGAATCGGCCTGAACAGGGCTGAAGCCGCCGCCTTCCAGGAGCCTTTTGCATGCTTGATGCGCTTGTCGCGCCGGCGATGGCTGGTGACGCCTATCTGTCGACGGAAATCGTCGGCCCTGCCCCCAAGCAGCGCGATCGCTCAGGCGAACGGAACCGTCATCGGCCGGGCACCCGCGAGGCGCGGCGCCTGGTGGGCAGCCGCAAGGATCGCATGGCCTTTCTGGAACTGCTGGCCCGCCATGGCGATCCGGCCGTTGCCGCCGATCAACTGGGCCTGCCGCTGTTCGTGCTGTTCCGTCACCGCGATGCCGATCCGGCCTTTGCCACCGAATGGCTGGCGGCCGTCCAATATGCCTGGGAACGGGTGGAAAGCCGGGTGTTGGCGGCACTGCTTGGCCAGTTGGCCGACAAGGATGGCAAGATCGATACGCGGCTGGCGCTGGCCATTGTGGGCCGTCGTGACAAGCCGGTGACGCACAAAGGCGCGGCCAAGCCCTATGATGGTGCCGGAGCCGCGCGCCTGCGGGCAGAATTGCGGGCGTTGGCCGGCTTGAACGATACCGACAAATGAGTCTTGCCGGTTCGGCCGGCTGAGCATTTTCCCCCGACGGAAGACCGGTTGCTGCCGGCGCAGCCGGAGTGTGCCTGATGGCGGATGCGGGCGATGGCCTTCCTCTGATTGAGCTTTTTCGGGCCCTGCCGATGGATGTTCGCCGCCGGGTGTGGCGGCGGCACGGCGAAGCGGCCATGCTGGAATGGTTGATGGGGCCTGGCAGCCTGCGCCCGGCGCAACGCCCACCCGCAGGGGATTGGGGCATCTGGGTGATCCTGGCCGGGCGTGGTTTCGGCAAGACCCATGCGGGTGCCGAATGGGTTCATGCCCGTGCTGCTGGCACACGGCCGCGCCGCATTGCGCTGGTGGCGCCCACGCTGGATGTGGCCCGCGCCGTGATGGTGGAAGGTGATTCCGGTCTGTTGGCGCGCCTGCCGCCGGGGCAGAAGCTCACCTGGCAGCCCAGCGCCAAGCGCCTGTTGTGGGGCAATGGCAGTGAAGCCCGGCTCTATTCGGGGGCGGAGCCCAATAGCCTGCGCGGCGGGCAGTTTGATTATGCCTGGGGCGATGAATTTGCCCATTGGCCGGGCGGTGAGGACACGGTGATGAACCTGCGCATGGCAACCCGGCTGGGCGCTCTGCCGCAGATCCTGCTCACCACGACGCCGCTGCCTTTGGCCTGGTTGAAGGCGTTGATATCGGAAGCCGGGGTGGTGGTGACGCGCGGCCACACGGCGGACAATGAAGCCAATCTGCCGAAAACCTATTTGGCACGTATGGAGAAGCGCTTTGGCGGCACGGCGACGGGACGGCAGGAACTTGCGGGCGAAATCGTGGATGATCTGGCCGGCGCCTTGTGGACCCGCGCGTTGATCGAGCGGCAACGGGCGGCGATGGTGCAGGGCGTGGCCCGCGTGGTGGTGGGTGTTGATCCGCCGGCCGCCGGCGGCACCTGCGGGATCGTGGTCGCGGCGCTTGGAACTGATGGCCGTGCCTGGCTGCTGGATGATGCCAGCGTCACCGGGCAGCGCCCCGAACAATGGGCGCGGGCCGTGGTGAAGGCCGCCGATCGCTGGCAGGCAGACCGGGTGATTGCCGAGGTGAACCAGGGCGGTGACATGGTGGTGGCAACGTTGAAATCGGTGGATGCCGCGTTGCCGGTGCTCACCGTGCGCGCCAGCCGCGGCAAGGTCGCCAGAGCCGAACCGGTGGCGGCATTGTACGGCGAAGGCCGGGTGTTTCATGCCGGGGTGTTTCCGGCGCTGGAGGATCAACTCTGCGGGCTGCTCGCCGATGGCCGCTATACCGGGCCGGGGGCGTCGCCTGACCGGGCCGATGCCTGTGTGTGGGCGTTGACCGCGCTGTTGCTGGCGGACCGGGCCGGGCTGCCGACCATTCGCAATCTTTGAACCTGAAAGGTTAGTGCTCATGCGATTGCCGTTCTTGCGGACGAAATCTGCTGCGCCTGTGGCGGGCCCGCGCATTCCATCATGGGCCACCCCGCTGGTGGACGAAGGCGGCAGCTATGCCGGCCAGGTGCAGGCGGCGTTCCTGGCCAACCCGGTGGCGGCGCGGGCCATCCGCATGGTGACCGAGAGTGCCGGCGGTGCGCCGGTGGTCAGTTCGCCGGGCGATCACCCGGCGCTGGCGCTGCTGCACAGCTGCGGCTTTGGCGCGTCCGGGCCAGGCCTGCTGGAAACGCTGGCGGGGCATATGCTGCTGCACGGCAATGCCTATATCGACGTGGCGGTCGGCGCCGATGGCCTGCCGGCGGCGCTGTTTGCGCTGCGCCCGGAACGGGTGAGCATCGAGGTGGATGGCGAAGGCTGGCCGGCGGCGCACGTCTATCGGGCGGGCACCGCTTTGCGGCGCTATCCGGTGGGGGCGAACGGTGGCCTGCTGCACATTCGGAGCTTTCATCCGACTGATGATCATCACGGCGCCGGCTGCCTGGGTGCGGCTTCGGCGGCGGTGGCGGTGCACAATGCGGCGACGCGCTGGAACAAGGCGCTGCTCGACAATGCAGCACGGCCCAGTGGCGCGCTGGTGTACCAGCCTGGTGATGGATCGACGCTGAGCCCGGATCAGTTCCAGCGGCTGAAGGCGGAGATGGAAGCTGCGTTTGCCGGGGCCGCCAATGCCGGGCGGCCGATGCTGCTGGAAGGGGGGCTGAGCTGGCAGGCGCTCAGCCTGTCGCCAGCGGAGATGGATTTTGCCGGCATGCGCGAGGCGGCGGCGCGGGACATCGCGTTGGCGCTGGGCGTGCCGCCCCTGCTGCTCGGCATGAAGGGCGACAATACCTACGCCAATTATCGCGAAGCCAATGTGGCGCTGTGGCGGTTGACGCTGCTGCCGCTGCTCACCCGGGTGCTCACCGCGCTGGCGATGCACCTGCAATGGTGGTGGCCCGGCCTGGTGCTGAAAGTGGATCGTGATGCTGTTCCCGCCCTGTCGGAAGATCGGGAACGGTTGTGGGCGCAGGTGAGCGCGGCTGATTTCCTCGATCCCGCTGAAAAGCGGCGCATCCTGGGCCTGGAGGATGGCCAATGACGGGTATCTTGGAAGGATTGGTGGCGCAGGCAGAAAGCCAGGGCGCCGCGCGCGTGACGCTGCAGGCGATCGTGGAAGAAGCCGCCGAGGCGGGCGCGGCCCGAGCGTAGAAACGGCTGGGCCTGATGGACGAGAAAGCCGGGCACGACATCCAGGAACTGCGCGAACTGGTGCAGGGCTGGCGTGACGTGAAGAAATCGGCGCTGCGCAGCTTTGTCGGGTGGCTGATGCGCTCCATCGTGGCGTTGCTGCTGCTGGGGCTGAGTTTCAAGCTGGGGCTGCTGCAGGGTGAAAAGCCATGAGCGCGGCGCTGCGCATCGCTGGTTATGCCAGCGTGTTTGCCGTGCCCGACAAGGGTGGCGACGTGGTGATGCCCGGCGCCTTTGCCGGAGCGGCAGCACCCATCCCCTTGCTGTGGCAACACCAGCCGCATGAACCAATCGGGTTTGTTGACAGCCTGAGGGAAGATGCCCGTGGCTTGGCGATAACGGCGCGGATCGTGCCGCAGGGGCGCGGGGCCGAGGCCGCGGCGCTGGTGCAGGCCGGCGCGCTTTCGGGATTGAGTTTTGGATACCGGGTCAAGGCGGCCAGCCCGACCCGGGGCGGCCGCCGCCTTGAGCGGATCGAACTTGTTGAAGTGTCACTGGTGACCTTCCCGATGCAACGGGAGGCACAGGTGCTGGGCTGGCAAGAGGAGAATGAGGATGCTTGAACTGAAGACTGATCCGCTGGCCGCTGTGTTCGATGCGGCAGAAAATCGTGCTGAAATGGCGTCGCCCGTGGTGGAAACACCGCTGACGCGCCCGGCGCTGGAGGCCAAGGCGGTCACCATCACGCCGCCGGCCAAGGGCGGCCTGGGTGTGCCGCTGGAAATCGATGCCGTCATCAACCGCGTGTTGCTGGCCGCTTCGCCGATCCGCAGCATTGCCCAGGTGGTCGATATCGGTTCGTCTGCCTATCGCCGGCTGATCACCACCAGCGGCGTGGTTTCGGGCTGGGTTTCGGAAACGCAGGCGCGCCCGGAAACGGAAACGCCGAACTTTTCGGAAATCGCTCCGCCGATGGGTGAGCTTTATGCCAATCCGGCCGCCAGCCAGGCGATGCTGGATGATGCCGGCTTCAATGTGGAAGCCTGGCTGGGCGAGGAGATCGGCCGCGAGTTTGCGCGCGCCGAAGGTGTGGCGTTCGTCACCGGTGACGGCGTGAACAAGCCGCGCGGTTTCCTGACGGCACCTACCGCCGCCACGGCGGATCTGACGCGGCCGTTCGGCACGCTGCAGTTCATTACCTCGGGGGCAGCCGGCAATTTCGCGGCGACCAACCCGCAGGATCGCCTGATCGATATGGTGCACGCGCTGGCCAGCCCCTATCGCCAGGGTGCGGTGTGGGTGATGAACAGCGCCACGCTGGCGCGCATCCGCAAGTTCAAGACCACCGATGGCGCCTTCATCTGGCAGCCGGGCCTGGGCCCGGAACAGCCGCAGACGCTGCTGGGCCATCGCGTGGTGGAAGTGGATGCGATGCCCGATGTGGCGGCCGACAGCCTTTCGATCGCCTTCGGCAATTTCCAGGCCGGTTACCTGATCAGCCAGCGTGCCGAGACCACGGTGCTGAAGGATCCGTACAGCAACAAGCCCTATGTGCATTTCTATGCCACCCGCCGCGTGGGCGGCACCGTGCTGGACAGCCGGGCGATCAAGCTGATGCGCTTCTCCGTCTAACCGCGGATGAAGGGGCGCTGCCGTTCCCCCCAAACGGCAGCGCCCACCCCTTTTCCTACCAGCGTTCACAAGCTCCGGCGGGTTGCCGCCGGGGAGGAGACCTCTCATGCCCGACAATATCATCGCTCCTGCTGGCGGCATCGCCTTTGCCACCGACGAGGTGGGCGGGGTGCATTTTCCTTATGCCAAACTGGCCTTTGGCGCCGACAACAGCGCCATTGCCGTGGCCGATTCCGAAGGTTCGCGCCTGCCGGTGACGGTGCAGACGCTCGCCACCGCCACCCGTGCCTATCTGTATGCCAGCGGGCAACGGTTGACGACGGCCGGCAGTGGGCAGGTGCGATCGACGGCGGTGGTTGCCAGCGAAGTGCTGCTGCACGCCAGTGTGCGCGGCTTCTTCCGGGTGGGTGACAGCGCGGTGAGCGCCAGCATCGGCCCCGGATCGATCCCGCTGGCCGCCGATGAAAAATTCCACCTGCGGCTGACCAGCGGGCAATTCGTCAGCTTCATCCGCGACGGCGCCAGCGATGGCAGCCTGACCATTATGCCGGTGGCCTGATGATCGGGTTGATTGGCTACGTTGGCCGGATCGGCGCCATCGGCGGGGCGCGCTATGTGCCCGCGCCACCGCAGGGGCAGGCCGATTTCACGCTGGCGGGCACCAGCGTTGCGACCGCGTGGAACCCGGTGATGGTTGGCACGCTCACGCCCATCAATGCGCCTGCGGGTGCCTATTTCGTGCTGGTTGAAACCACTGCCACCAGCAGTGACGAGGCCGGCCTTGCAGTGGTGAACGGCTGATGGCTATCCGTGTCGCGAATGTCGGGCAATCCGATCTGCGTCTTTCGTCGCAAGTGACGAAGCGCAACTTCCTCACCGCCCTTTCCACCGGGCCCTTTGCGGGCGACGTGGTGGGCCATTGGCGGGCGTTCCTGGTGCGGTTGCCGGCCGGGTACAGCAGCCTGAACCAGCGTTTCGCCATGCTGGGCTGGGACGGCGCCAACCTTGGTTCGTTCAACACCACGCAGGATTGGACGATTCGCATCCCCGGCGGACAGGCATCGAGCACGCCGCCGACGGCACTGCGCCTGCAGATCGCCGATACCAGCATCGGTACGGCATGGCCCGGCACGGAAGGCAATATCGATACCATCCCGCAGCTCGTTTCCGGCGCGGTGTATCTGGTTGCCGCCGGTGTGACCAACATCGGCACCAATGCCAGCCCGGTGTGGCGCAGCTGGGCGGCGGCTTGCCCCGTGGGTGGCAACGCCGCCAGCCAGGTGGCGGCCACGGCCACGGCTTCCGGTTTCCTGACCGGGACGACGCAGCGTATCTTCAACCAGGTGTTCACGCGGCTGGGCACCACCCGCACCCCGCAGGATGTGGCGCTGGAAGAGGTGGTGTATGTGACCGGGGATTTCCCGTGGGACACGGCCAGCAATCGCCCGCACCACGCCGCCCTGCAGGCGCTGGCGGCCAGCGGCGCCAATCCGTTCCTCACCTATGAAGGGCTGATTGCGGCGCAGAACGCCGGCAGCCTGCCCTATGCCGATTGCCGCCAGGGCAAGGGCCGCGCCGAATATCGCTTTACCCTGCGCAATCTGGCGAGCGGCCTTGCCAACACCGGGGCGATTGCCGGCGATCTGGCCGAGCAGGGCACGATTGGCGGCCTGGCTGATGTGGCCAGCATTGCCCCCGCGCACTGGCTTGGCGGGGTTCCCGCCATCGCCGAGAGTTTTGACAAGTTCATCCCCGGCCGGGGGTTGCGCGCCTTCACGGTGAGCGGCAGTTATGCGGCGGGCACCACCGCGCTGGAACGCCGCTGGGAAAGCATGGCCACAGGCAACGCGCTGCCGGGGCTGGATTGGGCGCCGGTTGATGTGTTGGGCAGCGGCAGCTGGAGCGATACCGACATCATCCCGGTTGGCGGCCCGTACCGCCTGCGGGTGCGCGATGTGGCCACGCCGGCATTGGCCACGGCATCCGAAGACTGGCTGTCGGGCACGCGTGTGCTGCTGCACGGCCAATCGGCGATGGCGCTTTCGATGCGCACCGGTTTTGGCGGCGCGGCGCCGCTGGGGCCGAACCTGGTGGGTGTCGCGGTTGCAGCCGGTGCGCAGGGCATCATCATGCGGCTGAATAACATGTATGCCAATGGTGGGGCGGGGGGCAGTTATGCCGCGCCGGCTCCGGCCGTGGGGCGCTTGCGTTCCGGCGAGACGCCGGCGCTGGGCCAGGGCGCGATCAGTTTCCTGAACGAATGGAACGCCAGCAACCCCGGCCATCCGCTGATGATCTGCAACATGGCGATCAACACGCATGGCATGGACAATTGGACCGCCAATGATGTCATCCCCGATGGCGATCCGACGTGGCGTTTCATGGGGCCAGCGACGCCAACGGCGCCGGGCGCGGCCAATGGTAACGACAGCGGCGTGGTGAGTTATTTCGCGCTGCTGCTCGGCAGCTTTGTTGATGCCCACCTGATCATGTGGTCGCCGGGCCTGAGCGCCACCGAAGCCGGGCGCGCGGCCTATCGCGCCGCGATCGATGCGCGCTTCGGCCAGAGTGCGGCGGCCCCGTGGCTGGTGTTGCCGCCCTGGCGCTTCCACCGCAGCAGCCCGGATATCAACGCCGGCGCCACGGTGCGTGATCGCCACGTCGCGTTCGTGAACGAACTGGGCGTGCGGGGCATATTGGGCCCGGTGTGGAACGATATATGCAATGATGGCAATGGCAGCGGCCACCCGGCCTACAACACGGCGGTGGGCGTGCCGGATGCCGTTCAGAATGTCAGCGATGGCAATCATGTCGGGCAGGCGCGGTTGGGCCTTGGCTTTGGCCGGGCGCTGGCCTGGGCCTGGGATCGCCGGGTGAAGGCGCACGGGCCACGCATCGTGGGCGCGTGGTTCGAGGATGGCACCCGCACGAAAATCCACATCGAACTGGGCCGCGCCGTACGCACCCTGGGTAACGCCGCGCTCTATGCCGGCGCGTTCTGGGTGAGCACGGATAATGGCGTGACCTTCGTCAACACCGGTTTCAGCGCGGCGCTGTCACCCGATGGTTCCCGCGTGGTGCTGACCAGCACCGGCGCGGCCTGGCCGGCCAGCAATGTACGGGCTGAAATCCATTGGCTGATGCCGTTTGGGCCGGATGAAATGGCCAATGAAACCGGCGCTGAAGCTGCGCTTTACGGTCTGCTTTATGACAATCAGGCGCATCGCGGCGGCATCAATCTTGCCGCGGGCGTGCGGCCGGGCAACCCGCTGCAGGGCACCAGCCGGGCCGGTGCGGGCAGTGCCGGGGTGCCGGTGACCGCGCGCGGTGCGGCCAGGCTGATGGCGACAGAGCGTTTTGCTGGCACCCGCAGCGTGACGGTGCGCCTGATGGCCGCCGATGGCGTGACCGTGCTGCGCGAAAAGACGCTGGCCATAACCGCCAACTGAGGGAGGGCCGGCATGATCCTGACCCATTATCTGGCGCTGCTCGCCTCACCGCCGCTGCTGGTCAACCCGGCGGCTGCGGTGCTGCCGCTGGCCAGTTCGCAGCCATTGTTGAGCGGCGGCACGCTGGATCTGGCGCCGGCGCCGGCACTGAAAGTGCGGGCGGCCCCGGCGGTTCTGCCGGTGCGCGAACGCTGAACTTACCCCATCATCGAAGGAGCAAGGCCGATGGCGAAATTCGCCAGCAACGAAGTGCTGGATGCGGCGCTGGCCGTGGTGGCCGGCGCCAATCGCATGCTGCTGCTTGCCGGCCAGCCGGCCAGCTTTGCCGCGGCGCAAGCCGGCGCCCTGGCCGCAACGGCGATGACGCCCGCCGATTTCACCCTGGCGGCGGGCAGCGGCGGCGCGCGGCAACTGAATGTGGCGGCGCGCGCCGGGCTGGTGGCGCAGGCCGCCGGCACCGCCGATCATGTCGCGCTTGTCGATGTGGGTGGCCAGCGGCTGCTCTATGTCACGACTTGCCCGGCCCAGCCGCTGGCGGCCGGCAACAGCGTGAACGTGGCCAGCTGGCAGGTGTCAATCGGCGCGCCGCTTTGAGGCCGCGCACCCCCTCAGCCAAATCGAGGTGATGATGAGCATTTTCCTGAAGGATCCCGGCAGCGTGATTGAACATGCCGTGGATTGGGACGCCGGCTATCTCGCCGGCCGCACGATCAGCCAGTCGGTCTGGCAGGTGGAACCTGCGGGCCTGACGCTGGCCGGCGCGCGGTTGGCCGGTGGGCGCGCCGCGATCACGCTTTCGGGCGGCGCGTCGGGCAGCGTCTATCGCGTTGCCAATCGGGTGACGCTTTCCGACGGCAGCAGCGATGAACGCACCCTGGTGGTGCGGGTGGAGGAACGGTGATGGCACTGGTGACCATGGAGGCCGGCCCGCTGGTGGTGGGCCTGGCCGAGTGCAAGGCCGCGCTGCGGCTGGAGCGCGATGATGAGGATGCCGTGCTGGCCGGGCACATCCGCACCGCCATGGCGCTGTGCGAGGCGTTCATCGGCCAATGGCTGATCGAGCGCGAGGGTGAGCAGCGGCTGGCCTGTGATCTGGCCTGGCAACGGCTGCAGGCCAGCCCGGTGCAGGCCATCACCGGTGTGTTCCAGGCCGGTGAGGCGCTGCCGACGGGCTGGGAAAGCGACATTGGCGCCGATGGCACCGGTTGGGTGCGGCTGATTGGGCTGCCCCCCGCCTCGCAGGCGCTGGTGGTGCGCTTTCGCGCCGGGCTCGGCGCCGATTGGAACGCTGTGCCGGAACCGCTGCGCGCCGGCATCGTGCGGCTGGTGAGCCATCTGTTCAGCCACCGCGATGCCGCCGATGCCGGCCCGCCGCCGGCTGCCGTGGCGGCGCTGTGGCGGCCGTGGCGGCGGATGCAGCTGGGGTGATGGCGATGGCGGGTGAAAAAGCGGGCGCGCTGGACGAGCGCGTGACGATCGAACGCTGGCAGCCGGCGCGCGATGCGGCGGCCGACGATGTGGGCAGCTGGATCAGCGTGGAAACGGTGTTTGCGCAGGTGAACCGCGACGGGCCGCCGGGCCGGCAGATTCAGGGCGAGGCGGCGCGATCGGGTCGCCGCTGGCAGGTTGTGCTGCGCGACCGCGCAGATCTGGGCCTGGATGTGCGGCTGCGTTGGCGGGACCAACTGCTGACGGTGCGAAGCGTTGAACGCGACGCGCGGCGGCGGGATTTCGCCACGCTGTGGTGCGACGGGCGGCCGGCATGAGCGGCGCATTTCTGGCGCGCTTGCAGGCGCACGGCCGAGCCATTGCGCTGGCGGCGGCCGCGCGGCTGCGTTGGCGGGTGACCCAGCGTTGGCAGGACTATGGCGTGCTGGATGACGGCAGCGACGGGCTGCGCCTGTCGGGGCCGGGTGTCGCCCAGCGGCGGCGTGGCAGCCGCACCGCCCTGCCTGATCCGCAACTTTTGTGGCCGGGAGACGAATGATGGCGGCAGGATTGGCCATGCAGAAGGCGGTGGTGGCGGCGCTGGCCGATTTGCCTGGCCTGACCGGCGTATTCGACGGCCCGCCCGCCGATGCCGCGGCGCCCTATGCCGTGATCGGGCCTGGCCTGGTGACGGACGCCGGCACCAAGACCGAGGTGGCGCATGACACCCGTATGCTGGTGACGATCTGGGATGATCGGCCGGGGGCTGCGCGGTTGCAGGCGTTGCTGGGCGCGGCCGAGGTGCGGCTGCGGGCGCTGGCGGGCAATTGGGATGGGCATCGGATCGTGAATGCCCGGCTGGTGCGTTCGGGTGTGAATGCGCCGATTGATGGCTGGCGGCCCGGCGTGATCGAGATGCGGCTGCGCAGCGAGCAGCTTTAGCAACGCACCTCGTCACCCCGGCGAAAGCCGGGGCCCATCTCCCGACCGTTGGCGATGTTGGAACGCTGGGGCGATGGGCCCCGGCTTTCGCCGGGGTGACGACACATTTTTCGCAAGAGGAAACCAAGAACATGGCAATGGAAAAAGGTGCTGCCTTCCTGTTGAAGGTGGGCAATGGTGCGGTGCCGCCGGTGTTTGCCACCGTGGCCGGCCTGCGCACGACGCAGCTGACGGTGAACACCGAAACCGTGGTGGTGACCAACCAGGGCAGCGGCGGCTGGCGCGAGCTGCTGTCGGGGGCAGGGGTGCGTTCCGTGTCGCTGTCGGGCTCCGGCGTTTTCACCGGTTCGGCGGCGGAAACCCGGGTGAAGGCCACCGCGCTGGCCGGCACCATCGATGATTATCAGGTGCAGTTCGAAAGCGGCGAAACCATCACTGGGCGCTTCCAGATCGCCCGGCTGGATTATGCCGGCGATTTCAATGGTGAGCGCACCTACAGCCTGCAGCTGGAAAGCAGCGGCCCGGTGGTGGCGGCGTGAGCGTGAACCCTTTGCGGGGGGAGGCAGAGCTGGTGTTGGGCGGCCAGTCGCTGCGCCTGCGGCCGACCTTCACGGCGTTGGTGGCGGCCGAAGCCGAATTGGGTCCGTTGTTTGCGCTGTGCGAACGCGCGGCGGCGGGCCAGCTCACCCTGGCCGAAATGGTGGCGCTGCTGTGGCACTGCCTGGCCGAACCGCAACCGCGTGACGCCTTCGCCGATGCGCTGGTGCGCGGCGGGCTGGCCAATGCCACGCCGGCGCTGCGCGTGCTGCTGGGCCAGATATTGGCCGGGCAGTGATGTTTGCCGATGCCGCCCGCCGCGCCGCGCATGTGGCGGCCGCCGCGCTGGGCTGGCGGCCGGCGGAATTCTGGGCCGCAACACCCGCCGAACTGGTGACCGCGCTGGGGCTGGATGCCGCGCCGGCCGCTGCGCCGGTGGATGGCGGCGGGCTGGCCGCATTGATGGAGCGATATCCCGATGGATGCTGAACCGATCGAGGAACTGGTGGTGAAGGTGCGCGCCGATACCGGCGGCTTCATGGCCGGCGTGAACGATATCCAGCGCACGCTGGATGGCCCGTTCGCGGCCGGGCTTGATCGCGCCGGATCAGGCCTGTCGCGGGCGTTGGGCCGGGCCTTGTCTGATGGCAAGTTCGGTTTCGACGATCTGCGGCGCATCGCCCTTTCGGCCTTGGGCGATATTGCCCAGGGCGCGCTGCGGCTTGATCTGGGCGGGCTGTTCGGGGGCGGCGGCGGTGGCCTGCTAGGTGGCCTTGTGGGCAGCCTGCTTGGCTTGCCGGGCCGGGCCACGGGCGGATCGGTCAGCGCTGGCCGGGCTTATATGGTGGGCGAACGCGGGCCGGAACTGTTTGTGCCCACCGCCGCCGGCCGGGTGGAGGCCAATCCGGGCCAAGGCAACGGCCGTATGGTCAATGTCACGGTCAATGTGGCCGCACCGCGCGATGCGACGCCGGCGGCCATGCAGCAAACTGGCAATCAGGTGGCGCGGGCCGTGGCCCGTGCGCTCGATCGGGCGCGGCCATGATGCGCTGGTGGCTGGCCGGGGCCCAGCATCAGGGCCGCACGCGCTGGGTGCGCCGGTTCGATCCGCGCTGGTGGCTGGTGGATTTCCCGCGCCCGATGATGGCCAGCGCCGTGACCGACGGGCCGGACAGCGTGGTGGTGAGCCTGGAATTTCAGCGCCGCGCCGATCTGGCCGGGCTGATCTGGGAATCGGTTGATCGCTGGAGCCATCCTTTGTGCGCGCTCGAAACCCGGCGCGACTATCGCGGGCTGTTGTGGCAGTTTCGCTGGCAATCATCGGGCGCGGTGTTGCCGCTGGATGCCGTGAACGGCCCGGTGCTCACCATCGAAGGGCGTGATGCCAATGGGCAGCCGCGCACCTGGTATGTGCGGCTGTGGAACTATGCCAGCGGCAGCCCCACTGATGCCGAGATCAGCCTTGATTTCGATGCGCTCAGCGGCGGCTTCCTGTTGCCATCCGAAGCCGATCCGGTGTGGGCCGGCGATATCGATCGGCTGTTCATCAGCCTGGTGCCGCCCGGGTATGACGGTGTCGATGCGCCGCTGCCGGCCGTGGCCAGCGGTGAGGTGCGGCTGACCAATCTGATGATCGATGGTGCCGGCGCTGTGCTGAAGGCCGGCGATCCCGTGCTGCCGCCGCAGCCGCTGCGCCTGTGCACGGCCTATGACGATCTCTACAACCAGACGCCGGAGCGCATAGTGGAACAGGCGCTGCTGCTCGGCTGGCGCGGCGCCATCACCCATTATCTGGGCATGAGCCATTTCATGGCGTTTCTGCCCGATGGTCAGGGCGGTTATGTGGTTGATCCGGCGCGGCCTTTTTGTGGTCCGGCGTTGGGGTGGCATCAGGATTTCCTGGCCCGTGCCGGGGCTTTGGGCTTTGCCCCCATCCTGTCCCTGTCGATGGAATTGCTGGCGCAGCACTGCCCGCCGGCCTGGGCGCAGCGCGATTCGACAAATGCACTGGGCCTCACCGGCTGGTCGCCGCCCTCGGCGCTGCTGTCGCCCTGCAAGCCCGCCGCGCAGGCCTGGTTGCAGGCCGTGACGACCGTGGCGATGGGCCTGGTGCTGGCGGCCAGCGTGGCCCCGGCCTTTCAGGTGGGGGAACCCTGGTGGTGGGTGGGGCCGAACAACAGGCCCTGCCTTTATGATGCCGCCACTGCCGCGCGCTGGCAGGCCGAACGCGGCAGCTCGCCGCCAATAATGGCCGACATCAGGGGCAATAAATCGGCGGCCGAGCAGGCCTATCTGGATTGGTGTGGGGAACGGCTGGCCGAAGCCACGGCCGGCATGGTGGCCGCCGCGCGCACCGCCGCGCCCGCCGTCGTCACCCACCTGCTGTTCTACGCGCCGCAAGTGCTGCTCGACGATCGGCCCGATCTGGCCCGCGCCAACATGCCGGCGGGCTGGGCCTATCCGGCCTTCGATGTGCTGCAGTTGGAGGATTATACTTTCGTCACCAGCGCCAACCAGGCCGGCCAGGCGCGCGGCCGCGCACTGGTGGAGACGCAACTGGGGTACCCCCGCGCCCGCCAGCATTATCTCGCCGGCTTTGTGCTGAGCCAGAATGACGCCGAGGTGCAGTGGCCACTGGTCGCCGATGCGGCCGCTGCCGCGCTGGCGCTGGGCATCGCCGAAACCTTCGTCTGGGCATGGCCGCAGGTGGCGCGCGACGGTTTCACCCCCTTCCAGATTGATGATGCGGAGGACGACATGGCCAGTTTTCACGATGTGCGCTTTCCGCTTGAACTGGGTTTTGGCGCGGCCGGTGGCCCGGCCTTTTCCACCCAGGTGGTGGTAACGGGTTCGGGCGCGGAGCAGCGCAATGCCGAATGGGCCGATGCGCGGCTGGAATATGATGCCGGGCTCGGTATCCGTTCCGAGGATGATCTGAAGCGGCTGATCACCTTCTTCCGCGCCCGGCGCGGGCAGGCGCACGGCTTTCGCTTCCTCGATCCGCTCGACAACAGCTCGGCCGCTGATGGCGGGGAACCGACGGCCCTCGATCAGCGGCTTGGGCTGGGCGACGGCGGCACCACCCGTTTTGCGTTGGTGAGAAACTATGGCGATGCGGCCTTGCCTGATGAGGCCCCGCAAACCCGCCGCATCACCCGCCCCTGGCCTGAATCTGTTGTGGTGGCGGTTGGCGGCGTCGTGCTGCCGAACGGCTGGGCGCTGGCGCCGGGCGGCTATGTCGATTTCGCAGCGGCACCGGCGGCTGGAGCGGCGGTCACCGCCGGTTTCCGATTCGATGTGCCAGTGCGCTTCGCCACCGATCGGATCGAGGTTTCGATCGCCGGCTGGCGGGCAGGCGAGCTGCCATCCGTGCCGCTGATCGAAATCAGGGAGGATTGAGGCAATGCTGGCCGAAGAACTGACGCACCTGGCGCTTTGCTGGCGCCTCGTGCGGCGCGACGGTGTGGCGTTGGGCTTTACCAGCCATGATCGACCGTTGCTGGTGAACGGCCTGCGCCATGAAAGCCGCCCCGGCATGTCGCCCTCGGCCGTGGTACTGAGCGACGGCGTGACGGCCGACGATATGGAAGTGGCCGGTGCCATGTCGGCCGGGGCGCTCACTGGCACCGATCTGCTGGCCGGGCGTTGGGATGGTGCGCGGCTGGATCTGTTCCTGGTCGATTGGCGCGATCCGGATGGCGGCCAGCAATGGCTGGCGCAAGGCACCTTGGGTGATGTGGCCGTCGGCACCGGGGCTGATGCCGGCTTCACCGCCGAACTGATCGGGCCGGGCGCAGCACTGGCGGCCAGCGTGGTGGAAAGCTGCTCGCCCGAATGCCGGGCGGAGCTGGGCGATGCCCGCTGCAAGGTGGATCTACGGCCGCGCGAACGGCTGGCGACGGTGACCGCCATTGCCCAGGACAAGGTGCAGATTGCCGGTATCGTGGCGGCCGATCATGTGCAGGGCGAACTGGCCGTGATGGACGGCCCCAACGCTGGATTGGTGCGCCGCCTGCTCGCCGAAGATGCCGGCTGGCTGGTGATGGATGAGCCATTGGCGTTGGCCACCGGAACCCGGGTGCGACTGCGCGAAGGTTGCGACAAGCGCTTTGTCACCTGCCGCGACCGCTTTGCCAACGCCCGCAATTTCCGCGGCGAACCGCATGTACCGGGCGCCGATCTGTTGACGCGTTATGCGGTCTGAGCTGTCACGCCGCCGCGCGGCCGCCATTGCCGCAGCCCGCGCCGGGCTGGGCACGCGCTTCCGGCCGCAGGGCCGGTTGATCGGAGTAGGCCTGGATTGCGTTGGCGTGGCCCTGCTGGCGGCGGCCGGCGCCGGGCTGCGTCTGGGGCCAGTGCCGCCCTACGCGCTGGGCGGCGATCATGCCGATTTGCTGGCGGCCACACTGCGCGCGCTGGGTTTGCGCCGGGTGCGGCGGCCGCGTCCGGCCGATCTGGTGGAATATGCGCTGGCGCCCGGCCATCGCCATCTCGCCCTGATCACCGATCGCGGCATCCTGCATGCCCACGCCGGGCTGGGCCGCGTGGTGGAAGGGCCGGTGCCGGATGATTGGCCGGTGGTGGCCTGCTGGGCTCTGCCCGGAATCAGATAGGAATTTGGAATGGCAACTCTGGTTTTGGGTGTTGTTGGCCGCGCGGTGCTGGGGCCAATTGGCGGGATTGTCGGCACGTTGCTTGGCAGCGTCGTCGATCGGCGTCTGTTCGGCGGCGGCGGTGGTGGGCGCGGCGGGCAGCGACAGGCCAATCCCGAAATCCAGGCCGCCAGCTATGGCGAGCCAATCCCGGTGGTGCGCGGCCGCATGCGGGTGAGCGGCAATATCGTCTGGGCGAATCCGATCCGCGAGACCACGACGCGCAGCGGTGGCGGCAAGCGCGGGCCATCGAGCACCAGCTACAGCTATTCGGCCAGCTTTGCGGTGGTGCTGGCGGCGCGGGCCATCGTGGCCATCGGCCGGGTGTGGGCCGATGGCAAACTGCTGCGCGATGGCAATGGCCAATGGCTTCAGCCGGTGACGATGCGCCTCCACACCGGTTCGGAACGCCAGTTTCCCGATCCGCTGATCGCGGCGGCTGAAGGCGAAGCGCCGGCGTTTCGTGGCCTGGCCTATGCGGTGTTCGAAGATCTGCCGTTGACCGAATTCGGCAACCGCCTGCCCAATCTGTCGTTTGAGCTCATTGCCGACGAAACGCTCGTGCCGCTGGGTGCCGCGTTGGCCGAACTGGCCGCCAGCGCCAATATCAGCCTGCCGGTGAGCGGGGATTTTCCCGAGGTTGCCGGGCTTTATCTTGGCGCGGCGGCGCCGCTGGCAGACGCGTTGGCGCCCTCGCTCACGGCCAGTGGCGCGGTGCTTGCTGCCGGCCGGGCGCTGGTGGGGCCGGGGCGGCCAGCGCTGGCCATTGCGCCGGGCGGGGCCGCTGATGCCCGAACTGATGGTCGCCAGCCGGCCAGGGAACGCCATCGCCGCAATGCCGCAGCGTCGTCGCCGGATGCCATTGAACTGGGCTATTACGACGTTGATCGTGATTATCAGCCCGGCCTGCAACGCGCGCGCTTGCGGTCAGGGGTGCGCGTTGATGGCGCTGGCCTGCCGCTGGCGCTGTCGGCCGCTGCAGCCAAGCAATTGTGCCACGATCGCCTGTTGCGACTGGCGGCAGCGCGCCAACAGCGCACCCTGCGGCTGCCGTGGCGCTACCTTGGCATCATGCCCGGCGATGTGCTGCGCCTGGACGATCTCGATTGGCAGGTGCGCGAAACCCGTTTCGAAAATTTTGTCCTCACGCTCGAACTGGCGCGGGTCGGCACGGCAGCGGCGCAGGCGCAGCCCAGTGATCCCGGCCGGGCGCTGGTGCACGGCGATCAGGCCGCCGGCCCGACCACTCTGCTGGCGCTCGATCTGCCGCCCTTGCCCGGCGAATTGCCGGATGGCCCCCGGCTGTGGATTGCCGGCGCCGGCGCGTCTGCAGGCTGGCGGCGGGCGGGTGTGACGATCAGCCTGGATGATGGCGCCAGCTATGAACCGATCGGGCTGCTGCCCGCGCCGGTGGCGATGGGGCGCGCCGTTTCGGTTTTGCCCGCAGCGCGTGCCGCCGGGTGGGATCGCTTGGGGCTGGTGGAGGTGGAACTGATCTCCGACAGCATGTGGCTGGATAGCCGCGGCGAATCGGCCGTGCTGGCTGGCGCCAATCTCGCCCTGCTGGGTGATGAAATCATCCAGTTTGCCATGGCCGAGGCCCTGGGCAACCGCCGCTTTCGGCTGTCGGGTCTGCTGCGCGGACGTCGCGGCACGGAACTGACTGTGGCCACGCATATGGCCAACGAACGATTCGTGATGCTGGATCAGGGCGCCATGTTGGCCCTTCCGCTGCCGCTGGAGCGGCAGGGCCAGACCGTTTTGCTGCGCGCCACCGGCGCCGGTGATGCGGCCGCTTTGCCGGTGGTTGCAACTTTGGGCGGCGCGGGCATCAGGCCATTGCTGCCCGTGCATCTTTCATGGCGGCGGCAGGCCGGCCAATTGCACCTCGCCTGGATTGCCCAGAGCCGGGCCGGCTTTGGATGGCCCGATCTGGCCGATGTGCCGATCGGCGAAAGCCGGCTGGCGTTTCGTGTGGAGTTGCGCGACGCGGCCGGCACGATCGTCGCCGCAGACGTGACCGAACCCTGGTGGACCGTGCCCGATCGGGCCGGGCCCTTGTGGCTGGATGTGGCCCAGGTGGGCGCCACGCTGGGCCCTGTCGCCACTTTGCCCATCGCTTGAACAGGAGGCTGATCAATGCCCGCAACACCCCGCCTTGCCTTGCCGCTGATTGCCGCCGGCCAGGCCCAGAAAGACGTGACCCACAACGAAGCCGTGCTGGCGCTGGACCGGCTGGTGGCCCTGGTGGTCGCATCACGCAGCGTGACTGTGCCGCCAGGCACGCCGCAGCCCGGCGCCTGCCATATCGTGCCCAGTGCGGGCGGGGCTGCCTGGGGTCATCCGGCTGGAACATTGCTGCACTGGCAGGGCACGGCCTGGCTGCCGGAAACGCCGCGCGACGGGCAGATCGCACTGGTCGCCGATGAAGGGCTGATGCTCGTCCACCGTGGCAGTTGGCAGGCCGATTGGCCAGTTTCCGGGCTCGCCATCGCCGGACGCAGCGTTCTGGCGGTGCCGCCCGCCAGCGTGGCAGCCCCCAGCGGGGGCACAACCATCGACAGCCAAGCCCGCACGGCGTTGGCGTCGTTACTTGCGGCTTTGCAGCAGCAGGGCATAATTTCCTGAAAACTGGGGCCGTTCTAGGGCCGTTCTGGG
>Ga0209278_1000559_pt1 | contig 27558 bp, 33 predicted proteins | sample JI81BgreenDNA_FD_187504 | JGI IMG/M metagenome (GOLD analysis project Ga0209278, IMG submission 187504) | Wastewater effluent complex algal communities from Wisconsin, to seasonally profile nutrient transformation and Carbon sequestration -... | ecosystem: Engineered > WWTP > Effluent > Algae...
TTCCCAATAATCTTTTAGTACCTTTTTAGCAATTACTCTCAAACTATTTGTTTTTACAAAGATAAGCAGTGGTTACCAAAATGGGAAATTTAAATTTGCGAATGATTTCGGTTGTATTTCTGCCAACTTTTTCGGGCTTTGCGTTCGGGCGGGTTTCGGAGCACAAAACTGTCAACCAGCACTACACTTGAATAGAAGCACAAAGCTCCAAGTTTGTACGTCACCCCGCCTGACGCAAAACCCTTGTTACCAGCAGTGTTTTCTTTCGTCATAGTTGCTGTTGAAGGTCTTCTTTTCTTACTTTTTTGTCTTTTATAATTTGTCTTACTAACATAACTATAAAAATGATTGTCCACCAGAAACTGAGTATAATTAGTCCTGTCAGCAACCCTTGATAAAAACCAATACTTGTCATTAGTCCCAGTGCTACGATGTTAGGAGCAGGTAATGCAAATCCTGGTTCACCACCACTACCAGCAATACCAAGTCCCCAAAACAATGCGTAAGCAAACGACAGTATTAATAGTCGAAAATATTTATTAGTGTCTGCCGTATACTTTTTGACAAGCCTAATAATGAAATAGGAAGCCCAATGTAAGCTGTCAGAAGTAAGATAAATTGTATAGCGTCCCACATATTATTTTCAGTTGTCAGTCGTGTTGGGTGATTGTATGCCAGTGATAATTATTTCTATAAAAGTCAGCGTTGAACTGTCCACCGGCAAAAGTTGATACGAAGCACAAAACTTAAAATTTAAGGCAAAGTCTGTCCGAAATCGAGTAGTGGACAGTCCACCGATGATTTTACAAACTGTCGTGGTTGTGTGGTCGTCTAACATTGCTGGTAACGTTCGAGGCTTGGCGTTGTGGCTGCATAGTGTTCTGTCAAGCTGGGAACTGATGCTGAGTAAAGATAATTAGTTGATGTTTAAAATAGTTAGCTCAATAGCGTACGGTCAAGCTGAGAACAAAAGTTGACTAGCGATTTTTTGTTGATGAGTAATTCGTCAAGCAGCCATAACGCCAAAACTTTTGTTGGTAGCAGTGTTATTTCGTCCTCTTATTAAATTTCAATGCCCTTAATGATTCAAGAAGTTGTTTCTCGTTTTCTGGTTTTAAATTGTCTCCATATAGATTAAATCTGTCAACATCTGAACCTCTTAGCCATAAACTGTCAATATAAATTCCCGTCGTTCCAATACCCGATTGTCTTGGAAAAACAATTTTTGCTTTATGTCCATCAATTGTGGCCCACAAAACATTATTCTTTTTGTACTTGTCTGAGTCAATTCCTTTAAGACTTTCAACAATAATCAATTCTGTAGTGTCAATTAAATCCATGTACTTTAACATTGAAAGCTCTATTATTTGAGGTTCTGTTTCTGTCAAAGTGTTAGAATACCAACCCAAGTCAAAGTCAACTGTGTCTGTGTTGTCAATTGCAATTCGTCCAACATAACTGTCTGCCCCCTGTGCTTTTATTTTTGTCCAACTATTTGGTGTTTCAATCGTGAAAGAGCCAAAGTCCAAAGTCTTTTTGTCGCTTTTGGTTTTGCTGTCTGTACAACTAGTTATAAAAAGAAGGAAAAGTCCTATAAGTATTTTCATAATCTTGAGGTCTGTCAAAACATTGCTACCAACGTTCTTGGCTTGGTGCATGTTGTGGACTTGGTTAACTGTCAGCCCGTTATAAAAGCCTAAAGTTGCTTTGTTGTTCAGATTTATAGAAATAGGAGAGTGGAATTCCGTCAAGCTGGAACAAAAGTTGAATTGTAAACCACAGTTGATTACTTCAACGTCAAGCCACAATTGCACAAAACCTTTTGTTGGTGGCAGTTTTATGAATTGTGCAGCTATTATTCTTCGATAACTTCTTCGTCTACTATACGCCTAAAGGTCTGTTCAGTTTTATTGTTTTCATCACCGATCGTTAAAACAAAACTATGTTTGTCAATAAACTTAATTTTGTCTTTTTCCACGATATTGTCTGCCCATTTTATTGTCAACAAATTCGGTGTCAATAAGTAAGTTCCATTTTTAAGATTTTTATTTTGGATTACTCCACCCTTAGGACCTGAATGCATTTGTATACTTCCGTCTTGTTTAAAAAACAGTGATGTCTGTTTTGTTGAGTCAGACCAAAACCATGCTCCAACAATTGACTGTGTCTGTCCAAAAGATAATTTGGTCAGAAATAATAATAGTAAAATGCTAATTGCTTTTTTCATAATAAGTTATCTATATAAACTTCTTTAAATTGGATTCGCGTCGATTTAAATTGCCACCAACGTTCGCGGCTTTGCGTAGTGGCGGATTATTATCACTAAATTTGATACGAAGCACACAGTTCAAATATAGCACAAAACTTTCATGCGGAGCATGTTAACCGCCATTATGCAAAACCGCTGTTAGCTGCTGCCCTTCTGTTCTTGTCGTTTGTTATGTAGGTTTGGAGGCGTTGGCTTGGTGGCTCTTTTGCAAAACTTGGTTTTAGCGTTGGCTTGTGCGGTTTTGCAAATGTGCCACCAAATGCATTGTGCTACTGTCATTTGGTTAGCTGTTCCAAAATAGTTTTCATTATCTTGTTGCTTTGTCCGATATGATGTGTCCCTGATAGTATTTCTTCAATTGTTTGGATGAAATTGGAATTTGTCAATTCGCTTGCACCATTTTCCAACATTAAAGCAATGGTCTGTTCTGTTACTTCTAAATGAAATTGTAAGCCAATTACATTGTCTTTGTAAAGAAATGCTTGGTTTGGGCAGTTGTCCGTTTTCAGTATATGTGTCGCACAGTTTGGTAAATCAAAAGTGTCACCGTGCCAATGAAATGTGGTAAACTCGTCTGGCAGGTCGTTAATGAATTTATTTGCTTTTCCTTCATTGGTTTTTTTCAACTGAAACCAACCGATTTCTTTTTCCTTGTTCGGATAAACTTTTGCACCCAGTGCCGATGAAATCAGTTGTGAACCCAAACAAATACCAATTACCGTTTTATCAGCTTCAATGGATTTACGTATAAATTCTTTTTCGGACTTTAACCAAGCGTATTTTTCTTCATCGTAAACCCCCATTGGTCCGCCCATAATGATTAGCCAATCAAAGTCATTAAGATTAGGAAGAGTAAACTCCTCTTCAAAGAATTTTGTACTATTCAAAGTATGTCCGTTTTGGGTTGCCCAGGTTTCTATGTAGCCTAAACCTTCAAATGCCACGTGCTGAAAATAATGTATGCGAAGTTGTTTCATTGCATTATTTGTTCTCGTTCCAATAATAACTGTCGGGGTGAGGTCGTTTGCCGAAAACGGCAGTACCTACTCTGATAATGGTAGAGCCTTCTTCAATAGCGGTTTCAAGGTCGGCACTCATTCCCATTGATAGCTCATTTACTGAAATTTCTTTTCCTAAAATTTCAGTCTGTAATGCTTTGAGTAAACGAAAGCACTTGCGGACTTTTTCCGTTTCCGCAGAAAAAAGCCCAATGGTCATAAGTCCTTTTATGTTCAATCTGTCTAAATTTTTTACTTGCAAGGCAAAGTCAACTGCCTTTTCAGGTGCTATGCCAAACTTACTTTCTTCATAAGAAGTATTCACCTGCAAAAAAACTTCAATTGTTTTATCTTCAAACTCCAAACGCCTTTGCAGTTTCTCTGCTAATTCAATTCTGTCAACAGACTGAATGCACTGCACATATTTGATAACTTCTTTTATTTTGTTGGTTTGGAGATGTCCGATAAAATGGGTTTGATGCGGAACTGATTTGAGTGCATCAAATTTTTCTTTCAATTCCTGCACCTTGTTTTCAGCGATTATTGTTTCGCCTGTCTGCAAAGCAGTCAGTATTTTTTCTGCTGATACGGTTTTGGTAGCCAATAATAACTTTACTTCGTCAGATTCTCTACCGCATTGGTTACAGGCTTTTGCAATGCGTTGATGAATACGTTTTATGTTTTGAATTATCTCGTTCATTCTACTGAAATGCTTTGTTGATTTAACTCTAATTCTTGAATTAGCAATGATTTAATACGGGTGAAAGCGTAGTCTTTTGCTTCGGCAAACGAAATCTCATACTTCCGCTCAATGTCAGTTAAATGGGGTGGCATTGTGGAAAGTATCTTGTTGTAGTAATTGTCCAGAGTTTCGTTTGTTGGCATTTCGTATTTTACCACTATCTGAAACCTTCTGATGAGTGCTTTATCCAAAATTTCCAAATGATTTGTGGCTGCAATTAGTAACGCCTTTTCGGGCAAGTAGTCCATTAGCTGAATCAGCGTATTAACCAACCTTCGCATTTCGCCTACGTCTTTATCGTCTGTGGTTCGCATTTTCCCAATTTGGTCAAACTCATCTAATAGTAAAATTGAGTTCTCTCTCGCCACTTTATCAAAAACCATTTTCAGATTTTGCGAAGTTTCGCCAATTCTTGCTTGCACCACATTACTCAAATTGAGAATGTTTAAGGGTCTATTAAGTGCATTGGCAATGGCTTTGGCTGTGGTGGTTTTACCACAACCTGAACTGCCGTGAAGCAACAATTTATTGTTCACAGGCAAATTATACCTACTTAGCTCATCAATGTATTGATACTCTTTGATAAGCTGCTGTAAGGCAATGCTATTCTGACTGTCTAAAAACAAGTCGGATATATTTACCTTTTCACGCTCGGTTATGATGATGTCGTAAACGTTCATTGAATATTTGATGAATAAAATGACTTCTCAATGTGATAAACAAAATTCAATCTTGACGCTTCACCGAAGTAAGCTACTTCTTGTTCCGAATTTTTCTTGCAGCAATTCGTTCAATAGCAATTTGTGACCTAATGTTGTTTGCTCCTATATGAAAATATACCTTTGATACAAATCGAAAATTGTAATCTAACATTGTCCTTTTTACAAGTACGTTAATACCCTTACCCAAATATTCTGTTGAGTAGAAAGTGTAGCCTATAAAAATCGAGTTGTCAGCTTCATCAAAATCATAAAATCTTGTAGAACCAATCATCTCTTGTGTTTCTTTCGAAGCAATCTTAAAAGCTCCTTTACTCATCAAAGCTCCGTCAAAAAAAGTTCTGAAAATCTCTTTTTTCCACCTGTCCTTGTTTGGATGTTGTTGCCAAATTTTAGGGTCAGATGCTACAAGAAACATATCTTCAAAGTCGCTTTCCTGTAATGGTATTAGGGCAACTTTTTCATTTTCTAATTTTAGTTGAATATCAAAATTCATTTACTTGATCCTTTAATGTATTATTAACTCGTGTTCGGCACAATCAATTCTTAATTCAGTGTTTTGTAGTTTGGTCTGCAACAGTTTACAATAATGTTGTCCATTGGTGTGTTGGTAGTTCAAACAGGTAAAACACATTCTTTGAATGGTGATGATGCCCGCCTTTTGTAACTCGTGAATAAGTTTGAGCAAACCCGAAAGAATAATTTCCTTTTGTTCTTGTGAAAGTGTGGATAAAGGTTGTTCAATTGCAAAAGCAAAATTTGCCGACTTTTCGGCTGTCTGCCTCCCTTTGCTGGTCAAACCAATGATGTAGCTTCGTGTATCTTCAGGGTCGTCAAATTTTTGGATAAGTCCTTTTTGAAGTAATAATTTCACACTATCGCTTATGGTGGCTTTGCTCATATTAAACTCCTGAGCCAAATAACTCACCTTGCACATTTCTTCTGAATGAAAGAGAAGGAAAATCAGAATTTGAATTTGTATAGGGCTTAAAGCATTCTCCTTGCTTTCGTTCCAAAGCAACACCCTAAAGGCTTCTGATATTCGCTCCAAAGCCACTACAATTTTGCTTTCAACTTTTTTATTTTGTTGGTTAAGGTCAAATGGTGATTTCATTTAATTGCAGTTTTCCATTTCGTAAATAAAGTAACCCTTGCTTCTTATTTCTACTTCCCACTCTTTCCGTAATGTTTCTATATGGCAAAACCTACATTCTTTTGAGGTTAGCGGTTGGCCTTCCTGTCCCTTTAATTTCAAATATTCTTTACCATAGCCGTGAATGATGCTTGCCGCTTTCACGGATTCAGGTGCTATAATGTCAAAGTGCATTACGCTGCCATCTTTCTTTGTTACGTATGTGTCCCAAACTGCTACTTTCATATGTTTGTTTTTTTGTAAAGAGAAGCCATTCACTTTGATTAAGCGAATGGCTTCTAGTGTTAGTAATTAGAACTCCCCCTTTTTCAGATAAGGTTGTCCCCACAATATTGATTGCATTAATACAGACTTCACCCAAGCATTGTACATTTTTTCAACATCTTCAGCACTTGTACCTTTTTTAGCTAAAAAAGGCTTCAAAGTGGTTGTAATCGGAATTGTCAATGCAGGAACATACCGATAATTTACAATCGGAACAGATTTTACTTTGTCTGTTTTGTTCTTCTTGGTGATATAATGTCGCAAACCAATTTCATATTGATAATTGAGCCAGTTTTGGTCATAGTTTGCTTCGGCTGTTTGCAAAATCCATAGTGCAAATCTTTCACGCACTTTAGCTAAATATTCACCTTCGGGCTTGCTAGTGGTTTTATTACCAAAAAAGTAAACCAATTGAGGTGTAGATGCTACAAACCCATACCAAACATCAAGAATTTCATTTGTTTGGTCTTTAAGTATTTCACGGCTCATTTTCAAATATTTAATATCTTATTCGCCAAATAGCATGGACTGTTGGAGCAGCTTAAATTCTTCCAAACTAAATGGAGATTTAGATACTTGTGGTGTACCATATGTGTAGCCCGCTGGTACTTTTTTGTCTTGTGCTTGAATGGATAAGGTTGCAACTAAGGCAAGGACTATTGCGAAAATTGTTTTTTTTGTCATTTTCTTGAAATTTAAAGTTGGCAGTAAAACTACACTATAAAGTTAGGAAACCTAACTTTATAGTGTAAAAAATTTTTAGCCTTTTACGTCTGCCATAGACGCACCAAAATTGAGGTGAAGAACATTTCCGTTTGGTGTTAGCAAGGCTGGAACAGATTTTACGCCTTTGCCTTCTGCTTCGGCAATTCGGTTTTTTTGTTCGCCTAAATGAACGATTTCAACTTTGTCACTACCCATAAGCGATACGATGTCTTGCTCTGCACTAACGCATACAGGGCAACCTGCGTGGTAAAAAACTGACTTTGTCATTTTGATATGTATTTAAGTTTTATGGCAACATTGCCGCTGCAAATATAGTAAGGACTCCTAACTATACAAATTGATTTTAGAATCTTTCCTTGTCAGGGTGGTGGGTGGGCTTGGGTGCGGTTGGGCAAAATGAAATGTGCTGCAATTTGTATTGGCTTGTGCGTTGGCTTGCAGCTCTTTTTATTTTGCGAAGGGCTGGTTTTTTGTTTGTCGGTTTACTGCTTGATTATTGTCGGTCGTGCCGTCTGTTAGGGTTGCAGCTAACGTTTGTGCATTTGTGTAGTTGCAGCTTCGCTACCGTCAGTCACAACAAATGCTTGGCGTTAGCTTGAAGTTGAAAATTAGTTCATTTGATGTTTAGTACAACACCTGCAATGACACAAATGCTTTTGTTGCACGTAGTAAAACTTCTTGGTAGACAAAATTTCGTCTACCTGAAACTAATGAAAAGTAATTACGCTGTAAATTCTGTCTACAAAACCATTGTGAAGGCAATAAATTTTGATTCAGTTCTTTGTCCTTGCGGTAAATGCTGAGCTGCGTTTTGCCAACCCATTTTGAAGCCATGAATAGCGCTTCATTGTCAACCGAAACGCTGACACAATCAATAAAGCCAGATTGAAAATACCATTCGCTACGTTCAAAGTCCGAATAAAGCCTTTTTGAAATGAATTTAAAGCTTCAAAATACTTTTTTGTCAAGCTAATAATGACAACGAAAAAAGTAGGAGAGACGTCAAACAAAAATTTCAAAAGATGCTAAATACTGTCAACCTGAAATAATTAAACAAATTATAGCCGTCCAAGTGAAAGTTTGTCAACCGAAAAAGAACCAAGTAAAAAACTGAAAACCCAATTTGGAATTTATTACGTGCAACGTTTTCGGGCTTTGCGTTCGGGCGGGTTTCGGAGCACAAAACTGTCAACCTGCACTGAACTTGAATAGAAGCACAAAGCTCCAAGTTTGCACGTCACCCCGCCTGACGCAAAACCCGTGTTAGCGGTTCGGGCTTCTGTTTTGTCGTCCAGTCTATACATAAATTCTTGCACTTATTACTTCTTCAAAACTCAATATTGTTCCGTCTTCACTTGTCCAAGCTTTTGTGTCTCTTGAATATGCAAAGACTTTTAATTTAGGCTTTTTTGATAAAGCTTCTGTCACCAAACACAAACGGTAAAATTTCTTGTCTGCCTTTAAGTTTTTAAACTCATTGGGTGTAAGTTCAGTTGTAATCGTATTACCTGATAGTCCTTTTACTTCTAATTTTAGTTCTGTTCTGTCGCTTGTTGCTGTTAAATCCCAGCCCACGTTGTCTTTCTCAACTGAGTTAATCTCATATCCTAACATTTCATAGTGTTTGGTCACGAATTTTATAGCACTCTTTTCAACTTCAATTCTTTTTAATGGGTCAGACTGTCGAGGAGAGCCTTTGGGATTTTTAGGTTTGGGCGGTTTAGTCGGAATTTTTCCTTTAAAAATGTAGTCCGATACAAGTTTTACAAACTCTGGATTGTTGTCGGCATACCAAACATTGCTTTGACCCATCCAATTTTTTTCTTGTCTGCGAATATTAATTATTCTTTCGTCAACCGATAAAAGTCTTGTGTCACTTGTCTTGGCAGTTGCGTAAAAACTAAGTTCAATGTTCTTGTATTTTCGGCTTGCAATTTTAGGTGGCATTTGTTCGTATCTATAAACAGTCGCATTTAGATACCAACCAACAATATAAGTTCCACCATTTTCAGGGTCTCTTGCAGTCCATACAACTGTCACACCAGATAACTTCTCGTCATTTTCATTTGCTCCAAGTTTTTCAAGTTTTATTGTGCTAGGATTTCCATATTGTCTGTCTATTTTGGGCTGAACGTAACCATAAACACGTCCTTGATAGTTTTTGAAATTAAACATTTCACCGCCCCATCCTTCATTGTCAACGTGCTTTCCACCACCGGTGATTTTGTCATTGGAAATACCTTGATAGAAGTCCATCCAACCTGTGTTAAAAAATACAATTTTGTCGTTCATTTTATACTTGTCTTACACTGTGATTGCAGCTTCGTCATAGCCTGACCGCTAACGTTGTCGGCTTTATGCATGTTGTGGACTTATTTAATTGTCAGCCTGTTACGAAAGCTCAAAGTTGATTTGTCGTTCAAATTTAAGCAAGTAGGTGAGTAGAATTCCGTCTAGCTGGAACAAAAGTTGAATTGTAAGTAAATGTCGATTACTTCAATGTCAAGCCACAATTGCACAAAACCTCATGTTGGCAGTAGGTTTTTTCGTCAAACTATAGTTGTCTATGATAATTATTTAATATTTTAAAATTGAATTTCTCTTTCTTCAAAGTTGAATAAATCAAGTCGAAATATCGTTTTCTGGCAATTTCTTTTTTCTTACTTTTTGGGACGTATGTCCAAGGTTGCGATTTTGTCCCAGTGAGTTCAAAATAATTGCTCGTTGTCTTTGAAAAGAAATATACTACGTTACCAATTATTGGTGGTGTGAACTTTAATACTTTTTCGTCTTGAGTTACGTAGGTTAATTTCTTATCAATGAAATCAAAAATATTTTGTCCAGCAAATGAAATTGCCGAATAGATTTTTCTGTCACTAACAATAACAGTCAAATAGTTTTTGTTTTGTCGCCAAATGATAAAAGTTAAAATGCTGTCACCACTTTTTAAATAGTCAAATTGTCTTTCGGTCTGAAACACAATAACCTCGTTTGTTTTGTCAAGAAGTAAACTGTCTTTATATCTGTTCACTAAGCTGTCATCAACGTTAACGTAAACTCCTCCTTTGTGTGCTTTTTGTCCAAAAGAGATTGTCCAGATGAATAAAAACATTATTGAAATAAAGGATCTCATAAACTTACTGCCAACGTTCGTGGCTTTGTGCATGTTTTGGATTTTGTTAACTGTCAGCCCGTTACAAAAGCCCAAAATTGATTTATAGTTCAAACTTAGCTAAATAGGAGAGTAGAATTCCGTCAAGCTAGCACAAAAGTTGAATTGTATTCTGTTGCCAATTGCTTCAACGTCAAGCCACAATTGCACAAAACCCTTTGTTGCATGGCGTAAAAAGTCTTGCTAGACGAAGCCTCGTCTACAAGACTCTGAGAAAATGAATTTGTAAGTTTAAAGTCCAGTCGTGTCACCGAGTATTGTTTGAGTTTTTAGTTTGAGTTTTTAGTTTGATTTTAAAAATGTCCATTCGGTAAATATTAACTGCTTCTTTGTCAACTTATGAAGCTGTTTAATAATGACGTTATTTGTCATCAAGTAAAGCATAAACCGAAAGAGAATTTATAAAATTGATTTTGTCATTTAGTTTAACATGCTAAACACAATTTAAAACGGCAAAACGTCTTGGTTTAAAGTAAAACAAGTTTCAAAACTCTAAAATTGTCAGTGTAGTTGTCTTACGAATAGGTTGTAGTTTCAATAATAAACGAAAATTATTACGCAAATTCAAAATTCGTAAGTTGTCATTGTTATTGTCGGAGTCAACCGAAGTTCATTGCCAATTTTAAGCAAAATCAAAGTTGGAAATTTATGCCATGCAACGGTTCGTTATTGGCGGTCAGGCTGGGCAATCGAAGCTGTGTCCGCCCGTGAAAGTATAAAAGCTGATTAGGATTACCAAGGCTGAATTTTAGCAGTGTCCTGCCCAGCTTGCGCCAATAACTTGTTAGCGGTTCGTTCTTTTGTCTGCCGTGTCTTTTCTGTTTGATGCTACAATCGGTCTGCCCCAGAGATTTTCGTTAGCATAAGCAACATTTGCAAGTTGTCTTTCAAACCTTTCACCGTATTGACCGACAATGTCAACGGTCATTTTGATTTTGTCCGCTTGTTTATATAAATGAAAGTTATAAGTGTGAGGCTTAGGAACACCGTCATAAAAATCATTTGGAATAAAGTGTCTGATAAAAGTGTCTGATAATTGCATAATACTGATTGTCATAGGTTACACAAAAGTCGTTCTCTCCGCATATGGTTTCAAAGCCGTTATTTGGTTTACTAAGAAACACAACTTTGTCCAACCCAATTTTTATTAAGTTTTCGTCAGATCCAGAATTTATGGAATACAAGCCTTTTTCAATTTTGACTTTGTCAAGCGATAAGGAGCTGTCAACTGTCACCTTAATTATGTTTGAGCTCTTTTGGCGTGTCCCGAAGTAGAAGTACATAGCCATAGCTGTCAATACCACTACTACTAAAGATATTATTATGGCTTTCTTACTCAATGCTTATGATTTGTCGAAGCGAAATCTCGTTTTAGAATGACCGCTAACGAACAGGGCTTTGTGCTGGTGGGGAATAGTATTCCGTCTGCCCATAACCGCTGCTTGGCTTTATTTTTGATGTTGAAGTTAAGTACAAAAGTTAAATTTTATTCGTCTAGCCGGTACAAAAGCTGAATAGCACTACTGCTGTTGATTGTTCTTCCGTCTAGCCCCACTGGCACAAAACCCCATGTTAGCGGCTGTTTTTCTTCGTGTCAAAACCAATCTGTAATTAAACTTTTGGTTTCAATAGTTTCATTTGAGCCAATAGTAATTCCCATAATTCCATTTCGCTTGTAGTTGCCTTGTGGTAGTTTTAGTTTGTCATAATAACTGCCAATTTTAAAATCCTTGTATAATCTGTCAACCAAAGTTTGAATTTGCTTTGCTTGTATTAATGTGTCCGAAAAAACTCTTGGCGACCAATAAGTTTTAAAATCATATTGTGTCGGTGTAGAAACTTCAATTATAAATTCTTCGCCGTCCAAACCTTGTTGCCAACCTTTGATTTTGTCGTCTGTTGGTATGAAAGCAATTCTAAGTGTATCAACGAGAGAAAAAAGTTGTCTTGCCTTAGAAGTGTCAAGAGCTATTTGATTTGAAAAGACTTTGTCAACCTTGTAAACTCCTTTACGAAATAATTTTTGGTCATAGCGTTGTGCATAGTTTGTAATTGTCGCAGAATAAAAATTATGGTCGGTCGTCCAAATGTCTATTGCTTGAATGTCTGTCCAAAATCTCAAATGAAAAGTGTCTTTTACAGTTTTTAAGTCTTTCAAATTGACTTGCCTTATTAATTCACTTTTCCACTTAAACCAAAGTGTTGTGTCAACCTGATTCTTGTAATTTGTAAAAGTCGGAATAGAAATAATTTTCTGTGTCTGTCCATAAATAGAGCAAACAAAAAATGTTAAAACAATGGAAACGAATGCTCTCATAAAATAGCCGCTAACGTTCAAGGCTTTGTGCAGGTGTGGGATTTCGAGTTCCGTCTGCTTGTATACGTCAGCCAAGTTTATAGGTTTAAGTTGATGTTTTATTCTTTTGTTCAATAGAATTCCGTCAAGCTGGAACTGAAGTTAAATAGTAGTACAAAAGTTGAGGCTTAATCCGTCAAGCCACACTTGCACAAAACCCTATGTTAGCGGTTCGGCTTTTATTTGTCAAACAGCTTTTCAAGTCCATATATTTTTTTCTTTGTCAGCAAGTCAACTATTTCATTTTGTAATTCAATTATATTAGTCTTATCTGCATTTCTCTTGTCTATAGAATTGTCTAGGTTTATGAATTTATTTTTCAGATTGTTCATTAAGTTGTCATCACCAAAGTTGGAAGTCAATAATTTTCTTTTTGCTTTTTGGAAAATTTCACGTCCTTCTTTAAGTGTCATATGGTTTGGCCCGCTGTCATTATTCTCTTCAAAGTCATCTATTCCATCGTCTTCCCAGAAGCAGATTGCACAAATTTCAAACGAGTCTCGTTCGTCCAATGTCAAGTAGCCACAAACTGGGCAAGAGTTTTTTAAAATGTCTTCACTTTTTAAATCGGTTCTCTGTTTACCGATTTTTAATGCAAAGTTCTTATGAAAGTATTCTCTTCGCTGATTGAAATTGTCGATATAATCTTTTGGGTCTTTCATTTTAGAATTGTCTTTCAAGCTGACCGCTAACGTTTTCGGGCTTTGCGTTCGGGCGGGTTTCGGAGCACAAAATTGTCAACCAGCACTGAACTTAAATAGAAGCACAAAGCTTCAAGTTTGCACGTCAGCCCGCCTGACGCAAAACCCGTGTTATATGCTGTGGTTCTTTTGTCCGTTACCGTTGCCATCCTTCTATTTTATAGTTTTTCTCAATTAGTTTTCGTTCTTGTCCACCGTTGTCAGGAACAAACCAAAGCTCAAATCTTGCTGCATAAGGTTTTCCCCAGTCTCCTTCGTAAATTGTAAAAGGACTGCCGTATTGTGAATTTCCCTTGTCCATTTGGAACATAACTAAACTGTCGGTTGGGTTGTTAACAGATATTGTTGAGCTTTCTTTAAGTCTGTCAACAGAAAGAGGGTCGTTTTGAGTTACTTCAAATGCTTTTAAATATATTTTTCCTTTGTCAATTCGCTTTGTCCAAAAGGCATACTGATAAAGTCCAGGCTGAAACGAGTTGTAAATGCAAAAGTCAGTGTCAGCAATGTTTGTTGGTTCTGTTTGTTCGAGTGGTTCATTGATTTTTATGTCTGTCGGAATTTTCAAGTTGTCCGCATAGGTGTCTGGCATTGATTGGTCTTTCCAAAATAAGGCAATTGAATAAAAGAAAAAAGCAACCAATGAAACGCCAATAATAGTTGTCGTCAAGATTGCGAAACGCCACCGTCTTTTTACTAATTGATAAATTGTCGGAATAATTAGTCCTAAAAACCCAAGCACAAATAATAAAAAAGAAAAGTCTTGAAGTTTTGGTTTATTGGTCAGTTCACACAAGACCATTATTAAAGCTGTCAGTCCAAAAACAAGAACAGGTCGCCACCATTTGTCAAAGCAGTATGATAAGATTATCGTCATTGTCCTTTAATTGTGGTGTGTCGTTCTACCATAGCATATAACGTTCGAGGCTTGGCGATGGTGGGGGATTTGAAAATCGTCCGCCCGGAACTAAAGCCCAATTGAAAAACTGAAGTTGAAGTTAACAACAAAAAGCCAAATTAGAATTCCGTCTGCCCGAACTGAAGATGCCATGTTGTTGAAGTTGAAGTTACAACGTCCTGCCCCAATAACGCCAAACCCAATGTTATGCGTTCGTGCTATTTGTCGAATAATGATTCTAGTTCCATGAAAATATCTATGGTTTTTTCTTTTCAAAATAATAGAAATATTCCCTTAACCAGCTTTGTGCATTACCATTTGGATACCAATGATGAAAGAAAATTATCAGATAATTTCCATTTAAAATTATTGGTGTCCACATTCCTCTATACTTTTCAGAAATATCTAAATATTTGTTTATTTGAAATGTAGTGTCTAGGTAGGACTCTTCTGAGTGAAATCTTTTCGGAATTGTGTCGGTTATTTTAAATTCATTAAAAATGTCAGCAATTGTCAGCCAGTTTTCTTGTTTAATATTTTTATATATATTGTTTATATCATTACGATTTGATTTCCCACCAACTTCTTCATAGCCAGTATGAATATAGTAAATCAACTTCCACTTATCATTAAAATCGAAGTGCATTTTTTCTCTTCTGATATCAAGATGAAGCTTTGTTGAGTCAAAATCTTTTCTCAATTGTGGAATCAATTCTCTGTTATCCAATTTACTTAAACAATTGCCAAAAGGAATATTGTTAACCTCATGAATGTGTTGAGAAAAGATTCTGTTAGAATTTATGATTAATGAAATTAATATAATTAAGTAATTTATTTTTTTCATTTTGTGAACTTACAAAATCTGTTTTAGCTGTATAATATCATTCTTCAAGCATGACGCATAACGGCCACGGCTTGGCGATGTGGCGGTATTTGAAAATCGTCTGCCCGTAACTGCAGCTAAATTTATAACTAAAAGTTCATTGTTTATTCTATTGCCTGGCGTTATTCGTCGGCTGGAACTAAAGCCGATTAGCGAAGAAAAAAGCTGAGAATATATTCGTCGCCCCGCCATATTGCCAAACCGCCTGTTGTATGCCGTTATTCTTCAATCAAAGGTGATTTTTGCTTTCGGAACCATCTCTTGAATTCGTTTTCTTTCAGCGTTGTCAAACGAATTAAATGTCAACCAAAACGTGTCAACCTGTTGAAGTTTGTCAAACCCTAAAGGCATTGCTGGTAAATTCATTGTATACATTCCAACTCTTCTAAGGTTTGGCAACTTTTCCATAATTGAAAAAGCTTTTGCCCAATTTAATTTATGTAGGTCACCAAAACCTAATTGCTGAATTGTTTTTACTTGCTCAAGCTCAATAGGTAAATCTGTTAAAGGATTGTCGCTTATTGAAAGTCGTACAAGACTTTTGAGGTTTTTAATTTTGCTTGATAGAACTGTAATATTATTTCCTTGTAAGTCGAGGTCTGTCAAATTATACAGTTTGTAAATTGAGTTAATAGTTTTGTCTGAAAGCTTATTACCTCTTAAAGATAGTTTTTGAATTGATTTAAGTTTTCCAAATTGCTTTGGCAGCGAAGTAAGATTGTTGCTTTCTAGATTTATTTCCTCAATATTTCTAAAGCGTTTTATGCTTGTTGGAATTTTACTAATAGAATTATACCAAATAATTATTCGCTTAAGATTTGAAAGAACGGATAACTGAACAGGAAACGTTTCAAATTTATTATAACAAAGGTCAATGTATATGAGATTAGGTAGTTCCTCCTTTTTGAAACTTAGGCTTTTGATTTCATTGCTGAATAGTCTTAAATACTTCAAATTCTTTAATTGCTTAACAGGTTCTGGAAATGAAGTTAGTTGGTTGTCATCTAACCAGATTTCTTCAAGGTTTTTGATTTGAGAAATATTGTCGGGTATTGTTTTTATTTTTCCGTCTGTCAACCAAAGAGTTTTTAAACTTCCGATTTGTTTTAGAATGTCAAATGCTTGTACTAAATCCAGGTCTGGGTTTGAACCTATATCTATCTTTTCAAGATTTGTCAGCTTGGTAATGTCGGTTGGAAGTTTGGTCAGCTTTTGGTCAGAAAGGTCAAGAGATTTTACAATCGTAGGATTAACTAAGGCTTCTTTGATAGAGTGAAAGACTATTTCAGTGTCTTTCTGTGGAAATGACTTTAAAGAAAGTATCAGAAAAATAAAAAGAAGTCGTTTCATTGTCACATTGCGTTAGTAGGGTGGTCGTTATAATGGCATACAACGAAAACGGCTTGGCGTTTCGTGGTGGTATTTGAAAAACGTCAGCCCGAACTACTGCTAAATTAATAGTTAAAAGTTGATATTAAGAACTAAAGCTGAACAGCGTACTGTCGAGCTGGGACAAAAGTACAATAGCGAACAAATGATGAAGTGGCTAGTGTCGCCCCACCATAACGCCAAACCTGATGTTGGGCGTTCGTTTTATTTTGTCACACACAATAACTTGTCCTCTTCTAATGTTTTCAAGTCAATTGCTGTCAATGCTTTTGATAAAACATTTCGCCTGTCGGCAATCTTTATGTTTTCAGTTTCAGGACCTTTGCTATACCAATGCAACAGCAGTCCAAAAACTTCTGTGTCTGTCTTTTTCAAAACTTCTTGTAGGAAGTTAATATAGTTGTCAAGTTCGTTACTCTTTCTGTTTAAGATTGTGTCATTTTGTTGAGCAACCTTGTCTTCGCTTTTTTTCTTGTCTACTAAATACCTTGTTATTTTTGTTTCAGTCCAACCTTTCTTTTTGAGTTTGTCAATTTCACTTTTCTGTACCCTTTCTGTCTTGTAATTTATAAAAGAAGCCTCTCCTAAACTAGTCCCACAGTCACACATTTTTGATTTCTTCCAAAGATATTTCTCTGTCTTTGAAAGTTGCTTGTTTATGTGTTCATTGTCGCAGTCATCAAACTCTAAACCATAAGTCTTGGCAACTATATTAATGTCAATCAGTTTAGTTTTTGAGGAACAAATTGCTGTGATAAAGTGGCACATTTCTTTTGTCTGTCGTTGTTTAGTAGGTTGTCCGAAAATGACGCCCAACGTTCGTGGCTTTGTGCAGGTGTGGACTTAGTTAACTGTCAGCCCGTTACAAAAGCCTAAAGTTGATTTGTTGTTCAAATTTAAAGCAATAGGAGAGTAGAATTCCGTCTAGCTGGAACAAAAGTTGAGTTGTACACTACTGCCGATTGCTTCAACGTCAAGCCACAATTGCACAAAACCTTTTGTTAGCAGCATGGGCTTTCAATTTTGGCCTTTCAAATATTCGTCAAAAACTTTTACATACGCTGGATATTTATCACCGAACTTTATCACTCCAAGTTTTGCAAATTCCTTAGCTCTTATTTTGTCTTGCATTTGTCGCCAATAGTCGAATAAAAAATAAATTATACCAACTTCGTATCTGCCGAAAAATCGTTGCAAAAAGAAAGCTGGAAAGTTCAAATAGTTGTCGGCTGTCACTCGAGCAATGTATTGTTGATGCTTTTTAAAATGGTCAAAGAATTGTAATCCTCTTATTGAAAATACTCTCCAAATATCTTCAGCAATCGCAATATTATCTTTTAAGTTGTCAGCAAAAACCCAAAACCAAACTTCTTGTCCGTTTTTATTTTTTTCACCATTTGGAGAAAGACGTTTCTGAAACTCTGCATTGTCAGGTCTTATGCTATTTAGTAAGATTGGGGGTTTGTCGTCCGGATATATTATGTTATTAAACTTAACAAGCAAATCAACTTGTATTGCTCCACCTGTTTTATACGTCCAGAAAAAAACAACCTCAGTATAAATTTCGGTTTGTCTAAAAAAGTAAAAGTCCTTACCACGAAAGCCAAGCGCTGTGATTTTCGGAAGAAATACATCATTAAGGATAGTCTTGAATTCAGAAGTTTTTAAGGGTTGTTTACCTTGAAAAACTTGAATTGGAAGCTCTGTCACTCCATAACCTCTTGGAATGCTGGATTGCCTTTTAAAAATGTCTGTTATTCTTTGAAACATTGAATTTGAGTATTGTCACGCCTTGCTGCTAACGTTCTTGGCTTTGTGCAGGTGTGGACTTAGATAATTGTCAGCCCGTTACAAAAGCCCAAAGTTTATTTGTTGTTCAAATTTAGCTAAATAGATGAGTGGAATTCCGTCTAGCTGGGACAAAAGTTGAATTGTATTCTACTGCCGATTGCTTCAACGTCAAGCCACAATTGCACAAAACCTTTTGTTATAGGCAGCCTTATTATCTCTTTGGTTCAAATCCTTCCTGCAAAAGAATTGTGGTCGTTAATTCCAAGTCTTGCTTCAAATCCACAACTGTTTGCATTTCTAGCTGTCTTGTGTCATACTGCTTAACTAAACTTCCCATTTTAAACTCAATATTGTGTTGCTTAAATTTCTCTGTCAGTAGTAAGAAGTGGTTTTTGTCAAGCTTCTTCCATTCCGTCGATATATCAAATTCCAAAGTGTGTCCTTTTTCTTTAGAAACATCCATAGTCAAAGTAAAGCCGTTAAGATGTCCTTTTTTTATTTCGTCAGTAAATGACCATTTTGAATTGTCACCAATGTAGGCCTTATAGAAACCGATGTTTTCTATGTCGCTAAATGGAACTTTGGCAAATGCTTTTTCTCTTGCTTTATGGTTTATATGCCAGCCAATGTATCCAAGAAAAATTATAAAAAGTGGGAACCCTATAGCTGTCACCAAAATGATATAAACAAGCAATTTTACAGTTGGAAAATTGTCAGTCAAATAAGCAATAAAAAGAGCTATGGAAACAAATCCTAGCAGAATTAGTGATAGCCGTCTGAAAGTAGGTTTCAGTTTATCTCTGTTTAATTTTAAGAATGTGTCCATAAAGGTTGCCTATAACGTTCAGGGCTTGGCGAAGTGCGGGACATCTGCGTTCCGTCTGCTTGGCTTACTGAAGTTGATTATTGATTTATTGTTCAAGTTATAGATTTCTGTCCAATAGCATTCGGTCAAGCTGGTGCAAAAGCTAAATTGAAAAACTGAAGTTGAAGTAAGTATTCTTCAGCCCACATTTTGCCAAGCCCCTTGTTAGGCGCATTTTGTCGCGTAAAAGTTACTATACTATCGAGTTGTAAATTCCATAACCAAGTCAGTCGCTGAAACCTTAATCTGCACACTGTAACTTTATCTTTGGGCTTTAACAAACTAACTCACGGGGCTCAATCAATCAAGATTGTTGGGTCAAATATTTTGTCCTTGTGAACCAGAATAGTGTCAATTGGTAAGTCTGTCCCTAAAGGTTTAACGAAATATTTCTCTTTGGTTTTTAAAATCTCTGTGATTTTAGCTTTAACTAATGTGTCCTGAGTTAGAATGTATCTGTCGCATAAGCAAAGTGCAAGTTTCCGTCTGGCTGCTTCAATCTCCATTTCGTTTGTCATGTAGTGTCCTGCATAAAGTTCCTTTTGTCCGCTGGGATAAAACGTATAACTGATATTGCATTTGTCAAAAGTCAGTTCAGCTTTTCTTTCTTGCCTACAAGATATCAAAGCAGTGATAAAAAGAATAAACGTGAGCTTACGAATTGTCATGTTTAGGATGCTGAATCAGTTGCGACTAACGTTCAAGGCTTGGCGTTGTTGGGGGATTCGAGTTCCGTCAGCCCGTAACTGAACTTGATAATTGCAATATTGCTGATGTTTTATTCATAAGTTAAATTTATAACGTCAAGCTGGAACTGAGGTACAATAAAGAACAAATGCTGAGTCAATATTTGTCAAGCCCCAATAATGCCAAACCATATGTTAGCGGCTGGCTTTCTCAATTACTATTGGTTTGACTTTAAATCCACTCCTTCTAAAGGTTTCTAGTAAACCACAAGTATGTTTTAAGTGTAAGAGTCCAACTGCAAGAAAACAATTTTTCTTTCTAAATAAATCTAATAGCATTGGCATCCATTCCTCATTTCGTTTTTTAACTAGTATATCATCTTCACATTCATTTGTAAATTCGTAATCAATATCAAAATTTATATATTGTTCAGTCTCTCTGCACTCTTCATACCAATTTTGTTCGTTAGTCAATTTGTAAATCCAAAAGCTTATTTCTTCACTAATTATTTCTTCGCTCCAAGATTTCTCTAAATCATCCAAGATATTTATTTGTAAGCTGTCTGTTTCAAGTCCAATCATAGATATTTTATTCTGTTTTGCAATAGCAATCAGATAATTATCAAAATGTTTCCATTTGTCTGTTTGTTTTGCTGTTTTGCACTTTGTCAATTGAAATTCTTGTCTCATTTTAACAAGTACCTCAATAGGCTTCAAAATAGACAGATTGACTTTCCAGTCTTTACTTAATTTCTTGAGTTTTGTGAAATCCTGACTAGATAAAAGCTTCTCAATCTTATTTTGTTTTTTCCTTTTTTGTAAGGTGTGTATCAATTTGGATTCATCGTCAATTGATTCAAATATTGCAACATCAGAGTTTAGTAGAGCAGCCCTTAATTCTGGAATTGAATCAACAAATGAGTTTCCTATGTGATGAAATGTCCCTACAACAAAAGATTTCTTGTTATTAATAGTATCTGTAATGCTCCAAATTATTGTGTTTTGGGAATAACAAATATTTGAAATAAGAAGTAGTATGCTTAGTAGAGTTTTCATATAAGCTTGCCGCTAACGTTAAAGCATTTGCGATGGCATGGCAACAGCGCTCCGTCTGCCTGGAATAAATGCTCAATTAATTTACTGATGTTGAAGTTAAGAACTAATGACCAACAACGTACTGTCTGCCGAAACTAATGCTGAGAAATGATTTGTAGCAGATTGTTTCAACGTCAAGCCATGCTATTGCAAATGCAATGTTAGCGGTAGTTGTTATGGAGTGAAATCTTTTAAAATTTCGTAACCGTCTTTCAATACACTGTCTGCAAATGTTTCTGTCACTGGGTTTGTTTGTTCAGTCTTTACACGCTTGTCATTACGAAAGTAGATAGTTGTTTTATTGCCCTTGTCAGAAATAATTGCAAGCACAATTTTGTTATTGACTAAATACAAAGTCCGCTCTGCAGTAATTGTGTCACACCCTTTTATGTATGAAATATTGAAAACCTTTTTGGCTTTTGGGTCAAAGTATATGTCCGCTGAACCGCCACTTCCATTACCTTTTTCTTCGCCTGTACTGTCAATGCAGTTGTAATGAATTATTCCATGTCGAACTGAAGATGCAGGATTAGAGGAATAGGAAAAAACGAGTGTGTCAACGTAGAGTTGATACTGTTTTATACTGTCCACATAACTACTTACCGATTGACACTTTGCTTCATTAGACTTAAAATTAAAAAGCATGTTTATCAGTGTCAGTATTGTCAGTTTTATTAAAGTAGGATGTGTCATTTTACAATTACCGCTAACGTTCGTGCATTTGTGTAGTTGCAGCTTCGCTACCGTCAGTCACAACAAATGCTTGGCGTTAGATTAGAGACGGAAATTAGTTCATTAGATGATTAGAAAATGTCCAGCTGGAACAAAAGTTCATAAAAGTTCAACAGTTGAGGATTAGTACAACACCTGCAATGACACAAATGCTTTTGTTGCACGTAGTAAAACTTCTTGGTAGACGAGTTTCGTCTACCAGAAACTGATGAAAGGTAATTACGCTGCAAATGCTGTCTACCAAAGCCATTGTCAATGCAACAACATTTGATTTTGTCTCTTGTCCTTACGGTAAATGCTGAATTGCGTTGTGTCAACCCATTTTGAAGCCATGAATAGCGCTTCATTGTCAACCGAAAGGTTGCTACAATTAGAAAAACTAGATTAAAAAAGTCATTCGCTAAGTTCAAAGTCCGAATGAAGCGTTATTGAAAGTATTTGAAACTTTAAATCGCTTTTTTGTCAAGTTAAAAAATGTCAATGACTAAATAAAGTAGAAGTAGGAGAGACGTAAAACGAAAACTTCAAAAAAGCTAAATGCTGTCAACCCGAAATACTTAAACAAATTATAGCCGTCCAAATGAAAGTTTGTCAACCGAAAAAGAACCAAGTAAAAACCTGAAAACCAAATTTGGAATTTATTACGTGCAACGTTCGTGGCTTTGTGCATGTTGTGGATTTTGTTAACTGTCAGCTCGTTACAAAAGCCCAAAATTGATTTATAGTTCAAATTTAGCTAAATAGAAGAGTAGAATTCCTTCAAGCTAGAACAAAAGTTGAATTGTAAGTAAATGTCGATTGCTTCAATGTCAAGCCACAATTGCACAAAACCTTTTGTTGTAGGCATGTGCCAATTGTCATTTCAAACTAAGTAATGTTTTTAACTTGTCATCTAAGTCTGATATTTCTATGGAATTTAATCGTCCCAAAAGACCTTTTGCAATTGTCTTGTCCAATGTTGCAATTTTACTAGTCCTAATAAGGGATTGCTTTTTTAGACCGTTATATGGGGTTGGCATAAGTTGAACATCTGTGCTTTCTTGCCATTGTAGCTGTGTCGTTATAAAGCATACGGTCAAGTCGAGTGTAGTGTCAACAAGGATGACTGCAGGTCTTAATTTACTGCCAGTCAAGTCTGTAAAAGGGAAAGTTATAAGTACAATGTCGCCTTTAGCCATTGTAAACTTCCTTTAGATCTGTAATTGAATAGATTTCGTCTTCAGTTTTTAAAAAGTCAAATGTTTGACTTTCAGAGGTTAATCTATGAATTCCGTTAGTTAATTCTTGTTCTTCATAGCGTTTGAATACAAAATCGGCGAAGTCTGAAATTTCTTCAGCCTTGTCCTCTGGAAGCTGGTTGATAGCTTTTAAAGTACGTTCAATAATAATTTGCTTTGTCATTCAGCTAAAAATTGTAGTCAAATTTAATGATTATTATTGATTTTATCTCTCTTACTATGATGGCACTGCCTACAACGTTCGTGGCTTTGTGCATGTTGTGGACTTAGTTAACTGTCAGCCCGTTACAAAAGCTTAAAGTTGATTGATTGTTCAAATTTAAGCAAATAGGAGAGTAGTATTCCGTCTTGCTAGAACAAAAGTTGAACAGCGAACCGTAGTTAATGGCTTCAACGTCAAGCCACAATTGCACAAAACCTTTTGTTGGCTACAGTTTATTGTTTATACTTCGGGTCAAATGGTATATTCAATAAGCCCAAACTAAATGTCAGCTTAATTTTTGAATTATTTAAGAGATTTTGGCTTTCATTTTTACTAATTGTTATAGATTCTATGTCAAACTTTGAATCGATAATAAACAGCTCTTCTGTCTTGTCGTCATAACTTATTTTTTCATAAACTCTTTCAATTCGTCCTTTCGTCTTGATTTTATTAGTCGCTAATGATAAGTCTGTCAAGAATTTGTGAAATGAACTTAATATAGATAATTCAAGCAATAAAATGATGAAGACATAGTAAATCAAGTCTTGTTTCAAACTTAAATATTTCGATTTTAAATTTCTCGGACGTTTAATTAGAAATCTAGCAGAAATTATAATTAATGTCAGTATCGCAAAATATTTATTATAAGTTTTCATTGAGTTACGATAGTCTTCTATATCAGACCTGAGGTAACCTTCCTCCCAATTTATACAGAGAAAGCCAATACCTATTGCGATAGCGATAATTACCCTAAAAATTTTTTTTAAAATTGGTAAATATCTAAGCATTTGAGTTTTAGTGATTGTCAGTTAAATTGTAGCCAACGGTTTGGCGCTTGGCGCAGTGGCGGATTTCGGAGCACAAAACTGTCAATACACCACAAAAGTTGATGCGAGGTAGAATGTTCATTTAACCACTTCACCCGCCATTGAGCCAAACGCCTGTTATGGGCAGTATTACTTCTTTGTCGTTCCGCAATCATTGAATATTTTTTGCTTTTTTAAGTCGAAAGATTTGTCATATTGAAAGTCAAAACTGTCTCTGAGTTGTCGGTAAGTTGAAACGTAAAATTCATACATTCCGTCACTCCCTACTCGTCCTGCGTGAAAAACCCCAAGAATGTCTCTTGACGGTTCATTAGGATTTTCTCTGTTGTCCACTCCTCATTGTAGTCCCTCACGTCTAATTGAGGCAAAAGAGTCAGTTTACCCACGCTGTCAACCAAGTAAAACTGTTGGTCAATGAAACCTTGCTTGTCTTCAAATTGCGAAAGTAATATGCCAGTCGCTGGAATTTTGTATTGTCGTCTCTCATTTTCAACTTCTGCTGCTTGTCCGCATGGCTTGTTAAAATGGATATGAATTTTGCCTCTATAGTCTTGAGGTATTAAAAATGTCTCTGCTGGTGCTTTGTTGAAATGATACCAACCAAATTGAAAAGCGGCATAAAAAATAAAAGGTGTTAGCGTCCAAATGATTTTTGTTTTTACTTGTCGGTCACTTAGCCAAACTAGTATTAGTCCAAGAAGAAAAGTCCAAAGAGGTGCATAGTAAAAAAATAATGTATAAGGAGAAAGTGTCGTAGCACCAGCACCAAGGATAATAAAAATTGTCCCAACGATGAAAAGTCCTTTCCGTCTGTATGTTTTACTGTCGGTCATAAATATTGCCCATAACGTTCGTGGCTTTGTGCATGTTGTGGACTTAGTTAACTGTCAGCCCGTTACAAAAGCCCAAAATTGATTTGTTGTTCAAATTTAACTAAATAGGAGAGTAGAATTCCGTCAAGCTAGAACAAAAGTTGAATTGTAAGTAAATGTCGATTGCTTCAATGTCAAGCCACAATTGCACAAAACCTTTTGTTGCCTGCTGTGTTAATCTTTTATGATTTAGGAGGAATAAATATTTTGTTTTGATTGTCGTAATCCTCTTCTGAAAAAGCAATTCTGACTGGCTTGTTCTTTTCAAAGTCAACTCTTGTAAGAAATGGAATTATTTTGTCAACCGTAAGTCCATTGTCAAAAAATGAGATTAAGTCATCTGTATTGTCATATTTTTTAATTAGCCAATCCTTGTAGTATTTGTCTTGCTTTTTCTTTGTCCATTTTTTAGGTATACCTTTTTCAGATTTGTATTTTGAATAATAAAGTTGGGTGTAAAACGAATATTCTGATGGTTCTGGTGTAAACAAAGTTTTGTCCGTTTTAATTTTGGTGTCAATTATTTTGTATTGTTCGTCTGTGATATTTACAAACCAATACAGATAGTTTGGGTTTGGATTATTGTGTCCTGACCGCAAATAGATTTGTCGTTTAGTGATGGTCAAAACAAGTGAACCGTCATTATAAGTCGAAGGCCACCAAATCTCATATTCATACTTTTCTTTGCTTTCTATTGTGTCGCCTGGATAGGTCAAGTGTAAAATGTCAAGCTGCATTGAAAACACACTGTCTGGAATTATGGACGCCTTATTAACGCTGTCAAATTTTGCTTTAAACACTTTTAGATTGTCAAAAGAACTTTGAGCAAGTCCAACTTTTAAAAAAGTCGCAGTGATTAATATGAGTATGGTCTGTCTAAACATAGCAGGCAACGTTCGTGGCTTTGTGCAGGTGTGGACTTAGCTAACTGTCAGCCCGTTACAAAAGTCCAAAGTTGATTTATAATTCGAATTTAAGCAAGTAGGAGAGTAGAATTCCGTCAAGCTGGAACAAAAGTTGAATTGTAAACGATTACCGATTGCTTCAACGTCAAGCCACAATTGCACAAAACCTCTTGTTAGCAGCAGCCATTTATTCGTCATCTTTATAAATATCAAATTGCTCAAACGTAACTTTCCCAAAATCTTTTTTCGTCTTAATAGTGCGCTCTACCTTCTCTGGCTCAGAAACATGAAAACTTTCGGTGCCGTCTTTATGTAAAAACCATTCATTGTCTTGTCTAAAGTATTTGTATGTAACTATTCTTGTCCAACGCCAAGCACTTCCACCATAGTGTTCAACGGAAAAGTATCCATTCTTTAATGTTATACCCATAAAAGGGTCTCCCATGATGCCACCACAGTCAATACAATAAACAGTATTATCATTTCTTCTTACTAGTTTCAATTTGTTGTTCTTATCCCTTATTAAAATTAATAACGGTCTTCGTGTAGTATCATTTTCACCATTTTTTTTCAGTACAAGTATATAATCATTGATTTTGTCAAGATTTAAGTCGCCCGTTACTGAGTCTAAAATTGAATAGTTTTTCGGTATGAACTTCAATAATTCACTTTGTGATTTGTCAGTAGTTTGTTTAAGGCCTTCTATATTAGGATCATTATTGGTCGTTGTCAATGCATTTGTAGTAATTAAAGTCACATTCTCGTGTCTTGAGATTTGATTGAAAGAAATTGATGTCAACAAAAGACAACTAAATATATTTATTATGAATCTTTTCATATGATTGCTGCTAACGTTCGTGCATTTGTGTAGTTGCAGCTTCGCTACCGTCAGTCACAACAAATGCTTGGCGTTAGATTGAAGTTGAAAATTAGTTCATTTGATGATTAGAAAATGTCCAGCTGGAACAAAAGCTCATAAAATTTCAAAAGTTGAAGTTTCGTACAACACCTGCAATGACACAAATGCTTTTGTTGCACGTAGTAAAACTTCTTGGTAGACGAGTTTCGTCTACCAGCAGCGGATGAAAGGTAATTAGGCTGCAAATGCTGTCTACCCAAACCATTGTCAAAGCAACAACATTCAATTTTGTCTTTTTGTCCTTGCGGTAAATGTTGAATTGCGTTTTGTCAACCCATTTTGAAGCCATGAATAGCGCTTCATTGTCAACCGAAATGTTGTTACAAGTAGAAAAGCTTGATTGAAAATACCATTCGCTACGTTCAAAGTCCGAATGAAGCGTTATTGAAAGTATTTGAAACTCTTAATCGCTTTTTGTCAAGCGAAAAATTGCAACAACTAAATGAAAGCAGGAGGGCACTCAAACCAAGATTTCAAGCAAAGCGAAATATTGTCAAACCGAAATGCTCAAACTAATTATAGCTGTCCAGATGAAAGTTTGTCAACCGAAAAAGAACCAAGTAAAAACCTGAAAACCAAATTTGGAATTTATTGCGTGCAACGTTAGACGGCTTGCTGCTGTGCCGGATTTTATGATTGTCAGCTCGGAACAGAAGCCGATTGAAAAAACAAAGTACAAAATATATTCTTTTGCTCATCTGCGTTCGGTCACGCCGAAACTGCTGCTGATAAGCGACCATAAGCTGATACTGCGCTGGGGCTGCTGGCATAGCAGCAAACCGATGTTAGCTGCTGCTTTGGATGTGTCCTCCCAATGTTTTTTTAAATAAATCGTAGTTCATCGTCCCTTTCAGACTGTCATACAAAGCCTGTTTTTTCTCTTTCAGCTTTGTTTCCTTGACTTCTTCATCAGCGTCTTTTGCTTTCCCTATAGCATCATTAAGCTTTCTGAGTTTTTTCGAAAACGTCTTTGTCCGCATTTTGTTGATAACACCTGTAACGTATGAATTATCATAAGAAAGCCAATAGTCACCACAGGTAGAAAGATTAAACGCCTGAAGATTGTTTGTCATCAAGTCACGGCTTTCGTTAACATAGAGTGACAGCACGTAAGTGTCACCGACTTTAAATTTATTAAGCCATTCTAAACAATTCATAC
>Ga0209278_1000560_pt1 | contig 27506 bp, 25 predicted proteins | sample JI81BgreenDNA_FD_187504 | JGI IMG/M metagenome (GOLD analysis project Ga0209278, IMG submission 187504) | Wastewater effluent complex algal communities from Wisconsin, to seasonally profile nutrient transformation and Carbon sequestration -... | ecosystem: Engineered > WWTP > Effluent > Algae...
TCTTGCCCTTGGCGATGACGCCATTGGCCAGCGCGGGGTTGGAATCCTGCTCGAACGCGGCGCAGTGCGGGCAGGTATAGCTCATATATTCCACGACCTTCTGCGTCGCGGCGGGATTGCCCATGATATGACCGCCCACCTGGCTCTGGCTCACGCGTTCGGACCAGTCGGCAGGCGCGGCCGCCTTTTGCGCTGAGCCGGGCGAAACCGCGAACAGCGTTGCGGTGGTGGCAAGGGCAAGCGCGGAAACGGCAAGCAGGGGGCGCAATGGCGCAATCATCGATGGACCTCGTCAGACGTTGGCGGCGCGAACAGGCGCACGGGTTTCAGATTGTCGCTCTTTAGCTGAACCGGTGCTGCATGGGCAGCCGCCTCGCGCGCTTCCTTCTCTTCAAGGCTGCGCGCCAGCGATTCGAGCACCGTCAGCAATTCGGGATCGCCGATCGGCTTGAGCCCGTCGGCAGGGGCGATGCTGATCGGCTTGAGCGAAGGCGGCGCAGCGGGACGCGGCTCGGGGCGCTTGGGTGCCGTCAGTGTGCCGTGCCGATATCTGACCCGCGCCACGGCGGGATAGCCGAAGAACCGGTTGACCCGCGCGATGATCTCGGGCTCGGCATGCTGCATGAAGATCGCGGTTGCGCTGGTGACGACCAGCTGCAGCGTGCCTTCCGCCTTCTTGCCGCGCGCAAAGGCGATCGATTCGGGGCTGGCCATCGCGGCATAACGCGGCCCGGCAATCTCTGCCCAGCGGCTGACCAGCGAGCTCTGGATGAAGCCGAACTTGCGAAAGCTGGTGTCGCCGATCGACGGGATAAGGTCGGCAATGCCGCGCGCTTCACCACCGCGCCGCCGCCGGGGCGGCGGGGCAGCATGCGCAGCCTTGCGCGTCTTGGTGGTGATCGGCTTATCGCGTTCCATTGTGCGGCTGACCATGGCATAGCCGGGCCATGCCCGTCGAGTGTCGCGATGAAAATGTGTAAGGACGATGCGGGCGCTTCGATCGCGGCGGCCTTGCTGGCGCATTATGACGCGCATGCCCGCGATCTGCCGTGGCGGATTTCGCCCGCCGCACGCCAGGCAGGGGCGGTGCCCGATCCCTATCGCGTCTGGCTGTCAGAGGTCATGCTGCAACAGACCACGGTCGCGGCGGTAACCGGCTATTTCGAGCGCTTCACCAGCCGCTGGCCGACCGTCGAGGCGCTGGCTGCGGCTCCGCAAGAGGAGGTACTCGCCGCCTGGGCGGGGCTTGGCTATTATGCGCGGGCACGCAACCTCATCGCCTGCGCCCGGGCCGTGGCGAGCGACCATGCCGGGCGCTTTCCCGATAGCGAAGCGGGGCTGCGCGCGCTGCCCGGCGTGGGCGATTATACCGCCGCCGCGGTCGCCGCGATCGCCTTTGACCGGCCTGCTGCCGTCGTCGATGCGAATGTCGAGCGGGTGGTCGCGCGGCTTTTCGCGATCGAAACCCCATTGCCTGCGGCCCGCGCGGAAATTCGTTCGCGCACGGCGCAGATCACTCCGCAGCAGCGGCCCGGGGATTTTGCCCAGGCGATGATGGACCTCGGCGCGACGCTGTGCACCGTGCGGAACCCCTCATGCCTGCTCTGCCCGCTGGCGTCTTATTGCATGGCCCGCGCGGCTGGCATCGCCGAATCGCTGCCGGTCAAGCCGCCGAAAAAGCCGCGCCCCCAGCGCAGCGGCACAGCCTTCTGGATCGAGCAGGACGGGCAGGTGCTGCTGGTCCAGCGGCCGGGCAAGGGCATGCTGGGCGGCATGCGCGCGCTGCCCGATGACGGCTGGTCCGCGCGGCGCAACGGCGATGCCGTTCCGCCCGTGACCGGCCAGTGGACGACCATCGATGCCGCGGTCAGCCATATCTTCACCCATTTTTCGCTGGAGCTTGCATTGGCGCTTTATCGCGGCCCCCAAATCGATAAGGTTGTGATTGAAAACCTGAATGGCATCTGGTGGCCGGTGGAACAAATTGCGGAGGCCGGGCTTCCGACACTGTTCGCCAAGGCGGCCAGTGCCGCCATTCAGCATCGATAAAGCCGGGCTGGCCAAGGGCGCAGATCCGATCAACGGGAGAAACTTATGTCGAAGCTTTTGAGCCAGATGCCGCAGATGAGCCGCCGCCATATGCTGGGCTCTGCAGGCCTGCTGGGCCTGTTTGCCGCGATGCCCGGCTATGCCCGCGCGATGGCCAGCGGCGATTTCGCGCTGATCCGCAAGCAGGTGGAAGATTATATCGCCTCCAAGAAGGTGGCGGGCATGCTGGTTTCGATCGGCTTCGGCGCGCAACCTGCCGCGCTGATCGGTGCGGGCAGTCTCGCGCTCGACATCCCGACCCCGGTCGATGCCAATTCGCTGTGGCGCGTCTATTCGATGACCAAGCCGATCACCGGCATGGCCGCGATGATGCTGATCGAACAGGGCAAGCTCAAGCTGGACCAGCCGATTGCCGATCTGATCCCCGAATTTGCCAATATGAAGGTGCTGACCGACCCCGCCAAGAGCCTGGATTCGGTCCCCGCCAAGACGCAGATCACCCCGCGCCACCTGATGACGCACACGGCGGGCCTGGGCTATAACATCGTCACCAAGGGCCCGCTGCTCGAGGAGTATAACAAGCTCGGCATCTCGCCGGCTGCGGTCAGCAAGACGCCGATCCCCGGCTTCCCGATGCCCGCGCCGACCCCGCCGATCGACGAATTCGCGCGCCGCGTCGCCTCGCTGCCGTTGATCGCCGAGCCCGGAACCTTGTGGAGCTATTCGATCGGCCTCGATCTGCTGGGCTATGTCATCCAGGTCGCGTCGGGCATGGAATTCGGCGCGTTCCTGCAGAAGAACATGTTCGACCCGCTGGGCATGAAGAGCAGCTACTGGACCGTGCCGCAGAGCGAGGTCGCTCGGCTCAGCACCAATTATGCGCCCTTTGCCGGTGCGTTGATCCCGATCGATCCGGGCCAGGACAGCATCTTCACCGTGCCGCCTGCCTTCCCCTATGGCGGAGCCGGTCTGGTCAGCACCGCTTACGATTATGACCGCTTCCTCGCCATGCTGGTGGGCAAGGGCCAGCTTGATGGTACGCGGATCATGTCGGAGTCGACGGCGCTGATGGGCATGTCCAACCTGTTGCCGTCCACCGCCGTGACCAAGGGCACCTGGGTCGATGGCCAGGGCTATGGCGCGGGCGGCCGTGTGGGCCTGGGCAACGACCAGGGGCCCGCTGGCACCTATGGCTGGGGCGGCGCAGCGGGAACGGTGGCCTTTGTCGACCATATCCGCGGCTTCCGCGCATCGGGCTATACCCAGTACATGCCGGCCGAAACCTATCCCTTCCAGCGCGAATTCCCCAAGATGGTGTACGAACAGCTCAAGGCGATGGGCTGACCACGGGCCGGGGGGAAAGCATGTCCTTGTCGTTGATCGCGCCGGCCCTGACCGGCAACCGGATCGACCGTGCCGATCAGGTGCGTGTCGATCCCGACCGCCTGTCGGCCTATATGAACTGGAAGGCCAGGCTGCTGAGCCTCAACGGGCTGGAGCCGGAGGTCAGCGTCGAAGGGCGACTGGTCTGGCGCAGCCTTGCCGATGCCGCGCCCGATAGCGAGCTGATCTTTCTGGGCCTGATCGACGACAAGGCGCATTTTGCTGAGCTCAAGCATGGCGAGCCGGGCTCCGGGCTGCACTATAACCCGCGCGTCTGGCAGATGCTGGCCGCGCTGCCCGCCGATGAACTTGCGCTCTACGGCGGCGCGCGGACGCTGGTGGACTGGCATGCGCGGCACCGCTTCTGCTCGCTGTGCGGTGCGCCAAGCAAGATGTCCAAAGGGGGCTGGTCGCGTACCTGCACCGGCTGCGGCGCAGAGCATTTTCCGCGGGTCGATCCGGTGACGATCATGCTGTCCGAATATCAGGGCAGGGTGCTGCTGGGGCGCCAGCCGCGCTTTCCGCCGCGGCGCTTTTCGGCGCTTGCCGGCTTTGTCGAGCCGGGCGAGGGCATCGAGGAGGCGGTCGCGCGCGAACTGTGGGAAGAGGCGGGCGTGCGCGTGAAAAACGTGCGTTATGTCGCCAGCCAGCCCTGGCCGTTCCCATCGTCGCTGATGATTGCCTGTACCAGCGAGGCGTTGAGCGACGAACTGACGCTCGACACCACCGAGATCGAGGAGGCCGGCTGGTTCAGCGCCGACGAGGTCCGCGCCGCAATGGCCGGCGACGAGAGCGCCCCGTTCATCGCCCCGCCGCCCTTTGCGATCGCGCATGATCTGCTGAAGCACTGGCTGTCGCAGCAATAGGGGCACCGCGCTGCAGCAGCCGGTCGCGGATGCGCAAAGGAAATATTGACGCGCCCTGCATCCAATGGCATGTGCGCCAGACCACGCCACAGCGGCGCCAGGCGCGCGGGTATAGCTTAGTGGTAAAGCTCCAGCCTTCCAAGCTGGCTATGCGGGTTCGATTCCCGCTACCCGCTCCAGGGCCTCTCTCAGAGGGGCGAAAACGTCGCATAATCAGCTCTTTTTCTGATTTGTTTTCCCAGCGGTTGCAGTGATGTGCCCCTACACATCGTCCGTTTGATGGCGCTTTGGATGGACCCGCAGCGAAACTTGCTGGCGAGAGGTCCATCACAAGGGCTCGAAGTGCTAGAAAGCCGGGGATCGCCGCGGCCACAGTTGCTCGCGCAAACCTCAAAACCATCGATTACAAGCTGCCGGACCGGGACAGAATGTTCCTGCTAGTGAAGCCGACGGGCACCAAATGGTGGCGGATGAACTACCGTCATTTCGGTAGCCAGCGGACCGTGTCGTTTGCCCGATACCCGCAAGTCAGTCTGGCAGAAGCCAGGCAGCGCCTGATCGAGGCCCGACGCCTGATCGCGATGGAGCCCGCCTGGCCATTCAGAAACCAAGATCGCTGAGGCTGGGGTGATCGTCCGGCCGGCGGCCAAGGGGCCAGGTAAAGCGGCGATCCCCTTCTGCGATACCATGGTCGTTGATGCTGGCGATGCGCCGTTCCATCAATCCGTCAGCGTCAAATTGCCAGTTCTCGTTGCCATAGGCGCGATACCAATTTCCGCTATCGTCACGATATTCATAGGCGAACCGTACCGCGATGCGATTGGAGGCATGTGCCCAGAGCTCCTTGATCAACCGATAGTCCAGTTCGCGCGCCCATTTGCGTGTCAGAAAGGCTTCGATCTCAGCCCGTCCGTTGATGAATTCGGCTCGATTGCGCCATTGGCTGTCCGGCGTATAGGCCAAGGCGACGCGGGCCGGGTCACGACTGTTCCAGGCATCTTCGGCCAACCGCACCTTGGCCGCAGCGGTTTCGTCGGTGAACGGGGGCAAGGGTGGGCGGGTCATGATGCGGCTCCTGTTTGCGCCTTGAGCGCTGTATTTTCTGCCTCGAGTTCGGCAATCCGGGCTTCCAGCCTGGCCAGCGCGGTCTCGACGTCGGCGGCGTTCAGCTTCTGCGGAATGTGCTGCGGGCAGTTCACGTCCCAGGCCGTCACGGTGAACAGTATCGCCTGCTCACCCTTTGCCCGGTAGTTTGCAGGCATCAACCGGGCGATCAGAGCCGGATCGTCGCTGACATGGGCATGGCCCCACAGCTTGATCCGGCGCTTGTGGGCATAGTCCATCAGGAAGAGGAACGCCTTGTCGTTGTCGACGAGGTTTCCGGTCGTGACATACTGGCGGTTGCCGGAGAAATCGGCAAAGCCGAGGGTACGGTCGTCGATGACCTGAATAAACCCCTTGGGACCGCCACGATGCTGGGCATAGGGTTGCCCGGTGCCGTTCGAGGTGGCGAGATAGGCCGTGTCGATTTCTGCCAGGAAGTCTTGCAGATCCGGCGTGATCGCGGCCCGGAACCCGCCATGATCTTCCATCCGGGCATAAGAGGCGCGTGATCCACGCGCCTCTTGCAACGCCTTGACGGCAGGGGTGAAAGCAACATCGCTTGACGGGGTCATATGGGCTCTCCCAGTTTGGCTGGATGTCTTGGCGCTGGCTCGATACGCGGTGGTCAACTCGCGAAGCTGGCCTTGATCTCAGCGGCGACGAGCGCGGCGTTTTCGTCGAGCACGAAGTGCCCGGCATCGAGCCATACCAGCCTTGCCTGCGGCAAATCATCGAGAAAGGCTTCGGCGCCGGCAGGCATGAAGAACGGATCGTGCTTGCCCCAGATGATCAGCGTCTTCGGGCTGTGGTGGCGAAATGCCTGATGCCAGTCGTCATAGGCAGCGACGTTGGTCTTGTAATTTTCCAGCAGATCAAGATGCGCTGCATCGTGGCCGGGACGGTCGAGCAGCGCCTGATCGTGCGTCCAGTTATCGGGGCTGATCGCCTCGATGTCACGGGCACCGACCTGATACTGGAACTGGGTCGTTTCGGCGGCGAGCATTGCACGCGCGCCCGCTTCGGTGGCAGCATCGCGCTTTTCCCACAGCGGCAGGAAAATCTGCGCGGGCTGCTCACCCACACCGGCCATGTAGGCATTGGCATTCTGGATGACGAAGCCGGTGACGGCTGCCGGGTTCTGGGCGAACAGGCGGAAGCCGACCGGGCCGCCGTAATCCTGCATGTAGAGAATGTACGAGCTGAGGCCGAGCTGGTCGAGCAATCCGCCGACATGCGCGGTGAGATTGTCGAAACTATACTCAAAGGCATCGGCCGCCGGGGCATCGGATTGGCCAAAACCGATGTAATCAGGCGCGATCACATGGAAACGATCGGCCAGCAGCGGGATGAGATCGCGAAACATGAAGCTGCTGGTCGGAAAACCGTGGAGCAGCACGATGGTCGGCAACGACCGATCGCCTGCTTCGCGGTAAAAGACGCGGCGGTCGTTGACGGTGGCGAATTTGTAACGAGTCATGGTGAGGGCTCCTGGAATTGGGGGATCGGAAAGCCACGGGTGCCGCCGGGGGGATCGGCACCCGCGGGTTGGATCGATGTCGCCTGAAAGTCAGGCGGCCTTGCGGGCATCTACGACGGGGAAATCGACTTCGGTCTGGAACACCTCGTTGAAATAGTTGGTCCAGATATTGAGCGCGACGTGCTGGACGATCTCGATCACCTGCGCGTCGGTATATCCTGCCGCCTTGACGGCTGCGAATTCGGCATCGGTCACCTGTCCGCGGCGGCTTGCAACAATGGCAGCGAAGCGGACGGCGGCATCGGCCTTGGGGTCGTTGGATGCACCGTTGCGGTTTGCGGTGATCTCGGCATCATCCAGCTTTGCCAGATTGCGAGCCAGATAAGTGTGGGCCGATAGGCAGTAATCACAGCCGTTAATTTCTGCGACCGCCAGCGCGATCCGCTCACGCGTGGGGGCCGGCAAGCTGCCCTTCCCGAGCGCGCCGGACATCGCAAGATAGCCTTCGAGTGCCTGGGGGCTGTTGGCAATGGCGCGGAACATGTTGGGGGCGCTGCCCAGTTGGCCGACCACCGCCTTCAATGCGGATTGGGAGGCAGCAGGGGCGTCTGCGATGGTAGCAAAGCCGGTTAGGCGGGACATGGCGATATTTCCTTTGGTCAACGGGCCGATGCGGCCGGTGACCGTGAAATAGGCGCTTCCACTTTCCAGTATCAGACGGTATTTCTGGCAACATCCTTTCCATAAAATGGAAACAACGATGGACCGGTTCGAAGCGATGCGAACGTTGATTGCCGCCGTCGATGGCGGCAATCTCTCAGCAGCGTCGCGTGCTATGAACACGCCGCTGGCGACAGTCAGCCGCCGGGTCTCAGATCTGGAGGCCTTTCTTGGCGCGCAGCTTCTGGTGCGGACCAGCCGCAAGCTGATCCTCACCGAGGCCGGCGAAGCCTATGTGGCCGCGGCTCGCAAACTGCTCGATGACCTTGGCGACGCCGAACGTGCAGCAGCGGGGGAATACCGTGCCCCGCGCGGTGAGTTGCTGATCACCGCGCCGATCATGTTCGGCAAACTGCATGTGGCGCCGATCGTTCACGCGTTCCTGGCGGCCTATCCCGATGTCAGCGTGCGGCTGGTGCTGGCCGATCATGTCATCGATCTCGTCGAAGCGCATATCGATGTCGCGATCCGGATCGGCAATCTTCCGGACAGTGATCTGGTTGCGCGACGGGTTGGCAAAGTGCGCTGGACGTTGGTTGCAAGCCCCGGCTACCTCGCCAACAGCCCCCCGCTCCAACGGCCCGAGGATCTGGTCAATCATGGCTGCATTGCGTTTGAAGGCCTGCAGCGGCATCGCGAATGGCGATTTGGCAAGGCTTCGGAAGCTGTGAGCGTCCAGATCAATCCGCGTCTTTCGATCAGTACGGCCGATGCTGTGATCGCCGCTGCGCAGGCGCAGATGGGGATCGCACGCGTGATGACCTATCAGGCGGCAGCGGCGGTAAGCAGCGGAACATTGGTGCCTGTGCTGCGCGATCGAAGCCCGGACCCCTTGCCGGTCAGTCTGGTCTACAGATCGCAACGCAGCCAGCCGCTGAAGCAGCGCGCATTTCTGGATTTCACATCACCCCGCCTGCAGGCCGTGCTGGATCAGATCGAACAGATCATGGCGTAATCGGTGTTGTCCACGGCCGCCGGATTCATGACACTTATCCGACGCGCCTGGTGGGCCGCATGCCCGATGTGCGTTACCCCCGGCCTAGTTTGCGAGAAATCCGGAAAACCCTCCGACGCGCGAGGAACGCAGCGTTCTGAATGGCATCAATGCCTGCGCCCGTCACATTTCCGTTGCATAGAAACCTAACGTCATTAGACAAATGCTCGAGCAGCAGCGTAAGCTCGACGCTTGAGAACAATTCTGATGGGAGATTTGCATGCCGGATCAATTGACAATGACCATCAATGGCATGGCGGTAGAGGCGCGCGCTTTCCTCGATGTGCGTAATCCTGCATCGGGAGCGGTCTTCGCGCAGGCTCCGGACGCAGATGCTGCCGCGTTGGATGCCGCAGTCGATGCGGCCACTGCCGCCTTTGCGTCCTGGCGCGACAGGCCGGTTGCCGACCGCAAGGCGGCGCTCGTCAGGGCCGCCGAAGCGATCGAGGCGCATGCGGATGAGCTGACCCATCTGTTCGTGGCGGAACAGGGCAGGCCGATCTCCGGCGCGCGGATGGAGATCCTGGGCGCTGCGATGTGGCTCAAGGCGACGGCGATGCTCGATCTGCCTGTCGATATTACCGAGGACAGCGCGACCCGCCGCATCGAGGTGCATCACGTGCCCCTGGGCGTCGTCTGCGGCATTGTTCCGTGGAATTTCCCGGTGCTGCTGGCAATCTGGAAGATCGGTCCCGCGCTGCTGGCGGGCAACACCATGGTGCTCAAGCCCTCGCCATTCACGCCGCTATGCGCGCTGCGGATCGGGGAGATCCTGCGCGACGTCTTCCCGGCGGGCGTACTCAACATCATCAGCGGCGGCGATGCGCTGGGGCCCCTGATGACCGCGCATCCGGGCTTTGCCAAGATCAGCTTCACCGGCTCGACCGCCACCGGCAAGCGCGTGATGGAGACGGCGGCGAAGGACCTGAAGCGCATCACGCTGGAACTGGGCGGCAATGACGCAGCCATCGTGCTGCCCGATGTCGATATTGATGCGGTGGCCGAGCAGATTTTCGAGGGCGCGTTCCACAATACCGCACAGGTCTGTGTCGCGACCAAGCGGCTCTACATCCATGCCGATATCTACGACGCGATGCGCGACCGGCTGCACGCGCTGGCGCAAAGTCTGCCGGTCGGCGACGGAGCGCAGCAGGGCAATCGCTATGGCCCGGTGCAGAACGAGCCGCAGTATCGCCGCGTATGTGCGCTGATCGATGACGCGCGGACGCAGGGGCTGACGTTGCTTGAGGGCGCGCCGGTGCCCGACCAGGGCTATTTCATTCCGCTGACGCTCGTCGACAACCCGCCCGAGGACAGCCGCGTCGTGGTGGAGGAGGCGTTTGGCCCGGTGCTGCCGCTGCTCAAATTCGATGATGTCGAGGATGTGATTGCCCGTGCCAATACCACCGAATATGGTCTGGCCGGTGCGGTCTGGTCGGCAGATGTCGAGGCCGCAACGGCCATTGCGCATCGGCTGGATACGGGGACGATATGGATCAATCAGAACCTGCAATCGACCCCGTTCACGCCGCTCGCGGGAGCCAAGCAATCGGGTTTCGGGCAGGAGAACGGGCTGCCCGGACTGCTCGAATTCACCCGACCCAAGGCCATATTCATTCCCAAGGTAGCCTGAAATGATGCAGCTTTCCGCAGCCGATCTGGCCTTTCGTGACGAGGTCCGCGCCTTTTTTGCCGCCGAGCTCACCCCCGAGCTGCGGCGTGCGGGCGAGCGGATGACCAGCGTCTATGCCGATCATGAGGCGCAGATGGCGTGGCAGGCCAGGCTGCACGCCAGGGGCTGGGCAGCGCCCGCCTGGCCGGTCGAGCATGGCGGCTGCGACTGGAGCGTGGTGCAGCATCACATCTTCGCCTCGGAACGGGTGCGGGCAGGGGCCCCGCCGGTCTCGCCCATGGGCATCAAGATGTGCGGACCCGCGATCATCGGCTTTGGCACCGACGAACAGAAAGCCCATTTCCTGCCGCGCATGCTGACCGGAGAGCATTTCTGGTGTCAGGGCTATTCGGAGCCAGGTTCGGGTTCCGACCTGGCCTCGCTGCAGATGAAGGCCGAGCGCGATGGCGATCATTTCATCTGCACCGGCACCAAGATCTGGACCACCCATGCCAATGTCGCCAACTGGATGTTCTGCCTGGTGCGGACGAGCAAGGCCGGTCGCAAGCAGCAGGGGATCACCTTTCTGCTGATCGAGATGGACAGTCCGGGAATCGAGGTGCGCCCGATCATCATGGCCTCGGGCGAGCATATTCAGAACCAGATATTCTTCGATTCCGTGCGCGTGCCGGTGCGCAACGTGCTGGCCGAGATCGACCAGGGCTGGACGGTGGCGAAATATCTGCTCGAGTTCGAGCGCGGCGGCAGCGCCTATGCACCCGAGATCGAGGTGGCGATCGACCAGCTTGCGCGCAATGTTGCGGCGCTGCCTGCAACCCCGGCACGCACGCTGCTGGAGGTGCGCATCGCCGAGGCGCGGATCCGCTGTGATGTGCTGGCGCGGCTGGAAAGCGATATCCTGTCGCGCCTGTCGGCTGGCGCGACCGTCGGCACCGATGCGTCGATGATGAAGATCCTTGGCACCGAATTGCAGCAGCATGTCACCGAGCTGGCGCTTGATGCGGCAGGACCGCTGGCGCGCGCGTTCCAGCCGGGTGTCGCCATGCCGGGCGGCCCGATACCCGGCCTTGCGCCCGATAACTATTGCAGCGGCGAAGTGTGGCAGGCGATCGCGCCGCTGCATTATCTCAATGAGCGTGCCAGCAGCATCTATGCCGGCACCAACGAGATTCAGCGCAACATCCTGGCCAAGGCCGAACTGGGGCTTTAGCCGGCAGCCTCTGCCGCCGTGGCCATGTAGCGCACCAGATGGTCGTCGCGACTGCCGAACTCGCTTTCGATCACCGTCAGTCGCTTGAACAGCGCGGAGATGGGCAGTTCTTCGGTCATGCCCATCCCGCCGTGCAGCTGCACGGCCTGCTGGCCGACGAACCGGCCCGCGTCGGCGATCGTCACCTTGGCCGCGCTGATCGCGCGGGCGCGTTCGGGTGGGGGCAGGTCGAGCGCGTCATGAGCCATCGCGGCGGCGGCTTCGGCACGCCTCGCCTCGATATGCATGTCGACCAACCGGTGCTGGATGACCTGAAAACTGGCAATGGGCTGGTCGAACTGCTCGCGCTGACGGCAATAGTCGCGCGTGTCGGTGACGAGCCGGGCCATGATCGCGGCCGCTTCGGCGGCTATGGCGGCAACAGCCAGATCAAGGGTGGCGGCAATATCCGCCGCGCCCAGGTCGAGCCGCGCGGCGCGATCGACAGGCACGCCATCGAACCACAGATCGGCGGCCTGGCGTCCGTCGATAGTGGGATAGCCGCGCAGGCTGCTCACCGCCGAAGGCGACAGGGCGAAAGCGGCAGGTCCGTTAGCGGTTTCAGCCGTCACGACCAGCAGGTCCGCCCGTTCGGCATCGATGGCAAGCAGCTTGGCTCCGCGCAGTCGCCAGCCATCGGCATCCTCGGACGCACGGACCGGCTCCGTCCCGTCTAGCCAGGCCAGCGCCAACCGTGCGCTGCCTTCTGCCACCTGCGGCAACCAATGTTCTGCTAGCGCCCCGCCAGCCCTGTCGAGCAGACCGCCCGCCAGCAGCACAGATTCGAGATAGGGCTGCGCCAGCGCGCGGGGACCCATCACTTCCAGCACGGCAAAGCCGGTGCTGTGCGGCAGCCCCAGCCCGCCATGGTCTTCGGCAAAGGGCAGGCCGAGCACGCCCGCATCGGCCAGTATCGCCCAGCCATCCTCTCCCGGCTTCATCCGGTCGAACCGTGCATTGAGCGCCTGTTTCAGTTCGCTGTCCATCAGCCTCTCGCTCCGGTCGGCGCGTCGCGCAGGATAATGTCTGCCGCTCGCCACGCCATTGCCATGGTCGGTCCGTTGGTATTGCCCGACGGGATGACAGGCATGATCGAGGTGTCGATGATCCGCAAGCCCTGCACGCCGCGCACGCGCAATGCGGGATCGACCACCGATGCTTCGTCCGCCCCCATGCGGCAGCTGCCGACGGCATGATAGCCACACGTTCCGAACTGGTCATAGGCAGCCAGAATCTCGTCATCGCTGTCAAAGCCGGGGCCGGGCAGCGTTTCCTCTGCAATCAGCCCCACCAGTGGTGCTTGGCGGGCATAGGTCCGCATCACGCGCACCGCCCCGATCATGGCGATGCGATCCTCCTCTGTGGCGCGGTAATTGGGCTTGAACGTCGCCGCCGCGTCGGGGTCGCGGGTGGTGATGTGGATGCTGCCGCGCGAAGTGGGGCGCAGCGGGTAGATGACTGCGTTCATTCCCGGATGCTTTTCCAGCCTGCTACGCTGTGTCGCCATGTCGAAGCTGAATGGTGCGATCAGCATCTGTGCGTCGGGGCGGTTGAGCCCGGGCCGGGTCTTGAACCAGCCGCCCACCTCATAGGCCGCTGCCGACATCGGCCCGTCGCCGGTCAGATAATAGCGCGCCGTCGCCAGCAGCAGCCGCCAGCCGCCGAACACCCGGTTCTGCGACATGGCCGGGTGCTTGAGCTTCCACTGCATGATGATGCCGCGATGCTCGACCAGGCCTTCGCCGACCTGGGGATTGTGGTGCACCATTGCGATGCCCAGCGCCTCCAGCCGGTCGCGTTCCCCGATCCCTGAACGTTCGAGTATGCCCGGACTGGCCATCGCGCCGCCGCACAGGATCACCTCATGCGCAGCCTCGATCACGTTGCGCTGGCCCTTGTGCAGCACCTCCACGCCGACCGCGCGCCGACCGTCGAACCGCACCCGATCCACGGTTCGGTCGGTGAGGATGGTGAGGTTCTGGCGCTTTTCTGCCGGACGCAGGAAGGCAGTCGCGGCACTCTGGCGCTTGCCCTTCCAGATCGTGCGCGGGGCATAGCCGATGCCGACCGAGTCGTCTGGCGCGTTGACATCTGCCTTTCGCGTCCAGCCCATCGCCTCGCCCGCCGCAATCTGCGCGTCTGAGATCGGCAGGCGCTGGGTCGGCATGGAAATGCGCATCGGCCCCGAATCGCCGCGCGTGGCAGCAGCGCCCAGCTCGTGACCTTCGAGCGCAGCATAGGCCGCGCCGATATGTTGCCAGTTCCAGTCTTCGCTCGACCGTTCGGCGATCGAATCGAAATCGGCGGGCTGGCCACGGACGTACATCATGCCGTTGATCGAGGATGAGCCGCCGAGCACGCGTCCGCGCACCCAGTGCTCGATCTGGCCTGCGGTCGAGGCTTCCGGCTGGCTTGCATGCACCCAAAGGTGCTTGGGGTCCTGCATCACCTTGGCGAGGCCCTTGGGCATGGCGATGAAAGGATGCCGGTCGCGCGGTCCTGCCTCGATTAGCGCGACGGTGATGTCCGGATTCTCGGACAGACGATAGGCGAGCACGCACCCCGCCGCTCCCGCACCGCAGATAACATAATCGAAACGCATCGCCGATCCTCTCCCGGAGCGGCTTTTTCATTAGCCGCCTCGTCCCTTCATAAAAAACTATTGTCATTAGGTAAAGGCTGGAATAGGCTTGGGGTCAACAAGGCAGGAGAGGGTGAGCATCATGACGGAGGTGGCGGAAATTTCGCGCCCGGCGCGCAAGGTGACGCGGCTGGCTGATCTGACGCCCAGCCAGATCGAGGCGATCCGCAAGATTCCGGCGGAACGGGACGCGGTCCTGGTGCCGTTCACTGCAACGCGGCCCAATGCGATTTTCACCGGGCAGGACCGCTACGACCGGGAACAGGAAAGGATTTTTCGTCGCTATCCCGTGCCGGTCACATTATCCGCGTTGCTGGAACCCGGCAGCGTGGTGGCCAGCGATAGCTATGGCCTGCCGCTGCTGATTGCCCGGACGCGAGACGGGGTGATCAGGGCTTATATCAACGCCTGCCAGCACAAGGGCGCCAAGCTGATCGAGGATTGCGCAGTGCACAAACAGGGGCGTCTGACCTGTCCGTATCATGCCTGGACCTATAATCTTGACGGCAAGCTGATCGGCGTCGCGCGCAGCGAAGCCTTCGAGGAATTCGACAAGAGCACGCGCGGACTTGCCGAGCTGGAGGCGCGCGAATGGGGCGGTCTCGTCTATGTCCAGCTCAACCGCGACATCGCCGCAGACTGGTCGCAGCTCTCGCAGCAGGTGGCGGACGATTTCACGGCGCTGGGCGTGCCTGCGGCGCATGTCTATGGCCGCAAGACCTTCGACCTCAAGGCCAACTGGAAGGTTGTGCTGGAGCCGTTTCTGGAGGGCTATCATGTCCAGCGGCTGCATGCCGCGTCGATCGGTGATCGCTTCCAGGATGCGCCCAATATCGTCGACATGTTCGGACCCAATATCCGCCAGGTCTCGGGCCGGATCGGCTATGTGCCCGAGATGCTCGACGAGGACCCGGCTTCCAACGTGCACAAGCTGGTGACGCACGCCTATACGGCCTTTCCCAACTGCGTGGTGGTGACCAGCCAATATTATACCAGTGTGATGCTGCTGATGCCGCGCGCGCCGGGGCGGACGGTGGTCGAGTATTTCATGCTGACGCCCGAGGCGGCATCGACCCCCAAGGCAGAGGAAGTGTTTGCGCGCTCTTATGAGATGATTCTGGGCGTGTTCGGCGGTGAGGACTTCCGGGCTGCGGAGATCAGCCAGCAGGGGCTCGAAGCGGGCGTGCCTGACGAGACCATCTATTGCGGACTCGAATCCAATATCGTGCGCTATTACGAGGCCATCGAAGCGCTTTTGTGAAGACTTGACCGGCGAAAGACCGGACGGAGAGGGAGTGGAATGGCGCAGACTTTGCCCGGAGCCATGGACTGGTGGGCCCGGATGCGACCCGATGCGGCGGCGGTTGTGCTGGCGGGCGATCGGCTCGCATATTCCCAGTATAAGGCCTGGTCGGATCGTGTTGCTGCCATGCTCGAAGCCGATGGGCTTGAGCCGGGGGACCGGGTGGCGATCGTCTCGCACAACAGCCTGGCCTATTGCGCGCTGATCATGGGCGTGATCCGTGCAGGCGGCATCGTCAGCCCGGTGAACTTCCGCTACACCCCGCGTGAAATTCGCGAGATGTGCGAGACGACTGAGCCGCGTTTCACCTTTGCCGCGCCCGAATTTGCCGACAACGCGGCCGCCGCAGGCCTTGCCCCGCGCGCCATGGCCGAGATCGAGGCCTTGCGCGAAGGCTCCGCAGCGACGCCGCAGCACGATCCGTTGCCCGATGCTCCGGTGGTGATCATCGCGACCAGCGGCTCGACCGCGCGGCCCAAGGGTGTCGTATTCACCAACCGTTCGATGACCGCCTATGCCGGCAGCTGGGCGGTGGAGGAACCACAGGCCTCGTTCGATGCGCGGGTCATCAGCCTTGCCCCGCTCAACACCTCGGCGGGGTTCGTGCAGCTGATGCATTACACGACGCTGGGCTGCACGATTTTCATGGAGCCCCAATTCGACCCCGAACGGGTACTGGAACTGCTCCAATCTGAACGGATCACCAGCTTTGGCGCTGTGCCGACCTTTTTCGAGGCGATTGCCCGTTGCCCCGGCTTTGTTGAGGCCGACCTGTCGTCGCTGCAGCTCGCGACATCGGGCGGCGCGCGGGTCAGCCGTCAGCTGCTCGACATCTACAAGGCCAAGGGCATCACCATTCGCCAGATCTACGGCCAGACCGAGATCGGCGGGAATGTGACGATGATGCCCGAGCATCTGGCTTTGAACCAGCCGGAGAAGTGCGGCTGGGGCAATGTGTTCATGGATTTGCGCGTGCTGCGCCCAGACGGAAGCGCGTGCGATCCGGGCGAGCCGGGCGAAATCGTGATGCGCTCGCCGGGAATGATGCAGGGCTATTGGCGCAATCCGGAAGAGACCGCCAAGGTCATGCGTGATGGCTGGCTGTGGTCGGGCGACGTTGGCACACTCGACGAAAACGGACTGCTGACATTCGTTGACCGGCTGAAGGACCTCATCATCTCGGGCGGCCTCAATATCTCCGCAGCCGAGGTCGAGCGGGTGGTGTGCGAATATCCCGGTGTGGTCGAGGCGCTTGCGATTGCAGCCCCCGATCCCAAATTCGGGGAAACGCCGCTGGTTGTCTATCATGGCCCTGCCGAGATCGACACGGCATCGCTGATCGCGCACTGCAACGCCAATCTGTCGAACTACAAGGTGCCGCGCTACTTGGCCTTCAGCGCGTATCCGCTGCCGCGCCTCGCCACCGGAAAGCTTTCCAAGCCCGCCATTCGCGAACGTTACGCCCGCGCGCACGAAACCCTGCCGCGCGTGCGATAAGGAGCCTGTTCCATGAACCTCAGCCAAAGCGCCTTGCCAGAGGTGCCCCCGCATATTCCTGCGCACCTGGTGTTCGATTTCGACATCCATGGCGACCCTCGCATCAGCCAGGATGTGCAGGGCAGCTATGCCGCCGCGCTGGCTGATGCGCCCGACATTTTCTGGACGCGGAGGAATGGCGGCCATTGGATCGCCAAATCCCATGATGCGATCAGCCGGATCGTGCTCGACCCCGAGCATTTTTCGGTACGCGAGATGCAGATTCCGCGCGTCGAGAACCCGCCCTTCTTCATCCCGCTCAGCCTCGATCCGCCCGAGAACATTCCCTATCGCAAGGTGATGATGCCGATGTTCGGCCCCGTTGCGATCAAGGCGCTGGAGCCGCAGATCCGGGCCTGGGCGGTCAAGCTGGTTGATCAGGTGGCTCCGCTCGGCCGATGCGATTTCCAGGCGGATCTTTCCAAGCTGTTCCCGGTCAGCGTGTTCATGGAACTGATGGGCATGGACCTGGCCCGGCTCAAGGATTTCCGTGCGCTCGCCGAAGCGTTCTTCTCTTCGCAGAATGACGAGGCCGAGATGGGCCGGCTGAGCGCCGAGATCCTGGGCGAGATGAAGGCTCTGATCGCGCAGAAGAAGGCGCATCCCGACGGCAAGCTGATGGCGCATTTCATCCAGGCCGATCTCGACGGCCGGCCGATGAGCGATGACGAGATTCTGGCGATGAGCTTCGTGCTGTTCCTGGGCGGCATGGACACGGTCACCAACGTCACCGGCTTTGCCTTCCAGCAGCTCGCGCAGATGCCCGATGTTCAGGCGCGGTTGTCGGCAGACCCTGCGCAGATACCGGCGTTCGTCGACGAGGCTATCCGGCTTTATGGCGTGGTCAACACGCCGCGGCTGGTGGTGCAGGACCAGCAGATCGGCGAGGCACGGTTCCGCGCGGGCGAGATGGTGCTCAACGTGCTGTGCCTAGGCAGCCGCGACCCTGCGAAGTTCGACCAGCCCAATCTGTTCGACATGGACCGCAAGAAGGCTGCGCATCTGACGTTCTCTTCCGGCCCGCATTTGTGCGTCGGGCATGTGCTGGGCCGTGCCGAGCTGCGCGTGCTGACAGAGGAATGGGTCAGGCGCATCCCGTCCTTCAGCGCGGTGCCGGGCGAGCGCCACGCCTTTCGTATCGGTACGGTGATGGCGCTCGATTCTCTGCCGCTGCAATGGCCGGCTGGACACTGATGTCCATGAGCGAAGGCATTGATGCACCCTATTGGTCGGGTCTGGCCACTGGCCGTCTGCTGCTGCCGCGCTGCGTTGGCTGCTCGCGCTGGCTATGGCCTGCGGTCAGCCGGTGCGGCCAATGCGGCAGCGGTGACATCGCCTGGACCGAACGCGCGATGATGGGCACCGTTTTCTCCTGGACGCGGACTTGGCACCGCTTTGCGCTGACGGAGGGGCTGGAACTGCCCTTTATATCTGCGGTGCTGACGGTGGACGATTGCGGTATCCGGCTGCTCGGACGGATGGATGATCCCGAGCGGATCGATCCCGTTATCGGCGAGCCGGTCCATGGCCGCGTCGGCATGACCGAGGTTGCGGGCCGCAGCATTCCGACGATCATCTGGAGCCGTGGCTGATGCATCCGCTTTACGGAACCACCGCCGTCGCGGGAATTGATCTCAGGCAATACAGGCGTGGCGCCTCGCCGCTGCCCGAACAGGGCGTGCTGGTCGAGGCGATCCTGGCAGCCTGCGCCGATGCCTGTTTCGATCCGGCTGAGGTCGATGGGTTCGTCTCCTACGGGGATGACAAGAACGAGCCGGTGCGGCTGATGTCGGCGCTGGGCACGCGTGAATTGCGCTGGTCGACCACGATCTGGGGCGGCGGCGGCGGCGGAATTGCCGGGGCCTTCGGGCTGGCTGCCGCAGCGATCATCTCGGGCCAGGCGAGCGCGGTCATCGTTTTCCGTGCGCTGGTCGAAGGGTCGAGCGGGCGATTGTCGGCGGCGGTCATGGCGCATCATCTTAACGATCATATGCTGGCGGCGGGCGTGGTCGCCCCGGCCCAGGTCTGCGCGATGCGCGCCAATCGGCTGTACCAACACCATAAGGTGCCGGAGGGGGTTGCTGCGGAGCTTGTCCGCGCCTCTTATTATCATGGTGCGCGCAATCCGGACGCGATTGCTTATGGCAAGCCTTTTGACCCGGACCAGATTGCCGCGTCGCGCTGGATCGCCGAACCCTTTCACCTGTTCGATTGCAGCCGCGAGAATGACGGGGCAGGGGCCTTCCTGCTGGTGTCGGCAGAGCGCGCCCGCGATCTGGCGCAACCGCCGGTCTATCTGCTCGGCTGTGCCAATGGAGCAGAAAAGGGCTGGGGCGACCTGCTGGAGAATGACGACGCCGCGCTTTACCCCACGGCGGGCTTTCGTCCGATCGCGCGTAGGCTTTTTGCGGAGACGGGGCTCACACCTGCGGACATCGATGTCGTGCAACTCTACGAGAATTTCAGCGCGCAGGGTGTCGCATCGCTGATCGATCATGGTTTTTGCAATTACGAGAATGTCGCCGAGGTCATCCGCTTCGACAACCTAATCGCGCCATCGGGCAGGCTGCCGGTCAACACGGGCGGCGGCAATTTTGCGCAAGGGTTCATTCACGGTATTGGGACGGCCTATGAGGCGGTAAAACAGCTGCGTGGGCAATCGGCCAATCCGGTGCCCGGCGCGCGCTTGTGCCTTCTTGCAGGTGGCCCCGGCGCGCCGACGGTGAGTTCGGCGATTTTCGGAAACATTGTCCCCTAAGTGATCGGCTGGCCGAGCGTGCCGTCTGCAATGCGGGCGCGCACACCTGCTAGGAACAGCCTTAGCGATTCGACGAACAGCGCATCGTCATCATAGGGATTGTCTGCGACCGCCTGAGCGAGGCTGGGATATTTGCCCGCATCGACCGGTGGCATCGGCGCGACATTGCGTGCGCGTGCCGATGCCTCGAACAAGGCCGCGCCGTACGTGTACTTTTCGATCGCGTCCATCACCGTCATCTGGATTTCGGTGGGATAGGGCTCTTCCGCCGCTGCCCGGTCATAGGCCGCCAGCAGCAGATGGCGCGGAAAATAGCGCAGGATCAGCGGCGCGGCATTGGGGTGCTTGAGCAGCGAATGCCGTGTCGCGACGCAGCGCGCGATGATGCGTTCCTCGAACGAATCCCCGGTCGATCCCATCGGTGGCATCTTCACCAGCATGATGCGCGCGACTTCCTGCAGGAGCTCCGACTTGTCCTTGAAATGGTGATAGAGCGAGGGCGGCCGCACGCCCAGCTTCTTGGCGACCAGCGCCAGGCTCAGCTCTTCCAGGCCATGTTCGTCGATCACCTCCAGCGCCGCCTCGGCGGCGTTGCTGCGAGAGATCAATGGTTTCGATGGTCTTGCCAATGCCTATCCCCTTGCTCTGCCGTCCATGGCACTCCCGTGGCGCGGGTTCCAGAGCAAATGCCCGGTTTTCACCGCAGCATCAGCCCGCCATCGACGACGATGCTCTGGCCGGTAATGTATGATGCGATCGGCGACGCGAGGAAAAGCACCGCGCCCGCCACCTCTTCCGGCGTGCCGAACCGGCGGGCGGGGATGGCGCGCCTGAGCTTCTCGGCCTTCTGGTCGTCGCTTCGGACATTGGATGTCATCCGCGTCTCGATAAAGCCCGGCGCGACCAGATTGACGCGAATGCCGTCGCGTGCCCATTGATCAGCCACTGCTCGGGTAAAGCCCATGAGCCCTGCCTTGCTCGCGGTATAGGCGGGCGCATGGCCGATCGCGATGAAGCTGGCGCACGAGCCCAGGTTGACGATCGTGCCGCCGCGGGCGCGCAGCACCGGGTGAAAGGCATAGCACAGTTCGACCGCGGCATTGAGGTTGACGTCGATCACGTCCGCATAGCCCGCCATCGTATATTCATCGGTACGGCCATGCCCGGCATTGTTGACCAGCACGTCGATTTCGCCCGCTGCTGCGACCAGGGCTGCGCGGTCCTCGGACATTCCCAACCGCGCGCGAACATAAGTGAAGCGGGAGAGGTCTTCCTCATAATCCTGTGAGCGTTCGCGCGTGCCGGTGATCAGCACTTCCGCACCCGCATCCGAAAAATTTCTCGCGATGCCCAATCCGATGCCTTGGCTACCGCCCGTCACCAATACGCGTTTGCCCTGGAAATCGAACTGCACCATGTTGCCCTCTCATACGTTGTTATCTACGATTGTTAGTTAAAAATCGCTGCCGTGCAAGGTCAGCGGCCAGAAGATGAAGCATGGAAGGTGTGATGCAGACCAGAATTTTCGTTTCCGCAGATGGGGTTCGTCTGGTTGCCGATCATGGCGGCGCGGCGGATGCGCCAGCGGTGATCCTGCTGCACGGTGGTGGCCAGACTCGACACAGCTGGAGCCGTGCGGTGTCGCGGCTGGTGGATGAAGGCTTTCAGGTCATCAATTTTGATGCGCGCGGCCATGGTGAGAGCGACTGGTCAAAGGACGGGGCATATCAACTGACCGACCGCGTGGACGATCTGCGAACGATCGTCGAGACGCTGAGCGTGCCTTATGTGCTGGTCGGCGCGTCGCTCGGTGGTGGCACTTCGATCCTGGCAGTAGACGAGGGGCTTAGGCCAGCCGGGCTGGTGGTTGTCGATATCGTGCCCGAGCCTAATCCGCAGGGCATAGATCGGATCGTCGGATTCATGCGCAGCAGGCCGGACGGCTTTGCCAGCGTCGAGGAGGCGGTCTCAGCGGTCGCCGCCTACAACCCGCAGCGCAAGACTCCGCCCGATCCCAATGGCCTTATGAAGAATCTGCGTGTGGGCGAGGACGGCCGGCTGCACTGGCACTGGGATCCCGAAATTCTCGCACTCTCGCCCACCATGCTGAACGGCATCGTCCAGCAGGCATCGCATCGGCTCGGGAGTTTGCCCGACTTGCCGGTGCTGCTGGTGCGCGGGCTTTCCAGCGACGTAGTGAGCGATGCCGGAGTCGAGGCGTTCCGCGCAATCGTGCCCCATCTCGAGGTGTTCGATGTCGCAGGCGCTGGGCATATGGTCGCGGGCGATCGCAACGATGCGTTCAACGACGGCATCATCGCCTTTGCCCGCCGCGTGCTGGGTCACACGCTCCCGCTCCCCGGCTGATCCGTCTCTGTCTGCTCACAAACCTTATAGCGTTAAATTTCCCGATTGACATTAAAACTAATGCACGTAGGTTATTGCCCAAGGCCGCATGTGACAGCCTGAATTATGGGAGAGAGACCGATCATGGATCGCAGTGCATCGCTTCGTGCCGTCCGCCACGCCTGTCTGGCGTCGATTATTCTGGCCGCCGGGGCCGCCATGCCAGCCCATGCGGGCACTGCCGCTGCTGACGAGACTTCTGCCGCCGCCGCTGCTGCTGCAGACGAAACCCAGCCGCCGATCGAGGGTGAGATCATCGTATCTGCGCGCCGCCGCGATGAGCGGCTGATCGATGCGCCGGTGGCGATCACGGCGCTGGGCGGCGACACGTTGGACACCTATGCCGCGACCGACCTTACGGACATTTCGACGCTGATCCCCAGCATGGTCGCAGGCCGTGCTGCGTCGGGCTCTTCGGCCAGCATCTTTCTGCGCGGCGTCGGCTCGACCTCGCTCAGCGCCGGTTTCGACCAGTCGGTATCTTTCGTCATCGACGGCATGCCGATGAGCCGTGGCCGTGAGATCGGCCTCAGCCAGTATGACATCCAGCGCATCGAGGTGCTCAAGGGGCCGCAGGCGTTGTTCTTCGGCAAGAACGCCACCGGCGGCCTGATCTCGATCACCACCAACAATCCCGGCGATGAATTCGAGGCTGGGCTGACCGCAGGCTATGGCATCCGCGCCGAAGAGAAATATGTGCAGGGCTATGTTTCCGGTCCGCTCGCCGACGGCCTTCGGGCGCGGCTGGCATTCCGCGTGTCGGACAGTGAAGGAGCGTTCACCAATACCGCCGCTGCGTCCTATCGAGATCCGCTCGGCATGGAGCGCCGCCGCAACAGCAAGAACCGGGGTTTCGGCACGACCTATAGTGGTCGCGCGACCATTGAATGGGATGTGACCGACAATTTGTCGCTGCAGCTCAAGACCGGCTATACCGACCAGGAAGATGGCGGGCCGACCGACATATTGGAGCGCATCTGCGGTGGCGGCCGAACCGTTCCCTTTGCCGCCAACGGAATCCCGCCCAGCCCCAATGCCGACTGCCGGATCGATGGGCGGGCAGACAGTTCGACCATCCCGCTCGCTGTCGCTCAAGCCAATTTCCGCTATGCCCGCGATGGCAGGATGTACTCGCATCTCAAGTCCGGCTTCGCGATCCTGACCGCGACGCTGGAAAGCGACGTGTTCGACGTCACCTCGATCACGTCCTACTATCGCTTCAAGCAGACCGATCTCAACAATGTGTCGGGCGAGGCTTATCCGGCGTCCTTCTCGCAGCTCGCGGACTTCCGCCAGACGTCGGAGGAACTGCGCTTCCAGTCGAAATGGGACGGCCCGGTCAGCGTCCTGTTCGGCGTCTTTGCCTCGGGCAGCGAATTCATCTTCAACACCGATGCCTATATTTTCCCGGTGCCGATCAGCCCGGTGACCAACACCTTTGTCACCTTCAAGCGCGACAATGGCTTTACCGGAAGTTCGCTTTCGGCCTTTGGCGAGGTAACTGCTAACCTGACCGACGAACTGGAGCTGGCGGCAGGTGCGCGCTGGAGCGGAGAATCGCGCAACAGCTATCAGCAGTCGCTACCGGCCCATCTCGCCTTTGCGGCAGCATTCCCTGGTAACATCCGTTTGACCGATCGCTATCGCGAGAATGATTTCTCGCCCCAGGCGACGCTGCGCTACAAGCCCTCGCGCGACCTGACCTTCTATGCCGCCTACAAGGAAGGCTTCAAGTCGGGCGGCTTCAACATCTCGCAGTCGCTGACTCCTGCAGCAAGCGTCGCGGCGGGCCAATATGACGCCGAACGCGCGCGGGGTGGCGAACTTGGTGCACGCGCGATCCTGCTGGGCGGCGCGCTTTCGCTCAATGCCACGGCCTATCTGTACGATTATCTCGGTCTGCAGGTGCAGAATTTTGATCCCGTCACGATCGGACAGGTCGTCGACAACGCCGGGACATTGCGGGTCAAAGGGATCGAGGGCGATTTCAACTGGCGGCTGGGCAATTTCACCCTGCGCGGTGCCGCTGCCTATAACCATGCGCAGTACAAGGATTATGTCGGCCAGTGCTATCCCGGGCAGACCATCGCGCAAGGCTGCAACCTGTTGCGTGCGCCGGGCGGTGCATTCACCAGCCAGGATTATGATGGCCGCACCCCGCCGAAAGCGCCGCGTTTTGCAGGGCGCATAGGCTTTGCCTTCGATCTGCCGCTGAGCGATTCGGGCTGGGCCCTGCAGGCGAGCAGCGATGTCGCCTATACCAGCCGCTACAACTATACCGACACGCTACGCCCCGATGGCGTGCAAAGGGCCTTTGCCAAGATCGATGCCGCGCTGCGCGTGACCGGCCCCGATGACCGCTGGAGCTTCGGCCTGATCGGGCGCAATCTCACGAACAAGCTAGCCGTTACGGCGGCCAATGATATTCCGTTCGCTGGCGGAACGGGCACCGGCACGGCAGGTCCGGGCGTGCTTGCAGACATGTCCGCATTTGTCGACAATCCGCGCGAAATCTTCATTGAGGTCGGCTTCAAGTTCTGATGAACCGCAGCAGCCGTTTCCGGAGCAGGCAATGATCGCGGGTGCCGACGGCCAGCCGATGTTGCAGGGGGTGAAGGTGGTCGATCTGACCAGCGTGGTCTTCGGCCCGTATGCAACACAGATCCTCACCGATCTGGGAGCAGAGGTGATCAAGGTCGAAAGCCCCGGCAGCGGCGATGCCTTTCGCTGGTCGGGCAAGGCTGCCGTGACGCCCGGCATGAGCCCGGGCTTCATGGCGATCAACCGAGGCAAGCAATCGGTCGCGCTGGACCTCAAGCGCGATGAGGACCTCGCGGTCATCAGGTGCCTGCTGGCTGAAGCGGATGTGTTCATCCTCAATGTGCGCGGCAAGGCGGTCGAGCGGTTGGGCCTTGATTACGACGCGGTGCGCGCGATCCGGCCAGATATCGTCTATGCCCATTGCGTCGGCTTCGGCCAGGACGGCCCCTATGCCGACCTTCAGGCCTATGACGACGTGATCCAGGCAGCATCTGGCACCGCCACGCTCTTGCCTCGGGTCGATGGTGATCCGCGCCCGCGCTACCTGCCTTCGCTGATCGCGGACAAGGTTGCCGGACTGCACGCGGCCTATGCGGTGCTGGCCGCGATCATCCATCGCATGCGGACGGGCGAGGGACAGAAGGTCGAAATCCCGATGTTCGAGGCCTTCACCAATTTCATGCTGATCGAGCATCTTGCAGGCCTGACCTTCGATCCGCCCAATGCGCCGGTCGGCTATTTCCGCCAGATCGACCCGGATCGCCAGCCTTTCCCGACGAGCGACGGGCATATCAGCATTGTCGCCTATTCCGACGAAGCTTGGCCGTGCGTCTTTGCGGTGCTCGATGCGCCGGAGGTGCTCGAGGACAAGCGTTTTGCGACGCGCGGGATGCGGGCAAAAAACCTGGCGTGGCTTTATCGCGCAATGGCGCAACTGACGCCCAGCTTCTCCACGGCGGAGCTGCTGGCGCGCTGCCATGCCGCGCAGATTCCAGCGCAGCCAGTCCGCGACCTTGCCGACATCATGGAAGATCCACATCTGTCAGCGACTGGCTTCTTCACGGAAGCTGTCCATCCTACCGAAGGCAAGTGGTACACAATGCGCCAGCCTGTCCACTTTGGCTGCTCGATGAAGAAGTCAGTCTGCGGGGTACCGACACTGGGGCAACAGACCAGCGATGTTGGCGCAGTCTAGGGACCGAAAGCCTAGGCCCAGCAAGGTCACAGACGATTTGGGTTACGCCATCAGTCAGGCAGCGCCCGCCGATATGCTCGGTCTCTTGGAAGAACGGAGCTGGCCGGCTTGAAGGTCCGGACCTGGAAGACGCGGTCGTTCAAAAACGGCTGCTTGAACGAGCGGTTCTGGATCGGGAGCCGTCACGGCTCAGCTCGGGCCGTGAACGGCGGCCTTCAAGGAAGACTGCCCAAAAGCAGCCGTTCAACAAACGACCCCTTTGCGGTCATTCCATTTTGTGTGATCCTGATGCGATGGGCTTCAGACTTTTGTTTTTCGGCGGCATAGCGCTGACACTTGGGGCCTGCGACCCAATCGACCCGTTGGCGGTGACCGACAGTCCAGACGGATCGTTTTTGATCCTTGATGAAGTCGGCACGCGGAGTGAACGCCGGTTTATTTGCATTCGACCGAAGAATGTCCTTTCCTGTGCGCCACGCGATGCCGACGTAATCATCGCGAGCACTGGTTCTCCCGTTGAAGTTGATGCTGCTTGGGACGAGAACAGCCAAGTCGTCATCCGCCTATCGAGCGGCAAGATTGAACGGGCGGCAAGCACTGCACTAAACGGGAGAGTGGGCATCCGCGTCGAGAGGCAATAGCGGCAGCCTTCCACCCACCTGCGGTCATTCCAGGCCGTGCATCGCGCGCCTGATACCGGGCGGGCAACTTCGGCGAGTTTCTCGCCAAAACCAGCAATTCAGTTAGCGACCCCAAAGGGGACAGAAGCAAGCCTACCGCCTTTAGCCGCGTTAGAAGAGGTAGAAAGGACCAGAACAATGACGAGATGGCGGCGCTTTTTGGCTTGGATCGATCAAGACATCGGTAAGCAAGGCTGGCCCAGCACACACTCGCTCTCGTCAATTGCCCCGATCTTCCCCTATATTTTAATCCTACCCCCACTTTGGTATTTCGATCCGCCAACAACAGTGCGTCACTGGGTTGTAGGGATAGCCTCAATTCCGGCTTTTCTTTTGTTCGCCGTCTGGGCGTGGCGTGTGTTTCTTGCCGGCCGGCGTCAAGTTCGCGAAATTCGACGATCAAAGCGTTGAACGCTGCGGCAGCTTTCCACCCACTTCCGGTCATGAGGAGGGCCAGTGCGCGATCCCGAAAGCGGTACAGCAGCTTCGCCTCCCGCCTGGAAAATTCCTGCCCTTCAGCAAACGACGCCAGTGCGGTCGTTTATGCTCCGTGTTGGCGTGCAAGACCTTCCTTTTCTCCGTAGGTCGTTCGTATTCGATATGTGGGAACACCCGCGCGAGCAAAGCTCTGGCCTGAAGAGCAACAGGTAGAGACAGCCAATGCTGCCGAACCGCTGAAATTTGGCGGCATCCCAAAGCGGGGCATTGTGCCGTTGCCTCTTATCCGTCACCAGCTTCTTGGCTATGCGGCCAGCTGAAGCGGTCTCAATGCGATCGCCTGCCATCCCCATTTTCTCCGACATCGACCGAGATGCATGACCATGACGCCGGACGCCTATTATTATCTCGTTGCGATCCTCGCGGTCCTGTGTTCGGGACTCGCCAAAGGCGGTTTTTCGGGCGTCGGGTCGCTTTCGATGCCCCTGTTGGCGCTCGTCATCGATCCAGTGCGTGCCGCTGCCATCCTGCTG
>Ga0209278_1000563_pt1 | contig 27479 bp, 18 predicted proteins | sample JI81BgreenDNA_FD_187504 | JGI IMG/M metagenome (GOLD analysis project Ga0209278, IMG submission 187504) | Wastewater effluent complex algal communities from Wisconsin, to seasonally profile nutrient transformation and Carbon sequestration -... | ecosystem: Engineered > WWTP > Effluent > Algae...
AAGCGGAGCCGCGCGTACAGCCGTCCAACGATCGGTTCGCCGGCCCGGTTGGTGACATAAGTCCAGCCAGCCGCCTGTAGCCAAGCCACTTGGTCCCCACGGCGCCCGCAACCGGTGATGGCGACCAGCTCATCTGAGCTGAGGGTCTCCGTTGCCATGGGCATCTCGAACAGCGCGCTCACTTGCCGCCCTCCGCAAGCCCGCGCGAGATGGGAGTCGCCACAGTAGCCGCGTCTTCAGCCCTGGCCGCCAGAAGCCAGTCGGCAACGTCACGCTTCAGGAATCGAACGACTCGTCGGCCGGGCAACAGCAACCGAGGCGGGAGCGCCTCGGGCTTGCGATGCAGGTCGGCTCTGGCCGTGTTGAGCGGGATCCGCAGAAGTGCGACCAGGTCCTGCAGCGTCATCACTTCGGGAACGCCTTGGAGGAAGGCGGTCGGAGTAGACAACGGCGACGGGTCCGCTGGCTGAGCAAGTTCAGTTTCCGCAACGTGTGCGGACTTCGAGTCGAGGGCCACTTTTCACCCGTTTTGATGCCGTTTCGTGTTCACTGTACACGTTTTGCGGCTCAAAGCAAGTGTTTCGTGTGTAGAACCGACGGATCTAGCGTGCTGCGTGGCTATGCCACCCGATCTCCGTAGAATCGGTGCATGGAAAGCGCGACACCTCCCCCGATGGACCTGAGGGACCGCTTGAACGCCATCACGGCATACCACCTGGGCGGACGCGGCCGATTCAGGCAGTTGGCCGAGTCATCCGGCATCAGCCTGGACTCCTGGAAGAACACCTGGCACAACAAGCAGCGCCCGACCATCGAGATGGTGCAGTTCGTGGCCCGCGCTTGGCCGCAATACGCGTTCTGGTTGGCCACAGGCATCACCGACATTCGGCACGGCCACCAAGCACCCGAGGACTACGGCTCCTACCCTGAAACGTTCAAGGCATCGCGTGCCGGCGCAGAGCCCTACTTCCGACATGCCATCAGCATGCTGGAGCGCCGAGAGCGAGGCGAGCAAGAGCTGCTCACTGACGTAGTCGAGTTGCGGGCGCTTGCCACTGCACGAGCGAACGACGAGTTGTCCGCTGAAGCTGCCGAAGCCATGAGCGACGGCGCCGCCATCGCTGCAGCCGTCCAAGAGCTGGACGCAGACACTCCACCCTTGGCTGAGACGCGCACGGGCCGTTTCCTAGCGGAGCTTCAAGCGAACAGGCAGTTGACCGATGAGCAGATGGCACGGCTCCTGGGCGTCGAAACCGAGACCTTTCTGGAGGTGAAGTCGGACGCTTCCAAGATCAGGCTGCTGACCGCTGGCCGCATCTTTGACGCTTGGGCTTACGACGCAATCCGAGACGCGCTGTTGAAAGTGGCGCCAGACCGCTTCGCCGAGGTGATTCGCCGACGGGATGTCGAGCGGGGACGTCGCCTGCTGAGCCGCTGACCTCGCCCCACGGGCGGCCCCGTCCGCCCGGTACGGGTTGTGCGCAGCAATTCAATTTGCTATCCTGCGCATCACCCCGACACCATGGGTCGCCATGATCCGCTGCCATCTCTCGTCCTTGATGGGCCGAGACAAACTCAACATCTCCGACGTGGCCCGCGCCACCGGGCTCAACCGCAGCACGATCACAGCGCTGTACCGCGAGACCGCGACCCGCGTTGAGCTGCCAGCCATCGAGCAGCTCTGCGCGCTGTTCAAGTGCTCCGTCGGCGAGCTTCTGGAAGTGGTGCCCGACACCGACAAGGGCACCTCATGACGCTGAGCCAAGCGCGCTGGCATGTCATCGCCGAGAGCAACTTCGCATGGGAGCGCGAGGCGCTGGAGTGGCTTCGCAGCCATCTTCCGGATCGCGATCCCTGGCACGTCTGGACCAACTTTGAGTTCATCGATGACGAGGGCAAGGTCAGCGAAGTCGATGCCCTGGTCCTAAGCCCAGCCGGGCTGTTTCTTGTGGAGATCAAGAGCCGCCCTGGCGTGCTGACCGGCGACGCTCACAGCTGGACCTGGACGACCGACGGCCGAAGCAGCACCTACGACAACCCGCTGATCCTGGCCAACCGCAAGGCCAAGCGCCTGGCCAGCCTGTTGAAGCGTCAGCCGGCCATCACCAAGGCCAAGATTCGCCTGCCCTTCGTCGAGCCCGCCATCTTTCTGTCTTCCAGCAGCCTGGCCTGCAGGCTCGAAGGCATCGCCAAGAGCGCTACGTTCCAGCACGGTCGACCGGGCTCGGTTGATGACGACGGCATCGTGGGCGCCTTGGCCAACGGCATCGCAAACCGCGGCGCGACCGCCGTCGATGCCCAGCAGGCACGCGCCATCGCGCGTGGGCTCAACGAGGCTGGCATTCGCCCGTCCAACAAGCATCGTCAGGTGGGCGACTACAAGCTCGGCAAGCTGCTGGCCGAGGGTGAAGGCTTCCAGGATTGGGAAGCGCAGCACGTGTCGATCGAGACCGTGCACCGCCGCGTGCGCATCTACACCGTGGCCACCGCCTCCAGCCCCGAGGCGAGAGCCACACGTGTGCGCCAGGCCCGGCGGGAGTTCGAGGTGCTCGAAGGCATCGACCACCCGGGCGTTTTGAAGGTTAAGGACTACAAAGAAACCGAGCTGGGCCCGGCGCTCGTCTTCGACCACGACCCCAAGGCCATCCGTCTCGACCACCTGCTGCGTGACCACGGAACGCGGCTCACCATCACCCAGCGCCTGCAGCTCGTGCGCGACATCGCCGAGACGCTGAAGTACGCCCACTCCAAGCGCCTGTACCACCGCGCCCTGGGCCCGCAGAGCATCCTCGTCCACAACATCGAGAGCGGCAGCTTTCAGCTGCGGCTGATGAATTGGCAGACAGCGTCGCGCAACGTGGGCGATTCCGCATCGCCCGACACTGTCCACCGCACCACCGGTACCCGACACGTCGAGGATTACGTTGAGGACCCGGGCCTCGTCTACCTGGCGCCCGAGACCACACGGGCCGATCCTGCCCACGGACCCAGCCTGGACGTGTTCTCGCTGGGCTGCATCGCTTACCACGTCTTCAGCGGTCAACCGCCGGCCGAGTCGGTGCTCGACCTGCAAGAGAAGCTGCGTGTCGGTCAGGGCCTGAACCTGTCTGATGTGATGGACGGCTGCGGCGCGCATCAGCAGGAACTGGTTCACGTGGCCACGTGCCCCGAGGTTCTGGCCCGCTACGACACCATCCGCGGCTTCCTCGACGAGCTGGACGCCGTCGAAGACGAGCTGACCACGCCCGACCCCGAAGCCACTGTCGACCCCAGCGTCGCCCGCGAGCGCGACCGCCTGGAAGGCGGCTTTACCGTCATCAAGCGCATGGGTCGGGGCTCGTCCAGCGACGCCCTGCTGGTGCGCGAGGACGGCAGCGACGAGGAACTGATCCTCAAGGTGGCGCTGGACGTGGCGCACAACGACCGCCTGGTCGCCGAAGGCGAGGTGCTGGCCAAGCTGCACCACCACAACATCGTGGCCCACCGCCGCACGCTCAGCGTGGCCGGACGCACCGCCTTGCTGCTGAAGACGGCCGGCGACAAGACGCTAGCCGAGACGCTCAAGGAAGTGCGCGAGCAGGGCCGCCTGTCACTGGACATGCTGCAACGCTTTGGCGAGGAGCTGATCGAGGCCGTGAACCACCTCGAAGCCGAAGGCGTGGCCCACCGCGACATCAAGCCCGAGAACATCGGCATCACCCGCAACCGCACCGGCAAGCTGCAGCTCGTGCTGTTCGACTTCTCGCTGTGCCGCACGCCCGCCGAGAACATCACCGCCGGCACGCACCCTTACCTGGACCCGTTCCTGTCGCTGCGCAAGCCACCGCGCTGGGACCTGTACGCCGAGCGTTTCGCCGTCGCTGTCACGCTCTACGAAATGGCTGTCGGCCAGCCCCCTGTGTGGGGCGATGGCCAGACCTCGCCAGCGATGCTGGACGTGGAAGCCACCATCGAAAGCGATGTGTTCGACCCCGTCACGCGCGAAGGCTTCACGGCATTTTTTGCCAAGGCACTGAGGCGCGACTACAGCCAGCGTTTCGACAATGCCGAAGACATGCTGCGCGCGTGGCGAGCCATCTTCGCTGCTCGCCAGACCGTGCACCCCGGTGACGCTGCCGGTGAAGGCGACGCGGCTCGTGCGTTGGAACGCATCGCGCTCACAGCCACGCCGCACTCGACGATGGCCGAGCTGGGCTACAGCCTGGACGCCCAGGACGTGCTGGAGCGCATGGGCATCCACAACGCCCGCGAACTGCTGGCCGTCGATCGCATCCGCTTCCGCTACCTGCGCGGCGTGGGCGACAAGATCCGCAAGGAGATCCGCCTCACGGCAAAGGAGCTGGCCAGGCGCCGGCCAGACCTCACGCAAGGTCGCAACACCGCACACGATGCCGACGATGACGGACCGGCCGCCGTCAGCGTCAACGAGCTGGCCGCCCAGTTGCTGCCCCGACGGCCCGCCGGTGACGACCGACCCGAGGAAGCCGCCCTGGCCCACTTCCTGGGCCTGGACGATGCCGTCATGCCGGGAAGCTGGCCCACCGTGGGCGACGCTGCGCAAGCCTGCGAGGTAGACCGCGCCGTCCTCACCACCGCGCTCATCAAGGCCCGCGAGCGCTGGCTACGCAACACCGCCTTCACGGAGCTGCGGCAGCAGATCGAAGCCCTGCTGCGCAGTCAGGGCCAGGTGATGAGCGTCCATGAGGCGGCCCTCGCCCTGCTCTCCCTGCGCGGCTGCGCTGAGCAAGACGATGCCGAGCGCCTGCGCCAGGCCAGCGCGGTGCTCCGTGCCGCCATCGAAGCCGAGTCGCACCTGGACCAACCCCGCTTCGAGGCCTTCAACCACGCGCCGGTCACCCTTGTCGCCACCGCCGCAGCCTGGGCTGACTACGCCCGCCAGTTGGGCGCAGCCGCCGACGCCTGCGCTTTGGCGGACCCGTTGCTGCCCCCCGCCCGCGTGCTGGAAACGCTGGAGGGCATCTCTCCTCCAGGAGCCACCAGCGCGACCGGCGGAACACCCACTCCACCCCTGCCACCCACCCGCCTGCTGCGCTTGGCAGCCTCTGCCTCGCGAAAGGCTGCGCTGTCCAGCCGGCAGGAGATCTACCCGCGCGGCATGTCGGCGCTGCAGGCGCTGAAGGCCTCCATCAACGCACTCGTCGGTGCCACGCTCAGCCCTACGGCACTGCAGGCCCGTGTGCGCGGTCGCTACCCCGAGGCCACCCCGCTGCCCGGCCGCCCCGAGCTTGACCGCTTGCTGGAAGAGGCGAGTGCCCCGCTGCATTGGGACCCCACCGCGGCTGACGGCTCCGGCGCCTACCGCTCGGCCACGCTGGGCAGCGTGGCCACGGCGGGCACCACCACGCAGTTCTCGCGTCAGGGCACGATGCTCAGCGCCGGTGCCGGGCCCGATGGCACTGTCGCCGGTGCCGCTGCCGCGGAAGACCGTCTGCAACGCAGCCTGCGCCAGGGCGGCCTGCTCGTCCTGACCGTGGAGCCGCGCTTGGCCCGCCGGGCAGAGACCGAGCTGCTGCATCGCTTCCAGGAGCAGCAGCAGAGCGCCGCGCACAAGCTGCAGCGCGTCAGCGTCGATGCCCTGCTGCTCGCTGAGCTGAAGGCACAAGCGACGGCAGCGCACGTGGACTGGAACGTGGTCCTACGCGCCGACGCTGCTGACAAGGGCAGCCGCGACTGGACCAACCTGATGCGCCTTGTGCAGCGTGCACTGCCAGCCCTGCGCACCAACCTGCTGCAAAGCACTGCCCCCGTCCTGATGGTCAACGCCGGGCTGCTGGCCCGCTATGACCTGATGGCTCTCATCACCGAGATCGAGGCCGCCGCCGGCCGCCCAGGGCAGACCCCGTGCGTCTGGCTGCTGCTGCCCAGCGCCCACCAGGGTCTGCCGGTGATCGACGGCGTGGCCGTGCCACTGGTCAACAACATCCACAACACGCAGACGCTGGCCTTGCCGCAGGCGTGGATCGAGAACCAGCACCGCGCGGGTGTGAGTGCCTGACCCGGCTGCGCCGGCCCGCAAGACAGAAAACAAGACCCCAGGGAAGCAGAACACGTGATCGATGCCAAACAACTGCTCGTCGACCTGACGCGCCAGCTCAAGGGCCTGGAGGCTGACCTGCGCCAGCGCATCGCCGAGCAGCCCGACCTGAACAGCAGCCTGCGTGATGAGTGGAAAGCCGCGCTCGACGCCAAGCGTTGCGCCGAAACGTTCGAGACCTGGGCCGACCAGGTCATCACCCAGGCCGGCGTGCACTGGCTGCTGAGCTGCGTGTTCCTGCGCTTCATCGAGGACAATCAGCTCGTCGACCGCCCCTGGCTGGCCGGCACGCCGGAGTCAGGCCGCCTCGCCCTCGCCCGCGACCGGCACGAGGCCTACTTCCGCGCTCAGCCGCTGCAGAGCGATCGCGACTACCTCCTGGCAGCGTTCCGCGAAGCAGGAACGCTGCCAGGCCTGCGCACCTTCTTCGATGAAGCGCACAACCCCGTCTTCCGCCTCGGCATCAGCGGTGACGCGGCAATGGCGCTGCGGCAGTTCTGGCAGCAGGTGGACACCGACAGCGGCCTGCTGGTACGCGACTTCACCGACCCAGCCTGGAACACCCGCTTCCTCGGCGACCTGTACCAGGACCTGAGCGAGGCCACGCGCAAACGCTACGCGCTTCTGCAGACCCCCGAGTTCGTCGAGGAGTTCATCCTCGACCGCACGCTCACACCGGCCATCCGCACCTTCGGATTCCGAGAGGCGCGGATGATCGACCCCACGTGCGGCTCGGGCCACTTCCTGCTTGGAGGATTCGCGCGATTGGTAAGCGAGTGGCAGCGCCACGAGCCCGGTCGCAATGCGCGCGACATCGCGCAGAAAGCGCTTGATGCCGTAGCCGGCGTAGATCTAAACCCCTTCGCAGTGGCGATCAGCCGCTTTCGACTGCTATTGGCAGCGCTTGCGATTGCTGGCGTTCGGCGACTCTCCGAGGCACCCGACTTTCAGATCCACGTAGCTATAGGCGACAGTTTGCTTCATGGAACCCGCTTCGGCCTGACCGGCACTCAGAGCTTGTTGGGAGACGATCAGTACATCGGCACCGGATTGGCTCACGCCTTCGCCAGTGAGGATCTGTCCAAGGTCAGAGCAATCCTTGGGAAGCAGTACCACGCAGTTGTTGGAAATCCGCCATACATCCTTGTACGCGATGCAGCGCTCAACGCGGCCTACAGATCTCGGTACGCGAGCTGTCATCGCCAGTACTCGCTAGGGGCTCCTTTCACAGAACGGTTCTTCGATCTAGCCGTCACCGGAGCAGCCAACTCAGAGGCTGGCTTCGTGGGCCTCATTACGGCCAGCTCGTTCATGAATTGCCTTTACGGCGCGAAGCTCATTGAGGAGGTATTCCCTCGGCTCGACCTGACTCACATCGTCGATACCGCAGGCGCCTTCATCCCCGGACATGGCACGTCAACGGTCATTCTCTTTGGACGACATCGGCCTGAAGTCGGTGACACAGTTCGCTCAGTAATGGGTATTAAGAGCGAGCCCGCTCAGCCACTCGACCCATCGAATGGTCTAGTCTGGAATGCGATAGCCGAACAGATTGATCTACCAGGCTCGGAGAGCGAATTCATTAGCGTCTCGGACACCCCTCGCTCTGCATTGAGGAAGTTCCCTTGGAGCACCGGGGGCGGTGGTTTGGCTGAGCTTCGAAAGGCTCTTGAGCATGGCAGGAAGCCACTCAGCCATCTTCCCGTTGACGCTGGATACAGCGTGACAACGGGGGACGACAACGCCTTGCTGCTATCGAAGGACGCAGCGCGACGCGCTATTGGACTTGGCTATCGTGGAATCGTTGAAGGCGATGAGGTCCGCCATTGGTCAATTCGTCAGAATGGCGTTGTGCTGTGGCCGTACGACGAACAAGGGGCAGATCTTCCAGCTAAGCAGCAGTCTGTTCATGTCAACTTCCTTTGGCCTTACCGCACAAACCTGAAAGACCGAAAGGCATTTGGCGTCCCAGTTGAGGAGAAGGGACTGAGGTGGTGGGACCTGCGCGAGGTCTACAGAAACCGACTGAAGCCCGTTCGTACGATCACCTTCGGCGAGATTGCCACACACAACCACTTCTCTGCCGCTGATGGCTCCTTTGTTTTCAATCGAACTGCCCCAGTAATTCAACTGGCGAGCAGTTGCTCGGACGATGAGTTCTTTGGCCTGCTTGGAGTATTGAACTCGTCTATCTGCGCACTGTTTCTGCGTGGAGTCTGCCGACCGAAAGAGGGTAGCGGGATTGGTCGAGGGATTCAGAACGAGGCATGGGAGAAGCGATACGCGTTCAGCGTGACGAACGTTGTGACCCTGCCGCTGCCTGATCAACGCCCCTACGGAATCGCGGCAAGGATTCATGAATGCGCTCTCCAACTGACGGCGACATCTCCTGCTGCACTTTTGCAAAACGGGGAGCAAGGACGAGTCCCAAACCGCGTTGATCTCGACGCTGCTTCGCGCCATTTCAATGAACTTCGCGGACGAATGATCTCCTTGCAAGAGGAACTGGACTGGCAGTGCTATGGCCTCTATGGCCTACTGCCCGAGGGAGACAGGCCGGCAGATCCTGAATCCGAGGCGCCGCCCGCGTTGACGCTGGGCGAACGCGCCTTCGAGATCGTATTGGCCCGTCGCGTCGCCGCAGGCGACGAGAGCACCTCCTGGTTCGAACGGCACGGCAGCACCCCGATCACCGAACTGCCGGCACACTGGCCGGTCGACTACCGAGCCGTCGTCGAGCGCCGAATTGCTCTCATCGAGTCCAACCGCAATATCGGTCTTATCGAGCGCCCCGAGTTCAAGCGCCGCTGGAACGCGCCTGCCTGGGATGACCTCGAGAAGGCCGCGCTGAGCGAATGGCTGCTCGACCGCCTGGAACAACCTGCCTTCTGGCCCGCCGGCGCCGGCACACCTCTGCAGCTCACGTCGACCGCCAAACTCGCTGAGCGGGCGCAAGCCGACGCCGACTTCATGCACGTGGCCGCGCTCTACGCCGGCCATGCCGACTTCGACGCCGCCCAATTAGTCGCCGAGTTGGTAGCAAGCGAAGCCGTGCCGTTGCTGCCTGTTCAGTGCTACGCCGAAGATGGCCTGCGCAAGCGTGCCCAATGGCAGGACACCTGGGCCCTGCAGCGTCGCGAAGACGCGATCGACGCCGAGATCGACCGTCAGGAAGAAGCGCGGCGCCAGGAACTCATCGCCATCGTGACCAAGGGCGCTGAGGGTGAAGAGCCCAATGCTGACGCCTTGGCCTGGGTGCGCCAGGAGTTGGACAAGACCTTCATCCCCCTTCGCAAGGACCGCAAGGCTCGCGAGGTCGGCCCCATCCCCGTGCCGCCCAAATACAAGAGCAGCGACTTCCTGAAGGCCGACTTCTGGCGCCTGCGCGGCGGTCTGGACGTGCCCAAAGAACGCTTCGTCAGCTTCCCGGGCGCTGAGCGCGGCGCCGACGGCAGCCTGGTCGTCGCCTGGGCCGGCTGGAACCACCTGCAGCTGGCCACCGCGCTGGCCGGCTACTACGGCGAGATGAAGGACAACGAAGGCTGGGAGCCCGCCCGCCTGCGGCCCTTGTTGGCAGGCCTGCTGGAGCTGGTGCCCTGGCTGGAGCAGTGGCACAACGAAATCGACCCCGAGTTCGGACAGCGCATGGGCACGTACTACCGCGGCTTCGTGACCGAGGACGCGCGGGCGCTGGGGTTCACGCTGGATGACCTGCGGGGTTGGAAGCCGGCAGTGGTGGCCACAAAGCGCGGGCGAAAACGCGCGGCCTGAGGTCGGATGTCAGGGAGCAAAAACAATGTCTGAAGTCGCCACAACACCGCCCGCCAAGGCCCCGCCGCTGTTCAGCCTGGACCTAAAGGAGAACGGCGGACTCTTCGCGCCGACAAGCCTGAGCGAGATCAGTTCGTGGATCCAGCACGAGGTGAACTTCTGGTCATGGCTGAACGGCAGTCGCGCTGGTGGCAATCATGATCAAGGCATCAGGCAGGCCATCAATCAGCTCAACCAGGCCCAGAACAACGCCAACCAAGCCCAGCAATACAAGGACACGAATCCGCAGCACTATGAGGGCCAACTGCAGGGTGTTCGCAGTCAACTGGAAGAGGCATTCCTTCGACAGCGGCTGCCGCACAGCTCAACGCCGCTGGCCAAGCGTATCGAGGACTACCGCAAAGAGGCCGGCGACCATCCGGCAAGCTTCTTCGCGTCAGTCTTCGTACCACCGCAGCAGGGCCATCACTTCCAGCCTCAAGAGCTGGTCGGTTGGCGCGGGCTGGTCGAAGGTCTGATCGAACGCTACGGCTTGACCACTGCGCCGGCGAAAGGAAGGAAGCAGGCGGCAGACCAGTCCTTCGAGCAGCTTCGCGTCAAGGCCGAGGCGCTGCTCGGTGACAAGACGACCGCATACGACGCATTGCATCGGGGCTACAGCGAACTGGCCGAGGCCATCAAGTCGGCCGCGGAGCAGCAGAAAACCGCGTTCGACGAAGCCCAGACGAAGCGCGACGGTGACTTCGGCAAGCTGGTGGACGAGCACAAGCAACAGATGGAGTCCCTGCGCCGCACCTACGAGGAGGCGATTGCGCTGCGCGCACCGGTGTCCTACTGGGAGGGCAAGCGCCAAACGCACGCCACCCAGGCCAAATGGACCGGCGGATTCTCGTTTGCGGCCATCGTGGGTGCCGCGGTGGGTCTTGGCTGGATGATCCATGACCTGGTACGCCCGACTGAAACGGGTTCAGCGCCTGAGACCTGGCGCCTGGCACTGTTGGTGATGGTTGGCGTGTTCACCGTGTGGGGCATTCGCCTGATCGTCCGCATGTTCCTCAGCCACCTCCACCTGGCGACGGATGCTGCCGAGCGCGTGGTGATGACCCAGACCTACCTGTCACTGCTCGACGGGAAACACCTGCCCAACGACGAGGACCGGAAGCTCATCCTCCAGGCCCTCTTCCGGCCGACTTCGGACGGCATCGTGAAGGACGAGGGGGTGCCTTTCTCCTTGGCCGAAGCGCTGACCCGGAGCGGAAAGCCGTGAAGTACGCCTGCCTTAGGGATCTTCACCCAGACGACAGGGATTTATCACGGTGATAAACTTCCCGTCCGATCTGTGGGCTGTCGATCCGGCAGCCATCCCGCCGTTCAACCCAGCCAAGCCGCGCCAAAGGCAGATCCACGGCGGGCCGCTGATCAACCTGGGGGCGCTGCAGGCGCTGCTGAAGAGTGGCAGCTTCGATACCGACCAGCTCTGGCTTGCGACGGACAAGTGCGTCCGTGACCTCCAGAACGAGCGTTGGAGCGCCGAGGACGTGCTCTACATGCTGGTCAACCTGGTCGCCGGCGAGGACTACAACAGCTCCGAGTGGTGCCAGGTCAAGGGTGGTCGCATGGTGCCGTGCGACGTCTTCAAGACGTACTACGACGCCGAGCGCAAGTGCCGGAACACCAAGGCCCTACCGGTTTACATCAAGTTCTCGATCGACGACGACGGTCTGCTGACCATCGCCCTCGTGTCCTGTCATGCGTGAGAACGCTGGAACGGAATCCATCATCATGAAGACCGAATCGCCCCTTCTGCCCCGCTGCCCGGTGTGCCGCAAGGGTCAGCTGCACGCTGGCGTCCGTACCGAGGTCTTTCATCCGCACGGCAAGGACGTGGCTGTCGAACTGCTGGTGTCGCGCTGCGACAACTGCGGCGAGGAGACCACCCGCGCGTCACAGCATGACGAGAACCTGCGTCGTCTGGCCGCGCGCAAGGCTCAGTACGACGGCTTGCTGTTGGGCGAGGAGATCGTGGCGCTGCGCAAGCGCTATGGCCTGACGCAACAAGCGGCGTCTGCCATCTTCGGCAAGGGAAAGATCGCGTTCTCGCGGTACGAGAACGAGGTGACCTATCCCGACGAGAGCACGACGCTGATGCTGCGCATGGCCATTGAGAAGCCAGACGTCCTGAAATGGCTGGCTGACCAGGCCGGCGTGCCCGTGCCGTTGTGGCAGGAACGGTGCGAGGACCGCCGCCTGTCCATCCGCAAGGTGCCCAGTGCACCGACCAACCTGCGCGTGCTGGAGCGCCTGGACTTCACCGCTCCGAGCCCGACGCCCGACAAGGCAACGGCGGGTTGGCATGAGGTTCAGCAGGACGGACGCACCAAGGTCGAGGTCTACAGGGCTGAGCTCGTGCCAGTGCGGGAGGCCGCATGAAGCCGAGCCCCATTCAGCTGCTGCGCCTGACGTTCAAGCACGTCAACGTGGCCCTGGATCCGGTGCATCTGCCGCCCGAGATCCCCAATCCGTTGGAAGCGGTGTTCACGTTCGACGGCGTCAGCATCCACACGGAAGTCGGGATCGGCGAAGCCGTGCCCCAAGACAACGGCCAGCTGTTCTTCCTAGAACTGAAGGTCGTCGTCGACAACCTGACGCAGCCCGAAGCGGTGAACCAGAAGTACTCGCCGTACACGATCGACATCGCGACCGAGGGCGTGGTGCTCGTTCCCAGAGGCGCTGAGAAGCTGGGCCCGCCTGAAGATCTGGCCATCGTCAACGGCACGAGCTTGTTGTGGTCAGCCATTCGGGAACAGGTGCTGTCGCTCACGGCGCGCATGCGCGCCGGGCCGGTGATGCTGCCGACGGTGCATTTCCACGACCTGAAGCAGAAGCCAGCACAAGAGCCGACAGCGGCCGCACCCGAACAAGCTGCGACGCCCCCGGCCCCGGCGAAGCGGCCCTCAATGAAGCGCTTGCGCTGAGCTCGCTCCGCGAGAGCCAACAACATCCGGGAGGCCGCGCACATGGCGCTTTTGAAAGACCTGATCGAGATTCCAGAACGTGTCCACCAAGGCGACTTCGTTCTGAAGCTGTCGGAAGGCGTGACCCACGCCGACCAGACGCTGCGCGACTACGTGGTGACGCCCCAGTTGGTGGACGCCTTCGGCAATGCGCTGGGCTTCATCCAGCAGGCTGTGCAGACGGGCAGCAGCAAGGCGGCCTACCTGCATGGCAGCTTCGGCTCCGGCAAGAGCCACTTCATGGCCGTGCTGAACCTGCTGCTGTCGGGCAACACGCAGGCCCGCGCCACACCCGAACTGGCCGACGTGGTGGCCCGTAACGGCTGGACCTCTGGCCGGAAGTTCCTGCTGGTGCCGTACCACATGGTCGGCGCACGCGACATGGAAAGCGCGGTGCTCGGCCAGTACGCGGAGTTCGTTCGCAAGCTGCACCCGACCGCGCCGGTCCCGGGCTTCTACTTGGCCGAAGGCCTGTTCAAGGATGCACGCGAGTTGCGTGCGCGCATGGGCGATGAACCATTCTTCGCCAAGCTGAACGAAGGCACCCAGCAGCAAGGTGGTGGCGGCGGTGGTTGGGGTTCCTTCGACAGCGGCTGGGACGCAGCCAGCTTCGAAGCAGCGATGCTCGAAGCACCCAATGGTGAGGAGCGATCACGCCTGGTGGGCGACCTGATCGGCCAGTTTTTCTCGGCGTACCGCACGCTGGCCGGCAGCGGCGAGTCGTACGTGTCGCTGGACGATGGCCTGAGCATCATGAGCCGGCACGCCCGAGACCTGGGCTACGACGCCGTCATCCTGTTTCTTGACGAGCTGGTGCTGTGGCTTGCCAGCCATGCGGCCGATGTCAATTTCGTCAGCCGCGAGGGCACCAAGCTGGTCAAGCTGGTGGAGGCAACAAACGCCGATCGGCCCATCCCGCTGGTGAGCTTTGTCGCGCGGCAGCGCGATCTGCGCGACCTGGTGGGCGAGAACCTGGCAGGCGTCGTGCAGGTGCAGTTCAGCGACGTGCTGAAGCACTGGGAAGCGCGCTTCCACCGCATCACACTGGAAGATCGCAATCTGCCGGCCATTGCCGAGAAGCGCGTTCTGCGCCCCGTAAGCGAAGCGGCACGCCAGACCCTGCAGGCGTCGTTCGACGACACGCTCAAGGTCCGCAAGGACGTGCTGGACACGCTGCTGACCACGACGGCCGACCGGGACATGTTCCGCAAGGTCTATCCGTTCAGCCCGGCGCTGGTGCAGACCTTGATCGCTGTGTCAGCCGCGCTGCAGCGCGAGCGCACTGCACTGAAGCTGATGCTGCAGCTGCTGGTGGACCGGCGGCATGACCTGGAGCTGGGGCAGTTGATCCCGGTGGGCGACCTGTACGACGCCATTGCAGAAGGCGACGAGCCGTTCTCGGAAGGCATGCGCCTGCACTTCGAGAACGCCAAGCGCCTGTACACGCAGCGCCTGCTGCCGATGCTGGAACGCCAGCACGGTGTGACCTGGGAGGCGATCAAGCTGGGACAGGCCGACGCGACACTGGCCAAGAACCTGCGCAACGATGCACGGCTGTTGAAGACCCTGCTGCTCAGCGCTCTGGTCCCGGAAGTGGAGTCCCTCAAGGCGCTGACAGGCCCGCGCCTGGCTGCCCTGAACCACGGCACCTTCAAGTCGCCGATCCAAGGGCGCGAAGGTGCGGACATCCTGCGCAAGTGCCGCGACTGGGCGGGCGAGATCGGCGAGATCAAGATCACCGATGACCTGCAGCCGGTGATCTCGATCCAGGTGACCGGCGTGGACATCGAGCCCATCCTGCGTGCGGCCGAAATCAACGACAACACCGGGAACAAGCGCAAGCGCATCCGCAAGGCTTTGTTCGACGAGCTGGGCATCCCGGACGACGGCGGTCTGTTCACCACCTACGAGTTCACCTGGCGCGGCACCAAGCGCGAGGTGGAGCTGCTGTACGAGAACGTGCGGGAGATGACCGACGATCGCCTGCGTGGGCGCAGCGGTGCATGGACGGTGGTGCTGGACTTCCCGTTCGACGAAGACGCGGGCAAGGGCCCGGCCGACGACCTGGCACGCCTGCGCGACTACCGAGGTGGCGACACGCGCACGCTGGCCTGGCTGCCCTCTTTCCTGAGCAACAAGGCACTGGCCGACCTGGGCCGCCTCGTGGTGCTGGACTACATCCTGCAGGGCGACCGTTTCGACAACTATGCGGCTCACCTGTCGTTCGTGGACCGGGTGCAGGCCAAGGCGTTGGCGAAGAACCAGCTCGACCAGCTGCGCATCAAGCTGCGTTCGCAGCTGGAGGTGGCTTACGGCATCAGTGCCGAGCCACGCGATGCGATCACAAACCCGCTGACGGCGGATCAGCAGTTCGTGTCACTGGACCCGACGCTGCAGCCCCGTCCGCCCGTGGGGGCGGACTTCCGCTCCGCATTCGAAAGCCTGCTCGGACAGCTGTTCGCCCACCAGTACCCGGCGCACCCAGAGTTCGATACGGAGATCAAGGCCAGCGTCATCAGGAAGGTGTGGCCGGAGGTTCAGAAGGCCATCGAGGCCCCAGGGCAACGAGGGCTGGTACAGGACGCGTCGACGCGCAAGCTGGTCCGTGCTGTGGTCAACCCCAGCAAGATCGGTCAGATGGGCGAGACGCACCTTCTGATCGAGCCACATTGGCAGGCGCGGTTCGCGCAGAGCCATGCGCGCGATGGCGGCGGTGCCATCACGGTGGCCAGGCTGCGGCAGTGGATCGACACGCCAGCGCCGATGGGGCTGCCGCTTGAACTACAGAACTTGATCATCCTGACCTACGCGGCCACGACAAACCGACGGTTCGTGCTGCGCGGTGGCCCCTTCGAGCCCGGCATCGACAGCCTGCCGGATGAACTGGAGCTGCGCGAGCAGGCACTGCCCGATGCCGCTCACTGGCAGGCAGCCGTGCAACGCGCGTCGAGCTTGTTCGGCCTGACCCCGGCGCAAGTGCTGAACGCCGCGAACGTGGGGCGGTTGGTGGACGACCTGAAGCAGGCGGCAGCGCAGAAGCGGGACGCCACAGCGCGCCTGGTGGCCCAGGTGCGTGATCGGTCGACGCGCTACGCGCACGGCGCAGCCGGCGCACGCCAGCAGTCTGCCGAATCCGCCCAGGCACTGCTGGCGTCTCTGGCACAGGCGGCCGACTCGGACGTGGTGGCCACCCTGGCGTCAGCCGCGCTGCACACCTCCGACGCGGCGGTCGGCCGATCGCTGGGACAGGCACAGGCCTGTGCCGACGCCTTGGCAAGCGCCCGGTGGGAGCTATTCGATGCGATGCGCGAGCTGCAGGACCATCGGCGCGATGCTGCTGGGCTGGTGTTGGGCCGCCTGAATGAAGTGCTGACCAGCGATGAACATGTGGTGCCGCTGAAGGCACGGCTCGATGAGCTGGAGCGCGATGCGATGCGGCTGCTGACGGCGGCTGCGCCTCCGCCCCCTGCACCCGCACCGGCGCCGGCGCCGACACCAACGGCCGCCACGCCGCCGCCAGCCCCGGTCGCCTTGCCACCTGCGCCCGCTGCGATGGGTCCGCAGGTGGTCGAGGAGAAACAGCAGCTTCATCTCAGTGGCGCAGCTGCTGCTGCGGCTCTCGATGACCTCAAGGCTCGCCTCGCGAAGGATCAGGATCTCGAACTGACGCTCAGCTGGCGTCTGCAGCGCAAGGGCACGCAGCTGTGAGCTTGTCGACGCCTCAGATCGCGGCGCAGCTTGACCGCGTGTTGAGCAGCGATCCGACGGCCATCGCGGTGGCGATCCGGGCCGCGTCGAAGCAGCCGTGGCCTGAGTCGCTGCAGCAACGCGGTCGCCAGTTTGCTCTGCGCTGGTGCGAGTCGTCGCTGGCCATTCGCGAAGCACTGTGCGAGAACGAACGCGAGAGCGGCGGCACGGGCGGTCTTGTGGTGATCACCCCGATGGCCACGCACGAGGTGGCAGAGGACATTGCAGCGCGCCTAGCAAGGGGACGCGTCTACCAGCCCGAGGGCTGGGACATCGTTCGGCAACTGTTCCAAGCCAAAGAGACTGATGCGCGCCTGGGTCGTTTCGCCTGGTTGCCGCAAGCGCTGATCGATGGTGCTGCGCAGGGCCCGTATACGCCGGTGCCCAACGGCTTCCTGGACCTGGAGACAGCGTGGCGCGAGGTGCTGCAACGCTTCCTGGGTCTGCCATCGGCCCGTCCTGACGCCGTTGCGCTTCTGCAGTGGTGCACCAAGCCGGGATCGGATGCGGCCTTGAAGCTGCTGCCTGCAGCGACCCGCTCGGACATCACACGCTGGTTGGGTGATGCTGCTGGCGCGGCCGGAAGCATGGTTCTGGCCTGCGTAGAGAGCGGACGCACCGCAGACGCTCTGGCGCTAGGCTTGGTCTGCGGGGTGGTGTATGCAGCGGCAGGCGAAGGCCACGCGGTGCTCGGACAGGCCGCGGTTCGGCTTGAGCGCTATGTGGGGGACCGACACGTTGGCGTGTCGGAAGGCCGCGCATGGTCGCAGGCCGCCGAGCTGGCGGTCCGGGCTGCGGGCCCGGACGCCCTGCGCGGCACGCTCGACCGCGCCGATAGCTTGTTGAACGAGCTGCGCATCGCGGAGTACGCCCACCTCAGCGACATGCTTCCGGCCTCCTTGGATCAGCGCGTGCGGGCCTTTGCCGAGGCCTTGGCTGGCCATGTGGCGGCACCTCAAGCGAGCGCCCTGACACGCATCGAGCAGACTGCGGACAACGTGTTGAAGCACGCGCTTGGCGGCTTGCAGCAGCCGCGCATGGAGCGCGTGGAGATGGCACGCCGTCTGGCCCGCTGGCTGATGCTGCCGGCACCGACCGTCTCAAGTCTGGCAGGAGGGCTGGCTTGGCAGGCGGACGAGGGTGCTTTCGTCGACTGGGCCAGGTTCAGGCTGCTGGGCGGCGATGACCTGAATGAACTGTCTGAGGCATACGGCGCCCTTCGCGCAGCCGTGATCGCTCGGCGTGAGCACCTTGATCAGTCGTTCTCGCAGGCGCTGCTGCAGTGGAACACGCAGCCGGCCACGGCAGCTGGCCGCGTGGTGCCAATCGAGGCAGTACTGGACCGCGTCATCAGCCCTCTGGCGGCCGCCCAACCCGTGCTGTTGCTGGTGATGGACGGCTTGAGCACCAGCATCTACCGAGAGCTGTTCACACGGATCAACACCCTCGGCTGGGTCGAGATGGTTCCGTCGGATGTCGAGAGGCCCTTGATCGGCGTCGCTGCGCTACCCACGGTGACGGAAGTGAGCCGCACCAGCCTGCTTTGCGGCCGCCTTGGACTCGGCACTGCTGCCCATGAGAAGGCCGGATTCGGTACGCATGCAGCGTTGCTGGCGAACAGCCGCAGCGAACTGCCGCCCCGCCTGTTCCACAAGGGCGATCTGGCCGACGCGACGAACCTGGCGCCGGAAGTGCGCGCCGCCATCGCCAACCCACAGCAAAAGGTGGTCGGAGTGGTCTACAACGCAGTCGATGACCACTTGAGCGGCCCCGACCAACTGCATCAGCGCTGGGCGTTGGAGGATCTCCGACTCTTGATGCCCTTGCTGCGCGAGGCGCGTGAGGCTCGGCGCGTTGTGGTGATCACCGCCGACCACGGGCATCTGCTGGAAGACGGCACGACGCAGGTCAGCGGCGCCTCGGCAAACGACAAGATCAGCGATCGTTGGCGTCCCGGGAGCGATGCGCGCGCACCCTATGAGGTGGTCTACAGTGGCGGCCGGGTCGTCACCGGAGACAACAACAAGGCGGTGGTTTGCCTGTGGGGCGAAAGCACCCGATACGCAGGCCGGAAGAACGGCTATCACGGTGGTGCTTCACCCCAAGAGGTGGCAGTCCCCCTGAACGTCATCGTTCCCCTGGGCATGAGCCTCGCGGGCTGGAAGCTGGCAGCGCCCGCGCAGCCCGAATGGTGGGAACTGCCGCATCTGGCTGCAACGCCAGCCACTCCGATGGCACCCGCACCAGCGCAGCGTCGCAAGGCACCAATGCCTGTCGCGGGGCAGACTTCGCTGTTCGAGCCGCAGGAAACGCCGGCACCAAACCCAACAGTCACCGTCCAGGCGGCCGATGACTGGATCGCCTTGCTGCTCGCTTCTTCGATCTACGCGTCGCAGAGGCAGCTGGCCGCGCGCGTGGCCCTCCCCGACGACAAGATGAGATTGCTGCTCGTCTCGCTGACCGAACGGGGTGGCAAGCTGACGCGTGCGGCCCTGTCGCAGCGCCTCGGTCTGCCTGAGGTTCGCCTGGGCGGGTTGCTGAGCGCGGTGCGACGCATGCTCAACGTCGACCAGGCACCCGTGCTGACCGTGGACGAGTCTGCAGGGACGGTCGAGCTGAACCGTGCGCTGTTGATGCAGCAGTTCCGCATCCCAATGCAAGGGGGGCCGCGATGATCAGCGAAGCCCGGCGCGAGGACATCGTGGGCGCGCTTCGCCGCGGCACAGTGCCCAGCAGCGGCCTGGATGCGCTGGCCGTCGGCATCGAGGCGTTCGCGCCCACACTCGATGAAGAGCTGGCCGCGGTCGCGGCTGGCCGTGGCGGCTTCAAGGCAGTTCGCGGCGAGTACGGAACGGGCAAGACCTTCTTCGGCCGTTGGCTCCAAGAGCGTGCCCGTGCCAGGGGGTTCGCGGCCAGCGAAGTACAGATCAACGAAACCGAAACTCCCCTGCACAGGCTGGAGACGGTGTACCGCCGACTTGTGGAGCGCCTTGGCACGGCCGATACGGCCGTTGCCGCCTTCCGGGGCGTCGTCGACGGCTGGTTCTACGCACTGGAGCAGGACGTGCTGGCCGACGGTTCGGTAGATGCTGGCAACGCCGACGACCTGCTCGCCCGAACCGACGCGCTCATGGAAGCACGTTTGGCAGCCATCAACAAGGCTGCACCGGCGTTCTCGGCGGTGATCCGAACCTACCGGCGCGCCGTCGCCGACGGCGACGCCATGCTGGCCGATGGCTTGATCAGCTGGTTGGCCGGGCAGCCGAACGTGGCCGCTAGCGTCAAGCGGGCGGCCGGCATCAAGGGCGATCTGGACCACTTCGGAGCGACGAACTTCATCGTCGGACTCCTGACGATCTTGCGCGACAGCGGTTTTGCAGGCCTGGTGTTGGTGCTGGACGAGGTGGAAACGCTGCAGCGCATGCGCACCGACACCCGCGAGAAGGGTCTGAACGCGCTGCGCCAGTGGATCGACGAGATCGACGCCGGGCGGTACCCGGGCCTCTATCTCGTGGTGACGGGTACACCGGCGTTCTTCGATGGTCCGCAGGGCGTGCAGCGCCTGGCGCCACTCGCCCAGCGGCTGCACGTCGACTTCGGCACCGACCGTCGGTTCGACAACCCACGGGCGGTGCAGATTCGACTCTCGCCCTTTGATCACGGCTCGTTGCTCTCGGTGGGACGCCGGGTTCGCGACATCTATGCCGAGGGCCGGCTGCACGAGCAACGCTTGCGATCTGTGGTCGACGATGCGTACATCGAGACGCTGGCTGCGGCCGTGGCCGGCGGCCTGGGTGGAAAAGTTGGGATCGCCCCGCGCCTCTTCCTCAAGAAGCTGGTCGCAGACGTGCTTGACCGGGTCGACCTCCACGCCGATTTCGACCCAAGGAAGCACTACAGCTTGACGCTCGCTGAAAGCGAGATGTCGGTGGCCGAGCGTGCGGCAACTGGTGCAGCGTCGGTGGACGACATCGAGTTGTGAACGAGTTCGACCAGCTGCACCCTGCGGTGCAGTACCACGTCGTCAACTCGCTGGGTTGGAGCACGCTGCGGCCAACGCAGTTGGCCGCCATCGCGCCGATTCACGCCGGCACGCATTGCCTGCTGCTGGCACCCACCGCGGGCGGCAAGACCGAAGCTGCAGCGATCCCGATGCTGTCGCGGATGCTTAACGAGGAGTGGCCGGCAGCCAGCGTGCTCTACATCTGCCCGATCAAGGCGCTGCTTAACAACCTTGAGCAGCGTCTGAGCCACTACGCCGGTTTGGTCGGACGGCGCGTCGAGGTTTGGCACGGCGACGTTTCCCAGTCCCGCAAGCAGCGAGCTCTCAAGGATGCGCCGGACATCCTGCTGACGACGCCGGAATCCATCGAAGCGATGCTGATCTCGACCCGGGTCGACCAGGAGACTTGGTTCGGGAATTTGCAAGCGGTGATCGTCGATGAGCTGCACGCCTTTGCCGCGGATGACCGTGGATGGCACCTGCGTTCCGTCTTGCACCGGCTCGACCAGTATCTGAAGCGACCTCTGCAGCGCATCGGACTTTCCGCGACGGTGAGCAACCCCGCCGAGCTATTGGCTTGGCTTGCACCCACTGGCCGGCGCGAAGTCGTCGGCAGTGCAAGCGTCAGTACCGACGCGGATGTGACCATCGATCATGTCGCTTCGTTGGAGAACGCTGCCACCGTGATCTCCAGGCTGCATCGTGGGCAGAAGCGGCTGGTGTTCTGCGATTCACGAAGCAGCGCTGAGCAGCTCAGCAGCATGCTGCGCGCGCGTGAAGTCCGAACCTTCCTGAGCCACGCGTCACTCAGCGCGGCCGAACGCCGACAAGCGGAGGCAGCATTCTCGGAAGAGAAGGATTGCGTGATCGTCGCCACCTCGACGCTGGAGCTTGGCATCGACGTGGGCGACTTGGACAAGGTCATCCAGATCGATTCCCCATCGACGGTGTCATCCTTCCTCCAACGCATGGGCCGGACCGGTCGGCGATCTGGCAGCAGGCGCAACTGCCTGTTCCTTACGACGAACGACGATGCGTTCCTGCTGGCACTGGGAGTCACGCAGCGGTGGTCCGAGGCGTGGGTAGAGGCTGCAGTGCCACCGGCCAAGCCTTGGGCGATCGTGGCGCAGCAAGCCATGGCCACGACGCTGGAACGTGGCGAGTTGCCAGAACACGAATTGACAGTAGTGCTGTCGGGATCCTTCCCTGAGGCAGAAGCCGGCGCGATCGCACAGCTTGTTGAACATCTGGTCTCGTCGGAGTACCTGGACCGTTCGGAAGCAGTGATCAGGGTGGGACCTCGTCTGGAACGCGAGTTCGGCCGAGGACACTACCGCGACTTGCTCGCTTCCTTCAGTGGTTCGATGCTCCTGACAGGAAAGCACGGCAGCGACGAAGTGGGCTACATCGACCCAACGGTCTTGACCGGTGAGCAGGAGAACAGACTCATCCTGCTGGCCGGCCGCAGTTGGCGAGTCACGGGCATCGAATGGTCTCGCAAGACAGTCTGGCTCGAACCCGCAAAGGAAGGTGGGAAGGCCCGTTGGATGGGCAGTTCACGTAGCCTCAGTCGCGAGATCTGCGAAGGCATCCGAACGGTACTGGCAGACGGGCCGCCGGACATGGTGACGCTGTCGCAGCGGGGCAAGGCGGCATTGCAGTTTCTGCGTGACGACTTGAGCATCTCGCCAGGCAGGCATTACATCTCCTCCCGCACTGACGATGCGACGGTACGGACCTGGACCTTTGCAGGGACTCGCGTCAACCGGACGCTGGCCCGACGAGCCTCCATCGGCAGGGCAAAGGTGAAGTTCGATGCGATCAGCGTTCAAGCTCCGCTGTCCCTGTTGACGCCAGCGCGGACCGAACGGCTCGTACTCACGGATGACGAGATCTCCTCGTTCGCCGAGTCGATCAAGTTCTCGGACTGCCTGCCCAGGAACCTGCTGGAGCAGACCATCATTGCGCGGTCTTTCGATCCGCCCGAACCAGGTGCTTGAGGAACATCGGCCGCTGAGCTGGCCCCTGAGCGTTGTGTCTGCGCATAGTTACAAAATAGTTCATCCCCCGATCGAATCTGTCATTGATCGATAGTGATCTGTAGAGATCGGTCCTGATCGACCCTGATGCACTGATCGCGTGCGACGATCGTGCGGGCGATACAGAACCGGCTTCGTCGAGCCGTTGATCGTTATCGGTGGGCCAATTACCTTCGTCGTCGATGCAACTACGACGAAGGCAAGTCATGGTCGATCCGATCTACGACATCGGCAGGCTCGGCCCGGCCTGGGGGCGGACGCTCGCTCTGCCTCGCAACTCTTGGATTGATCGTGCCTACCCTGTCGACGCGGACCGCCAGCGTCTGGCTCGACCCGATCCGGCCGGCGGCAGGGGCCAGCGACACGGCGAAGCCGAGGCGCTGGGGCAAGGCGTTCAGCCGCAGCCCCCTGAGGTGCGCCCGCCCCAGCGGGCCGCCGAAGGGCCGGGGGGAGCCGTCCACCGTGGCGAAGCGACAGCGGAGCAGGCGCCCCAAGGCGCCGTCAGGTGGATGGGGGGCGAAGCCCCGCCCGCCGGGCGAAGCGCGGCTACCCCTGGCAGGCCTGCGCGCAGCGCAGGTCGGGCCCGCAGGGACCGAGGGCTCGGCGTCCAGCCGAGCGGCGCAGCCCAAGCCGACCGGGCGCTGGCGGCCGACAATTATCTTGAGCGCTCAGCGACAACTATCGTGAGGGGCTGACGCAGGCCGCCGGGGCGCGTTTTGCGGGTGGGTTCCTACAGTGGCTGGCTTCCAGAGGGAGGCGGCCACGGTGCCCGGCAAACGCATAACGGACCTGCAAGTGATCAAGTACAAGGAACTCAGAGGCAAGCACGGCCAGGAGGCCGCGGCTGCCAAGACCGGCATCAGCGTGGCCAGCGCACGGCGGCTGGAATCGGCGGTGGTGCTGCCCTCGCAGCGGCCACCTCGGCACTGGCGCACTCGAGCCGATCCGCTGGCCGAGGTGTGGGCCAGTGAGGTGGTGCCCATGCTGGAAGAGGCGCCCTCACTGATGGCCGTGACGGTGCTGGAGGAGTTGCAGCGCCGCTACCCCGAGCGGTTTGCCGACGCGGTCCTGCGCACGCTGCAGCGGCGTGTCAGCCAGTGGCGGGCTGAGCACGGTGGCGAGCGCGAGATCTACTTCGCACAGGAGCACCCGCCGGGCCGGCTGGGTCTGTCGGACTTCACCGTCGCCGACGAGTTGGGCATCAGCCTGGGCGGGCTGGCCTTCCCGCACCGGCTGTACCAGTTTGCGCTGGCCCACAGCGGCTGGCGCCATGCGCGGGTGGTGCTGGGTGGCGAGAGCTTCCAGAGCCTGGCCACAGGGCTGCAGGACGCGCTGTGGATGGCCGGCGGCGTGCCGCAAGAGCACCGCACCGACAGCCTGTCGGCGGCCTTCAACAACCTGGCCGAGCGCGAGGAACTGACCAAGCGTTACCAGGCCCTGTGCCAACACTACGGCATGCGGCCCACGCGCAACAACACCGGCGTGAGCCACGAGAACGGGGCCATCGAAGCGCGCCAGGGCAGCTTGAAGCGCGGACTGGAACAGGCCCTGCTGCTGCGCGGCAGCCGTGACTTCGATGACCTGCCTGCCTACGAGCAGTTCGTGGCCGAGACGGTGCGCCGGCTCAACGCCCGCTGTGCACGGGCGTGGGAGGCCGAGCGAGGCAGCCTTCAGGCCCTGCCGGCACGGCGCACGGCCGACTTCGAGGAGGTGGACGCGCGGGTCAGCAAGTTCGGTGTGTTCACGGCCAAGAGCGTGCTCTACAGCGTGCCCTCGCGCCTGGCCGGCCACCGGCTGAAGGTGCGGCTGCACAGCACGCACCTGGACGCCTGGCTGGGCGGGGTGAAGGTCTTCGAGTGCGAGCGTCTGCGTGCCAGCGCGACGGAGCGACACCCCAAGCGCATCGACTGGCGCCACATGCTGCCGGGCCTCAAGCGCAAGCCCGGTGCCTTCGCCCGCTGGGTGCTGCGCGATGCGATGTTCCCGCGCAGCGAGTACGCCCAGACCTGGGGCCACATCAGCCAGGCCCTGCCTGAGCGGGCGGCCTGCCGCTTGATGGTGGATCTGCTGGACCTGGCCGACCGCGCCAACGTGGTGGCGGAGTTGGGCATTGAGCTGGCCGCGCTGCTGGCGCGAGGCGAACTGCCGGACATCGAGACTCTCAAGGACCGGTTCGCGCCGCGACCCGCTGAGGTACCCGAGGTGGTCGTGGTGCTGCCCTCGGCGGCGGTGTACGACGAACTGCTGGAGGCGGCATGAGCAGCGGCACAACGGGCACACCGACCGCCGACGCCAGCGGATCAGGCGCAGCGGTGCCGCTGATGCTCACCGAGCTGCGCCTGCCCACCATGAAGCGGCTGTGGGCCGACCTGGCTGCGCAGGCCAACCGGGAGGGCTGGCCGGCCGAACGGCTGCTGCATACGCTGCTGGGCCATGAGATGGCTGAACGGGAAACGCGGCGCCTGGCCAGGGCGCGCGCCGACAGCCAACTGCCACCGGGCAAGAGCCTGGCCGACTTCGACTTCGCGGCGGTGCCTGCCGTCTCCAAGGCCCATGTGATGGCGCTGGCCGAGGCCGACAGCTGGATAGCCCAAGGCCACAATTTGCTGGCCTTCGGCCCGCCGGGCACCGGCAAGACGCATCTGCTGGCAGCCATCGGCCATGCGCTGATCGACCGCGGCCTGAAGGTGCTGTTCGTGCGAACCAGCGAGCTGGTACAGCGCCTGCAGGCCGCACGACGCGACCTGCGCTTGCCGACCGAACTGGCCAGGCTCGACCGCTTCGACCTGATCATCCTGGACGACCTCAGCTACGCCCGGCGCGACCAGGCGGAGACCTCGGTGCTGTTCGAGCTCATCGCCGAACGCTACGAGCGCAAGAGCCTGGCCATCACCGCCAATGCGCCGTTCTCGGCCTGGGACGAAGTCTTCCCGGACAAGGCGATGACGGTGGCCGCCGTGGACCGGCTGGTGCACCACTCGACCATCCTGGAGATGAACGTGGACAGCTACCGACGCCGCGCTGCGTTGCCGGCGCGCCGGCAACGCAGCGCACCCCCAACACCTTGATCAACGCCCACCCGCACCGCTCAAGATAGTTGACGCTGACAGCTCAGGATAGTTGACGCCGGGCAGTGAGAAGCAGAACGAGGCGCTGTCACGAGCCACGACACCGTCAGCCGCAACACCCGCAATCAGCTCACACAAGTCTTGAATGCGCTGCGCGGACTCATGGCGCCACCCGATTCGCCAAAGCGGCCTATCGGGTTGTGACGCACGAGGATAAGGACAAGAAGGCGAAGGAATCTCGGTAAGGGGCGGCGGCTACCGAGTCCGGCCTGAACAACTCGTTTGCGGCGCTACACCGCCGCGCTGAGCGTCCGCGGAGGCGACGCTTGGCCGATCCGCCCGAGCACGATCAGGGCGAACAGGGCCAAGAGAGGCACTCGCAGGTGCGCGAGGATCAGCCGCAGGTTGTGCCCGGCGCCGCACAGCACCGCGTGGATCGCGTCGCCCTCGATGCCCTTGAGCCAGGTTCGCGCCAGCAGCCCGTCAGACTTCATGTGCCCGATGGTCGGCTCGATGGCATGGCGGCGCTTGAGCAGCTTCTTCAGCGTCTTGGGCGGGCCGCGCGTGTGGCTCAGCAGCAGCCGCGTTCCTTCCGGCGCCTGTACTCCGCGGTATCCGCGGTCGGCCAGAACGAGGCTGGGCCTTGTCCCGGCCAGGATCTCCACCTGCTCGAACTGGCTGTGCGGTGTGTGCCCGTCGTACGGCGCGCCCGGCATCGAGCGCATGCCGACACCACGCCCTCCTTGGCAGTCACGGCCATCGAGGTCTTCACGCCGAACTCGTACGGCGTCCTGGCCGTGCCTTTGGCGATGCATTCGACGTCCGGCGCGTGCAGCGCGTACAGCTTGAGCTTCGAGTCGCGTCGCTGCTCGTACAGGCGTTGCGCTGTCTCGATGCGGATCTTCACGGCGCCGGTGATGTCACCGGCCTTGCGCTGCACGTCGGGGATGACGCGGCCCAGCCAGGTTCGCACCTTCTTGACCTCGCGCCGCATGCGGCGCCACTGCTGGGCGTGGGCGTAGCGGCCAGCTTGCGCGTCGGTCGCCTTGCCCACGCGGGCGTAGCTCTGCAGAAGCTCTGTCCCGGCGCCTTGCGCCGCGGCCACGAGCTGCTCGGTCCAGCAGCCGGCTGTCGGTGGGATGCGAGATGTCCTTGGGCTGCACCGTGGTGTCCACGATCACGGTGGCCAGGCTCTGGCTCTTCATCACGCCGGCCGACATCGCCGCCTTGATGCTGTGTTCCAGCAGCCACTCGCAGCCTTCCTCGCCGATGCGCTGCCTCCAGCGCACTAGGATGGACGGGTCGCAGGGCAACTCGTGCTGGAAATAGCGCTCGCCGCTGAAGTGCTGCCAGTACGAGTTCTCTATCCAGCGCTCGACAACCTCCTCGTCCGACAGCGCGAAGGTGTGCTTTAGGTACAGCAGCGAAGCCATCAGCCGCGTGTCCAACGCCGGACGGCCGGTGGTGGATTCGAACTTCGGGCCCCAGGCCTCGGCGAACGCGTGCCAGTCGATCAGCCCGGCCAGCTTGACCAACTCGTGCCGCTGGTCGATCAAGTTGACCCGCTCCATGCGGAACAGGTCCTACTCGGCAGCATCAACACGGCGCTTCGGACCCATCGGCGACCTCGGCGGAGTTTGCAACGAACCGGGGGTATTAGGGAAGGTCTGCAAAACCTCGGGCCGATCCGCGTAGCGTGACCGCCGGGGGTGGGCGACGATGACGGGCATGAAGCAGCTCGGACTTGGCCTGAACCTGTCGACCAAGAGGACGCGCAAGCGG
>Ga0209278_1000564_pt1 | contig 27464 bp, 26 predicted proteins | sample JI81BgreenDNA_FD_187504 | JGI IMG/M metagenome (GOLD analysis project Ga0209278, IMG submission 187504) | Wastewater effluent complex algal communities from Wisconsin, to seasonally profile nutrient transformation and Carbon sequestration -... | ecosystem: Engineered > WWTP > Effluent > Algae...
CCTCGGTGCGCGTGGTTTTGAATCGCCCAGGGTTCCGTAGACAGTCAGGACCCTCTTTGCGCGTAGCGCCGCTCGAACTCTACAGGCGACAGGTCGCCGCTTGAACTGTGCCGGCGCTTCGGGTTGTAGAACATCTCGATGTAGTCGAATACGTCGGCTCGCGCCGCGTCCTTCGTCAGGTAGATCCGCCGCCTGATTCGCTCACGCTTCAGCAGGCTGAAGAAGCTCTCGACAGGAGCGTTGTCGTGGCAGTTGCCACGCCGGCTCATGCTGCACACGAGGCCATGGGCCGACAGGAACTTGCGCCAGTCATCGCTGGTGTAAACCGAGCCCTGATCCGAGTGAACCAGAACGCCAGGCTTCGGCTTGCGCCGCCAAACCGCCGACAGCAGGGCTTGCACGACGACTTCGGCGTCAGCGCGATCCCGCATCGCCCATCCAACGACGTGGCGCGAGAACAGATCGATGACCACTGCCAGATACATCCAGCCCTCGTGCGTCCGGATGTAGGTGAAGTCGCAGGCCCACACCGTATCCGGCGCGGTGACGTCGAACTGCCGATCCAGCACATTAGCTGCGGCTTGGCTCTCCGGTCCGGCGTGGAAGCGAGGCTTTCGACCGTAGCCCACCTGCGCGCGCAGACCTTCCGCTCGCATCAGACGCCGCACTCGGTGTCGACTGCAACGCTCGCCGAGGTCGCGAAGATCGTCGGTCACTTTGCGATGCCCGTACACGCTGCCGCTGGCCAGCCACTGGTGCTTGATCAGCCCGAGCAATCGCTGGTCTTCCTTCGCTCGTTCGCTCATCGGCGTCTTCAGCCACGCGTAGTAGCCCGCCCGGTTCACCTTCATCACCCGGCACATCGCGGAAAGCCGGAACTCCCGCGAATGCGTCTGCATGAACGCGTACTTCGCCTTTACCCCTTGGCAAAGTACGCGGCGGCCTTTTTTAGGATGTCGCGCTCCTCCGTGACGCGGCGCAATTCCGACTTCAGGCGCCGAATCTCGGCGCTCTGGTCCAGTTCGGCGCGCTGCACGACTTCTGGCTTCCCGAATTTCCGAACCCAGGCATACAGGCTGTGCGTCGTGACGCCGAGACGCTCAGCTACCTCCACCACCTTGAACCCGCGATCGGTCACTTGGCGGACCGCTTCGATCTTGAACTCATCCGTGTACCGCTTGCTGCTCATAGACACCTCCGATCAGGCCATTTTCCATGGCCCCGAGATGTCTACAAAACCCTGGGCGATTCAAACGGCGCTGAGGCCGAGGGCGATGACATCCATATGGTTACGGGTTGGCACTGACGGTGTAGCGTGACTCCGGGTGGACGTTACAGTGAGAGTGTCACGGTGCGTTGTGATGGACCGCTGCACATCAACCACTTACGTCGCTCCACGCACCGTATCGCTGCTTATCGTTACGGTGACACCGTTACGCTCTCACTGTATCGGTGCGACTGTAACTCTGCGTTTCGCTCGCGAGGCCAGCCATCCCTGTCTGGTAGCCTCGGCTATGCGAGTCCATTTCAACGGTGGTGTTGTGGTCGCTCGGCAGAGCCACTTCGGCCTGACCGACCGCGCTTGTCCTGGCTAGGTCCTGCGATGCACCCCCTCGAACGTGTCGAGGGGAGGTGCGGGCGGCCTCGTTCTGTCTACCTCCGCAGGGCTCGGCCTGGTGTCGCCGAGGTGATGAATGGGGATCGGCCGTGAAGCGTTGCGCCGCCAGTACGGGCGTCTCATTGCGCTGCGGGACGCGCCTGCTCCGGGGAATCGCAGGCGGTTTCTCTCACGGCTTAGCCGGGGTTTCTCAAAGGGGATTCAGGGAGGGGTAGGCGCCCCATGTTCTCGCTTGTGCCGAGTGCCGGCGACGGAGGTCTGCGGGCGTCCCACGGGGCGTCCTGCGTCCCGGAAAAGGGCTCGCTCAGGCTCGCAATTCCGTGTGCAGGCAGGCGTTCGGTTCGGGGGCTTAGAAACCTTATAGCCGGACGGGACTCGGTTCCCCTCATCCGCGTCACTTTCGGCTACAGCAGCGGGCACTTAAGAGCGGGGGGGTGTGCTGGCAGGCGGGACGGTTCACCCCCCGTGTCGGCTTCGCCTCCACGAACCCAGCCCCAAGATCAACAGTAGGGGGGTATCAACATGACGAAACGGAAGCTAACGGTGGCGGATCCGAACGGCCGAATGAAGCCTGGGGTCGTGCCGCACTTGAAAGGACGGACCAATGACCGATGGGTCCATGAGGCCGAACCGGCGGTCGGCATCGCGGTGAACCGCGACGCCTTTACCCGCCTGGCCGAAGAGACCGCTGGCGGCGTCCGAGACACCCTCGCGGAGCTTCTTGAGGTTGAGGCTCGAATGGCCCGAGTCGCGATGCTGTTTCGCTACGCTCAACCCGCTCGCTCCGGCCGGTTGACGGTTCGGTGGTGGAAGATGCGCGGCCGTGACCAGTGGCGCGAGCCCGTCTTGCTGCGCGTTGAGACGGACGCCAAGGGACGGGAGTTCTACAAGCCGGTCGATCGCCGCGCCAAGATCCGCGCCAACTCCTCGTGGGGCGCCACCTCCGAGCAGGCCGAGGTCGCCCTGCGCGTCTGGTGGGTGCTGCAAGCCCGCCGGGAGGAAGTCCTCGGCCGTCTGCGCTCCGCTCGACGGACCTTCGGGCCGGAGACCCCTGCCGCTGGCGATTGGCGCAACACCGAGCTCGAGGTCGAGGACGCCATCGAGTCCGCGCTGCGCATCGTCGCCGAGAGCCGACTCTTTGCCTCGTCGCCTGGGGTAGGGCGCACAGGCTCGCCGCACACGTCTCGATGAATGCCCCATTTTCCCGATGTCGGTGGAGGAGCGTCCTCCGACAGAGAGTCTGAGTCGCGGGGCCCCGTCAGGGACCCTGAGCCGTATCGGTATGTAGATGACCATACAGCTTGACAGCTGGGAAAAGTCCGGTAGTGTGTTCGTAACCTACTGACATATCTGCCGCTATGGCCCTCCAGTACACGCCCCGCCAGCTCGACAAGGAAATCCGACTTGTCCTCTCCAGCCTGACTTTGATCGTCGACCGCGTCCTCGGCGAGGGCGCCGGCGTCGCCGCGCTTCGTGAGGCCCTGTCGGATGCCGACGCGCCGGTCGACCTGAAGGCCTTCGATCAGAGCCGTCACCCGGCCATGCTCCCCGAAGACCTCTCCGCACTGCCATTTGCGATGGAGGTCGCCCGCCTCGATGCTTACGTGGCACGACAGCAGTGGTCCCCTAACCTCCGCAACGACATTGCCTTCGTCCAGCAGACGCTCGACCACACCCTCCCCGCCGACCTCCGGGCCAGCCTCGAGGCCGAGCGCCTGTCCTCGCCGCCCTCCACTGGCGACATCGACCAGGACATCGCCGAGGGCATTGAGGTCCCGTTCGGCTACTTCTACTCAGGAATCCTGCCAGCGCTGCTGCCGCTTGCCGCGGCGCGGCTGAAGATGGACAGCGACGAAATGCTCACCCTCGCCGAGATCGCGATCCTGGCGGACACCAAGGAGGCCAACGTCATCGCGGCGGCGCATCGCAAGCGGTTCGATACGGTCGAGGTTGAAGGCAGGCGCATGGCCGAACCCAAGCACGTGCTCGAGTGGCTGGTCGCCGCCGGCTACCTACCGACGCAGCGCACCCCTGCAGCGACGCCAAAGGCGGCTGCCGAGACCGAGTTCGTCTTCGTGCCCGTGGCCCGCGACGGTTCGGCCTTCCTTCCGGATGTCCGAAGCGCCGGCCGCTACACCATCGGCGCCAAGGGTGACGAGCAGAAGGTCGCCGACTACTTCGAGGCCCTTGCCCTGTTGACGGCGATGCCGACACCGCGCTGGCGCTGTCCGAACAGCGAAGGCAACCGCGGCATCGTCGCCGCGATCGATTTCCACCGCGTCCCGCGCGAGCGTATCGATCACATGCTTCATGCCCTTCAGGTCGCGCGCCGGTAATCGTGCGCTGCTCTGACTAACCAACCCTAGCGTCCACCTATAGCTCAACGCGCGTCCGATCCGCTGATCGGGCGACGGCCCTCTGCTGCCCAAATTCCTGGAGATCCATCCATGACCACGCCCCGCTACGTCATCCTCGACCGCAACGCCGAAACCGTCCTCTTCGACACCAAGACCCTGATCGAGCCGATTGCAAAGGTGCTTCTGGACGACACCCCGTCCAGCGCCGTCTGGGCGTGGGCCGACGGCGAGCCGGGCTCGCCGGCACACCCGATGCTGATGTGCGATGACCTTCCGCAGGTCGCTGATGTCGCCTCGATCCCAAAAGAGGTTCCGGATGGCTACTGGGTAATGCGAATCCAGTCCGGGCACCACTTCGGCGCGCCGCCGATCAGCAGCGGCACCCCGGTAGAAGCCCTTGCATTCCTTACCGCTTCCGGCCGCCCGTCCTTCGTCGCGGCGGTTTTCGAACACCACCTCAAGCCGGTCACTCTTAAGGCCTGATTCGTTTCACGGCCGCACTCTTACGTCACTGCCAGAAGGGTCGTTCATACCCACTCCGACTGGTTGTGGCGATAGTGTGCGAGCGCGGCCACCTCTCAAGGAACTGCTCGTGTCGAATCACCATCTACCGTCTGAAACCACCCGCGCATAAGCCCCGATCCAAAAGGAGCCGATCAAGGTGAAGCAGGCCGATCTGCAAAAGATATTAGATGTCGAAAGAAATCTATCGAAGAACTCGGGATGCCGAGGGACTCGCTCGGTAAGTCATTCGGGGCGAGAGCGGCGACAGGCCTTGGACTTAGGTATCTGGAGGATAAACTCTCCGCTGCGCTCGCCCACGGCGCCTACGACATGAGCGACTGCAGAACGTCGGAGGCCACCGCATAAGGAATCCGCTTGGCCTTAGGCGCCTCAGACCGCCCATGGCATCATCGTTGAGCTCTTCTCTCTTTGGATCGCGCTGAGGTAACGGATGATCGAAGGCGTTTTGATTTGGCAAGCCATCATCTTCTTTTCGATAGCATTCGCTGGTCAGAAGAGAGGCTGGGTGATCGCCTTCTGGATCGTATGGACGACCCTGCAAGTCTTCGCCTTGTGGTTGAGCCTCGTACAGTTCTTCACGATATGGGTTGCTTGGTTAATCTTCAGACAGAAGGAACCTTCGATAAGTTCTGGAGGCGCGAGCCCTAGCAATCCACCTCAGGTGGCCGTTCAAAAGCCGCCAGTTTCGATCGTTCCGCCCACTTCGATTGATGCGGCAGCCGCCTTGGCGAGACGGGAGAAGGAACGCCAGGAAGATGAGGAGTTTCAGCGCAAGCTTGCTTCTTGGCTTGAAGCCTTTGGAGCGTCTTCATCAAATCCACGGTGGATTCCCAGTGGCGCGCCATCGCGATTCCTAGAGCAGAATGCGCCGCCGGTGCATCCGAGGAAGTCTTGGATGCAAGCGGTGGGCGATCTTTCTCCGGCTGGCACCCTCAAGTCGGCGGCAACGACCCACAACTCAAAGCATCTTCAGTACGTGCGGAGCGCCAAGAAGGCGTTCTTCAGCAGTGTGGAAAAAAACCCGCTGACCGACGAACAAATCCATGCGTGTATCTGCATGGACGACGCAGTCATGGTTGTAGCCGCCGCGGGCTCAGGAAAGACATCAACACTCGTTGCGAAAACCGGGTACGTGCTTAAGGAAGGAATTGCATCGCCGGATCAGGTGTTGCTCCTCTCATTCAACCGGGCTACTGCCGACGAAGTAGGAGATCGAATCTCCAAGCAGTTGAAGGGGGTGCCGAACGTCGATCGCGTTAGGTCGAATACATTCCATGCGTTCGGCATCGACGTCATTGCTGCGGCAACTGGAAAGAAACCATCTCTCGCGCCTTGGATCGATCCCAGCAATCCGGGCGGAGATGTGCGAGAAATCGGCGACATCATCCGTCAGTTGTGTGAGCAAAGCTCGGCTTTTCGGCGGGACTGGGATCTGTTTCGGACGGTCTACGCCAGAGATGTCGGCAAGTGGGGGGAACCCGGGGCACCAGAGGCATACGCCAATGGAAAGCGCGGATTTCTAACCGCTCAGGGAGAGATCGTAAAGAGCACCGAAGAGCGCGTCATCGCAGATTGGCTGTTCTACAACGGCGTCTCCTACAAGTACGAAGAGAAGTACGAGCACGACACAGCGGATCGCTATCACGGGCAGTACTTTCCCGACTTCTACTACCCAGAAATCCGGCTCTACCATGAGCACTTCGCCCTGGATGCCGAAGGCAAGGCGCCGCCGAGCTTCAAGGGCTACCTAGAAGGCGTCGCTTGGAAGAGGCGGATCCACGCAGAGCTTGGAACGGAGCTCATCGAGACGACGTCGAATGGTCTGCTACGTGGTGACGCTATTGCTTCGCTGGAGAGAGAGCTGAGGAAGCGCGGCCTCAACCCAGCCTTCACTCCCGGACTAAAGCCCCGGGGTTTAGAGCCAGTGAATGAAGCAGACTTGGCCCGGTCGTTCAGGGTGTTTCAGCAGCACGTAAAGAACAACGGCCTTTCTGGCCTTCAGTTGCAGCAGTCGCTCAAGGTGCAATCGAAAGACGGCTTTGGCGCCCGCCTTAGCCTCTATCTCTCAATTTATGAGCGGATCGCGGAAGAATGGGAGCGACGTCTCAGGGCCGGGGGATTCATCGACTTTGAGGACATGTTGGTATTGGCTTCTAGCCATGTGGAGTCCGGCGCATACAAAAGCCCCTATACCGTGATCATGGCCGATGAGTTTCAAGACTCCTCACGAGCCCGAATTCGACTTCTCAAGGCTCTAGTCAAGGCCCAAAGACATCCGGCGCACCTGTGCGTCGTTGGCGACGACTGGCAGGGGTTCAATCGCTTCGCAGGATCTGACATCACGGTGATGACAGAGTTTGAGAAGACCTTCGACTACGCAACGCGGTTGAAACTGAACACGACGTTTCGATGCCCTCAGGATGTCTGCAACGTCTCCAGTCAATTCATTCAGGTCAATCCTACGCAGATCAAGAAGAGCGTCCGAACAACAAACCCGCTAACCAAGACGCCGATGCTGGCCTATGGGTTTCAAGACTTAATGGCTATCGCCGCATGCGTCGAGGGGCAACTGGATCAGATGCATCGGCTTGTTGGCGAGGGAAAGCTTTCCCCAAGTGTTGGAAAGCAGATCAGCGTGTTGATCTTGGGGCGCTATCGCGATGACGCGCCTGTCAGTCTGGAATCTTGGAAGAAGAGGTTTGGTGATCGACTGAGGATTGAATTCAAGACTGCCCATGGCTCAAAAGGGATGGAGGCCGAGTATGTCTTCGTCGTCAACGTTACGGAGGGGACACGCGGCTTTCCGAGTCAGATTCAGGACGATCCCGCCTTGCAACTGGCAATGCCTGCCCCGGATGTGTTCCCGTTCGCAGAGGAGCGTCGTCTCTTCTACGTCGCTATGACGCGAGCACGCAAACAGGTTCGCTTCTACACGACACTGGCTGCACCCTCTAGGTTCCTGCTCGAGTTGGCGAAGAATGGCCACATCAAGATCGAAGCGATTGATGGGGAGCCCATTGAGCCTTGCCCAGCATGCGGCCAGGGGAGGTTGCAGTTGCGCAACGGCAAGTACGGCAAATTCTACGGCTGCACTCGGTTTCCAGCTTGTGATTTCAAGCGCAAGGTAGATGATTCGGAAGGCGAAAAGACCGGAGTAGCCGGCGGTACCCCTCAGCGATTGCCGCTGGGCACTCGGGACGGTGACCAGTGTCCGGTCTGTAAGCTCGGCGTGGTACGGCAGCGATCCGGGCGAAACGGGGTATTCCTAGGATGCTCACGCTATAACGAAGGCTGCCGAGCAACGGGAAACGTTGTGCAGTGATTCCGCAATTGGCGAGATTGCAGAATGTGGACGAATAGCTGTTCAACTAACGATGATCGAAGATCAACTCAAGGACAGACCATGAACAGGATTCACCAGATCATCCTTGCTGCCGCAGTGGCCGCGACACTCGCCGGCTGTGGTTCGCCAACGATTGATGCAACGACGGACGATTCGTACCAGAAGTCCCTGGCAGAGGTGCGAGAAGCACTCCCGGAAGAGAAGAGAGAGGAGTTCGATAACGCCGCCAAGATGATGCTGATGAGCAAGCTCGACTTCGGCGCATTTATGTCTGGGGCTGCGACGGAAGAATCCATGCGGGCGTCACTCAAGGACGTCATGCACGGAAAGACAGCAGACGAGATCATCGCCGATGCGGCGAAGCTTCGTGCGGAGCGAGAGGAAAAGGAGCGAGAGCAGGCCATCGTAGAGATCGCCGAGCTCAAGAAGAGGCAGGCATCGGCTGCCGAAGCAATCGAGCAGCTCGCGAAGTTCGAGGTCGTCCGGTCCCGTTTCTATCGCCAAACCAGCTTCATGGGCTCCCAGCCGGTGATCGAACTCACGGTCAAGAACGGAACATCCGTACCCGTCTCGCGGGCCTACTTCACCGGGACTTTGGCGAGTCCGGGGCGCACCGTGCCGTGGATCAAGGAGGATTTCAATCACCAGATTCGCGGAGGCCTTGAGCCCGGCGAGACCGCGACGTGGAGGCTGTCGCCCAACATGTTCTCAGAATGGGGGCAGGTGAATCCCCCAGCAGATGCAGTCTTCACGGTGGACACCGTGCGTCTAGACGGTCCGGACGGCGAAGCTGCTTACAACGCCAACGCTTTCTCCCAAGATGACGCCATGCGTCTTGCGGAGCTGTCTGCGAGGTATGGGCCCTAATCGGCGTTCAGCGGGCCGCCGCCAGCGCGGAGGCGCATCGAGGAACAAATGGACACCAGCAAGCTTGAGAACCTGATCTCCGGATACCGGATCAGCGCTGACGATGCGTCGTGGCTCCGCGCCCTGATGTCGCAGGCTGAAGCGCTGCCGAAGACGGCCGACTATGTCGTCGAGAGGCTTGGCGAGCAGTGCATCGATGGCGGCAAGTGCCACGACCGATGCAAGGAAAAGTGCCTGCGCCGCCGCATGGCATCTCCGCTGCCGGGCTACACCGGCCCCTGGCGCTATCGTTTGGCAGTGCCGGGTTCAGCTGATTTGGGCGCTGCCATTCACCGCGCGGCGATCGGTGACCATGCGGGCGCATCGAGGTCTTTACTCGAATGGGCTGACCGCGCCGGAAAGCTTCATCGTGGCGGGTGAGCGAATGGGCCGCACGAGCGCAGAAGCGATTTTGATGGACTGATGGACTTTATTGTGATCGTCCTGATGCTCTCCATCTCGAAAGCGGTCTAAAAGGCTGCGCGCGGCATCCGTTGCTTCGCACATCACGTCTCAGGCTCGCAACGCGGCCACTTAACCCACTCCGGTGGCTCGCCGCTCAGCGTTTCCTTCACCGTCCTACCGTCCGACATCACTTCGGACAGCTCCTCGTCTGTCGCCCTGTCCAGCGGCCCTGCGCTAACGTGCGCGGTCTTGCTGTAGCCCGAGGCCTCCATCGAGTAGATGCATCGGCCTCGACCCTCCAGAGGGACGTCGACGTCGATCCTACCGCCCGCCTGCAGCACGTCGTAGAGCGTCCAGGGGTTGCTCAAGTACCGCAGTTCGTCGGCCTCATCTTCGACACCGATCAGGCGCAGCACTGTCCAGCCGCCGCCATTCCGTCTTACGTAGGCGTAGCAACCGTTTCGTGTGCACTCGCGGGAGAACTCCCCTTCCTCCGCCATGATTCCGACGTTGATCAGATCACCTTCTTCCCACTCGACCACCAGCGATATCGGCGGTGCCTTGCTGTTGGCCCCCACCCACCCCTGGTTCCCGTGCAGGGCAGCGATCCAATACGGATCGTCCCCGTCTCGCTCCTTTACCCAGTAATGCCAGTCACCCATCACCGGGGGAGCATCCGACGGCGTTTCTCTGCAGCCTATCGCCATCATAACTGACGCTGCCGCTGTCGCGGCCACAATCCCTCGTATCTTCATCCGTCGCTCTCCGGCGCTATCCCACTACTCCGCTTCTTGCAAGTCTCGCGCTTCGCGCTCCATCCCGAGTCGATTGATCGCCTCGGCATTTCGCCTGTGCCACCACCCGACCATCATCGTGGTCACGCCCATCATCGCGATGATCGCCTTCCACCCGGCGTCTGGATGTGGCAACGCCAGCAGGAAGGCCACGAAACCGATCAGCACGAGTTGCGTACCGAATCGTCGTGTCCCCGCAGCCCAGTCATTGCCCAAGTGGAGGCGTGTTGGGTGGCCGTCGGTGCGATCTTCTCGACGTATGCCCTCACCAGGGCACTCGGCTTCTCTTGGCTTATCGCACTCTTCCTGGCGCGCTGCACGTCTTGTGAGCGCATAGTTTCCCACGCCTTACGAGGTCCTGCGTATTGCAAGCATTGTGACCGGACTTTGCCAACTTCAATGACCAGCACCGCCAGCCCTGCCGACCACGACAGGCATACCGGATGCCCGCATCCGGCAGAGTTTTGACCGGCTGGTTCCGACCCAAAGCGGCCATTTGTCGGCGAACTTCAAGCCGCTACGGTACTTAAAGTTGGGGGGGAAGTCGCTCCGTTCTAAAGACTTCTTTCCGCCCCTATTTCTGTATCGAACTTAGGCCTGAAGATGGGGTATTCCCCCCCCTCAGAGCGATAAATAATTCCGCCAAAAAACTTACTTGTAAGTGATCGCTCCACTAAGCGCGAATAGATCGGTAACGCATTAGTGATTTTGCTCTCGACGCAACTCTGAAAAGCCGTCTCGCTACTTCCAAAACTGCCAACTCTTTTTAGATGAAACCACTTCTGATTGTCCTAGCTTGCACTTATCACAAATGAACGACCTGCGATCGCCGGTAACGCCAAAAAAGCTACCGGAAACATTCTTTGCTCCGCAAGCCTTGCAAACAACGACTCCTTCAGCCTGTGTGACCTTGCTGGCCATAGAAGAAGTGGCGCGTTTGCCACTAGCTTCCAACTGTCGAATGTATTGAATTTCGTTAAGCGCGACTTTGTTGTTCGGTGCAAATTCAAGAGAACTGGCGAAAGTCTTCTCTGCTGAATCGAGATCACCCAACTCGATCAACGAGGCACCTCTCGCCCTTAGCACCAACGCAAACATATCCTCGCTCACATGTGGGCCTGGCCCGGCGATTCCTTCCAATGCGGCCAAGGCTTCCGGAAAACGACCACATTTCGTGAGCGCATGGGCCTTCTCGGTCATAAATCTCGGATTCGTCGGTTCCAACAATGCGCCAGTATCAAGATACTCAATGGCATCTTGGAAGCGCCCCTCTGCCACTGATACAAAACCAAGGTAATAGTAGGCGCGCGGATATGCGGATATCAACCAATAGGTATTTTGAGATGGCGGGGCTTTTTGCACAAAATTGACGAACTCGCTCTGATCCCAAAACCGCATATATAGGGCGTCGTTCTCCACTGTAGTATGTCGATAGTTCTTTGGCGTGTTCCTGACAACCGACAAAAGTATCTGTATAGCCTCCGCATAGCTGCTTCGTTGAATAAGTGCCATCGCCTCATCTACACGCTTTGCATCCGCCTGCTCGATGTCTCGTCCTGAAGCGTTGTTCATTTGAAGCCCCTAAATATGCGTGCAGTCTTAATGTTTCGCCTCGAAAATCCAGCAATACCTTGAATCACCTGCTGTAGCAGGCTGCCCAAGGTGACTTGGTCTAGGTCGCATGATTGATGTGATTGCTCGTGTATCTTAGCTATCCATCCGACGCCCCCCAATTTTGAGCGTTGTAACGTCCGAGATTCAGTAATGGACCCAAAGGCGTTGGGGTGCTGAGCTGCTGATCGACGCTCTGCTCAAAGTCGGCGAGAGGTCGAAAATTTAAGCCAGGCAGATGAGGTGGCGCCAATCACGGCACCACCCCAACCTGTCCATCAGACAATGCCTGTATAGAGGCGCATGTCGTCAGATTCGCGTGCATCGCCTGGCATAAGGTCCCACAGCCTTCCGTTGACTTTTTTCAGGTCTTCCCAGTCTTGGGCTGCGACGTGGCGCTTGCCCGCCTCGATTAGCTGTTTGGCTTGCAGCTGGTCATTCATTGAGTGGCTGCTCTGCATCAGATGCTCGAACATGCCAATGAGGAAGTCGGGCATCCGCATGAGAATTGCGAACCGGCATCGCTCGATTTCAGCTGTGGCTGCTTCGATTCGTTCTGGATTCGAGGAATCAACGAACGTCTGCTCGCGCGCGATGATCTCTCTGAACAGGTGCTTTTCGCGGTCATTGCCGTTTTCAGAGACCAATTCGGCCATCTCGGACTTCGCCGCGAAATACGCAGTTTTCGCAGCGTCCGCCCGCTTAGAAGAAGTCAACTCGAAAACATCCTGAGCGATCTTCCGCTTTATGTCCTCGAGCTTATAGCGGTCGTCCGTTACGTCGTCATCCGACAACGCGCCGCACTCGGCAAGAAGCCCTTGAACTTGGGACAGCAACCTCCCCAGACCCTGTGAAGCGTCTGCGTTGCCATTGGCGTCGGCGTCATCAATCTCACTTTGAATCGTTGATTCAAGTTGAAGAACATCAGTTGCAAGCATTCTGGTGTCGACTTGGCGGGCTGTGCCATCAAATACCTGGGAAAACTCTTGACCTGTGCCATTTAAATAGGCAGAAATATTGACGTCTCGCGATTCCGAAACCTCGAACGTTAGGTCGATTTCGGTGCCACGAATCAGGTCGCGGCTAATCTGCTTCCCGGTAATCAAAAGGACGCCGATTGGTTTATTTGTGGAGGCGTGGCGCTCCGAAGGTCCCTCCACGATCATGATTCGAATCTCCTGATCGGACCCCTTGATAATGGTCTTTGCGACCTCAACAGAGCCTTTGCCCTTGGCAGGCAAAACGCCATTTTTCGCGAACACGCGTTTTAGCCTAGTGTCCCCCTTAGCCACGTCGTCGACAACCAAACTCAGGTCTTCAGGAAGCATTTGCCCCGCGACACTGTAACGACCTTGAGCAATTTGAATGGCGTCAAACCCGACGTCCACCGTTTTACTCTCAGAGTCCAATACAGCAAACTTAAACAGATTGTATGCGCCCTCACGCAGTGGCAGGTCCTCCGAAATCCGTGCCGCCAGACCTTTTAGCCCACTGTCGAACGAACCATCCTCACTGGTGATTCGGTAAAAGAGACCTGAAACATCACCCTCGAATTTGGCGGTGAATATCTCTTCCGATTCCTGAGTGTTCTTGTTGTACACAACCTTGATCTTCAGATTCCGTGCATTTTTTGGAGGGGAAGACAAATTCTCGGTGACTCCGAGCGTCTTTGAACCCGCAAACCATGCCGCACCAATAGCGATTGCGTTAGTAGGATCAATTGATGTATTAACCGAAATCCCCATCATTTCCTCGATACGCTTGCGCACATAGGGAATGTAGGCTCCTCCGCCGACCATCAGCACAAATTTGAGATCATCGGGGCGAAGTGAATTTCTAGTCAGAATTTTTTTCATCATATCTGCCGTGGTATCGACAGCAGACTTAATAACGCCTTCAAACTCAGAACGGGTAATAATCAACAGCGAGTCAACCGCGCTACCATCCTCATCTACAAGATTGACCATGCCAAGATCGATTTCGGCAGAAGTCTTGGTTGAAAGCTCAATTTTAGCTGCTTCTGCTGCGTGCAGAAGGCGATACCAAAGTTTGTTGTATTTGCCCTTTTCGCTTTTCATGTGCGCAAGCAGATCACCAAAATTGCCGCGCCGGCAGATTTCCGGAACCACAATTTTCTCGACCAGCAGGGCGTCAAAATCGGAGCCACCAAGGTAGTTATCGCCCTCGTGATCGACGACAGTGAGTTCGCCCTCAACAATCTTTACCAGCGCAACGTCGAACGTACCACCACCAAGGTCGTAGACCATCCATTGAGAATTACGTAAATCCACGCCCTTCTCTTTATTTGCATAAGCCAAACTGGCTGCAATCGGCTCTTGCAACAGCACGACCTGTTTGAAACCAGCCGCGAGCCCCGCCTCTTTGGTCGCGTTTGACTGGACCGTATCAAAGGAGGCTGGAATGGTGATGACGGCAGCGTCGATCTGCTCGCCCGAGTGGACAAAGTTCTTCAGTTCCTTGAGGACGAAAGCCGACAGTTCAACCGGAGTTTTGGAGCCCGCCGTGAGCTTAATGGTCTCAGTTGTCCCCATTTTTCGCTTGAAGCGACTGGCGACACCCTTGGGGTCCTTTTCCGCATAGGTCCGTGCCTGGTCGCCAACTAGGATGCGATCATTCCTGAATGCGACGACGGACGGGAGCGTTTCCTTAAACCCATTGGGGTTCTTGAATACTTCGACCTGCCCTTTATCAAATTTAGCGATTAGGGAGTTCGTGGTCCCCAAATCGATGCCGAAATTGATGGTCTTGCTCATTATTTATTACCCCTTTCCTTGGATTCCACCACCACGATGCCCTTCTGAACGACCTTGGAAAACGCGGCCTCTCCCGCGCGAATAATCGGTTTTATCACCTCTGCGACAAAAAGATTATCAATTCCGGGTCCTGAAATGGTGGCGTCAAGATCCGTACGGGTCTCCTTAAACTCTTGGCCCATTGGGTCTTCGTAAAATACCCCATGCTCCGCGAATGTATCCTTTATCTTGTCAATGTTTCGGGTCGCGTTTCCAGCGTCACCATGCAAGGCGAGCTTCCTTTCAATCTCATAAACATTGTTCAGTGTATTGAGAATCCACTTTGGGATCTCCACCGCAAATGCCTGCGCCATTTAATCGTCCCTCCCGTTGTTGATTTTTACTAAAATCCTCAGCAGGGGCGCGTTATCGGTATCCCTGAGTGAGAAAGAAACACGCTTCTTGCGGTCGTTTACGTCGATGATGAATACCTCTCCGTTCTCCAATGCAGATTGAGCACTGCGCCATGGAGTGAAGTGTGGGCTCGTGAAAATCCAGCCCTTGACCTCGTAGTGGACGCCATGACTAGTAACTCGGCATGGACCGATATCAACAGAACCGCCTCGCGCAAGTCGCTCCTGAACCTTGACCAGCAGTGGTGGGAAAACATAATTCATAGTCGCACTGATCAGGTTCTCGAAAAACTTCTGCTGCTTGTCCAGTGTCTGTTGGCTCGCCTTCCACTGAAAGGTTATTCGTCGACCATCATCTGCGGAGAAGCCGACCAGAAAGTCCCAGGCTTTTCCAGTGTCTTCGACGGTAATCACCGCACCCCATCTAATTGACGAAACCTCACTGGCCGCAATGAACTTATCGCCGTGTCGTACACCTTCCTTCGTAATTTCCCAACGCGAGCCACCGCTGGTCAACTTCGCCTCGTTCTTGCGTTCTTTGCTAATCAGGTCTTCAATCGTCTTTGCGTCTTCTTCGATCGTTCTATTTGCCGCCGCCGAACGGAACTTAAACCGCCTAGCAAGTTCGATGATTTGCCGAGAAAGATCGATGTCGTCGTGGTAATTGAAAGCATTTACTGCTAGGCCGCGAACAGAATGAACGGCATCGTTTTGGAATTTCTCGAAAAACGCGGGCAGAAGGTTCATGATTTGAAGTAGCCCACCGCGCTCCAAAATGCTTTCAACAGCCTTCACCGTCGGCTTGTTCTTCTCTGAACCTTCCCATAGATCGTGCAGCGGTTTGACGAGCTTTTCGACCGTACGCTGGGCATTACGGAAGCAATCCTCCTCCATTGATTTCGGAATCCAGCGTCTGCCATCAAGAAGGCATTCGGTAATTACGGTATTCCCTTGATCTATGGCTTTGGTCAACACTCGGTCAAACTGAGGGGCGAACAGTTTCCCCAGCCACGCGAGAAAATCCTCATCGCGTTCAATTCGGTCGATCGTGTCCAACTCAGAGAGCTCTGCCCCTACCAGAAAGTGCTCGTGCGTTCCCTTCGTTAGGAATTCGAGCAAGGGCTTATTGGAGTAAACATGCCAATGCCAGTTTTTCTTTTGCTCGTTGTTGAGTTCGTCACACAGGCCGATTGCTCGCGACTTGTCGATGCGTATCCCCGGCATCCAAGATACGGCCCCGTCTTCGAGGTCTATTTCCTGTAGCAAGGATTTCTTGAGCTTCTGCAGTGCCTTCGCATCGAGTGCGTCAAGGTCGGCCTCCTCAGGCGGGTTGAGGAGTTGAAAAGGGTTCATGTAATGATCGAACCACTGCTCCTTGGGAAGCAGCGTAGCCGCCTGCCGTCGCGCTTTTTCGGCTAGCTCCAGCAGCCGCGGCAAAACTGTTGCGATGCTCTTCTTCGAGGGCTCGTAGTCTGCCCAGTTCCGGAGCGTCAGCCGCCACATATCAATGGCGTCGGCATCCTGTGAAACAGAATCTCTGTTGTATGCAAGGCCGAGGTTGTGACGCTGCGACGGATGGCCCGCCTGGGAGATCTCCATCTTCCAGCAACGAATGGCCTCGTAGTCACGCCCGTTTCTGTAGTGAAGGATTCCAAACCGGTTAATCTGGAACGACGAAAGGCTGGAAACACGCTCGATTCTTTCGAGGATCGAGATCTCCTCCTCGTCCTGACTTTTGTCGTTCTCTTCGGCGAGGATTCTGGACATCCCCTCGAGCGCTGTTGTTTGCTCTTCGTCGAAAATCAAAGTCATTTCAAATGCATACTTTGCATCGGCTTTTTCCCCCGCCTTCAGGTGGAGGTCGCCCAGTCGCGCCCATGCGTTACTGGCGTTCGGCGACAACTCGACGGTCTTTTCCAGCGCGACGATAGCGTTCTTCGCATCACCAAGAGCTTGTCTGCATAGAGCAACCTGCCACCAAGCATCACTGACTTCGTCGTCTTGCTCCACCGCAGCCAAGGCAGAAACTAACGCCTCCTCATAGCGTTTTCGCCCGCGCTGCTCTTTGGATTTTGCGATCAATTCTTCGACTGTTAATGACATTCAAACCTCCTTTACAGCGCACATCAGAAAAACCTCGCGAAGATTATGGAAAGTTCGCTTCGCCCGAGGATTTTGCGGGCTAGTCTCGCCTCGCGGGGCGACCCATCCCGCCAATTAGCTGACTTCAGAAGCGGAATTTTCTTGCAGCCTCTTCCGAGGACATCTCCACAGAAAATCCCAAATTCACCGGCAGCAAGATCATCGTCGTACTCAAGCAGGTCGAATCAGACACGCCGGTGCTTCTCCTCTGCTAAGGCTCGAATCGCGATGGCTCATGGCTCAGCCGCTTGGTCAGTTTTCCGAACGCCAGTTAGAACCAATGCAATATTCGAAACCAGCATCACTGGCACTGCACAACGTTGCCCACGACATAACACTGCCTCCCGGTCTTCTCATCCGTAACGATGGTTGAACCCGGCGGCTGCTGATAACGGTTTCCGTACTGATCTGTGCGCACCTGCGGAGTTGGCGGGACGACTCGGGGCGGAGGAGGCGCTCCGCGTGCGAAGCCTTGACCGGGTACTACGTCCCCCGCTTCCGGTCGGCTAGTTCCGTACATCGCTCGGTTCGTCGCGCGTCCTTCTCGGGAACTCGCGCGGTTCTGTGCCTGACGCAGTTCTTCAGCTTCTGACGATCGCGAGTTGATGGTCGCGCCAAACCGATCCTGATACACGGCCGACGAACGTCCTGATTGCGCTTCAGGCGCGCCTCGCGACTGGCTGGCATAACCGGAGTTGGTTTGATGCTCGTCGACTTGCTGCGCTAGCACTCCCCCGTCAATGACCAGAGGCGTATTGGGCACACGCTGATAAGCGATGGACTCCGCCTGCTTTACGGACTCCGGGCAGGGCGTTTGCTGATAGGCGCTGGCGCCTCTCGCGTCGACGCATCTAAATAGGGTTGCTGCACCCGCGTCGGGAACAGCCGAACTGAACAGCAACGCAAGCACCCATTTGGCCTTCATATCTTTCGCTCCAATGCGCTGAATCAGCCTTCCTATGGTGTATGTGGCCACAGGTTGTGGCGTGAGGCAACTGGTTAAATTTCGGCTGCGGTAGCTCCGGATCCAACAAGAGTCGCTGGTCAAAGCAGGGAGCTAACGACGTCCCCCGATTTTGGGTAGCACGGCGGTTTGAAGTCGGATGAGCTTCTTCCTGAGTTCCTCGAAGGTCCGCTCTTGGCCGTTCTGAGTCTGTCAGTCGGCCTTCAGAACCGGTCAACTCGAGTGACAACGGCGGTCAGATTCGCTGGCGCGCCTAGGCAAGTGGCTGGCGTTCTGCAGTCCTGCTGCATCCTCCACCGGCCTCGAGTAGTCTCACTTCGGCAATCAGGGAGGATCTGCAGATGGGCGTTCTCAGCTTCTTGTGGGGCGTCGTGAAAAGCGGCACCAAGGTCGCCGCGAAGGTCACCTACGAGGTCGGCAAGGCCGGCTACGAGAATCGCGACGCCATCGCGTCCGGACTCACCTCTACCGCCAAAGGCGGCGGGAAGCTCCTTCAGGCAGGCGGCACGCTCCTCAAGGACGGCGCCTCCGTGGGCACGGAGTTCCTCTTGTACAAGGCGTCCAAGTCGGACAGCTTCGCTGGTAAGGCAACCGCGTACAGCGGCGTGCTGGTCACGGGCACTGCAACCCTCTTGGGGCACGGCACCAAGGCCGCCGGCAGTGCCACCGATTGGGCCGCCCCTCACATCGGCCAGGGCACCGCATCCCTCGCCACATCCACCCTTGCCATGGCTAGCGAGACCCTCGACTCTGTCGCGGTCACCCAGTCCGACCTGCAGGCCAAGCGTGACGAGCTCGCCCGACGCGGCGAAGCGCTCGCCAAGCGCGCCGAGGCTTACCGGCGCTCCATCGAGTCGGCACAGCTCTCGTCCCGCAAGAACGACCTCTTGGACCGCCTCGTCATCGGCGGTGTCACCTTGTCCACACTCATTGCACGCCCGGATGCGGTGTCGCCTCAGATCGAGGCCGCCTTCGAGGCCGCTTACCCCGGTCTCGCAGCTTCGGGCCAGTCTTTCGCGGACGCAGCTGCTCGCATGAGCAGTGCAGAGCTTCCCGGCCTCGTCGCCAGCGTGAAGGGGAAGCTCTTCGAGCTGCAGCTGGTCGACCACCTCAATTCCGGCGTGCTGCCCGACGGCTACACCGCCAGCCTCGCCGAGTCGGCTACCCAACCCGGCTGGGATCTGGTCGTGACGAACCCCTCTGGCGCTGTTGCCGAGGTCCTCCAGGCCAAGGCGACCGAGTCGGTGTCCTACGTGCAGGACGCGTTGGCCAACTACCCTGCCATCGACGTGGTGACCACGTCCGAGGTTTTCGCCCAGCTCAGCGCGCTAGGTGCGGCGCAGTCGGTACGAGACAGCGGTATCTCCGAGGCCGCCCTCGAGTCCGCTGTGGCATCGGCCGCATCCGGCGGCACCGCTCTCGACGCCGCCGATTTCCTACCCTCGGCCCTCGGTCTGGCCGTCATCAGCCTGTCCGTCTTCCTCGATACGACCCTCACCCCGGAGCAACGTGCCGCCGCCCTCGGCGAGCGGGTGGGCAGGGCAGGGGTGTCCACTGCCGCCGGCAAGGCCCTGATGCTCGCCACCGGCACCTGGTGGGTCGGCCTCATTGGCGGCGTTGCGACGCATTGGCTCGCGTCCAGCGGGCGCGCCAAGCGCGCCCAGCTCGAGCAGTTGGACGCCATGCTCGGCACTCTCGATTCCGTCGAACGCCGATCAGTCTCCCGTGTCTTGCCCTCCCCCACCTGACCATTGGAGTTACTCAAAGTGATCCGTGCTTTCGTGTCCGGCCTTTTCATTCTCGCGATGACGCCTTCGGTCGCGTTTGCCGCCCCCGACTACCGCTGCATCATCAAGGAAGTTGCGACGGCGAATCCGTCGTCATCCGACACCTTCACCTTCAATATCGGTCGCGAGTTCACCGTTGAGCGTCGTTCCGGCGTTATCGCCGGCGCCGTGAGGAATCGCTTTTTTACCGATCCTGTCGTTGTCGATCCCGGCTCGGCCAAAAACGCCTACAAGGTGGTCAGCACCTTGCGTCTCGGCGAGGGCGAGGGTGTTGGGAGCATCGCTACGTTGCTTACCGTCAACGAGTACGAGGAAACTCCAGAGAAGGCCTTCTTGTTCGCCGATGGCGACGTGGCCTACTTCGGGTCCTGTGTCCACTTTTAGCCTGAGCCGTCCTTTCGCTTTTTGCGTCGAAGCTCCGCCATCGCTGCCTGACCGGCCATCGCTTTCTTGCCGTACTGCAGCACCATCCGCTCGCTCTGCCATCCTCCTGCGAATCGGACTTCCGTCAGGCTCGCTCTCGCCTCGATGAGCTCCACTGCCGATCCCACACGAGTGGAGTGCCCTGAGACTGTCGATGCGCGTGGCAGTTCTGCCTGCTCGGCCCGACGGCGAAAGATGTTGGCGACTTCGGCTGCAGCGATGTGCTTTTCGTTCGGCACCCCCAACCCCTCACGGCGCTTTCTCCCGATGGCCGGAAAGAGGTAGCCCCTTCCGATCCCCGCCTCGCGGCACCACGTGTCGATCCGCGATTTGGTCTCGGTGCTGCAAAACCGCTGGCTACCGATTCCCTCCTGGTCGGTCTTGCTCTTGTGCACAGCCAGTACCCAGTCGTCAGCGCTGGGCTCAAGGTCCTCAACACGCGCGACCACCAGCTCGGATTCTCTGCAGAGCGTGTCGCTGGCCAGCGCGATCAATGCCGCGTCTCGCAGATCCAAGAGCGAATCCCCCATGTGGCTCAGGATCTTCGCGACGTCCCCTGACTTCAGCCCCGTGGCCTGCTTCGTCCCATTGCCGCCCCGATCCGCAAGCAGCCGTACGATCTTCTTCCATTCCAACCGCCAGTCCGGGTAGTCCGTCGGATCCGGCATCCCGGCCGCTTTGTGGATCAGTTTCAGCGTGGCGACGTAGCGATTGATCGTCGAGCGCTTCTTCCCCAGCACGACTTGGTCGTTCAAGAACTGCACGAGGTGCTTCGGTTCGATCGGCAAGCCCCACACCTCGGTGTTCGTGCACCAGGTCGTGAACACCCCCCAGTCGGCGCGTACGGCTTTGAGCGTTGCCGGCGCTTGCGCCTCGGCATATTTCCGCTCCCATTCGGCCAGCCGCGCCTTGATCGCCGCGGCACTCGGCTTGACGGCCGGCGCTTGCGGCAGCGGCACGGAGCGGATCAGGGTGTCGTCGAGCGCATCGACGACCAGCAATTCGGTGCGACTCATCGGGACCTCGGCCGGGTGGACGTTGTGGCCAAGGGTGTCCAGCGCATGCCGCACCGCGCCAGCTCCTCGCGGATCATGGCGTGCCCGTCGTCGGGGTCATCGAGCCCAATCGGCGTGCCCACGACGCGCCAGTCGGCGTCGGACATCGGAGGCTCGTAGCCCAGGTACGCGAGGCCGCCACCGTCCTGACGCGACGGCCAGCTCAACAGGGGCAGGGTGTGGCCGACGGCGCGCAGTTCCGCCTCGAGCTCGCGTGCGGCTGCGTGGGTGCCCTCGTAGGTGTCCGCGCGGCACAGCGCCGCGATCTCGTGCCAGACCGCGCCCTCGAACGGGATCATCGAGCGCATCGGCGCCTGGACCAACGCCAGGTGAGGCACGTCGCGCACCAGTTCGATCTCGACACACGAGCGTCCCTTGAGGTCCTTCGGCTGAAGGAACACCTCGCCGGTGCCTCCCGGAACGTCACGCAGCACGGTTTCCCACAGCGCGATCGAGCGCGTCGCGCCGGCGTAGAACATGGCGTGCGTGCCGAGCAGGGCAAAGCGCACCCGCGAGCTTGGGTTCGCGGCCAAGGGGTCGAAGTCCCGATGGTAGATGCGGTGCAGGCGGAGCCCCGCCGCCAGCGTCGGGAATCCGGCGAAGTCCGGCGGCAGCCAGCGACTACCAGCTGGCATCCCGGTCCTCGCTCACGTCCTTGTGGGCGCAGTCCCGCACGCGAGCCGCGTCGGTGGCCAGCAGCGTCGCCGGCGCCACGCCGCCGAGACTGGCGCGGGGCTGCAGGAACCACTCGACCTCTTCCCAGCCCGACGTCGGCCGCCCTTCGGTGAGGCCGGTCGGGCCGCGCAGCAGGGCGAGGATCTCCTTGATCTCCGGATAGGGCCGGCCGCTGACGCGACTGAACTGCCAGTCCGGATGCCGGTAGCCGTTTTCGCTCGGCACCCAAACTCCGAGCAGTTCGCCGGCGCGGCGCAAGCGGCTCGGCAGGGCACCGCGATTGGCGGCCCGGGAGTTCATGCGCTCCGAGACGTCCGCCGCGGTCAGCCAGTCGCGCACCAGGTCGTTGCGCCGCGCTGCCGAGGCGTCAGTCTCGCGCGGCGTGCCGGCGTCCAGGGCCTCGTCGACCGGCGGCTCCAGATCGCGAGCGATCGCCTCGAGCTCGCCGTCGTCGGCGCGGACCTCCACCACGACCTCGTCGGGCGTGGCGTTGCGGCGCCAGGCGTCGAGCCAAATCACAAAGGCGTTGTCGTCGCCTTCGGGCGGCGGCGCGATGGGACGACGCCCGCCGCGCAGCTGCACCACCTGGTACCGCGGCACGAAGCGGACGCCGGCCGAACCTCCGACACGCAGATGGGCCCGCGGCGTTCCTGGCGTGCCGCTGGCCGGACGCAGATTGCGGACGACTCTCTGGAGGGCCTCTTGCAGCGCCATGGTCGTCTGCCACGGCAGTCGGTCGTGGCCCGCCACGTTTCGCTCGATCCGGTAGATCCGCACGCCACGGTTGGCGGGCCGCGGCGCCGCCGACCCGGCACTTCGCACCGCCCGCAGCACGCCGTGGGCCACCGACGTGTGGCCATCGGGCTCGGCGACGGCTTCGATGTAGGCGAGTTCTGCGGTGGGCATCGGGGCCTCCGGGGTCGGAATGACGCCCGATCGTTGTAGCGTGATCTGTGTGATCCGTCAATTAGCCTCAATAACTGACACTTATTGCGGGTGAATTGCACAGGCGCCCTTTGGGCTTTTGGTATCGACTTGCATCCATTCCTCTAGAGCACGCTTTCATTGCTTCGGACTTGCCTATTGGTCGCGTTTTGGTATCGTCCCTCACGAACACCCATCGAAAGTTGGAGCACGGATGGCCCGGGTCGTCGCCGCCAAGAAAAAAGTGACGCCCGAACGCGTCGCCGCCGCCTGCCGCCAGCTCGGGCCGCACGTGTCGCTGCGCGCCGTCCAGCAGGCCATCGGCGGCTCGCTGCGCGACATCGGGCCGCTGGTGCGCCAGTGGCGCGAGCAGAACCCGCCGGCGCCCGTCGACCTGACCAATCCCTCCGGGCCCGACGCCCTCGGCGCGCTGCTGCTGGCGCGCCTCGACGCGCAGACCCAGACCCTGGTCGACGCCCAACACGACGAATTCCGCGTCATGCAGGCGCGGCTCTCCAGCCAGATTAAGGACAAGCTCGGCCAGATCGCTGCCGCCGGCCTGCCATCGCGGGAGCACGCCGCGGGCGTGGCCACCGACACCCTCGGCGACGTGATGCGCGCCCTCTACACGCTTCGCGGGGATCTCAAGGCCGGATTCGCGTCGCAAGGCACGGCCATCCCCGTCGCGGCACCCGACCTGTCCCCGATCCTGTCGCGACTCGACCGCCTGCAGCAGCGGATCGACGAGCTGACGGTCCAGGGCCCGGCCGCCCCTGACCCCACGCCCCAGCTCGCCCTGATGGTCGATCGGCTGTCCCGCCTCGAGCAGGCCTTCGCCACCCTCCCGGGCTTCTTCGACCAGCTGCGCGGTCAGCTCGAGCGCCTGACCCTGATGGCCGCCGCGCCGACGCCTCCGGCCGTTCTCACCCAAGCCCTCGAGGGCCTCAAGACCCAGGTCAGCGAGCTCCGCGCGGCCGCAGCGCCGCCTCCGATCGATGGCGCGCTGATCCCCCTGATCGGCGAGGCCCTGCACCGCCTCGATCTGGTCGCGCTAGGCCTTCAGGCGATCCACGACCGGCCTGCACCGGCACCTCTGCCAGCCTCGCGCACCGCGCCCGCCACCGGCCTGACGCCGGCCTTGCGGAAGCGCCTCGATGATCTCCAAGCCCTTCTCACGCCCAAGCGGCGGCGCGGCTCAACCGCCAAACCCCGGTCTGCTGCTCCCGTGCGGCGCGGCGGCGCCCCATCCCGGCAGAAGGACGGCGCCGCCAAGAAGCGGATCAGGTAATTTGGGCTAATTTTTCGAAAGGGAAAGTTTTTTGCTAGGCTGCAAAAAAGGAGCAAATGCATGGCCAGCTACTTCCCCCGAGTCGCCCTAGCCGAGGAAATGGTCGTCGCGACCAGCGGCGAGAGCGACTTCAGCGACGCCTCGGCCGGCCTCTTCATTGCCGCCCCACGCCGCACGGGCAAAACCACCTTCATCCGCGGCGATCTCATTCCCGCTTTCGAGCGTGCGGGGCTCGTGACCGCCTACGTGGACCTCTGGGCCAATCGCGATTCCGACCCGTTCGACCTTGTGGCGTATGCCATCGCCAGCGCCCTGGCCGAAGCCCAGGCACCGCTCCGCCGAGCCGCCGGTATCGCAGCGGACCTGATCGCCGCCGTCACCATCAAGGACGTGAACGTCGACCTCCGGGAGGTCGGTACCGTCGCGCACGCCACGCTCGCCGACGCTTTGAAGGAACTCCACAAGGCGTCTGCCAAACCCGTCGCGCTGATCATCGACGAGGCCCAACACGCACTGACGAGTCAGCGCGGCGACGCATTGATGTTCGCGCTGAAGTCCGCCCGCGACCAGATGAACATGCCTGGCAAGGCCATGCTCCGGCTGGTCATGTCTGGCTCCGACCGCGACAAGCTTCTGCGCTTGACGAACACGAGCGCTGCGCCTTTCTACGGTGCCTCGATCAAGGCGATGCCGCTCCTCAAGGAGGACTACATCGAGCACATCGCCTCAGGCCTCGAGTGGTCGAACCCAAAGCTCCAGCCCGTGAACCGGGCGAAGCTCATGGAGGCCTTCGATCGCTTCGCTCGTCGGCCTGAGCCCTTCGTCAAGGCGTACCGCGAGGCCCTCGATCCCTTCGCCGACGATGCCGGTACAGCGCCATTCGAGGAGCGCGTGCTCAATGCCGCAGATCGACATGTTTCCCAGGAGGCTGCCGACTATCGCTCGATGTTCCTTGGCCTCACCAAGGTTCAGCAGGCCGTCGTTGCCCGCATGCTCGAGAAGCAGGACACCTACCGGCCCATGGATGCCGATGCTTTGGCCTTCTATCGGGACTTCGTCGGCAGTGACGTCAACACTAACGCCGTGAACTCGGCGCTACAGTCGCTGCGTGAGAACTCCCCACCGATCGTCTGGAAGTCCAATCGCGGCGAGTACGCCCTCTCGGACTCCGGAATGGATCGTTGGTATGCCAACTGTCGCGACGCTGGCCTTTGGCCGCCCTGATCACGGCTTGCTCTCAAGACATTCGCTTACCCTAGGACGGACGCAAGGACTGCACCGATGATCGCCATCACCCAGCGCTACTCCGCCGGCGTCGAGTACGCCCGATCGGCCCACAGTCGTCACTTCCGCAAGGGCACCTCGATTCCGTACCTGTATCACCTGCTCGGCGTTTCAAGCCTGGTCTTGGAGTACGGCGGCAACGAGGACCAGGCGATCGCTGGCCTGCTCCATGACGTCCTTGAAGACTGCGGCGCCGAGCACGAAGACCCCATCCGCGCCCAGTTCGGCGACGCTGTGGCCACCATCGTCCTTGACTGCACCGACGGGACCGCGGGCAGCAAGGGTACTACCACGACCCAAGAGGCCAAGTACGCCGACTGGCAACGCCGCAAGCAGGCCTACCTCGCGCACCTCGCCGAAACGGCGTCGACATCTCTGCTCGTGTCCGCGTGCGACAAGCTGCACAACGCCCGCGCCATCCTCTCCGACCTTCAAGGCGACGCCGGGCTCGCGGTGTTCGACCGCTTCACCGCCCGAAAGGACGGGACGCTTCAGTACTACGAGAGCCTCGCCCGCATCTTCTTGACGCATGACGCGACCCAGTCGCCCCGCTTCCACGAACTCGCCCGCGAGTTCGATCGCACCGTGGCCGCCATGCACCACCTTGCTGGCGCTGAAGGCCGGCAGCCTCTCCCTTAGCCGACCGCATCGCCCTATCCAAAGGAATGACCCCATGAATGCACGACGCACCCTCCTCCTCGGCCTTATCGGCCTGATGGCCAGCGCCACCTCCCTCAACGCACTGGCCCGCCGCGGACGCCGCGTGAGCTTCAGCGGACGTGGCTTGCCGAATGGTGCCCAAGCCTCCGGGCCTGTACTAAGCCGAGACGAGCTACGCCGCTGTGTCTCCCAAGAGGAGTCGATCAACGCGGACAGCGTGGAGGCCGATCGCCTACAGGCAGAGCTGGAGGTCAAGAAGCGCGAGCTCGAGGCCTTGGAGCGTCGCATCAACGCTGCTGAACCTCTGGTCGATACCAGCAGCCAAGCGTCCGTCGATCAGTTCAATGCCCTCATCGACGAACACAGCCGCTTGGTTGACCGCTTCAATCAGGGCCTCCAACCCGCGAACGACGCGATCGACCGACTCAACGCAGCCATTGATCGCTTCAACTCCGCCTGCGCTAATCGCCCGTACTACGAAAGCGATATGGCCGCGGTACGTGCAGGCCGCTGATCCTCACGGTTCTGATTGATCGGAGTCGCTATGCACCAGATCGACAGCACGCCCATGACCCCCGAGTTCTTCGAGGCGTGGCACGCCGCGGCCTCCCATCTTGATTCGCAGGGTGATGGGCATCTCTCTTGGCTTCGTGCCGACCCGAACCCACCCCTACTCGAGCACTTGTCGTTTCGGATGGGGAACCAGATCTTCTTCATCCGAGTGGTTGACGCCGATGGTCGCGTCGAAGGCCCGGCCAGCGAGGACGGCTACCGCCAGCTAGCCGAGCAAGCCGATGGCCATGCCTTCGAGATGCCGATGCGACGATGCTTAGATGGGTCGTGGAGCCCGGTTCTTCCTGATTGGGGCCTTCGCGATCCGGCCACCGGTGCACCGATCAATCCGGTAGCGTTGCTGTCAGCAGAACGTATCCCCATGTCCTTGTTTGAGCGACATGCTTTCGCGGTCCAAGTCGTTCGCGACTACCTTAGCGAGCAGGGCTTCACCGTCGACAGCTGGGTGAGCCATCCAGAAGTCGATCCCGCTATCTTTTTCGAAGGGGCAAGCGGCTCGCCCGAGTGGGTCGTGGTCCGCCATGCAGCATTCCCGCATCGCGAGGCGCCGCGCCCCGATAACCTCACGAACATTGTTGCCGCCGTCGCGTCGTATAGTCGCAAAGGCCACTTTGCCTCGGTCGCCATCGTGAGTACCCAGCAACGTTTCGACTCCACCGATGAGCCCGCTGCGCCTCTCATCCGCGGCGAAGGCATGCATGTCCGCTTCACTGGACTGGAACCCCTCTAACCTTCGCCAGGCGGATTCCTCAAGGCATCTTTGGAACGAAGTCGAGGCAGTCCCGGCGCAGCCATATTCCATGCAAGAGGCATTGTGAATCGCCCCGGCTTTCTCGGAGGCTCCGAGCCTTGAGAGGATTGGAGCATGAACAAGTTGGCGAGGTACGCACCCGAGGTGCGTGAGCGAGCGGTTCGGATGGTGCTGGAGCACCAGTCCGAGTATTCGTCGCAATGGGCGGCGATC